>Ga0208130_1000103_pt1 | contig 44184 bp, 48 predicted proteins | sample ETNtaG_31_FD_185771 | JGI IMG/M metagenome (GOLD analysis project Ga0208130, IMG submission 185771) | Marine microbial and viral communities from oxygen minimum zone, Eastern Pacific Ocean - ETNP201310SV78 (SPAdes) (version 2) | ecosystem: Environmental > Aquatic > Marine > Oceanic ... | reverse complement strand
TTTACAGGCATGTAAAACTGTAGCGTGATCTCTTTTGCCAATTTGAGAACCTATACTAGCAAGGGATGCTTTTGTGAACTTTTTTGCAAAATACATTGCTAATTGTCTTGCTTGAACAATATGTCGCTTTCTTGTTTTTGACTGAAGGGTTGATACATCCATTTGAAAATATTCTGAAACTATTTTTTGGATGTAATCAATTGAAACTTCTCTCTTTGTATTTTTCACGAACTTATTTACAATTTCTTTAGCTAATTGAATTGTAATTTCTACCTTGTTAAATGAAGATTGGGCAATTAGTGAAATAATTGCACCTTCAAGTTCTCTTATGTTTGTTTTGATATTCTTAGCAACATACTCAATAATACTTTCTTCAATTGATACTCCATCTCTGAAAAGCTTATTTTTAATGATGGAAACTCGGGTTTCATAATCTGGAGATTGAAGCTCAGCTGATAGTCCCCATTTAAACCTAGATAATAATCTTTGTTCTATGTCTTGCATATCAACAGGTGCTTTGTCTGAAGTTAGAATCACTTGCTTTCCATTTTGATGTAAATGATTAAAAATGTGAAAGAAAACATCTTGAGTTCCTGATTTTCCTGACAAGAACTGAACATCATCAATAATTAAAATATCAATTACTTGATAAAAATGTATGAAATCATTCCTAGAGTTTTTCTTGATGGATTCTATATATTGTTGTGTAAATTTTTCAGCTGAAATATATAATACAGTTTTGTCTGGATACTTATCTTTAATATCAACTCCTATTGCGTGTGCTAAATGTGTTTTACCTAGTCCAACTCCACCAAAAATTAATAATGGATTAAATGATGTCCCTCCAGGTTTACTAGCTACAGCAAGACCTGCAGACCTAGCTAGTCTATTAGCATCGCCTTCTAAAAAGTTATCAAAACTGTAATTTGGATTTAGTTGAGATTCAATTTCAAGATTTCTTATTCCTGGAATGACAAAAGGATTTTTTAATTTTTCACTTCTTGAATATATTGGAGCAGAAACTTCCTGGGGTTTTAAAGAATCTCTATTATTACTTGGAATACTTTCTGTAAAGGGTTGTTTGTTTCCAAAGGTGTTTTCCATTTTTATCACATATAATAAACGAGCATCTGGTCCCAATTGTTTAATCAAAGCTGATTTTAAAAGACCCACATAGTGTTCTTCTAACCATTCGTAAAAAAACTTACTAGGAACTTGAATACTTATTACATTTTTGGAAAGTTTAATCACTTCAATAGGTTCAAACCAAGTTTTGAAAGCTTGTGGTGGAATATTATCTCTTATAAAAGATAGACAGTTGTTCCAGACCTCAGATTTTATAGAATTCATCTATTTGGTTAATGTGAAATGTTTAAAAAAATGTTTTTTTACTAAATAATCAGTCGTTGCAAATATTAATTAAAAAAAAATAAAAAAAAAGACAATTTACTATTGACTTTTACAAAATATTTTTTGACATTATAGACCTTGATTATTTAATAATTAAATCTAACGCAATATATAATTTTTGTGATATAAATGAAATATTTTTCTGAACCATTTAGAGTTAAATATTCTGATACAGATCAAATGGGTTATATGCATCATTCAAATTATCTTCGTTTTTTTGAAAATGCAAGAATTTCATGGCTGAGAAATCTTGGTGTTTCATATAAAAATATGGAAAAAGATGGCATCTTGATGCCTGTTGTTGCATCCTCTCTTAAACATATTAAACCTGCTTTTTTTGATGATCAATTATTTATACAAATAATTCTTGAAAGATTGCCAAAAGCATCTTTAGAGTTCTCCTATGTAGTCCTAAATCAAAATGAAGATACTATTTGTGAAGGATACACTAAATTAGCGTTTTTAAAATCTAATTCACAAAAACCAATTAGGTGTCCAGATTTCATTTACAACTTGTTTGATAAATGATTTCTTGAAATATACAACTTATCCACATTTATTTTTTTTTCTATCCATGAAGCACCTCTAATTGATGGAGATTCAATGCCGTTTTCAATTTTCTTTTCTCCAATAAGTAATCTTGCCTCATCCCAAAAATTTGAATCTATAAATTTTTGAATTGTTATTCTTCCTCCCTCGATTAAAATGGAACTAATATTATCTTTATATAAATTAGACAAAAGTTCCTTTATACTATTATTAAAATCTATTTTAATACTTTGATGATTGCTTTCAACAATTTTTTTATCAATAAAATGATAAATTTTTTTATGCTTTTTTAAAAGTTTTGAATTTAGACTTAATTTATTTTTTGGATCAATTATCACCGGATATGGAGATTTGCCTGTCCAAAATCTATTAGTTAGTTCAGGGTCGTCATTATTGATAGTATTTATGCCAACTCCAATCGCATCTTCTTCAGATCTCCATTTATGTGAAATAATATTAGTTTGTTTAGATGTAATCCAAAATATCGAACCTTTAATTTGATTATGAGGAGTGATATAACCGTCAGCAGATTTTGCCCATTTTAGAATTATATATGGACGCTTTTTTAAATGATAACAAAAAAATCTTTTGTTTAGCTCCTTACATTCCTTCTCTAAGACCCCATACGTAATATTTATTTTATTTTCTCTTAATTTTTCAATTCCTTTTCCTGAAACTTTTGAATTCGGATCAATTGATCCAATAACTACATTAGGTATTTTCTCTTCAATAATTAAATCTGTGCAAGGTGGGGTTTTACCATGATGGTTACATGGTTCTAAATTTACATATAGAGTAGATTTTTTTAAAAGTTTCTTATCCTTCACATTCTTAATTGCCTCAACCTCTGCATGACTATAACCAAAACCTTTATGATATCCTTCACCAATAATTTTATTGTTAAATACAATAACACATCCTACCATTGGGTTTGGAGAAGTTTTACCTTTTCCTTTTTTTGCAAGAAGCAAACATCTCCTCATTAATAACTTTTGATTCATTAGTATTTAGATATTGTTTCAGTAATTTTATATTATAAAATTAAATTAAAATTTGATTGAATGAATATTAGAGAAATAAAACTTGAAGACAATGTTCAGATATCAAAAGTTATAAGAAAAGTAATTGTTGAGTTAAAAGCACCTAAAACTGGAACTGCTTTTGCAGATCCTGAACTAGACCATTTAAGTATTGCTTATAAAGGAAACAGATCAATATACTTTATCATTGAAAATAATGATAAAATTTTAGGTGGTGCAGGAATAAATCCTTTGAGAGATTCTGATGAATTGACATGTGAGTTGCAAAAGATGTATTTTACTGAAACTGCTAGAGGAAAGGGTTGGGGAGAAAAAATGATTGATAAATGCTTGACTTATGCTATTGATAAAGGATATAAATTTTGTTACATAGAAACTATGGATTTTATGAAGGCAGCTCAAAAACTTTATTTAAAAAAGGGTTTTGGTTTTATAGGCAAACCCATGGGTAATACCGGCCACACTAATTGTAATGTTTGGATGATAAAAAAACTAAAATGAATATTTTAGAATTTAGAAGCTTTTTTCGTAAAAACTTATTTTCAAAGTTCGAGTTAAATGAAATTGATTTTATATACAAAAATCTATTAAAATCATTTTTTTGTTTTGAGCCCACAGTTTTGGGACTCAATCCAAAAACGAATTTGAATAAAATTCAAGAAGCAAAATTAAATCATGCGCTGTCATTATTAAAAAAAGACTATCCTATGCAGTACATTACAGGCACTACAACATTCCTTGACTTAGAAATTTTTGTAAACCCTAATGTTTTAATACCAAGACCTGAAACAGAGGAGTTGGTTAATTGGGCTATTGAATCCATTAAGGATGGTTATAAAATTTATGATTTATGCACTGGAAGTGGTTGTATTGCATTAGCTTTAAAAAAAAATAATCCAAGTATAACTTTGACTGGAATTGACATATCTAAAAAAGCTATATCTGTTGCAAAAAAAAATTCTCAAAATTTAAACTTACAGGTGAATTGGATTATTCAAGACATTAAGAAAATAAACACAAACAAATCCTCTATTGATTTAATTATATCCAACCCTCCTTATGTCTACCCTACTGAAAGAAAGGATATGCATCCTAGGGTTTTAGATTACGAACCAAGTATTGCTCTTTTTACTCCAATTAATGATCCAATTTACTACTATCGCTTTTGTATTTCTTTTGCAAAGAAAAGCTTAAGAATAGGAGGAAAGCTTTTTTTAGAAATAAATCCAAACTATATTGATGAAATTCAAAATTTACTTATAAAATCTAATTTTTCAAATGTAATTTTAAAAAGAGATTTTCATGGTAAAAAAAGAATGATTAGAGCAGAAAAATATGAATGAAGATATTAAAAGAGATATTTTTAAACTTAGAGAGGAAATTCACTTTCACAATCATTTATACTATATAAAAGATAGCCCAGTTATTTCTGATTATGAATTTGATCAAAAGTTAAAACATCTCAATTCTTTAGAACTGAAGTATCCAGAATTAGACGACCCTAACTCACCGACAAAGAGAGTGGGAGGTGGTGTTTCAAAGAGTTTTGAAGCCAAAAATCACAAATATCCAATGTATTCTCTTCAAAATACATATTCAAGACAAGAAGTTGAAAACTGGATAATTAAGATTAAGAAAATATTAGGTGATAAAGTCCCAATTAGTTTTACATGTGAATTGAAATATGATGGAGCATCTATTAGTTTGACATATGAAAATGGTGTTTTGATAAAAGCATTGACAAGAGGAGATGGAATTCAAGGTGATGATATAACTAATAATGTTAGAACGATTAAAACAGTACCTCTTATTTTAGGTGGAGATTATCCTAACTTTTTTGAAATTAGGGGTGAAATTTTAATGACAAAAAGAGTATTTAAAGATCTTAATGAAAAAAGAAAACTTAATAAATTACCTCTTTTTAAAAATCCAAGAAATACTGCTTCTGGATCATTAAAAACTCAGGATAGTAAAATTGTAGCTAATAGAAAACTAATTTGTTACTCTTATAGTGTAATATGTGAAAATAGAGAGATAAATTCTCAATTTGAAGGTCTTGAAAAAGCAAAGTCTTGGGGTTTTAATGTTTCTGGAAAATCAATTTTAGCTAAGGATATCGATTCCATTTTTGTTTTTCTTGATTATTGGAATAACCATAGGTATGATTTACCATATGAAATTGATGGAGCAGTTATTAAAGTTAACAATATTAATCTTCAAAATAAATTAGGTTTTACATCTAAATTTCCAAGATGGGCTATAGCATATAAATATAATGCTGAGCAAACAATGACAAAATTAAGATCAGTTACATTTCAAGTGGGAAGAACTGGAGCAATTACTCCAGTAGCTGAATTAGAACCAGTAGTTATTTCAGGAACATTAGTTAAAAGAGCATCTCTCCACAATGCAGATCAAATTGAAAAATTAGGATTAAGAGTTGGGGATATGGTCAAAGTTGAAAAAGGAGGAGAGATTATCCCAAAAATTGTAGGAATTGATGAGTTAATTAGAGGTAATAAGTCATCAAAAATATCATTTGTTGAAAAATGTCCTGACTGTGATAGTTTATTATCAAGACAGGATGGTGAAGCAATACATTATTGTTTAAATATTGATGGTTGCAAACAACAAATCATAGGCTTAATTCAGCATTTTATATCAAGAAATGCAATGGATATTAGAGGTTTAGGTAGTGAAACGATAACGATGTTATACGAAAACGGTAAAATCAATTCAATTGCTGATTTATATGATTTAAATACAAGTGACCTAATTTTATTAGATAGGATGGGAGAAAAATCCATTAAAAAAATTTTTGAAGGATTAAAAGAATCAAAAACAAAACCATTTAACAAAGTTTTATTTGGATTGGGAATAAGGTATGTTGGTGATACAGTTGCAAAACAAATAACCAATTCAATTCATAATATTGATGAACTTCAAAATTCTACTTTTGAAGATCTTGTTTTAATTGATGAAATAGGTGAGAGAATTGCTAAAAGTATAATTAGTTATTTTAAAAATTTTAAAAATTTAAATATTATTAAAAGATTGAAAAAATCTGGTCTAACTTTTTCATCCTCATTTAATGAAAGCATTAATAAAACTAAGTTTAGCGAATTTAAGTTTGTTATTTCAGGTGTATTCAAAGCATATTCTAGAAATAAAATCAAGGAATTAATAACTGAAAATGGTGGTCATGTAGTTTCAAGTATATCTAAAAAAACTAGTTTTGTTCTTGCTGGAGAAAATATGGGCCCCTCTAAATTAAAAAAAGCAACTGATCTGGATATTTCAATTATTAGTGAAAATCAATTTATTAAAATGTTAAATGATTGATACTTTAAAAAAAATTCTGAAAAAACTTGTTCTTAATTTTATATACAATAGAGAGTTATATAAGATGCAAAAGAAAAAGCTTTACGTAAAAAAAAAGTCTTCTCCTTCTATTGCAGTAATAGTTGATTCAAGATTAAATATAAATAAGAATGATCTTGATTTTTTAACTTCTGTTTTTTTAATTCCACTAGAAAAAATTTATTTTTTGTGGTATAAATCTCCAATTGTTCATGACTACCCTAATCATTTGGGTATTGACATTCATGATTTTAGCTTATACGGTAAAATAAATAAGGAATTTTCTTCATTTTTTAATCAACAATATGATATTTTAATCAACGTTTATACTAAAGATTCTATTTTATTAAAATTTTTAAGCTTAAAAGTAAAACATGACTTTGCAATTGGTTTTACTCCTGTAGACCTAAAATTAAATGATTTAGTTTTTGATTTTGACCCTAATGAAATTGATATTTTTTCTAGTGAATTATTAAAATATGTAAAAATAATATTTAAAAAATGAATCTAAAAGGATACGGTTTTGCTATCGTAACTTCATTTTATAAGAGAGTTAAAATTTTTGTAAAAATTATCATAGATTACCACTTATGACTGCCTTAAACATCACACTTACTAAAATTAAAAAAGAGTTAATTTTTTTAAATAGTTAATCTAGTATTTTTATTTGCTATAATACATATAGATTTGTTATTTTTGCAAAATGAGTAATTTTCATAAATACTTCATAATTTTTTCTTTCACAATAATGTCTTTTGGTTGTAGTGAATATCAAAAGCTTTTAAATAGTGAGGATGTTTCTGTCAAATACAAAGCTGCTGAGAAGTTATATAATGAAGCTGAGTACAGAAAAGCAAACAGGTTATTTGAAATGATAGCACCAAAATATAGAGGAAAGCCTCAAGCAGAAAGAGTTATTTTTTTTTTAGCAGACACCTATATGAAAACAAAGAGTTATCTTTTGTCAGCTTATGAATTTGAAAAATTTACCAAATCTTACCCTAAAAGCCAAAAAGTTCAGGAGGCCCTATTTTTAGAAGCAAAATCCTATTACTTTTTATCACCTGAGTTTAGTTTAGATCAAGATGACACTCAAACAGCACTTGATAAACTTCAAATATTCATTAATAAATTTCCAAAATCTGAATTTCTTGAAGAAGCAAACATTCTTGTTATTGAAATGCAAACTAAATTAGAAAAAAAAGATTTTGAAATTTCAAAACAATATTACACCATTAGAGATTATAAATCTGCAATCAAAGCTTTAGATAATTTTATTGCTAATTATCCGGGAACTCCATTTAGAGAAGGTGCCATGTATTACGAGTTTTTAGCTTCTTACGAAATTGCAATCAATAGTATCGTTGAAAAACAAGAGAAAAGATTGCAAGATCTACTAGTTCTTTATGAGAATATCATAAGATATTATCCTGAAACAATATATTCTGAAGATTTAAATAATAAATACAAAAAAATAAATGACATTTTAAAATCACTCCAAAATAAAAATTCAATAACAATTTAAATTATGAATAAGTATAGAAATTCCAAGGCAGCTGTCAGCTCAAAAACATATGATAGAGACTCAATAGAATCTCAAACCGATAATATTTATGAAGCATTATCGATAATTGCTAAAAGATCAAATCAAATTAATGTAGACATAAAAAAAGAACTTCATGAAAAGCTTGAAGAATTTGCAACTCACAATGATAGTTTAGAAGAAATATTTGAAAATAAAGAACAAATTGAGGTTTCTCGTTTTTATGAAAGACTGCCAAAGCCACACGCAATTGCTGTAGAGGAGTGGTTAAATGAAAATATTTATCATCGTAAGTCAGACGATCCTAAAATTTAATTTGGATGTTATCGCTAGAATCTAAGAAAATACTTTTAGGGATTTCAGGAGGTATAGCGGCCTACAAAACACCAATTTTAGTTAGACTTTTAAAAAAGAGTGGTGCAAATGTTCGTGTAATCCTGACTGAATCTGCAAAAGATTTTGTTTCACCTCTAACTCTTCAGGTACTTTCACAAAACCCTGTTTTATCCAGCTTTAAAAATGAAACACTTGATAACCCACAATGGAATAATCATGTTGAACTTGCAAATTGGGCTGATCTATTTCTTATAGCTCCAGCTACATCAAACACATTGTCATCAATGGCAAATGCAAAATGTAATAATTTGCTTATAGCTTCATATTTATCAGCAGTTTGCCCAGTAATAGTTGCTCCCGCAATGGATCTAGATATGTATAATCATCCAGCGAACAAAAGAAACATTCAAAAACTTACTACCTATGGAAATCTGGTTCTTCCTGTTGCTGAAGGATTTTTAGCTAGCGGATTAAATGGCAAGGGCAGAATGTTGGAACCTGAGCTCATAGTTAAAAAAATCACATCCTATTTTAATGAATCTCTACCCCTTGAAGGAAAAAATATAATTATAACTGCAGGACCAACATACGAATCTATCGATCCAGTTCGTTTTATTGGTAATTACTCTTCTGGTAAAATGGGATATGAAATTGCAAAACAAGCAATAAGACTAGGTGCTAATGTTAAATTAATAATCGGACCAAACACTTTAAATTTTGATAATTTTGATGGAGAATTGATAAGAATTGTATCTGCAATAGATATGTACAATGAATCTATTTCAGCTTTCAAAGAGTGTGATATTTTTATTGGCGCAGCAGCTGTATCTGATTTTTTACCTAAAAATATAATGCCATTAAAAATAAAAAAAGAAAATGATTTAAAATCAATTGATATAATTCAAACTAAGGACATATTGCTTGAACTTGGTCGAATAAAAAAAAAGAGTCAATTATTAATTGGTTTTGCACTTGAAACTGATAATGAAATTATTAACGCACAAAAAAAAATTAAATCAAAAAATTTAAATGCAATTGTTTTAAATTCACTCAAAGATAAAAATGCAGGATTTGCTTTTGATACAAATAAAATTACATTTATAAAAAACAATGGTAAGTCAAAATCTTTTGATTTAAAGAGTAAATCTGATGTTGCATTAGACATAATGAAGGAAATAATCAATATAAATGAATAAGCTTTTATTTTTTATAATTTGTTCTTTTGCTTCTTATGCTCAAGAACTAAGGTGTGAAGTGATTATAAATTCAGATCTAGTTAATCAAACTAACCAGCAGATTTTTTCAACTCTACAACAATCAATCCAAGAGTTTATGAATTCACAAGTTTGGACTTCACAAAACTGGAACTCTGAAGAAAAAATTAATTGTAGTTTAATTCTAAATTTAACAGATTACAGTGATGATAAATTTAAAGGAACTATACAGGTTCAGTCTCAAAGGACAATTTATGATACTAATTACAATAGTCCAATTCTTAATTTTCAGGACCCTGACATAAGTTTTAATTACCAAGAATTTCAACCTTTATTTTATAATTCTAATGTTTATGAATCAAATTTAATTTCAATCCTTAGTTTTTATGCATATATTATTATTGGTTTAGATGCTGACACTTTTAAACTTAAAGGAGGTGAGTTGTTTTTTTCATTTGCCCAAAAAATATCAAATTTAGCTCAACAAAGTAATAATAGTGGTTGGCTTTCTTCTGGAAACAGAAAAAATAGATATTGGCTAGTTGACTCAATTCTTTCTAATGCATTTTTGGACTTCAGAACAACTTACTATAAATACCATAGAAATGGTCTTGATCTCATGACTAAAGATCAAATTAAAGCTAAAACCAATTTAGCAAATAGTCTAATTCATTTAAGTGATTTAAACAATAGAAGACCGAATTCTTTTTTAATCCAAATATTTTTTGATGCTAAATCTCAAGAGATTGTAAATATCTTTTCGGATGGTCCTAAGATTGACATTACCTCCACTAAGAGTATATTAAAAAATATTGCTCCTTTTTTTAATAATAAATGGAAGGAAATTAAGAGTTAAATTATAAATTAATCTTTATCTAGATTATATTTGATCTTTAAATATTTATTTTGTTAAAAAACTTATCTATATCAAATTTTGCTATAATTGATGTTTTAGAAGTTTCCTTTAATGAAGGCATGACATCAATTACCGGTGAAACAGGTACAGGTAAGTCAATACTTCTTGGCGCTTTGTCTCTTATAACAGGAAAAAGGGCAGATTTAACATTATTGAAAGACCCATTTAAGAAATGCGTTATTGAGGCTTCTTTTGATATTACTCGGTATGAATTAAAATATTTTTTTGACAAAGAAGATTTAGACTATCATAAAACAACAATTCTACGAAGAGAATTAATACCCTCTGGGAAATCTAGAGCATTTATAAATGATACACCAGTAAATCTCGATAAATTAAACAAGATTACTAATCTATTAATTGATATACATTCTCAAAACGATTCTTTTTCTCTTTTTTCAAATTCTTTTCTGTTTAAATTTTTGGACTCCCTTTCAGGTAATACTCAAAAATCAATGGAGTTTAAATTACATTTTGAAGAATATAAATCGTTACTTTCTTTACATAAAGATCTTCAAGAAACAAGTCTTTTAAGTTTAAAGGAGCTAGATTATAATAAATTTTTGTTATCAGAATTAAAATCTATTAATTTGGAACATGGAATTTTAACTAAATTAGAAGATGAAGTTTTGGAGCTCTCAAACATTGATGAATTAAGAAATAAATTATCATTTTCAATTGATTCAATGAGTTCTGATGAGAATGGAGTTATAAATAAACTTACCGAAATAATAAACCAGATAAAATCAATTGAAAAGTTTTCAAAAAAATTTTTAAATCATAAAGACAGAATTGAATCTGCATTAATTGATTTAAAAGATGTTACAGATGATTTTGAGAACCATTTAATGTCTTTAGAATTTAATGATGAATTATTTAATTCCAAGAATTCTGAGCTTGAAAATTTATATTCAATTTTAAAAAAACATAATGTTTCAAATATTGAGGATCTAGTCGAAATTAAAGAGAAATTGTCTAAAGATTTCTTTGATTCAAAATCTTTGAATGAAAAGATTAATAATATCGAAGACTCTATTCAAGTTAAGAATAAATTATTATCGAAATTATCATCTGAAATCCATGACAAAAGAGTAAAAGCTATACCAGAAATTGAAAATAAACTTAAACATATTGTCCATAAATTAGGAATGAGGAATGCTACTTTTAAAATAAAATTAAAAGATATTGAAGGTTATAACGAATTTGGAAATGAAAGATTAGAGTTTTTATTTTCTTCCAATCTTGGATCAACTCCTAAACCTATTAAAAATTCAATCTCTGGTGGTGAAATGTCAAGGATTATGCTCTCAATTAAATATCTAATATCCAAATTTTATAATTTACCTACAATTATTTTTGATGAAATAGATGGGGGTGTTTCAGGAGCTGTTGCAAATGAAATCGCTATTTTAATGCAAGAAATGTCTAATTCAACACAGGTTTTAACAATCACTCATATTCCTCAGGTTGCAGCCAAGGGAAAAAATCATATAAAAGTTTACAAAGAAATCAGTAAATCAAATACTTATACAAGATTAAAGGAGCTAAATATGCTTGAAAGAGAGAATGAAATAGCTTCAATGCTTTCAGGAGAAAAAATGACAATGACAGCAAAGAAACATGCAAGAGAGTTATTAGATTAATATATCTTTGTATAAATTTTTAATATGAGCCATAAAATTTTAAATGGAAAAAAAGGAATCATTTTTGGGGCCTTAGATCATAATTCAATTGCTTGGAAAACTGCTGAGGCTGTTGTAGAAGCAGGTGGTAAAATTGTTTTAACAAATGCACCTATTGCATTAAGAATGGGTTCCATAAATGAACTTGCAGAAAAAACTAACTCACCACTAATTCCTGCAGATGCTACTTCTATTGAGGATCTTGAAAGCCTTATTATTAAATCAACGGAATATTTTGGTGGTAAGATAGATTTTGTTCTTCATTCAATTGGAATGTCAATAAATGTTAGAAAAGGTAAGCATTATACCGACCTAAATCATTCATGGATGACTAAGGGATGGGATATTTCTGCAGTATCTTTTCATAAGCTAATGCAAGTTCTTTTTAAAAATGATGCAATGAATGAATGGGGGAGTATAATTGCTTTAACATACATTGCAGCTCAGAGAACTTTTCCAAATTACAATGATATGGCAGATAATAAAGCCTATTTAGAATCAATAGCTCGAAGTTTTGGTTATTTTTTTGGTAAGGAAAAAAATGTAAGAGTAAATACTATATCTCAGTCTCCAACTTTAACAAAAGCTGGTGAGGGAGTAAAAGGGCTTCAAGGTTTTTTAAAATATGCTGAAAAAACATCCCCACTAGGCAATGCTACAGCTGAAGATTGTGCAAAATATACTGTTATGATGTTTTCTGATTATTCAAAAAAAGTAACATTACAAAATTTATTCCATGATGGTGGTTTTTCAAATGTTGGGGTTAGTCAAGAAATAATTGATTCTTTGGAATAAAATTGAATGAATTCAAATATTAGTTCTTCGAACTTAGTAAAGAAAAAACAAAAAATTAAATTGTTTTTAATTTTTAATGTTGTTTCATTTTTATTTTGGGGAACAACTAAGTTTTCCAAGAACTATTCTGAATTAGTTTTTTTTGATGTGAATTTTGTTAATTCACCAAATCTCATGAAAATTGAATCTGATTATAAAACTATTGATGGTTATATTAATGCATCAGGGTTTCAAATACTATTATATAGATTTTTTCCAAAAGAGATATATGTTGATGTTTCAACTGCTGAGTTTAATAATAATAATGGAGTGATAGATTTACTCTCTCAAAGAAGATCTTTAGATGATCAGATAAACGGAAGTTTTTTAAGTTTTGAAAATGACAAACTTTTTTTTAAATATTCTAAATTAGAATCAAAAAAAGTGAAGGTTAATATTAGTGCTGAATTTAAATTTCAATCTGGTTATAGTAGTATTAATGATTTTAAAATAGAACCAGATTCCGTAACTATATCTGGACCTGAACATTTAATTCAAGATATTAATTATGTTAATACTGCTCCTGTAGAAATAGATAAAATTTCAAAAGACATAGAATTTTTTGTAAAAATAATTAATAATGATATGGATAATATAACTCTTCAGCCAAAAAAAGTTTTATATACAGAATCAGTTAAAAGGTTTACAGAACAGGATTTTGAAATATTTATTGATGTTATCAATAAGCCTGATAGTATAAAAATTAAATTGTTTCCTGAAAAAGTGAAATTGACTTCTTCTTTTCCATTTGAACTTATTAATGAAATTAAAAATGGTGATTTTGAATTAGTTTTTGATTATTCAAAAACTGATAATGCAAAATTTGAAAGTATTCCAATTGATATCATCAGATATCCCAAGTTTTCGAGAAATATTCGTTGGACACCAACAACAATATCTTACCTTATTAAAAAATGATTATAGTTGGTTTAACAGGTGGAATTGGAAGTGGAAAATCTAAAATTTTAAATTTTCTCAAAAAAAAAGGATTTCCCTGCTACGATTCTGATAAAAAAGCAAAACAATTAGTTAATTCAAATTTAGAGCTTAAAAATAAAATTAAAAAAGAATTTGGAAATGACATATATAAGCTAGAGGAAATTGATTCTAAAACCTTGTCGAATATAGTTTTTAATAAACCCGACAAGTTAAAACTTTTAAACTCAATTATTCATCCATATGTGCGTAATGACTTTTATGAATTTAAACTAAATACAAAAGCTCCAATAGTTTTCAAGGAATCAGCAATAATGTTTGAGTCAAAAACAAATTTTCTATGTGATTTTATTGTATTAATAAAGGCTCCTATCCAATTAAGAATTAATAGAGTCACAAAAAGAGATTTGATTGACGAAAGTATAGTTAAGTCTAGAATCTTAAATCAATGGTCAGATGAAAAAAAAGCAGTTTTATCAGATAAAATAATTGAAAATATAGATTGGAAACAAACAATTTTATTGGTTGAAAAGTTGTTGGTTGAATTAAAAATTCAATTTAATATTACAGATTAACAATACATTAGTATTAATTTTCTAAAATTTTATTGATTTTTGTAAATAAATAATCTAATAAATTTGAGTAAGAATTACTTTATTATTTTAGTTTCATTAATGATTCTTTCCATAATCGGTGTTTTAGGTGCCCAAGCTTATTGGATTAAAACATCTTGGAATAATAAAGAAGAAGCATTTTCTCTGGCTATTAATCAAGTACTAGAATCAGTTGCAAATGAAGTTCAAAATAGAGAACTAAATGATTATATTTTAGCATATGAAAGACTGATTGATTCTGTTGGTAAACCTGATGATTCAAATATTACTGATGTTTTTTTGTTCCTTCCTGAAGAAAACACAACCAATCTCTCTACTTTTTTTGCATATGGAATTTTACAAGAAGACTATAATATTGATGGATCAACTTTAGACCCCAGATTTAGTGATTTGACTAATATCTCTGATTATAAAAGTATAAATACAACAGCTATTATTAGTAATGATGTTTTTAATCGAGAAAATAATATGATTACTTCCATTTCTAAATTAAAATCTGTTGAAAAAAGAAATCCTTTTGAGGTTGCTAAGTATAGATCAATTTTTATGCAGTATATGGCCAATCTACCAATACATAAAAGGGTGACTACTGAAGAAATATCATTTTTATTAGAGAAGAGTTTGAGTTCAAAAAGTATTAGTACTCCATTTGAATTTGGAGTTTACAATAACAAATTAGCTACTAGAATAAGAAAAAATAATTATTCAGAAAAGCTAATTGGCCCAAGTTATTCTATTCCTATTTTAGTAGATGATACCGGTAATAGTCCTTATGAATTGGTTGTTTTCTTTCCAAAAAAAGAAAATTTTGTTTTGTCTTCTTTAATTGGAGTTACCGGTCTATCCATTATACTTACCATTTTTATAGTTTTGGTTTCATTCAGTGCCCTCTATCAGATTATTCAACAAAAAAAAGTAGCAGTTATGAAAACTGACTTTATTAATAATATGTCTCATGAATTCAAAACTCCAATAGCAACAATTGGATTAGCAGTTGATGCAATTGCTAATAAAAAAACAATTAAGGAGCCACTTAAAATAAAGGAGTATACAAAAATGATTAAAGAAGAGAATCAGAGAATGTTAAAACAAGTGGAAGATGTATTAAGGATTTCTCAATTAGATAGAGGAACTCTTACAATAGATAAGAAAATGATTAAATTAAATGATGTTATTAAATTAGCAGTTAATCATGTTTCATTAATTGTAAAAAATAGAAAAGGCAATATAAATCTAAATCTGAACGCTGAGCCAGATGTAATTCGAGGTAATTTAAATCATTTAACAAATGTTTTTATTAATATTTTAGACAATGCTGTCAAGTATTCTGTGGATCCACCAGAAATTACTGTAAATACTTTCATTGTCAATAATAAAATTTTCACAACCATAGAAGATAAGGGGGTTGGTATGGATTTGAAATCACAAAAATTAATCTTTCAAAAGTTTTATAGAGCTCAAACAGGAAATATTCATGATATCAAAGGTCATGGACTTGGTTTAACCTATGTTAAAAAAGTTATTCAAAATCATAATGGTCAAATCAATTTAAAAAGTAAAAAAGGAATTGGAACTACATTTGAAATTTCCATTCCTATAAGTTAAATTTTAAATTAATCATGGATAATAAGAAAATTTTAATAGTAGAAGACGATCCAAATTTCGGAAGTATTTTAAGAGACTATCTTTCCTTAAACAATTACAAAATTACTCTTGCCAAAAATGGCATTGAAGGGTTTCAGAAATTTAAAAAAGATGATTTTGATCTTTGTATTCTTGACGTAATGATGCCTTATAAAGATGGTTTTACATTAGCTAAAGAGATCAGAGAAAAAAACAATCAGGTTCCAATAATTTTTTTAACGGCTAAAACTCTTAAAGAAGATATTTTAAAGGGTTTTAAATTGGGTGGAGATGATTATATTTCAAAGCCTTTTGACTCTGATGTTCTTTTGGCCAAAATAAAGGCAATCTTAAATCGTCAAAATCTTGTTGAAATTCCGGATTCAGAGGAATTTGAGTTTACAATTAGTGAATTTAAATTCAATTCAAAACTTAGAATTTTGTCTCATAAAAATAAAAATAGTATAAAATTATCCCCAAAAGAAAATCAATTACTTAGGTTATTAGTAATTCATTTTAACGATCTTTTGCCCAGAGAAATAGCTTTAAACAAAATATGGAGAGATGATAACTATTTTACCTCCAGAAGTATGGATGTTTACATTGCCAAGCTTAGAAAATATTTGAGTGTTGATACTAATATTGAAATCGTAAATATTCATGGCGAGGGTTTTAGATTGCTAGTAAAAAGCTAACTTTTTCGAGGATGAAAATTCTTCATTACTGATTTTAAATACTTTGTGTCCATATGTGTGTAAATTTCTGTTGTAGTTATACTTTCATGTCCCATCATAACTTGAATTGTTCTTAAGTCTGCCCCATTTTCTAATAGATGAGTTGCAAATGAATGTCTTAGGGTGTGAGGACTTACTTTCTTTAAAATTTTAGCTTCTAAGCTGTATTTTTTTATAATAGTGAAAATCATTGCTCTTGTAAGTCGTTTTCCATTTTGGTTTAAAAATAACACATCTTCATATGAAGGATGGATTTTATTTTTTGATCTGAAACAATCTATATAAATTTGAATTTGTTTTTTTGCATATTCACCCATTGGAACTAATCTTTGTTTATTTCCCTTTCCAATAACTTTAATTATGTCTTCTTTAAAAAATAAGTTTGATAAATTCAAGTTAATTAACTCACTAACTCTTAGTCCCGATCCATAAAGAGTCTCTACTATGGCTTTATTTCTTTGCCCTTGGGCATGAGACAAGTCTATTGCTGTTAGAATCTTTTCAACTTCACTAATTGACAATACTTCAGGTAGCTTTCTTCCTATTTTCGGTGCCTCAATTAAATCTGTGGGATCATCACTTCTAATTTTCTCAAAGATTAAATAATTAAAAAAAGATTTTAATCCAGAAATTCTTCTGGCCATCGAATGAGAGCTTTTATATTTTGCTTCTTCGTAAATAAAGGATTGAATTTGATCACTGTCTATATCTTTAGTATTCATTATATCAATATCTATTTTATAATATTTGATAATGGAGTTTATATCAAATAAATAATTTGTAATTGAATTTTTTGACAAACCTCTTTCAATTTTAAGATAGTTTTCATATTTTTTTATCGCAGATTTCCAAATCATTACTTAATTAAATGAATTTTTAAGTTAAATATTTAAATGTAGTATTTTTGTCAAAAAGAAATAAATGAATGTTTCTATAATTAATGGTCCGAATTTAAATCTACTTGGAAAAAGAGAACCAAATATATACGGTTCGTTAACTTTTGAAGAATATTTAAAATCTTTGAAAAAAGAATTTAAAAACATAACATTTGATTATTATCAATCAAACATTGAAGGTGAAATTATTGATCGAATTCATGAAGTTGGATTTTCTTCTGATTGTATTTTGTTAAATGCAGCTGCTTATACTCACACATCCATCGGAATCGGGGATGCTGTAAAATCTGTTGATTCACCAGTTATTGAAATTCATATTTCAAATACTTTTTCAAGGGAAGACTTTAGACATAAATCATACATTACGCCTGTAGCTAAAGGATTAATTATTGGATTTGGGATAGACAGTTACAGATTAGGCATCTTAAGCCTATTAAAAAAATATTAGTTGGAAAATATTATTAATATTAAAGATGTATTACTTCCCCATATGCAGCAGCTACTGATTCCATAACAGCTTCACTCATAGTTGGATGTGGATGAACTGCTTTTAAAACTTCATGTCCTGTAGTCTCAAGTTTTCGTGCTAAAACAGCTTCAGCTATCATATCTGTTACACCAGCTCCAATCATGTGACATCCAAGCCACTCCCCATATTTAGAATCAAATATAACTTTAACGAAACCTTCAGATTTTCCACTTGCCTGAGCTTTACCTGATGCAGAAAAAGGAAATTTACCTATTTTAACTTCATAACCTTTTTCTATGGCTTGATCTTCTGTTAAACCAACTGAGGCAATCTCGGGAAAAGAATATGTGCATCCAGGGATGTTGCCATAGTCTAGTGGCTCAACAATTTGTCCAGCTAATTTTTCAACACACAATATTCCTTCAGCAGAAGCAACATGTGCAAGAGCCTGTCCTTTAGTTATATCGCCAATTGCAAAATAACCTGGAATGTTAGTTTGGTAAAAACTATCCACTAATACCTTGTCATTATCAGTAACTATACCTACATCCTCTAGGCCAATATTTTCAATATTTGATTTTATTCCGACTGCGGATAGAATTACATCCGTTTTTAATTTTTCTACTTTACTTTTCGATTTAATAGTGGCAGTAACAACTTTACCTTTAACTTCAGTATCTATTAACTCTGAGCTTGTTAAAATTTTGATTCCATTTTTTTTAAAATTAATTTCTAAAGCTTTAGATATTTCTTTGTCTTCAACTGGAACAATTCTATCTAAATATTCAACTATTGTTACATCTGAACCCATTGCGTTAAAAAAATATGCAAATTCAATACCTATGGCACCTGACCCAACAATAATTATATTTTTAGGTTGACTTTTCAAGGTCATTGCTTCTCTGTAGCCTATAATTTTTTTTCCATCTTGGGGTAGTGAGGGTAATACCCTAGATTTAGCACCTGTCGCTATTATAATATTTGTTGCTTCAAAATCAGTTATTTCTCCTTTATCATTTTTAACTGAAACTTTTTTTCCTGGTCTTACTTTACCAAATCCTTTGATTACATCAATATTATTTTTTTTCATTAAAAAATTAACCCCTTTACTCATTCCCGCAGCAACATTTCTACTTCTATTTACAACGGCGCTAAAATCTTTATCATAATCATTAATAGTTAAACCATAATCTTCCGCATGTTTTAAATAGTCAAAAACTTGAGCAGATTTAATTAAAGCTTTTGTAGGAATACATCCCCAATTTAAGCATACACCACCTAAATTTTCTTTTTCAATAATGGCAGTTTTGAAACCAAGTTGTGATGCTCTAATGGCTGTAACATATCCTCCTGGACCACTTCCGAGAACTATAACGTCGTATGAAATCATTTCTTAAATATTGGATTACAAATGTAATTAAAACTAATTATTTATTTTAATTTGATTTTTGGTTTAAATTCAATACTAGCCGAATTAACACAATATCTTTTTTTGGATTTAGTTGAATCATCATTAAAAACATGACCTTGATGCGAACCACATTTCGAACATAAGATTTCAGTCCTAATCATTCCGTGAGTTAGATCCTCTTCATAATCCAAAGAATTAGCTATCGAACTCTCGTAGCTAGGCCAACCACATTCACTTCTAAACTTAGTAGAGCTCTCATATAGTTCCTGTTTACAACTTTTACATACATAAACTCCATCCTCAAAATGAAGGTTATATTTTCCGCTGAAAGGCCTTTCAGTTCCTTTTTCTCTCATTATTCGAAATTCTTCAGGTGATAAAATTTTCTTCCATTCTTGGATTGATTTGTGAATAGGATATTTTTTCATTTCTTAGAAATAAAAATTAAAGCAGCAGAATTTATGCAATGTCTTTTTCCCGTTGTGCTTTTTGGACCATCATTAAAAAGATGTCCTAAGTGCCCCCCACAAGAAGAGCATTTTAGCTCTGACCTAGCATATCCTAGCTTGTAGTCTACGTCATACTCAATATTCTCAGTAATGCCTCTATCAAAGCTCGGCCACCCAGATTTAGAATCGTATTTGTAACTTGATTCATAAAGTGGAGATTGGCATGCTGCACACACATAAATACCTTCACTAAAATTCTTATCATACTTGCCCGTAAAAGCCCTTTCTGTTCCGGCTTGTCTTAAAACATAGTATTGAAGCGAGTTTAATTCATTTCTCCATTCATTATCAGATTTACTAATTTTGTATTTACTTGGTTGTTGGTCAGTTTTTGAATAGTTATTGTTTTGAGAATTGCAGCCAATGCATATGAGTAAAATATAAATTAGATTGTATTTTTTCATTTTTATTAAAAATAATTTCACTAAACTTGTTGTCGAATTATACATCAAATTTTTTTTCGAAACTAATAATTAATTAAATAGTTTTTCAATAATATTATTTAAATCTTTATTAAAATACTAACTAAATTATGTTTTCTAAAACAGTTCCGTTAGAAAAAGGAAGTAAGAAACTTATAAATGCTTGGGCTTCTTATGATTGGGCCAATTCAGTATATTCACTTGTTATTTCTTCTTCAATTTTTCCTATTTATTATGGTTCATTGTTTCAAGAAATTAAAACCATTAATTTTTTTGGTTCCTCAATTAAGTATACTGCAATGATAAGCTTTATTACTGCTTTTGCTTTCATAATTATATCAATAATAACACCCATTTTATCAGGAATAGCAGATTATACAGGTGATAAGAAAAAATTCATGAAATTTTTTGTTTATTTAGGTTCATTTTCTTGTATAGGATTATACTGGTTTGATTTAAAAACAATTTATTTAGGTTTGACCTTTTATTTTTTTGCATTAGTTGGACTTTGGTCAAGTTTAACTTTTTATAATTCTTATTTACCTGATATTGCATATCCTGAACAACAAAATAGAGCAAGTGCCAGAGGTTATTCTATGGGTTACATAGGTAGTGTTATTTTATTACTTTTTAATTTGTCAATGGTTATGAACCCCGAACTATATGGAATTGATGGTTCTAAAGCTGATGCTTCAATGTTGGCAATGAAATATTCATTTATTTCAGTAGGAATATGGTGGGCATTATTTAGTCAGATTTCATTTTTTTACTTACCGAAAGGCAATCTTATTAATAAAATCACTAAAGATGTGCTTTGGAATGGGTTTAAAGAATTAAAAATAGTTTTGGATCAATTAATGGAAAATATCAGATTAAAAAGATTTTTAATAGCCTTTTTTTTATATAGTATGTCTTTACAAACAGTTCTTTTAATTGCTACTTACTTTGGAGAGGCTGAGATTCAATGGTCAAATTCTTCAGAAAAAACTATCGGATTGATTGTTGCAATTTTACTTATACAAATTGTTGCAATTTTTGGGGCTATACTAACTGCCAGAGCTTCAGAACGTTTTGGAAATTTGACAGTTTTAATAGTTATAAATATAATTTGGGCTTTTTTATGTATTAGAGCTTTTTACATACATACACCAACTGAATTTTATTTAATAGCTGGACTAGTTGGAATGGTAATGGGGGGTCTGCAATCACTTTCTAGAGCTACATATTCAAAATATCTTCCAACAACAAACGATACTGCATCATTTTTTAGTTTCTATTCAGTTACTGAAAAAATCGCAATAATTTTTGGAATGATTATGTTTGGAACAATTGATCAAATTACAGGAAGTATGAGAAATAGTGTATTGTTTTTTGCTGTTCTATTTATTGCAGGTGTTATTTTACTTTTGAGAGTTCCCAGGCATAATTAATTGAGAAAAACTTATAATTCTCTATTTTTTTAATTATTGGCACAACTATTGAAATTATTATTATAAATAACTGTTAATTATACGTCTTGTATGTTTCTCTTAATAAGTAAACATGGTATAAATGACAAAATGACATAAATCTAAAATGGCAAAATCACTTTTTACTAGTTTTGACAGTATTTCCCTTAGAGAAATTGAATCAGAGGCAGATTTAATACCACTTATGACTGCAGAGGATGAAGAGGCTTTAAATAAAGAGGCGCTTCCTGATTCAATTCCAATACTACCTTTAAAAAATACTGTATTGTTTCCAGGAGTTGTTATTCCGATAACTGCAGGTAGAGATAAATCTATTGAATTAATTAATGATGCAAATAAAGGAGACAAAGTTATAGGTGTTGTTGCTCAAAAAGATCAAACTGTAGAAAATCCAGAGTTAAAAGACATATATGACTTAGGAACTGTTGCTCAAATTTTAAGGGTTTTAAAAATGCCAGATGGAAATACTACAGTAATAATTCAGGGAAAAAAAAGATTTCTAATCGAAGAAATATTATCTGATAAACCTTATTTCAAAGCCAAAATAAAATCTGTTAATGATACAGCAATTGATACTACCAATAAAGAGTTTACAGCTGTAGTTGATTCTATTAGAGATTTAGCCCTTCAAATAATTCAAGAAAATCCTAATATCCCATCTGAAGCATCATTTGCAATCAAAAATATTAACAGCAATTCATTTTTAATAAATTTTGTTTCCTCTAATATGAATCTTTCAGTAAGTGATAAACAAAAAATTTTATCATTAACTAGTCTTAACGAAAGAGCCCTTCTGTGTTTAAAATTTATGAATACAGAATATCAAAAATTAGCACTCAAAAATGATATTAGATCTAGGGTTAGGTTAGACATGGATCAGCAACAGCGAGAGTATTACTTAAACCAACAATTAAAAACTATACAAGAGGAGTTAGGTGGAATTTCTTACGAAGAAGAGGTAGATGAATTGAAGGAACTATCTAAATCTAAAAAGTGGAGTGACGAAGTTAAAAATCACTTTGATAAAGAGTGGGGGAAATTACAGAGAATGAATCCTCAGGTTGCTGAATACTCAGTCCAGAGAAATTATTTAGAATTATTGTTAGATCTCCCGTGGGATGAATATTCAATTGATAAATTTGATCTACAAAAGGCTCAAAAAATATTAGACAGAGATCATTATGGTCTTGAAGAGGTAAAAAAAAGAATAATAGAATATTTAGCTGTTTTAAAATTAAGAAATGATATGAAATCGCCTATTCTTTGCCTTTATGGCCCTCCAGGTGTTGGAAAAACTTCATTAGGAAAATCTGTTGCTGAATCCTTAGGAAGATCTTACGTTAGAATATCATTAGGAGGAATGAGAGATGAGTCAGAGATAAGAGGACATAGAAAAACATATATCGGGGCTATGCCAGGAAGAATTATTCAGAGTTTAAAAAAAGCTAAAAAATCAAATCCTGTTTTCGTGTTGGACGAAATTGATAAGCTTACACAAGGTTCTCAAGGTGATCCTTCAGCAGCACTTCTTGAGGTCCTAGATCCTGAACAAAATAATTCATTTTATGATAACTTTCTAGAAATGGGATATGATTTATCAAAAGTTATGTTTATTGCTACTGCTAATAATATTAATAATATTCCCTATGCTCTAAGAGATAGAATGGAAATTATTAATGTTAGTGGTTATACTATTGAAGAAAAAACTGAAATTGCACATAAGCATCTTATACCAAAACAACTATCAGAACATGGTTTAAATAAAAAGTATTTAAATCTTAAAAAATCAATAATCATGAAGATAGTAGAAGGCTACACAAGAGAGTCTGGTGTTCGAGGTCTGGATAAGCAAATGGCAAAAATGACCAGATATATTGCTAAGTCAATTGCTTTGAAAGAAAGTTATAAAGTTTCCCCAGGGTTAGAAGATTTATCAGATATATTAGGTCCTGTAAAAGTTAGTCGAGATATGGTTGAAAATAACTCTATCGCAGGAGTCGTTACTGGTCTTGCTTGGACATCTGTTGGTGGAGAGATCTTGTTTATAGAATCCTCAGTTTCAAAAGGAAAAGGGAATCTTAGCATTACAGGAAATCTTGGAAAGGTTATGAAGGAATCAGCAACAATTGCTTTAGAGTATTTAAAATCAAACTCTAAGAGATTAGGAATTGAAAATTTTAGATTTGATAAATATAATATTCATATCCATGTTCCAGAGGGTTCAACTCCCAAAGATGGACCTAGCGCAGGAATTACAATGTTAACATCCCTTATGTCATTATTTACTCAAAAAAGAGTTAAAAAGAATCTAGCAATGACCGGTGAAATAACCTTAAGAGGTAAAGTTCTTCCTGTTGGTGGAATTAAAGAAAAAATTTTAGCAGCTAAACGATCTAAGATTAAAGAAATAATTTTATGTGATCAAAACAAAAAAGATATTGAGGAGATTAAAAAGGTGTATTTAAAAGGTCTAAAATTCTATTATGTGAAAGAAATGAGTGAAGTCTTGTCTATTGCTATAACTGAGAAAAAAGTAGTTCATCAAAAAGAATTTACAGAAATTAATTAATGAAACAGATAATTGCAATCGACGGACATGCTGCTTCTGGTAAAAGTACACAGGCAAAAAGAATTGCAAAAGCTCTTGGCTATACTTATATTGATTCTGGTTCTATGTATAGAGCATTAACATATTATTTTATTAAAAATAATATTTTAGTAGATCCCATAAATATTAAGTCAATTATTAAAAATCTTAAAAATATTGTTTTTGATTTTAAAACTGCTGGAAATTCTCAAGTTATACTATTAAACGGGAAGAATGTTGAACCATATATAAGAAATATGGATGTTTCTGAAAATGTTAGCAAAATTGCAGCAATTCCTGAAATTAGAACCTTTTTAGTCAAGATTCAAAGAGAAGTTTCTGAAAATTTAAACATAGTTATGGATGGAAGAGATATTGGAACAGTTGTATTTCCCCACGCTAATAAAAAGTTTTTCTTGAAAGCTTCAGATTCAATTAGAGCGAGGCGAAGGTTTGAGGAACTAAAAAAAGTTGACAAAAACATTAAATTTTCAAAAGTTCTTGAAAATATTATATCCAGAGATTTTGAAGACACCTCAAGATCAACTTCCCCTCTTAAGCCAGCAAATGATGCAATAATTATTGACACATCGACATACAATGAGACTCAAGTTTTCAACAAACTAATTTCTATAATTAAAGGTTAATATTTAAAAAAGAATTATTTTCGATCTCAAATAGTTCTTTGAAAATGCTAACTAGGAGACACATTCGGGTAAAAGTAATGCAATCATTATATTCTATTTCTCATGATGGGGAACAGAGTCTTGAAAAACAAGTATTTTTTTTTACTGAAAGTGTTAAAAAGTCATATGATTTATATTATTTACTAATTTCAATATTTAAGAGTGTTTATTCTTATGCGCAGAGAAAAAAAATATTAGAGAAGAAGTTGCAATATGAATTGTCTAATTCTCCAACAGAAAAAATTTTAAATAACCCGTATTTTAAGTTTTTAGCTCAAAACAAAAATATTCATGATTACTTAAAAAAAAGTAAATTAAATAATTGGGATACTGACTCAGAATATATAAATCAATTTTATTTGGATTTGATAAATAATCAATTTTATAATAATTATATAATTGGTGATAGTGATGAAATTGATAATAAATTTTGCCTTAATTTTTATAAAGAATGTATTGCTAGTTCTGATAGATTATATGACTATTTAGAAGACAATCAATTAACATGGATTGATGATCTCCCCGTTGTTAACACTCATATTTTAAAACAAATTAAATCTGTTAAAATTCAAAATATTAAAAGTTTAGACCTTCCTTCTTTTAATATTGATTCTGAGGAAACGAAATTTGGAATCGAACTTTTAGCTAATATTATTTCGAGAACTGATTTATTAGAGACTGAGATCATTGGAAAAACACCAAACTGGGAATCTGATAGAATAGCAGATATAGATTTTATTTTGTTAAAAATGGCTATTTCAGAGCTACTATTTTTTAATGAGATACCAGTTAGAGTAACGATAAATGAATATATAGAAATTGCAAAAGATTATTCCACCCCAAAAAGTAATATTTTTATTAATGGTGTTCTTGATAATATTTCTAAAGATTTTGAAGTTAAAGGTAGATTAAACAAGAAAGGTAGGGGGCTATTGTAAGGAATTTTATTTACTTTTGATTTTAGAAATATAATTAACAACTCATGAAAAATATTTTTTATTCTATTCTATCTTTAGCTTTTATTACAGCTTCTTGTGGTGAAACCGCCACAAAAAAAATTAATCAAGATAACGTTGATGCTACTGCGGCTGAAGCACAAGCTACAACTTCAAATTCTCCTGTTATGACATTTAATAAAATGTCTCACGATTTCGGAAACATAAATGAAGGAGATGTAGTTACAACAACTTTTTCTTTTACAAATACTGGAAAAAGCGATCTAATAATCGTTGATGCCAGAGGAAGTTGTGGTTGTACTGTTCCTCAGTATCCTAAAAATGTTCCAATTGCTCCGGGTGCTACAGGTGAAATAATGGTTAGTTTTGATTCTAACAATAAACCCAGCCTTCAACAAAAAGCAGTCACAATTTCTGCAAATACTGAAAGCGGCAGAGAAATGTTAAGAATTAAAGCTATGGTTGCTCCAGATCCTGTTAAAGAAAAACAAAGACAGGCTCAAGCTAAAGCACGTCAAGCTCAAAATTAGGACATGCAGGGAGGATTTTCAGATCAAATACCCTTTTTGCTTTTAATGTTAGTAGTTTTTTTCTTTTTTATAATTCTGCCTCAAACCAGAAGACAAAAAAAAGAAAAAAATTTTATGAACAATCTCAAAAGGGGAGATCGTATTATAACTAAAAGTGGAATACATGCCAAAGTCGTTGACATTAACAATAAAGACAATACATGTACAATAGAAACACTTGCTGGAAAACTTAAAGTAGAACGTACAGCTATCTCTCTTGATATGAGTTCTAAGTTGATGAAGTCTTCATCAAAATAGTTAATAAACCCTTGAATTTTCAAGGGTTTCTAATTGAATATTAATTTTCAAATGTATAAGACTTTTATTAAACCAATACTTTTTTTGTTTGATCCAGAAAATATTCATCACACAGTTTTCAAAACCATTAAAATTATTCATTTAATACCAGGAATAAACATAATCATAAGATTTATTTATAAATATAGTCATCCAGGTTTACAGCGAAATATTTTTGGTTTAAAATTTCAGAACCCAGTTGGACTTGCAGCAGGTTTTGATAAAGATGCTAAACTTTACAAAGAGCTTAATAATTTTGGATTTGGTTTTATAGAGATTGGCACAGTTACTCCAAAAAGCCAATTAGGAAACCCCAAAAAGAGATTGTATAGATTGAATAAAGACTCGGCTTTAATTAATAGGATGGGGTTTAATAATGATGGTGTTTTAAAAGTTGTTGATAGATTAAGAAATAATAATAATGTAATAATCGGTGGTAATATTGGAAAAAACAAGTTCACACCAAATGACAAAGCTGTAGATGATTATAACTATTGTTTTGATAAATTATTTGATTATGTAGATTATTTTGTTGTTAATGTGAGCTCCCCAAATACTCCAAATCTGAGGGATCTTCAGGAAAAAAAACCTTTAACTTTGATTTTGGAAAGTTTACAAAGCTTAAATTCACAAAAGAAAGAGAGAAAACCCATTTTGCTTAAGATTTCTCCTGATCTAAGTAATAATGCACTATTGGATATAATTGATATTGTTAATTTAACAAAAATTGATGGGGTTATTGCTACGAATACTACTATTGACAGAAATGGTCTTATTTCAAAAAATAAAAATCAGAATGGTGGACTCAGCGGTAAACCACTTTGTGATAGGAGTACAGAGGTCATTAAGTTTCTATCTGAAAAAAATAATGAAAAATTTACTATAATTGGGGTTGGTGGTATTCATTCTGCAGAAGATGCCATAAAAAAAATTAATGCTGGAGCTGATCTGATACAATTATACACTGGTTTTATTTATGAAGGACCTAGTTTAGTTAAAGAAATTAATAAAGCAATAGCAAAAATTTAATTTTAATTAATTTAATACGATTTACATATGAAAAAAAGTCTCTTTACTATATTTCTAATTATTACTTTCTCCTGTCAAAATGAGAAGTCACTTATATATCCGAAAACAAAAAAAATAAACGTAATAAGTAATTATTTTGATTCCGAGATCATTGATCCATATAGATGGCTTGAGGATGATAGATCTGATGAAACAGAGCAATGGGTAAAAAAACAAAATGAAGTTACTTTTGAATATTTAAATAAAATACCTTATAAAAATAAACTTAAAGAAAGGTTAGAAAAATTATGGAATTATGAGAAAGTTTCAGCTCCCTTTGAAGAAGGAGAATACACATACTTTTATAAGAACGATGGGTTACAGGACCAGTATGTTGTTTATAGAAAAGATTCTAACGATATAATAGAGACTTTTATTAATCCTAATCTTTTTTCGAAAGATAAAACAACTTCACTGGCTGGTTTAAGTTTTTCTAAAAGCGGGAAAATATGTGCTTATAGTGTTTCAGAGGGTGGAAGTGATTGGAGAAAAATTATAGTTATGGATGTTGCTAGTAAAAAAATAATTGAGGATACCCTAGTTGATGTGAAGTTTAGTGGAATATCTTGGAAAAATGATGAAGGGTTTTTTTATTCATCCTATGATAAACCAAAAGGAAGCGAACTTTCTGATAAAACAGACCATCATAAATTATACTTTCATAAATTAAATACATCTCAACAAGATGATGTCATATTTTATGGAGGTATTAAAGAACAAAAAAATAGATATGTTGGAGGAAGTGTATCTGAAGATGGCCGTTTTTTATTTATTTCTGCAAGTAAATCAACGTCAGGAAATAAGCTTTTAGTAAAAGATTTATCAAATGATAAATCACCATTAAAAAGTATTATTGATAATTATGATTCTGATACGTATGTTTTAGAAACAATTAATGATGATTTTTTTCTTGTAACTAATATAAATGCCCCTAATAAAAAAGTAGTAAAAACTAACTATAATAATTTAAGTTTAAATGAATGGGAAGAAATAATTCCTAATACTAAGGATGTTCTAAATGCATCTTCTGGAGGAGGATTTTTATTTGCAGAATATATGATTGATGCATTTTCTCAAGTATATCAATATGACTTTGAAGGCAATAAAATACGTAAAATTAATCTTCCTGGCATTGGCTCGGTCGGTGGTTTTAGTGGTAAAATCAATAAAAAATCTCTTTACTTTTCATTTACAAATTATCATACACCGAGCTCAATTTATGAATATGATATTAAGACAGGTAATTTTGATTTGTATTGGAGTCCAAAAATTGATTTTAATTCCACAAATTATATTTCAAAACAAGTTTTTTATAATTCTAAAGATGGTACAAAAATTCCAATGATAATTACTCATAAGAAAGGACTTGAGTTAGATGGCGAAAATCCAACTATTTTATATGGATACGGTGGATTTAATATTAGTTTAACTCCAGGTTTTAGTGTGACAAATATTTTATGGATGGAGTATGGAGGAGTTTATGCAGTACCAAATATCAGAGGTGGAGGAGAATATGGAAAATCATGGCATATAGCTGGTACACAATTAAATAAACAAAATGTTTTTGATGATTTTATTTCAGCTGCAGAATTTTTAATTTCTGAAAAATATACTAGTTCAGATTATCTAGCAATCCGTGGTGGATCTAATGGTGGTCTTTTGGTTGGAGCTACTATGACGCAAAGACCTGATCTGATGAAAGTAGCTTTACCAGCTGTTGGTGTTTTAGATATGTTAAGATATCATACTTTTACAGCTGGTGCTGGATGGGCATATGACTATGGTACTTCAGAAGATTCTGAAAAGATGTTTAAATATCTTTTAGGGTATTCTCCTGTTCATAATGTAAAGAATGGAATTAAATACCCTGCTACACTAATTACAACAGGAGATCACGATGACAGAGTTGTTCCAGCGCATTCATTTAAATTTGCAGCAGAATTACAGGACAAACAAATAGGTACTTCACCAACACTTATAAGGATAGAAACAAATGCTGGACATGGTGCAGGAACCCCAATTTCTAAAACTATTGAGCAATATGCAGATATATATGGATTTACCTTTTATAATATGGGATTTGAAAAATTACCTAATTAAAAATAGTTAAAACTTTCTCCAGGCTTAATTTTTTGAATACTCTCATAAATTAATCTAATTACATTTTCTAAGTCTTCTTTCTGAATCATTTCAACTGTAGTATGCATGTACCTGAGTGGTAAGGAGATAAGAGCAGATGCAACACCACCATTACTGTAGGCAAATGCATCTGTATCAGTTCCAGTGTAACGAGAAGAAGCTAACCTTTGAAAAGGTATTTTATTCTTTTTGGCAACTGAAATTATTCTTTCTCTAAGTTTATTGTGTACAGCTGGTGCATATGATATTACAGGGCCATCACCAATTTGTGTTTTACCTTGTTCTTTTTGATTTATCATTGGTGTAGAAGTATCATGACAGACATCAGTAACAATGGCAACATTTGGTTTAATTGTTTGTGTAATCATCTCAGCACCACGAAGTCCTACTTCCTCCTGAACGGAATTTGTTATATACAATCCAAAAGGTAATTTTATATTATTTTCATTTAGTAATCTGGCAACCTCTGCTATCATAAATCCACCAGCTCTATTATCAATAGCTCTACAAACAAATTTATTTTTATTTAAAATTTGAAAAGTATCTGGATATGTTATTACACAACCAACGTGAACTCCCATTTTTTCAACTTCTTTTTTGTCCTTAGCTCCAATATCAATACAAATATTATCAAGCTTTGGTACTTCTTCCTTTCCTGGTTTTCGGGTATGAATTGCTGGCCATCCAAAAACTCCTTTTACTATACCTTTTTCAGTATGAATATTTACCCATTTAGATGGGGCAATTTGATGATCACTTCCACCATTTCTAATAACATAAATTAAACCATTATCTGATATAAAATTAACATACCATGATATTTCATCAGAATGCCCTTCAATTACTACCTTATATTCAGCCTTGGGGTTTATAACTCCGACTGCTGTTCCATAGACATCAGTAATGAATTCATCAACATATGGTTTTAAGTATTCCATCCAAATTTTTTGACCATTAGCTTCATAACCCGTAGGCGCTGAATTATTTAAATATCTTTCTAAAAAATCAATTGACTTCTGATTTAAAATTTTCATTTATTTTATTTTTTAAGAATCATTAAAAATAATAATTTATGATCATTAAACCGTTTGAAAATACAGGTTTTTATACCTTTGAATTGAATGAGTAACAAGATATTATATTTAATAATTTTCCAATCAATAGTAAGTTGGTCTCAATCTACAGAAATAGAAAAATCATTATTTGTAGTTGGGGATGACTCAATCCCAAACTCATCAATTAACCTTAAGGAAGTAGTTGTTTATCAACCACTTATATTTGAATCCTATGACTCTGCAAAAAGTTATGCAATACTAAGAAATAGAACCTATAAAGTTTATCCGTACGCTAAGTTAGCAAGTGATCGCCTAGAGATCTTAAACAGAAGACTTAAAAATATTGAGGGTAAAAGAAAAAAAAGAAAATATTTAAAACGTTTAGAAAAATTTATATATGAAGAATTTGAGCAAGATTTAAAAAAACTCTCACGCTCACAAGGTAAAATATTAATCAAGTTAGTTCATAGACAAACAGGTGAGACAACCCATAGTTTAATTAAAGCTTTAAGAAATGGGTGGAGAGCAACAATATATCAAGCAACTGCTTCCTTTTTTAAACTTTCACTCAAGGAGACTTATGATCCAAAAAATAATTATCAAGATTATTTAATAGAAGATATTTTATTAAGAGCATTTTCTTCAGAGAAATTAGTTGAACAAAAGACAGCCTTAGAATACGATCTAAATCAGCTTTATTATTTGTGGAAAGAAAAAATGAAAAAGCCTAAAACTGTTCCAGGGCAGGTGAAATATAGATTAATAAATTAAATTTTAAAACTACCTCCTTGAATTTAGCTTTGATAGCAACCTTAGGATTTCTAAATAAAGCCAAATTAAAGTTACTAATAGTCCAAATGCACCATACCACTCCATGTACTTTGGAGCTTTTTTCTCAGCAGCTTCCTCAATAAAGTCAAAATCTAATACTAGATTTAGTGACGCAACGACAACAATTACAATACTAAAACCAATACTCATTAAAGATGCATTAGTCGGATCCATGACACCCATGCTTAATCCAAAAAAACTCATTATGAAGTTAGCAACATAAATTAGTGCTATTCCACCTGTAGCAGCTACAACTCCTAACTTGAAGTTTTCTGTTGCCTTTACTAATCCAGATTTATAAGCCATTAGTAGTGATAATAATATTCCAACAGTCAGATAGATTGCATTTGTAACGATTCCATCGTAAACACTATTGTACATAAAAGATATTCCTCCTAATAAACCTCCTTCCAAAATAGAATATATGGGAACTGTGATTGGAGCCCATTCTTTTTTAAAAATTGTAATTAATGCAAAAACAAACCCCCCTAATCCACAGAAAATTAATATTGTGGGATTCACTACTGAAAAAGTAAAGTATCCAGTCCCAGCTAATAATACTAGACTAATAACTGTTTTATTAACAGTACCGTCTATAGTCATTGTTTCAGAACTTAAGCTTCTGGAGTTATTAAAGGAGTCTTTGTTTAACACTGGATTGCCAGATCTAAATGAAAGATGTCTACTCATGATTTAAATTTAAAATTAAGATTTGATAGCATTTATTATAAATATAAACCAACCAATAATTAAAAGTGATCCTCCAATTGGAGTAATTGGACCTAACCATTTTAAATTCAATTTTATTATTGATTGTATTGATAAAAGAAATATACTGAAGGAAAAAATAAGTGTTCCACTTACAAAAAGCCTAAAAACCCATTTTTTTCCTTCAATTGGAATCACTGAAAGAAATAATAATGCTAAGCCATGATACATTAGATAACGAACCCCAACTTCAAAAGATTGCAGAGCTGAATCATTTAGGAGATTTTTTAATGAGTGACTGGCAAAAGCACCAAGAATGACTGATAATAGAGCAAAAAGCCCACCAAAAATTCTAATTTTTTCCATAATGATTAAATTAGAAGTAATTACTCATTCATACCTAAATTATATGCTGTAGGATCAAAAGCATTATACATTTCGAAGACTTTGTTATCTTTCCATCTAAACCATGCATAACCTTTTACAATCAGATCCTCCTGTGTTTTTATGTTTCTTCCATGCCAAACATACCAATAGTTTGTAAAAACTTCTCCATTATCATAATGCATGGTATATGTGTCTGTATCCATATGGTGAATATTTTCATAGTATTTGAAACCTTCTGAAAACCCGGCCACTAGCTCATCAAATGTTAGTACAGCATCATTAACCATAATTTTAGCATCTTCGGTAAAAAGATCTGATACACTTGCTAAATCATTTTGCATATATGCTTTTGAAAAACTTTGGGCTGCTAGTGATTTCGCATCTCCTTTTTCAATAGTACCATAATGATTTTTGGATTTATTTAAAGTTTTTAGATCTTGTTTGTTTTCTCCACAACTCAGAGTAGAAAAAACACAAAGAATTATAAATAATTTTTTCATGAATAATAATTTTTATTTGAAATCAAATTTATGACTTATAATTGTCTATTGAAATTTATAATTACAAAAATTATGAAAAAAATAGGCTTAGTTATTTTATTTTTGGTTTTATTTCTAAAAATGCAAGGACAAAGTGTATCTTTTTATGAGAAAAATGATGAAAGTTTTGCAGATGTTAAAATCAGTGAAAATTTAATTTTTACTTGTAGAGTAGGGGGGCTTAAAAATAATGGTGAGACTGTTGTTTTACTTCATGGTTTCCCAGAAACCTCTTATATGTGGAAAGGTTTAATTAAATTACTTAGTCAAAATGGTTTTAATGTTATAGCACCTGATCAAAGAGGCTATAGTATCGGTGCTAGACCAACAAAAATTGAAGATTATAAAATTGGAATGCTTTCAAAGGATGTAATCGATATTGTCAATGCATTTGGATCAGAGAAATTTCATCTTGTTGGGCATGATTGGGGTGCCGCTGTAGGATGGGCACTAAGTGCATTTCATAGAGATAAAATAATCAGCTATACAGCACTTTCAGTTCCTCATTTAGACTCCTTTGGTAACGCAATAAAAAATGATAAAGTGCAGAAGAAGAAAAGTTATTACATGGATCTTTTTAAAATCCAGTACTTACCTGAGTTTTATTTTAAAATATTTAATTATAGATATTTGAGAAAATTATGGACAAGTAGTAACCAAAATGAAATTGATAGTTATATTGAAGTTTTTAGTCAAGATAATGCATTAAAAAGTGCTTTAAACTGGTATAGGGCAACAAACTTAGAAGGTTCTAAACAAATTGGAGACATATTTGTTCCGACATTAATGATATATGGAACGAATGATATGGCAATTGGTATACAAGGAGTTGATGAAACTGAAAAGTACATGAAGTCTTTTTATAGTTTAAAAAAAATTAATGCCTCTCATTGGTTAATACAGGAATCATTTGATTTCGTTTCTAACGAAATCTTAAATCATTTGAAAAAATTTAAATTTATTAAATAGATGTCTTTAACTCCATCAAGTATGCTTCCAATAGGAACAATTGCTCCTAATTTTACTCTGCCTTGCGTTACTACTAATTCTTATGTGTCAATAAATGATAATATAGGTAGATTTGGTACAGTTATTATGTTTATATGCAATCATTGCCCATATGTCAAACATGTTAACTCAACTATTTCAAAAATTTCTAATAAATATTCTCAGGAAATATCTTTTATAGCAATATCAAGTAATGATATTGTAAATTATCCAGATGATAGTCCAGAAAATCTAAAAAAACAAGCGATTGATAATCAATTCAATTTTCCTTATTTATATGATAAGACGCAGAATATAGCCAAACAATATAATGCAGCGTGTACACCAGACATATATTTATTTGATTCCAAATTAAGTTTAGTTTATAGAGGTCAGCTAGACGATTCAAGACCAGGAAATAATATCAAGTGTACTGGAAATGATCTAATATATGCCATTAATTGCCTAATTAATGGCAAAATTAATGAGAGATATCAAAAACCAAGTATTGGCTGTAATATTAAATGGAAATAAGAATGTTCAATTACATATTTATATTAAATTTATTGTATGAATCCCATCGAAAAGTATTTAAGATCTAATCACAAAATAGCATCAATAATCTATTTTTGTACCCTAGGATTTATAGCCCTTACAATTTATTCTGATATTATTTCAACTGAACCAATCCTAAATATTCCTGATGAGATTGACACTTTGGTATTCTTTTTTTTTCTTTATATAACATATATAGCTATCATGATTCAAAAAGATAAAAAAGATAAAAATGATAAAAAATAATCAATAAGAATTAAAAAATTAAATGGCTATTTTAAATAAAATAAATCAATCTTCTAGTCAAAAAAAAAAGAGATTTAATATTAGGTACATTCTCGCAGAAATTTTTTTAATTACCGCTGGGATACTTATAGCTCTCGCAATAGATAATTGGAATACTGATAGAGCAGAGCAAAAGATGATAAAAAAGTATCTAATTGAAATGTACAAAGAGTATAATAATGAAATTAAAAGACTTCAAGAAAGTAAAAATAATTTAAAGTTATCAACTGAAAGAAATGCAAGAGCCCTTAACATCATAAAAAATTCACAATATGATTCAATATCAGTTTTAGAAGAATTATTAATCGGAATAGGAAACCCTGTAAATGTTGAAAATCAATTCCCAATAACAAAAGAGTTTTTAGACCAAAATCTTCTTTATAAGATTAAGAATGAAAAAATAAAGAATCAAATTAAAAATTTCTCTTTCTATCTTGGATTTAATAATAAAATAAATGAATTTGAAACAAATCAGTATATCAATACCATAGAGCCGTTTATAAAAGATAACATTAACTACAGTAAAATATGTTGTCCAAATCTTAAACCATTTATGATTCAAGGTGGATTAAAAACAAACTTCAAATCATTAATGAAAAATATGGAATTTTGGAATATTTTAAGTTTTAAAAGAGAATGGCTACTTCTTAATTCAGGAGTTATTGATTATACAATTTATTTTTTAGAGACTATAATTGAAGAGATTGATAATGAGTTGTTAGAAGAAATAAAATTAGCTGAAATGTCTGATACAGGAAGATTAGGTATTTCAACAATTAAAGAGGTAGAAGGATTTAAACTTACTATAATCGAATCTGGAGGACCGGCATTTAAAGCTGGTTTAAAAAAAGGTGATTTAATTATTATGGTTACTCAACCCGATGCAGACCCAGTCGATATTAGAGAAATGGACTTTTTTGATGCAATGAAGCTTATTGTTGGCCCAATTGGAACAACAGTGGTTCTAACTGTTAAAAGAACCGATGGAACTATTGAAGATGTATCTGTAGTAAGAGATGTTGTTAAATAATATATAAATTATGAAAAAACTTGCTTTAAGATATTCTTTAGAATTCATAGTGATAGTTTTTGGAATTTCAATTTCTTTTTATTTGGAAAAACAAAATGCGTTATCCTATAAAGAAGATTTGAAAAACGAATCTCTGACAAAGTTAAAAGATAATATTAATGCAGAAATTGATGGATTAATATTTGATATAAAAGTTCACAGTAATGCTTCCAAATATGGAGATATTATATATGATAGAGGTGAAGATTTATATATGAAAAATAAGGACTCTCTGGGTTTTTATCTTTCATATGTAATTTATGCTACAACAATTTACGTTGATAATAATGAGGAGTATTCTTCGCTAAAAAATTCTGGATTAATTGAATTAATAGAAAATAGAAATTTAATTAGTTTACTTCAGAATAAATATTCACAACATAGTTATTATAAAGAAGCAGGTAATATGTTTACTGAACTTTATTTTGACAATAATTCTTTAAGAAAATATTTAGATTCTAGAAACAGAAAAAAGCATTGGGGTTTACCAGCATATTCAACTTCATTTAAAAGTGATATGAAATATATAAATGATACTGAAATAAATATGATTTCAAGTAAATCAATTCTTCACAAGTTATATTCAAATCTCTTAAAAGAGGCTTTAAAAACGGATTCTTTGATTTTAAAAGAAATTACCAAGGAACTATCAATAAATTTATAAATGAAAACAATTCTGTTTGTGATTTTGATAATTTGGGGTATTCCAAGTTCATATTTTAGAAGTAAGTTTAGAAAAATTATATATCAAACGGATGATTGGAAGATTAATATTAAACCTCTTTTTAAAAAAGAAATTATAGGATTATTATCTAATATATACCCCAACAACAAGCAATATATTAAGGCCAGGAAGTATTATGTGATATATTTATTGGTTTATCTTTTTTTATTTCTAGTATATTTAAAATATTAAACTTAATTATTTAATTAAGTTTAATGATATGTTATCTTGATGATGAAATTTGTTTTTTAGTTGATTTCTTCTAAAATTTTAGATATTAAAACTTCATCAGTTTTAGTCAAGTTATTAATTCGTTTAATGTAAAGTGAATGCCACCATCTCTTATCTCTAAGAGCTTGAATAATTCTTATTGGAAAAATATAATTACCAACATATGATACATCAATTGGGTAGCCCCTAGAATTGGTATTATTGCTTTTCAAAAATATATTTTCATATCTAAATTCTTTTAAAAAAAATACATACTTATCTATTTCGTCTTCGAGATGCTTCATATACTCATGATCAACATATTTATTTTGCAAACCAATTACAATATCTTCATTATCAATGAACTCTATTAATCCTGAATTTTGAAGACTTCTATATTCTTCCTGATTGTCATAAAAAGTAGTACTTATAAACATAGCATTTTGAATATAATACCCAATTGAATCTTTGTGGTAATTTTCTAGAGACTTGTAATTTAAAGTTATCCAGTCAATAGCATTAATTGCATCTAAATGTGCATTAGTATTAAAGCTGTAATCTAAATTATCAACTTCCAAATTTTTTAAAATTCTATTTAATGATTGAGTTTTTAAATTTTCTTTGTAACGAACTTCACGTTTGTATTCAATTAAAAATGACAATGATAAACCAAGGGTTATAATTATTAGTTCAATACCATAATAGATTATTTTATTTTTCTTCTTTTTCATTTTATAAAGTTTTAAAAATAGATATCTAAAAATTATTAAAATAAAATTATTAGAAACCAGTTTTTTAATAAAACACTTTTAAAGTTATCACTATTTATAATAATCTAAAGGTCGCATTTGTTTTTTAAAATTTTATATATTGTTATTTATTAATAATTATAAATTATGAAAAAAGGATACTGGTCTGGTCAAGTTATGGAAGTGAAGAATGCCGAAAAATGGAATAAATATCTTGAGAAATATACTGCTATTGCTCAAAATGAAGCTCAAAATAATACAGGTAATTATAAGCCCATTGGTATGGGTGTTCCAGCTAAAATTATTCAAGGAGAAAACCTCATGTATGCAGCTCTTGTCGAATTTAACAGTCTACAAGATGCTTTAGATTGTTATAATAGCGAAAGTTATCAAGAGGCCCTAAAGGAACTTGGTGAGAATCCTGAAGACACTGTCATTAGAAACTTATCTATTGTTGAAGGGGTTTAAATTGGATTTAAATATAGTTAGTTAAACACATTTTTATATAATTTTCAATGGCTATTTCGAATAAAATTAATGAAGCTTTAAGTCCCACTAATAAAAGATTTAACATAAAGTTTATTCTTGCTGAAGTTTTTTTAATTACAGCAGGGATACTTATAGCTCTGGCTATTGATAACTGGAATACAGACAGAGCAGAACAGGAAATGATTGAAAAGTATCTTATTCAAATGCATAAAGAATTTTATAATGAGATAGATAGAATTGAAGGTGAAAGAAAACAATTTTATAAATCTTCCTTAGATAATAACCTAAGAGCATTAAAAATCATAAAAAATAATCAAATTGATTCAATATCAGTTTTAGAAAATTTGTTAGTTGGAATTAGTAATCCATTAAGTACTAGTGCAAATATTCCTATTACTAAAGAGTTTTTAAAACAAAACTTATTATATAAAATCAAAAATGAAAATTTAAAAAATGAGCTTAAAATGTTTCCAACTTATTTAGAAGGGAATGATTATTTAATTGATTTTGAAACTAATCAATATATAAACACTATTGAACCTTTTGTAACATCAAATATGAATTATACTCAACTTTTAACATCTTATAGAAAACCTTATATGGTTGATGGAGGACCTAAAACAGATTTTAAGAGATTGATGAAAGGATATGAGCTGTGGAATATAGTTAGTTATAAAAGGGAGTGGCTTTTGGCTTATTCTGGAGCTTTAGATGGTATTGGTTTTGTATTAAATAAATTAAAAAAAGAAATTGAAAATGAATTGGGAGATAAGCTTCCTGTAAAAAATGATTAAAAACTATATTATAAAATGGCTATATCAAATAAAATAAATCAATCTTTTGATGAAAAAAAAAGTAGATTTAGTATTAAATATATTCTTGCTGAAGTTTTTCTCATAACTGCAGGTATACTTATAGCTTTAGCAATTGATAATTGGAATACTGATAGGTCAGATCAAAAAAAAATTCATACATATTTAATTGAAATAAAAAAAGAATTTGAACAGGAACAAAAATATTTATTAGAACAATTCATACCAGCACAAAAAAAACGAATTGAATTAAATAAAAGAGCGTTATCTATAATTCAAAATAAGCAAGTTGACTCTACAGATGTTCTTCAGGATTTATTATATACTATGACTCATTTTTTTGTATATCTTCCAACCGGCCCAATGTATGATGAGTTTATGGATCAAAATTTACTATATAAAATTAAAAATGAAGATTTAAAATTTTATTTAAAACAAGGAAATGAAGCTGGTAAAGATTTTGAAAGATGGTTTGAATTTTATAAAGTAGAGTACGAAAATATTTATAAACCATTTATGGTTAAAAATCTCAATTACAGTGAAATTGTTTTGGATGAAGATGGTTATTTCAAAGGAGGTACTCCTACTAATTATAAAAAATTATTTAATAATTTAGAATTTTGGAATATAGTTAATTTTAAGGGGGAAAGAATGAGAAAAATGTTGCAAAGGTGTGAGAGTATTTTACCTGCTTATAAATACGGAATTGATCTTCTTGATAAAGAGTTAGGTTCAAAATAATATATATTTAAATGGCTATTTCAAATAAAATAAATCATTACTCTAATTCGGGAAATAGAAGAAAATTTAATTTTAAATATGTTCTTGCTGAAATTTTCCTTATTACCGCAGGAATTTTAATAGCGTTAGGTATAGATAATTGGAACAATAATCGAATTGAGCAAAATGAGGTTGATAAATATTTAATAGAAATAAAAAAGGAACTAGAAAATAATATCAAATGGAGTACTAAAAGAAAAATAAATTTTGAAAAAAAAATTAAAGAAAATAAAAGAGTTTTAAATATTTTAAACGAAAACAATAAAGATTCTATAGTTATATTAAAAAAGTTATTAGATCATATAAATAGAGCGTCTTCTCAGAAACCCAATGTTCCAATTTTTGAAGAGTTTCTCAATCAAGATTTCTTACCTAAAATCAATGATGATGAATTGAGACAAAATCTAAAAGCATATAAAATAGGTCTTGAGATGTCTGAAATTTATGACGAATTTGATAGAGAAGAAGTAAGAGATGTTGTTAAACCCTTTATGTTAGAAAATATAAATTATGGTCAGATATATTATTCTACACTTAAGTTTGAGGAAGGTGGCCCTGTAACAGATTTTAGCAATCTCTTTGATAATTTAAAATTTTATAACATAGTTAATTTTCGAGGTGCAAGGCTAAAGAGTCAGTTAGAGGCATTAAATTTCCAATCAATCTGGATGAAAAAGACTATTTCCCTTTTGGACAAAGAATTAAAAAATAAATAAAATATCTAATGGCTATTTCAAATAAAATAAATCAATCCTATAATTCAGGAAACAGGAAATTTAATTTAAAGTATGTTCTTGCTGAAGTTTTCCTAATTACAGCAGGAATTCTTATTGCTCTTGCGATAGATAATTGGAATACAGAGCGAATTGAACAAAAAGAAATAAATGAATACTTGGTTCAAATTAAGAACGAACTTGAATTTAACTTGAAGTATAGTGATCGTTGGACAAAACCTTTTGAGCAAAAAATTAATCACAATAAAAGAGTCATAAATATTCTTGACAAAAATCAAAGAGATTCTATTGGCGTATTAAAAGATATTTTATTTCATATCCAAACTGTTTCAAACTTAAAGCCAAATATTCCAATTTTTGAGGAATTTCTTAACCAAGATTTTCTCCCAAAGATTAAAGATGACAGCCTGAGACAAAACCTTAAAACCTATAAATTTGGTCTTGAGATGGCAGAGACTATGAATAGCTTTGATAGAGAGGAACAAAGGGATGTAGTTAAGCCTTTTTTAATGAAATATATTAATTTAGGTGAGATGTATTCTGAATTTGATTTTGAAAAAAATAAAGGGCCAAGAAGTAACTTTGATGTTCTCTTTGATGATTTGGAATTTTTTAATATGGTAAATTCAAGGGGAGAAAGATTGAGAAGACAGCTAGGGACAATTAAATATTTACTTTTTTATATGAAAACTACAATTGATCTTATAAATAAAGAACTAAACTTAAAATAAACTTTTTAGAGTATTAAATTGTTTTTTTATAATTTAACACTTATTAAAATAACTTAAAATATTAAATATGAATATTAAATCAGGGTGTGTAGGTTTTCATGTATCTTTTGTAGTTCCAAATGATAATACTGATAAAATGGATTCTTTTCTAGAAACACATGAAAAATTTATGAAGGAAACTCATCATATTGATGGAGATGTTGAACCTATCGTATTATGTTATGCTGTATTTAAAAGTCCAGAGCTTAATAATCCTTTTGACCCTGAGAGCGGTCAAACCGGAAATATATTATATGGATTAACAGAGATTTATAATGGTCCAGAAGGAGTTCAGGCTCATATGGAACTTGGACAGTCCAGGGCAGAAATGTTTTCAGAGCTAGTGAGTTTAACAAATGAATATAGTGTTTGTGCTATTTTAGGGGCTCCTGTAATTAGATCAATGTAATCTTATAAGAAAAATTTTCATCAAAGTGAATATTAATATTCACTTTGATGAATAAACATTTTAAGTTAGTTTTTGATTTAATTTTTTGAAAGTTCGAGTTCAATTGATTTTATATAATTTAGCTTGACATTCTCATCATTGTTTAAAGTTTCGTCTATGGATTGTGAAATTTCATCATAGTTCATCCCATTTTTAAGACCTATTACAGTTTTATCATACAATAAGCTCAGTGATTTTTTCAGTTGGATAACATCTTTTTTATTACTAATTTTTCCATGACCAGGCATTATAATTGTGTTATCATTTGCAAGTACTTCAACTTTACCTAAAAGATTAATTAACCCTTTTATAGATCCACCATTATTTAAATCCACATATGGATATCCATACCTCACAAATGCATCACCTGTATGCATTATGTTTGATTTTGTAAAATATATAACACTATCTCCATCTGTGTGAGCATTTCCAAAATTATATAATTCGATATCTTCTTCATCAACAGTAATAATCATTTTGCTATTATAAGTAAAAACAGGAAGAGAGTTTGTATCATATTTAGGCTGAATAAAACCATCAATACCATCAAAAATTCCTCCATAGAGTTCAATATCTTTTTTCATTCTTTTTTTTGCGTTTTGATGAGAAATTATAGGAATTCCTTGCTTGCCAAAAGCTCTATTTCCATCTGAATGATCATGATGAAAATGAGTATTTATTATGTACTTAATTGGTTTAGATGTGATTTTTTTGATTGTTTCTAATAATACATCCTCTATAATCTCATACTTGTTATCTATTAGAATTACATCATTATCACCAATAAAAACACCAACATTTCCTCCGCCACCTACTAACATATAAAAATTTTCGTTAATTTTTTCTATTTCCAAAAAAGTAACATTCTCTTTAATAGATTTTATTTGATTTTTATATTTTAAAAAATCTACTTCTTGAGATTTCCCTTTATTTACAAACAATAAAAGCAAAAGTGTAAAGTAAATTATAAATTTTTTTAATAAGTTTTGATATATTTTTTCAGCATACATATGTGTCCATCTTTTTATGAGTTTAATAAATAAATTTAAGTAAATTATAATATGTGATATTTTTAAAGTGGATTTTTTTAACTTATTGAATATTCAAAAACTCAATTTTAAAATTATCAAATCATTTCAAATTGCATGAAACAGATTTTATTTTACGTATTTTTTTTAAATTTTTTTCTTTCAAACTGTTATTCTCAAGGCCGAAAAATAAATTTAAAAGAAGTTGAGGTAAATGTAAAATCTATTCCAATTATTTATATTGAGGGTGTTGGATATTCCTTCAGAGAAAGAGATTATTTTATTAAATTACTTTTAACCGAGTCTTTTTGGAGTGATAATTTTAAGATTAAAATTGATTTAAGTAGTTTTTATGAAAATAATAATTCTGAATTTGTAATAGAGGGAAAAACAATTGTAAAAATTGATGACGAAATTTTATCAAAAAAACACCAATATAGATCACATAGAAAAATTAAAAAATTACTATCTAGAATAAAGGAGGTTTCAATTATACAAAATGATATGACAGAGATATTTATTAAAACTAATTTGGATGAGAATGTTTTACTAATGAATTTCAAAAAAGGAAATATAAATTAAAACATATAAATTCACTAATATGAAGAAACAATAATTATGTATATTTAATTAGTTAAAAATTATTTAAATGAAGAAATTATTTTTGTTGTGTTTGTTTGTTCTTTTTAATTTTTCATGCTCTAAAGATGAAGAGGCACCCAAAAACTGTATGGTTTGTGATACAATCGAATCTG
>Ga0208130_1000102_pt1 | contig 44191 bp, 39 predicted proteins | sample ETNtaG_31_FD_185771 | JGI IMG/M metagenome (GOLD analysis project Ga0208130, IMG submission 185771) | Marine microbial and viral communities from oxygen minimum zone, Eastern Pacific Ocean - ETNP201310SV78 (SPAdes) (version 2) | ecosystem: Environmental > Aquatic > Marine > Oceanic ... | reverse complement strand
TTTGCAGCCATAATTAGCTCCTGAGGCATATCGAGTGATTCGTGTTTCCGAATCAATAGCGTGAACTTTTGATTCGCACACCCATATAACTTAATAATTACGTTTAATTTTCACGATTTTTAGATTTATTAAAGGTATCTTGGGAAATTTCTTCCAAAAGTGCGTCAAACTGACTTTTTTCTTCTCTATCTAATTTCACTCCATTTGGAGCCATTTCAAAATTCACAAGATCACCTTTTTCAGAAGTATTAGCACTTTGTCTTACTTTTGTCGCCTGACCAAGTCGCCAAAATGCTGTCTCATCTAGCTCCTCAGCGGAAGAATTAACAACTTCCTGTAGTTCAGCATCCAAGCCTCGCTGGATTTCTAATTTGCTTATCTCATCAGATAAAATTGACTCCGCTTGTTGGGGGTCATCCTTCGCCCCAAGACAGGGTATAATATTTATATGGTTTTGTTTAAAGAGTTTCCCAAGAGCTTTATCACCAAATTTATTTTGTAAGTTTTCCATGAGGTCTTGGGAACCTAAGTGACCCATGTTTAAAATTTCGCCTAAAAGCAAAACGTGATCTTTGGAGTCCCACTCCATTGTTGTAAGTTTTTCTTTATTGGGATCAATTAAACTTGGATATTTCACTAGAATGGCAAGAATAACAGTCTCTTTCAGAGAAATGAAATTTTTCTTATCTGAATTTGCGATAAACGAACCTTTTACAGCTTTGCCTGCATTAGCGTTATTTTGTGAACCAGAAAATTTTTTCCCGGGCTTTTTTATAAATGCGGTCCATTTTAAGTCTTTAAAGTGCTGCTGATAATGATATTTGAGCTGCCTATCTCTAATATTTGATAATGCTTGATCTAATTTTTTATCAAGAGCTGCTCTTTCTTCTGGGTTATCAAATGAAAGCCCCTCTGTTTCTCTTCTCCAAAGAAGATCAGCCAACGAAATTGCCTCATCAACTAAATTCTGCATGGCATCCCTACCCCGCTCTTTAATAAGATCGTCGGGATCATATCCTTCCGGCATCAGTGCAAATTTGATCGTTTTTCCAGTCTCAATTAACGGAAGCGCAAGATCTATGAGCCTGTAAGCAGCGTTAACACCTGCTCGATCCCCATCAAGAGCGACCACCGGACTAGGACTTATTCGCCATATCAAAGCTAGCTGGTCTTTTGTTATAGCTGTTCCCAATGGAGCAACTGAAGCTTTAAAACTCGCCTGAGAAAGAGCAATCACATCCATATAACCTTCAGCAACAATCAATGACGATTTTGTACTCAGGGCAGATCTAGCAGTACTGAAATTATAAAGACTTCTACCTTTATCAAATAATTTAGTTTCCGGGGAATTAAGATATTTAGCACGAGCATTTTGTGACATTGCTCGACCGCCAAAAGCTATGCAACGTCCTTGAGAGTCTCGAATTGGATACATTATCCGATCTCTAAACCGGTCATATACCGCCCCACCATCATCAGGACGCAGACACATTCCAGTATCAATTATATGTTGCTCTGGAATATTTTTATCGGAGAGATAATCAAACAGTTCAGTCCTACTATTAGGTGCAAATCCAAGCTCAAATTCATCTATAATTTCTGAAGTTAATTTTCTACTTTTGATGTACTCAAGAGCCCTTGCACCCTTTGCCGAACTTAGTGAACGCTGATAAAATCTCACCGATAAGTCCATAATTTTAAAAAGTTCATCTCTATAGCTTGACTTTTCTTTTGCTTGTGGATCTTGCTCGGGCATTTGAAGACCAGCCTCTTTAGCTAATATTTCAACAGCCTCTATAAAATTTACATTTTCAGTTTCCTTTACAAAAGAGATAGCATCCCCTTTTGCATGGCAACCAAAGCAATAATAAAATCCTTTTTGATCATCTACATGAAATGACGCAGTTTTTTCCTGATGGAAAGGGCAAGGAGCCCACATATCACCTTTACTCTGGTTTGATTTTTTCAAGTCCCATGACACTTTGCGACCAACAACTTGGGTCACACTTATTCGTGCACGCAACTCTTCAAGGAACCCAGGTGGCAAACTCATAATCTAAATATCGTTTTAGATTTACTTAGAGTCCAGTATATATTGACTTTTGACTAACTAAATATTTCTTAATCACGAGCAGCTACTGTGGAAAGTGCTTGGGTTAATTCATGACAGAGTGTTTTTGCCATTGAACGAAAACCATACACATCAATTGTGTTTGCTCCTACCCGATGCAGTGTAACATTAACATGAAGAAGACCGGTGCGAACAACACTACCAACTTTAAATGTTTTCAATCTGATATCAACAGGACTTAAACGCATGAGAACATTTTCTAGTAAATCACCACTCATACGCAAAACAACCCAGGCGTCACTTTGATCTGTTAAAATCGCAAACTTATTTAATTTCTCATCACATTTTGGACCTACTAAAAGGGTGTGCTGCCCAAACCACAAAGCTCTTGCTCCTTCTCGACCACTTGCACGTCCATTGTGGGGAAGAGACATTCCATGCGATTTTTTTAACTGTTCAGATAACTTTTCAGACTTTCCTTTATTTGCAGAAATTGAAGTAAGTGTTAGCGTATCAATTTCTATAATTGTGGTGTTTGAAATTTTTATAGGCGTCAGCCCAGCAGCAGCTGTTTTGGGTAATAACTTAATCACGAAGTCTGTCTCCTTTGGGATCAAAGGAGACAGTATTAATAATCTCACACTCAGTCTCAATACCTCTCAGGTGATCCACCATTTTTATTTGCTCACCTAATCTAGCTTGGCCACCTTTAAAAAAACCTAGACCTATGAAATGTCCAAAAGTTGGAGAGAACCCAACCGACGTGATATAGCCTCTATCATTTTCCCGTATAGGATCATCATTAAGATCAAAAAGATGAGCACCCGCAACAATTTGTTTAACAGAGCCAACGGGTTTAAGTGCAATAAGTTGCTCTCTTTCACTATCAAGCAAACCTGGGCGAGAAGCCGAAGTCTTTCCAATACAATCCTTTTTTTCGGAGACCATACGTTGCATACCTAAATCAAAAGCGGTTATCCTTCCGTGAATTTCAGCGTGAGTTATAAAGCCTTTTTCTATTCGGAGAACATTGAGCGCTTCCATACCATATGGCCCACCACCTATTTCCTCTGCACGTGAGACTAATAAACGAAAAAGACTTTCGCCAAACCTGGCCGGCACTGCGATCTCATAGCCATGCTCTCCACTAAAAGAGATCCTAAATAGGCGACCTGTTTCTCCCAAAATGCCAACAGACGCACAAGACATGAAAGGAAAAGTTTCTGAAGAGATCGGCTTATCCAATACAGCATTAATCAATTCTTGAGATTTTGGTCCAGCTATTGAGAATTGGGCCCATTGCTCAGTAACTGAAATAAAACTTAAATCCCATTCGGGATGCAGACACTGGTGAACAAAGTCTAAATGACGCATTACCTGCCCTGCTGCAGCGGTCGTGGTGGTCATCACATAGTGGTTCTCAGCCAAACGTGCTGTTGTTCCATCATCCATGACGTGTCCATCTTCGCGAAGCATCAAACCATATCGAACCTTTCCAACTTTGAGCGTGCTAAATATATTTGTATAAACAAAGTCTAACAGCCTGTGCGCATCAGGGCCCTGAATATCTATTTTCCCCAGCGTTGAAACATCACAGACGCCTACATTCGTACGAACCATTTCGATTTCTCGGTCACATGACTGGCGCCAATTAGTTTCACCAACTTCTGGAAAGTAGCTTGGACGGTACCAAAGCCCCGATTCAACCATTGGAGCTCCACGATCAACAGAGGCAACATGAGAAGTCGTATAACGTTGGGGAGCAAATCCTATTCCCTGCGCATTTTTACCCATGGAAGCAATTGAGACGGGTACAAAAGGGGGTCGGAAGGTAGTCGTGCCAGTTTCAGGAATACCTCGACCTGTCGCATCTGCCAAAACCGCCAAGGCAGCAACGTTTGAATTCTTACCCTGATCAATTGCCATACCTTGAGTTGTGTAACGTTTCATATGCTCAACTGATTTAAAGTTTTCTTTAACAGATTGCTGGATATCTTTAACTGTGACGTCGTTTTGATAATCAAGCCACGCTCTACCTTTTCCGTCTACACACCATTTTGGTGAAATTTCATATTTTGTAATTTCCGCTTTTGGCAATCTTTTGGTTTTTGCAGTTTTTCCAAAAGCTTTTATTATAAGGCCAATCTCTTTTTGCGCGGACGCAAAACAACTGTGGGTATCCATGAGACCATTAGCTGCGCCTACAACAGCCATATTCGGAATTGCTCCATTTTCCGGAACAAAGCTTAGGATTTTTTCATCCCAAGTTGGTCGACCATTCATATGGCAAGTTAAATGCAGAGTTGGGTTCCATCCCCCTGAAACAGCTAAACAGTCAACTTCTATTTTACTCTCAGTATTATTTTTTTTCACAATAATTGAATTAAGCCCTTGACGGCCAAAGGTATTTGAAACTTCAGCTCCATGATAAAAGGGGACATCTAAATCAGTTTTACTATCCTCACGACTATCAATGATCGCCGCGATATTTATGCCACTTTCCAATAAGTCCTTGGCCGTATTGTGAGCTGTATTATTATTGCAGAATAGCGCTATAGATCTGCCCGGCGAAACTCCAAAACGATTAAGATATGTTCGAACTGCGCTCGCGGCCATAATTCCAGGGCGATCATTATTAGGAAACGCTATACCTCTTTCGATCGCCCCCGCTGCTAGAATACTATTTTTCGCCACAATTCTCCAAAAGCACTCAAGTGGCCGGTCACTCCCTCTATCGGGAAGATGATGCCCCACGCGTTCAACTGCAGCAAAGGTTCCCTGATCGTAAACGCCTGTCACGGTGGTTCGCAAATATAAGCGTACATTGTCCAGTGCCTTCAATTCTTCAATGATTTTAGCAGCCCAGTCACTACCTGGAATACCATCAACCTTTTCTGTTTCACTATTTAATCGCCCACCAAAGATAGGCTCTTGTTCAGCCAGAATAACATCTAACCCAGCTTCAGCGGCAATTTTGGCAGCCATTAAGCCCGATGGCCCTCCGCCTATAATCAATAAGTCACAAAAAGCGTAAGCTTTTTCGTAAGTGTCTGAATTATGCAAGCCGCTCAGCGCACCTAAACCCGCCGCGCGCCGAATAAAAGGTTCATATATTTTTTCCCAAAAACTTTTTGGCCACATAAACGTTTTATAATAGAATCCAGCACCTAAAAAATTTGAAAATAGATCATTTACGGATAGAATATCATATTGTAAGTTTGGCCAATTATTTTGGCTTTTTGTAATTAAACCTTCAAAAACTTCCTGAGTTGTTGCTCTAACATTTGGATCCTGAAAAGCTCCCTGCCCAACGGTAATAAGAGCATTTGGCTCTTCGCTACCAGCAGTTAGAACACCCCTTGGCCGATGATATTTAAATGAACGGCCAAATATTTTTTTACCTGAAGCTAAAAGTGCTGAAGCAACTGTATCGCCCTCAAACCCTTTATAACTGAGCCCGTCAAATTTAAAATTTAAAGTCTTTTCACGATTTATAAGACCTTTCCCTGCAATCCTCACGACAAATCACCCTTCAAATCAACTGTCAATTCGGCCGACTCAACCTCATGGGTTACAGTATTCCGGGTTACTATTAACCAGGAGTTACATCCACTTTCATGATACCACAAATCTTTCGTAATACCTGCTGGATTTTCTCGATTGTGTAGGTAATCATTCCATAAATCTTCTGAAGCGTCAGGAGATGGCCTATTGATTATCTTTGCATCGCCTACATAGTAAAATTCTCGTCGATCTCTTTCTCCACATATAGGGCACGGGATTCTCATAACATTTTTCCTCTAATGCAGATTGTGTTGAGAGCCAGTGCCCTCTTCATCAATCAAACCGTAACCCGTTTTGAACCTGCTCAAACGAAAACCACTTGCTACTTCATGATGCTGGTCAGTTGCAATTAAATGAGCAAAGCAATAACCAGAGGCAGGAACCGCTTTAAATCCACCATAGCACCAGCCACAATCAATATATAAACCATCTATGTCGGTTTTATCGATTATGGGAGAACCATCGGGCGTCATATCCATAATCCCCCCCCATGATCGTAAAACACGAGCTTTTCCAATCATAGGCATTAAGGTCATGCCGGCTTCCATAACATGCTCTTTCATTGGTAAGTTTCCTCGCTGAGCATACGAAGCGTAAAAATCAAGATCACCACCAAATACTAATCCACCCTTGTCTGACTGACTAATATAAAAATGGCCCATTCCAAAACTAACAACATGATCAATACATGGCTTTAAACCCTCAGTAACAAAAGCCTGCAGAACATGGCTCTCTATAGGTAATCTCATTCCTGCCATAGCAGCCAATTGCCCAGAGCGCCCTGCCACCACAATACCAACTTTTTTGGCATTAATAGTTCCACGACTTGTTTGCACACCAGTAACACGGCCTTGCTCTATATCGATACCTGTAACCTCACAGTTTTGGATCAAATCTACGCCACGAGTATCCGCACCCCGAGCATATCCCCATGCAACAGCATCATGTCGGGCAGAACCTCCTCTAGGATGATATAAACCTCCATAGACAGGGAAACGAGTTTGCTCGAAGTCTAAGTAAGGTAATAGATCTCGAACACCCTCTTTATCCAATAAGATAGCGTCATCACCCTGATTTATCATTGCATTACCACGCCTTGCAAAAGCATCTCTCTGCCCATCCGAATGAAATAAATTTATCAATCCTCTTTGAGAATGCATGACATTATAATTCAAATCATCTTCCAGACCCTCCCAAAGCTTAAGAGAGTGAGAATAAAACTCCGAGTTCCCGGGCAAAAAGTAATTTGCTCTGACAATTGTTGTATTCCGTCCCACATTACCTCCTCCGAGGTAACCTTTTTCTAGAACAGCTATATTCTTCAAACCGTGGTTTTTTGCTAAATAATATGCAGTGGACAGGCCATGCCCACCACCGCCAATGATTAGAATATCATACTCCTGTTTAGGCTCTGGATCCCGCCAATGATTAGTCCAACCCTTATTTCCAGTTAAACCCTCTTTCAATATTTTTAATCCAGAAAATCGCATATTTAACCTCGGTGATGCAGATTATCACTTGATCAATTTTTATAAATAAAATCAAGTCTGACAAACGACAAAAATACAGATCTTTTCGACTAGTTTTTGTTGTTCAATTAACTCAAATATAATTCTTGTTGATGGAAAAAAGACAAACTCTAATGGGCTTTTACTTCGATGAATATCTGCTACTACAGGTAAGATGAGTATTAATCCTTCATTTAAAAGGCCTGACCAAGCGAGAGCATCTTTAAAAAGTGAGAAAAGCCCTGAACAACCAAACATCGGGATGGTTTCATTAGGATGCCCTAAAGCACTTGTTGATAGTGAAAGAATCCTTACCAGGCTCCGCGCGGAAGGGTATGGCATCTCACCTGATTACAAGGGAGCCGACGCTGTCATAGTAAACACTTGTGGTTTTTTAGATAGTGCAAAAGCTGAAAGTTTAGATGCAATTGGTGAAGCTATTAGTGAGAATGGACGAGTTATTGTTACGGGGTGTTTGGGAGCCGAACCAGAATTTATAACTGGAACCCATCCTCGTGTTCTAGCCGTAACTGGACCACATCAATATGAAAATGTTTTGGATGCAGTTCATCAGATAGTACCACCAAAACCTGATCCTTTTTTAGATTTACTTCCTGAAACTGGCGTTAAATTAACTCCTCGACACTTTAGCTATTTAAAAATTTCAGAAGGCTGCAATCATAAATGCAAGTTTTGCATAATTCCAGACATGAGAGGCAAGTTGAAGTCAAGACCAGCACACGCAATAATTCACGAAGCCACAAAACTAGTTAATAATGGAGTGAAAGAGCTTCTTATAATATCGCAGGATACAAGTGCTTTTGGGCTAGATTTAAAATATTCAAGCGAAAAAGGTCATAGGTCTCATATTAAAGACTTGGCTAACGACTTGGGAAAACTTGGGGCTTGGGTGCGCTTACATTATGTTTATCCATACCCACATGTTCGTGAACTCATCCCATTGATGGCAGATGGATTGATACTGCCTTACTTGGATATTCCTTTCCAACATGCCCATCCAGCAGTTTTAAAACGAATGGCAAGGCCTGCTGCTTCTGTCAGCACTTTAGAAGAAATAAAAAAATGGCGGTCGATCTGCCCAGAAATCACACTTAGATCAACATTTATAGTAGGTTATCCAGGCGAAACTGAGGACGAATTTAATACACTTATCGATTGGCTGGATGAAGCTCAACTAGATCGCGTAGGATGTTTTAAGTATGAAAATGTTGAAGGAGCTAGGTCTAATGCCTTGGCCCATCAAATATCTGAGGAAGTTAAACAGCATAGGTGGGAAGTTTTTATGGAAAAGGCAGTGAAAATATCTGCTAAAAAACTTACCAAAAAAATTGGTAAAGAGATTGACGTAATTGTTGATGAAATAGATGAAGAAGGGGCAATCTGCAGAACAAAAGCTGATGCACCAGAAATTGATGGAAACCTTTTTATTGAGGAAAATTTTGAAAAAATTCACGTGGGTGACATTGTCAAAGTCAATGTGACAGAATCAGGTGACTATGACCTCTGGGGGACTATTTCAAAAACCCAAAACTGAACAGTTTGAAAATCTAATCCCAAAACTTGCTATATGACTTTTTAAATCTATCTGCACTTCATGGTCACTAGAGTTTTATTTAATGAAGACTGTCCAGTTTGCAACGCGGAAATCTGCCACTATAGAAATTATGCGGAGAAAAAAGGTATTGAACTTTATTTTGATAAGTTAGGCGAGACCGATTTATCACTTTATGGCGTGAGCAAAGATCAAGGTGCGAAACGCCTGCATGTAATATCAGATGGACAAGTTATCCATGGTTTGCCAGCGTTCCGAAAGCTTTGGGCAGAAATGCCCAGATATAGAATTTTGGCTATTTTGACCAATTTTCCTATAGTTAGGGAAATAGCGGCACTTGTTTATGACAAAATACTGGCACCAATACTTTATAGGTCCCATTTGAGGCGTTTAAAAAAAATTGCTGAACAAAGCTAAAGTTTTAAACAGCAAAACTTAAAATGTCAGATTTATTTCTTAATCTTATGAGTGGGTGCAAAAATTACTCCTGGATTTAATATACCCTTTGGATCCATAACTGCTTTAATTGACTTATTAAGCTTTAGTTTAACTGGGTCAGAATACTTTACTAAATCATTTATCTTTAATCGCCCTATTCCATGCTCTGCACTTACAGATCCTCCATGTAGATGAACAAGGTCGTGGATCGTCTTCTTAATTTCTGGCCTAATGTGATTGTAGTCTTCTCGTTTTTCCCCTTTGTTTGGGAAAATATTAAAGTGAAGGTTTCCATCTCCTAAGTGGCCAAAACAGTTAATTCTAAAGTTACCTAGTTTTGAAATTTCAACCCTAGCTTCATCGATAAATGTACTTATTACTGACAATGGCAAAGAAATGTCATGACTTGATACAGACCCAATTCGTCGATTTGCTTCTGGAATATTTTCACGAAGTGCCCATAAATCATTTTGCTGACCAACGTTTTCTGCAAGCACGCCATCCACTGCAAGCCCACTACTTAAAATATTTTCAAAATAATCGTTTGAGTTTTTCTCTGCACTATTTCGTCCAGGGTGCCCAATATCCAATAGCACCATCCACTCCGGAATTTTAGAGAAGGGAATTTTGACTTCCACTTTTGTTTCCTTAAAAAAATCAATGCCCATTTTATTAATCAATTCAAAAGCAGAAATTGTTTCACCAAAGTAATCTTTTGTCTCAGAAAGTAATCTAAGAGCATCCTTAGGAGACTTAACTGCGATTAGGGCCACGGTATGCTCTAGTGGTTTTGGAAATAGCTTCATCGTTGCTGCAGTAATAATTCCTAGGGTTCCCTCTGAGCCTATGATTAAATTTTTAAGGTCATAACCTGTATTATCTTTATGGAGCCGTGACAATCCATTCCAAATCGAGCCATCTGCAAAAACCACTTCTAGACCGAGGCATAAATTTCTTGTGCTTCCATATCTGAGCACATTAACACCACCTGCATTTGTTGCTAGATTTCCACCTATTTGGGCTGTTCCCTCAGAAGCCAGGGAAAGAGGAAAGATTCTTTTCGCTTCTTCTGCTGCGTCTCTTAAATTAGACAAAATCACACCAGACTCCACTGTAATTACATTTTCGTCTAAATTCAGAGACCGTATCTCATTCATTCGTTCCAAAGATAGTAGAATGCCTGAAGGTCCTTTATCTTGTATTTGCCCGCCGACTAAGCCAGTACCACCGCCATAAGGAATAATTGGGATATTCCTAGCGTTCGCCAAACCAACTACGGTTGAAACTTCATTAACATTCTGGGGCAATACAAGAACTGAACTAATCCCTCGCCACCTAGAGCGTGGCTCTGACAAATAGTCATCAGGAACAGCCAAAACCGCCTCAGGAGATAAGCCTAATTTTAGCTCATCAATGAATTCTTCCGTCACCGGTTTCAAAGCCACGTTGTTTCCTCAATCATTTTTTACTCAATCCCGGCAGAAGTTTTACCTCTTCGATCATAGCGAAGTGCAGAATATAAAACATGCGTTCGCCAGCGCCCGTTGATCTGGATGTAGGCCTGAGCAACACCTTCATATTTAAAGCCACATTTCTCAAGAACACCCCGGGAAGGTTTGTTATCAGCCAAACAAGCACTTTCGATACGGCTCAGGTCAAGATCCATAAAGGCATATTGTACAATCGCATTAATTGCCTCTGTCATATAACCGCGACGAGCGTATTCTTCACCAATCCAATATCCCAGGGTTCCACTTTGCGTCGGACCCCGTCGAATATTATCAAGGGTTATAGCTCCATATAATTCATCTGTGCCGTTATCAAAAAGAAACAATGGTAAGCCAGTACCTTGATTAATCGCCTTCTTTGACCAATAGACTCTATTTGAAAATGACTTCCGTGTTAGATGGTCCGCGTTCCATTTAGGCTCCCAAGGCGTTAAAAACTCTTTGCTCGAATAACGAACTTCTCGCCATTTCTTAAAATCAAAATGCATGGGCGGCCTGAGTGTCAACCGGCTTGTCTTGATTTTAATTGTTTGCCTAAATGAAAACATTAAGCCGCTCTAAGTGAATCCAATTCTTCTAGCGATGGCGCCGATGAGATGGGACCGTAAAGAGCCATTGCAAACTTAGCTTGTGTCATTACATGCTCAGCATAAGCTTTCACCTTGTCTAAATTTACTGAATCAATCTTTTTAATTGTCTCATCTAAGCTGGGAACTTTACCCCAAATTTGAATCATTCTCGCGAGCCTTTCAGCTCTACTCGAGGGACTTTCTAATCCCATTAACAAACCAGCCTTCATTTGCGATCTAGCTCTAGTTACTTCAGCTTCTGAAAGATCCAGAGCTGCTCTTTTGAGCTCATTAACTGTTAAATTTGCCAAATCAGGTATTTGCTCTGCCGAGGTACCTGCATAAATAGTAGTAAAACCTGTATCAGAAAAGGCTCCCGCTTGTGCAAAAATCGAGTAGCAAAGCCCACGTTTTTCTCTAATCTGTTGAAATAATCTTGAGGACATACCACCGCCCAGTGCGATCGAATAAACCTGAGCGGTATAGATATCACGACTTTTATAACTCGGGCTTTCAAACGCTAAAGCAAAGTGAGCTTGCTCAAGTTTTTTATCCCTTCTAAATTCTCCACCTGAAAAAGATGCAGCCCTAGATTGATGCGATTTTTTTGGTTTCGGCAAATCACCAAAAGCTTTTTCAGCAAGCTTGCAAAGCGTATCGTGATCTATCCCACCAGCCGCAGAAAGGATCATTCTATCTGGACTATAGTGCTCGTTTACAAAGGCAGACAAATCTTCTCTAGAGAACCTTGAAATATTTTCACTAGGCCCAAGAATAGATCGCCCTAAAGACTGCTCAGGATAAGCGGTTTCTTGCAACCAATCAAAAACTATATCATCTGGTGTATCTAAAGTTTGACCAATTTCTTGTAATATAACTCCACGCTCGATATCGACTTCACGTTTATCAAACACAGAATTCCTCAAAATATCAGCCAGTATATTAGCTGCCATTTCAACATCTTCATTTAAAACTCTAACAAAGTATGCTGTTGTTTCTCTCGAAGTATAGGCATTTATGTACCCTCCTACGTTCTCAATAGCTTCTGCTATATCCAAAGCTGACTTTGTTTTTGTTCCCTTGAAAGCCATATGTTCCAGAAAATGGGCAATACCGTTTTGCTCAAGCCGCTCGTGCCGACCTCCAGCAGAAATCCAAATTCCAAGAGAAGCGGATTTAAGACCAGGCATATTTTCTGTGATTACTTGGAACCCGTTACTTAATGTATGATGATGTACGCTCATATTTATATCCGTTCCTTTACAAAAGCTTGGATGGATTGAAGATTATTTTCTACTTTTGTTATTCTCTCATCAAGGTCAAATAGATTATCCATGCGAGACGGCAACTCAGGAAATACTGATGTTGCATTTTTTACAGCTGTTGGAAATTTAGCGGGATGGGCAGTAGCAAGTGTAACCATAGGAACACCGGTTTTACGCTGTTTTCTTGCAGTCAGTACACCTATGGCGGAATGAGGACACAGTAACTCAGCATGCTTTTGGTGATTATAAGCAATCTCAGAATGAGTTTCATCCTCAGAAGCCCTCCCACTATCAAAATTTTCTCGCAATCTTTCTAAAATACTTCCAGAAATAGTGAATTGACCAGTGCTTTTGAGTTGCTCCATCAAATTCGAAACTTCACTACCATTACAATCCGTGGCATAAAAAAGCGCTCGCTCAAAGTTGGAACTCACTTGGATATCCATAGATGGGCTTATGCTTGGTAAAACTTTATCTGTTTTATAAACACCAGAACTTAGGCATCTGTGAAGAATATCGTTTTGGTTAGTAGCTATCACAAGGCGATCAATTGAGAGGCCCATTTTTTTTGCAATAAAACCAGCAAAAATATCTCCAAAATTTCCAGTAGGCACGCTAAAACTAATTTTTTTATTTGGAGCTCCCAGCTTAACCGCTGAGGAAAAGTAATAAACGACTTGAGCTAAAACCCGTGCCCAGTTTATTGAATTCACACCAGCTAAATTCACTCCATCTCGAAACTCAAAATCATTAAACATGTCCTTCAAACGGGCCTGGCAGTCATCAAAATGACCATTGATTGCAATTGCATGAACATTACTTTCGGAAGGCGTTGTCATCTGCCTCCTCTGTACATCTGAAACACGCCCATCAGGATATAAAATAAAAACGTCTACGGCGTCTAAGCCACGAAAAGCTTCAATCGCAGCACTACCAGTATCTCCACTCGTTGCACCAACAATGGTTACTCTTGATTTTTTACGCTCTAATGCAACTTGGAAAAATTGACCGATTAGTTGCATTGCAAAATCTTTAAAGGCTAGAGTTGGACCATGAAATAATTCCAGAAGGAAATGGTTTTTCTCTAATTCAACAAGAGGAGCACGCTCTATATGCCCAAATTGAGTATAGGCTTTACTTATAATTTTGATTAATTCATCGTCAGAAAAACAATCTCCAACAAAGGGTGATATAACTTTAAAAGCTATCTCCTCATAACTTAAATCTGACATTGATGATATATCACTTGTAGAAAAGTTTGGGATTGATTGAGGAACGTACAGACCGCCGTCTCTTGCGAGGCCAGTTAACATTGCTTCTTCAAAATTTAAAACTGGAGCTTTCCCACGAGTAGATACGTACTTCATATTTTTCGGCCTCTATTGACGCTCGTTCTATAAATGAAAAATACTCCCATCCCAAGCCAAATAAATGCAAGCGAAAACCAAGTGATTGCATACTGTTTATGATTATTAGGTATATTTTCTGTATTAATGGGAAGTGGAGCAAGATGGGTAATTGATGGACTGAAGCTTCTAGAAACTAGTAAAATAGGCTCTGTTCGCAGCTCTTTTGATAACTCGTTTACATCACGTGCAAACCAAATATTATTTTCTCTATCTGGTTCTGGCGTAAAAAAATCAACTTCCTTTGGCCAATGTAAATTCCCAATTATGCTTAGATTATCATCTAAGTTAATATTTGGAGCCAATTCGTGGCGTATAAAGCCCAAATCTACTAAGATTGTGCTACCTGTTTCCAATTCAAATGGCACAATTATTCGGTACCCAGCCCCAATGAATTTTTGGCTGACCATTACTTTAATAAAACTTCCTTTTATTTTTCCAGAAAGCTGTATCGGCATATATTTGTGCAAACTTTCCTTAACATCAGAAGGTAAAGACTGGGGCGATCCAGAAACTTTACTTTCAATCTCCGCTAGAACAGATTGTTTCCAAACAAGCCTATCTAACTGCCACTGCCCTAGAAGGAGCAGAACAATAGATCCCAAACTTATAAATAACCATGTAAAAAACTTATGTGGCATAAATTTAAATCCAAAAAAAAGCGCGCGAAATGCAGCGCGCTTTCCTATAAATATTCATTTAGATTAGTAATCCAAAATATCTTTACAACGTCTCAGTGAATTGTGGCGCCAACGCTTCCCCATACATAAATAGCTGCAAACAAAAACAGCCATACGACGTCTACAAAATGCCAGTACCATGCTGCAGCTTCAAAACCAAGGTGCTGATCCTTGGTAAAGTGTCCACGCATTGCTCGTAGCATACAAATCGCAAGGAAAATTGTGCCTACTATCACATGAAAACCATGAAAACCTGTCGCCATAAAAAAGTTTGCTCCATAAATATTTCCTGAAAAACCAAACGCTGCGTGCTGGTATTCATATGCTTGGAAAATTGTGAATAAAACACCCAAGCCAACCGCAACAACAAGACCCTGCACCATAGATTTTCTATCTTCGTCATGAGCAATTGCATGGTGAGCCCAAGTTGCAGCTGCTCCGGAACACAACAAAATCAAAGTATTAATTAGTGGTAAATGCCAAGGATCAAAGACCTCTATTCCCGCAGGAGGGAATTGACCATCCTGCAAAGGGCTCATATCACCCATTGGGTACATAGCATGCTTAAAAAAACTCCAGAACCAAGCAAGAAAGAACATAACTTCCGACATTATAAAAAGAATGAAGCCGTATCTTAAACCAATCAAAACTACTGGTGTATGATCACCAACTTGATTTTCCTTTACTGTGTCTGACCACCAAACATACATGACAAATAAAACACCAACAAAACCTGCTATAAACATCCAAGGGTTGTCGCTATGAAAGAAAACTACGGCCCCAAAAAGCATCACAAAAGCTGCGATTGAACCAATGAAGGGCCATATAGAAGGGTTTAAAATATGATAATCGTGATTTTTTTCATGCGCCATTTTGTTTCCCCTCATTTAGGAGCTGATTAAATTTACTTCTTGTATTTAAACTGACCTTAGCCGGCTCTAATGTTATGTCTTTTTCATAGAAAGTGTAAGACAGAGTGATTACCCTGGTGTGCTTGGCATCGCGATCCTGGACTATCTCAGGATCAACAAAAAATGTCACAGGCATTTGAACACGTTCACCAGGCATTAAAACCTGCTCTTCAAAACAGAAACAATCTATTTTGCTGAAAAAGCCCCCAGCCTCGTAAGGAGTTACATTGTAACTAGCCGTCCCAGCAACTGGTTTGTCAGTAGGATTGTACGCCTCATAAAAAGCCAAACCGGTAGCTCCGATTTGAAGTTCAATTTCCCGTTGAACTGGTTTAAATTCCCAAGGCATGTCTCGCTCTAGCGATGCATCAAATCTAATTTTGACTGTTTCGCTCAACACAATTTCAGAACCGCTATCAGCCACCTGAGTAATTCCACCAAATCCAGTGACCCGACAAAACCAATCATAAAATGGAACAGACGCCCAAGCCATAGCTCCCATAAACACTACTACACCAACCATTTGAGCGGCTGTCTTTTTCTTCGCTCTATCATTCACTGCGCGACACCCCAGCTAAAGCTTCAGCAAACTGACCCTCAGTGACTTTAACAACTGTAAGGCCAAACATAATTGCGACAAACCCAATTAGCACCAAACCAAGACCAAAATTTCTACCCTTACGCCGTTTGTGTAAATCATGTTCCCTTCCAAAGCTCATGCTAGATCCCTGGCCAAGCTATGTTTGTTTTAGTTTCAACCATGATGGCTCCAAAATGGAAAAACAAATAAAGCAAAGAAAATTTAAAAAACTTTCGCTCTACATAAGAATTATCATCAACGCTGTCATTTTCAGATCTGATCCATAACTTAAACGCTGAAACTACAAGCTGTATGTTGAGGACTAGTGCAACTAATAAATAAATTGGTCCGCTCAAAGAGGATAAACCAATGGATAAAGCCACGAAAGCAAGAATTAATGAATATATAAAAATATGGTTTCTTGTTGACCTTCTACCATTAGTAACAGTCAACATTGGCACCTTAGCGGAATCATAATCATTCTTCATAAAGAGTGCTAAAGACCAAAAATGAGGAGGCGTCCATACGAATATTAAAGCAAACATTAAAATGCTTTCAAAACCAATGTTTCCCGTAACAACCGCCCATCCAATAATTGGTGGAAATGCTCCAGCAGCACCACCAATAACAATATTTTGCGGCGTAGTTCTCTTCAACCATATTGTATAGACAATTACATAAAAGAATATGGTGAACGCCAATAAAAAGGCTGCCAACCAATTAGATGCAAGGCCAAGCATAACTACTGATATGGTTGAAAGTGCAATTCCAAAATACTTTGCATCAGTAGCAGAAATTTTTCCAGCAGGAACTGGCCGCGATTTAGTTCGTGACATTATACTATCTATATCAGCATCATACCACATATTTAGAGCTCCAGAAGCGCCGCCACCCAAAGCGATAAATACAATTGATACGAATGCTACAAAAGGATGAACATTTCCAGGAGCAGCTAACAATCCAGCTATTGCGGTGAATACTACCAATGACATAACACGGGGTTTCAGTAAGGAAAAAAAATCACCAAACTCAGGCTCATCTGAGTATAGTTTATGTAAGCTGACTTCTGACATAGGTGACCTTTTGTTTTCCAAACGTGTCGATTAATAAAAGATTAAACTCTTATTTGGAAACCTCTGCTATGTTATAAGATTGAGTTGTTCCGGCGTATTCCGATTTAGCCGCTGATAGCCAATCGTCGTAAGTATCTTGGCTCACAACCTTTACCGTGATGGGCATGTAGGCGTGGTCTTTACCGCATAGTTCAGAACACTGGCCAAAATATATTCCCTCTTTTTCAGCTTTAAACCACAACTGCCCAAGCCTACCAGGTACCGCATCTTGTTTTACTCCAAAGGCTGGAATAGTCCAGCTATGTATAACGTCAGCCCCAGTAACCTGCATTACAACTGTTTTATCGACAGGAACGACAACTGCAGTGTCGGTAGCAAGTAAAAATTGATCGCGAGTATAACCTGCTTCCTGTAATTCAAGCTCAACCTCTGGCGTTAAAACTTTTCCTTCACCAATTAGAAAACTTTCAAACTCAAAACCCTCGTCTACATATTCATATCCCCAGTACCACTGATATCCAGTCACCTTAATATTTACTTCACCCTCAGGAATTTTTTGCTGGTCAAAAAGCACTGGCAAGGAAAATGCACCGATGAACACTAATATAACTATGGGAACTACAGTCCAAGCTACTTCCACTGGGGAGTTATGAGTAAAAGTTTCTGGCACCGGATTAGCTTTCCGGTTGTATCGCAAAATAACGTAAGCCAACAGACCGAGTACAAACAGCGTGATGGCGGTAATTATTATCAAGACCATTCCATCTAACCATTGCAGATCACGCGCTAACTTCGTTGCAGCCGGCTGGAAACCGATACCGTCAGCTAAAGGTTGCCCAATTATTTCGAGCCCATCTTCAGCAAGAACTGGAAAAGCTAAAAGGCCAGAAACTAATCCGGTCACTATTGATTTTAATCGCATTTTTCACCCTGATTTTTCAGTGTTCGTGTAAATATTATAAAAGTTTATTAAGTGTTAGAAATTCTTGTTGTTTTTCAGGTAGTGTAAAACCATATTTTGACAAAGAGATAAAGAAGTTTAATTGCGGCAAACGGACGCTTTTTTTTGAGTTAAAGGTTTATTAATTCAAACTGATATAGGAATAAAGATGAAAACGTGCAATTTTGATCCTTTTGGAAAAAACTTAACCTGGGAAGACTCCGTTAAGTCTTTAAAATTGGCAACCAAAAATTCCGATGACGGAGAGTTGTTTTTCGAACAGCGCCAAACTGAAACAATAACTTTGGATGACAGAAGAGTAAAATCTGCAAACTTCGATGCTTCAGAAGGAATGGGTCTACGATCAGTTTGCGGAGAAATAACAGGATATGCTCACTCAACTGATTTGTCACACTCCGCACTTCTGAAAATGGTTCCAACTGTTCAAAAGACCGCCCAAGGGCAAATTGGTAATTTTGCCAATTCACCTTCAGAAAAAGAAAAAAATATATATGAACCTTTCAACCCAATAATGGAATTAACTTTCTCCAAAAAAGTCAAAATCCTTCAAGAAATTGATGATTTCAGTAGAAGTCTTGATCCAAACATTAAACAAGTGACGGCAACAATCTCTTCATCAACTCAGAAAGTTTTTATACTGCGTCCTGATGGCTCCTCATCTCACGATGTAAGACCCATGGTCCGACTAAACATATCTATTTTATTAGAAGATAACGGTCGAAGGGAAAATGGATACACAGGTATTGGTGGGCGAAGTAACTTGCTCGACTATTTAAAGCCAGAAATTTGGGAAAATGCTGCCTCCGAAGCATTAAGAATTGCAAGAGTAAATCTCAAGGCCAAGCCAGCTCCAGCAGGCATAATGGATTTAGTTTTAGGTCCAGGTTGGCCAGGAATTTTACTTCATGAAGCAATTGGGCATGGTCTTGAAGCAGACTTTAATAGAAAGAAAACAAGTGCATTCAGTGACTTGATGGGCAAAAGAATTGCAGCTCCAGGTGTAACAGTTTTCGATGACGGTACAATTCCTGATCGCAGGGGCTCAATTACAATTGACGATGAGGGCACCCCAAGCCAAAAAACAAAACTGATAGATAACGGCGTTTTAGTCGGCTATATGCATGACCGCCAAAATTCTAGATTGATGGGATTAAAATCAACTGGTAATGGCCGTAGGCAAAGTTATGCGCATGCTCCAATGCCCCGAATGACCAACACTTACATGCAAGAAGGAAATGAAAATCCACAAAATTTAATTCAAGATTTAAAAGACGGTCTTTACGCTGTGGGCTTTGGTGGAGGGCAAGTAGATATCACAAATGGGAAGTTTGTTTTTTCTTGTACGGAAGCATATCGCGTAAAGAATGGTAAAATCGAAGAAGCTGTCAGTGGCGCAACTCTAATCGGAGATGGAGCATCGGCCCTTAAAAATATTAAAGCTATTGGAAACGACCTTCAACTGGACCCTGGGATAGGTAATTGTGGAAAGGCTGGGCAGTGGGTTCCTGTTGGGGTTGGACAACCAAGCCTGTATATCAGCGGCCTAACCGTTGGAGGTGTTTCAAACTGAAGCTTGATCTCTCTAAAATGGAAAAACTATTCATTAAGAAACATCTACAAATTTCATTGAAGCAGGTTTTTATTAAAATTTTTTAAGCAGGATTGACAAACCTTCCCAGCTAAAGCCATGTTCCCGCGCGAAGTTATAATCGTGAGTCGAAAGGATATTTAATGCCAGTAGTGGTTGTAGAGTCACCAGCAAAAGCAAAGACCATTAATAAATATCTGGGCTCTGATTACACCGTTTTAGCGTCATATGGTCATGTTAGAGACTTACCAGCGAAAGACGGATCCGTGGACCCGGATAAAGGTTTTGATATGAAATGGGAAATTGGTGCTGACAGTAAAAAACATGTCAAGGCCATAGCTGATGCTCTGAAAAAAGATAATGAGTTGATATTAGCTACAGATCCGGATCGTGAGGGTGAAGCAATAAGTTGGCACCTCGAAGAAACATTACGAAATAAGCGGGTTATAAATAGTGATACACCAGTAAGCAGAGTTGTTTTTAATGCGATTACTAAATCAGCTGTTTCAGAAGCGATGGCCAACCCTCGAGAAATAGACGCACCATTAGTGCATGCTTATCTTGCACGAAGAGCTCTCGATTATCTTGTCGGTTTCAATCTATCACCAGTTTTATGGCGTAAATTGCCTGGGGCTAGATCAGCTGGAAGAGTACAGTCAGTTTGCTTACGATTAATCGTAGAAAGAGAAATAGAAATAGAAGTTTTCAAAGCAAAAGAATACTGGTCTGTGAAAGCATCTTTAAAAACTCCTAGAGGGCAAGTATTTGAGGGCAAACTAATAAACTTTGCCGGAACAAAACTAGATAAATATGATTTGAAAAGTAACTCGGAAGCAGAGTTAGCAGCACAGGCAATCACGACACGTGACCTTGTTGTTGGCTCAGTCGAAAGCAAACCAACTAGTAGAAACCCCTTCGCTCCTTTCATGACATCTACTCTTCAACAAGAGGCTGGAAGAAAATATGGAATGGGTGCCAGACAAACAATGCAAGCAGCTCAAAGATTATACGAAGCAGGTCACATCACATATATGCGAACTGATGGGATCGATATGGCGCCAGAAGCCGTTACTTCAACGAGGGAAGCTATAAAGGAAAGATATGGTGATCAATTTCTACCAGCCTCTCCCAGGTTCTACAAAAATAAAGCAAAAAATGCTCAAGAGGCTCATGAATGTATTCGACCCACTTCCATTTCAAAAGACGCAAAGCAATTAAAACTTACCGATGCTGACCAGTTTAAACTTTATGATTTAATTTGGAAAAGAACGATATCGTGTCAAATGGAGTCCGCAAAGTTAGAAAGAACTTCCGTAGATATACAAAGCCCAGACAAAGAAGTTATTCTGAGAGCTAACGGGCAAGTGGTGTTATTTGAAGGATTTCTTAAAGTTTACGAAGAAAGCCGCGATGACGTGGAGCAATCAGACGATGAAAATCGTCTCCCACAAATGTCTAAGGGAGAAACTATTGAAAAGCTCAGTATTGATCCTGAGCAACACTTCACCCAACCACCACCTAGATATACAGAAGCTAGTCTCGTCAAAAAAATGGAAGAATTGGGAATAGGTAGACCTTCAACTTATGCTAATATTGTCACGACAATTCAGGATAGAGAGTACGTTAGAAAAGAAAAAAATAGGCTATTCCCAGAAGATAAGGGACGCATAGTTACAATATTTCTATTAAATTTTTTCAAACGGTACGTTGAGTTTGATTTTACAGCAGGTTTAGAAAATCAACTTGATTCCGTGAGTGCTGGAAAAGGAAACTATAAAGAACTTCTAGGTCAATTTTGGGATGATTTTTCAGAAGCAATCTCTGAAACATCAGAGCTTAGAATTACTGAAGTTTTAGACGTTTTAGACGATGCATTAGCGCCTCAGCTTTATCCTGCTAAAGAAGATGGTAGCGATCCAAGAAGGTGTCCAAAATGCGGAAATGGTCAACTCCACTTAAAATCATCACGAACTGGCGGATTTGTTGGATGTGGAAACTATCCAGAGTGTAATTTTACCCGTCCTATATCCGGTGAGCCAGATGAAACTGCAGAACGTTTACTTGGTGAAGATAATGGAGATGAAATATTTCTTAAGAGTGGCAGGTACGGTCCTTATATTCAACGTGGCGAAGCCTCAGAAGAGAATAAAAAACCACCAAGGGCTAGCCTACCAAAGGGGTGGTCACCGTCAGATGTAGAACTCGAAAAAGCGCTAAAACTTCTTAGTTTGCCGAGAGAAATAGGGCTTCATCCTGAAGATGGTCAAACAATAGAAGCAGGGATTGGGAGATATGGCCCTTTCGTTCGTCACGGCCGGACTTACGCAAATTTAAAAGATCCTGAGGACGTATTTAACATTGGAATGAATAGAGCTGTTGAAGAGCTAGCAAAAAAGGCAGCCGCCGGAAGTGGACGTGGCACAACCTCCAAAGCTATTAAAGAACTTGGCGAGCACCCTGATGGGGGCGGGCCTGTAAATGTGATGGATGGAAAATACGGCCCTTATGTAAAATACGCAAAAATCAACGCTACAATACCAAAAGGAAAAGACCCCGAAGAAATTACACTTGAAGAAGCTGTAAAGCTTATAACCGAAAAGGCGGCAAAAGGAAAAAAAAGAGGCAAGAAAAAATAAATCTTTTCTAGTTTAATTTTTTTCTAAATTTTCATTTAGGAAAGTTGTCCAAATTTAAGAAAGGTAATCGTTCAATGCAAAAAGTTTACGGTACTGCTGACGAGGCTCTAAAGGGTTTACTGTTCGATGGAATGTTCATCGCCTCAGGAGGTTTTGGATTATGTGGCATCCCAGAAATATTACTGCAAGCTATTAAAGATGCGGGCACAAAAGACCTAACTTTTGCATCCAATAATGCTGGTGTTGATGATTTTGGAATAGGTATATTACTTGAATCGCGCCAAGTGAAAAAGATGATATCTTCATACGTTGGAGAAAATGCTGAATTTATGAGGCAGTATCTATCGGGTGAGCTTGAGTTAGAGTTTAATCCCCAAGGCACCTTAGCAGAAAGAATGCGTTCAGCAGGTTGTGGGATACCGGGTTTCTATACGAAAACCGGAGTGGGCACTATAATAGCTGATGGAAAAGAACATAAAGATTTCAATGGAGAAACCTATATTTTAGAGGAAAGTCTATTTGCGGACCTTTCAATTATTAAAGCGTGGAAAGCAGACGAAACGGGTAATCTAATATTCAGAAAAACAGCTAGGAATTTCAATCCCCCGGCTGCAATGTGTGGAAAAGTTTGCGTTGTCGAAGTAGAGGAAATTGTACCTACAGGAGCGCTAGATCCAGACTTGATACACCTCCCTGGGATCTATGTTCACAGGATCATTCAAGGTGAGCATGAAAAACGAATTGAACAGCGCACGACGCGCCCTGCTGCTTAAAGGACAAAATATGTGGGATCGAGATCAGATGGCTGCCAGAGCAGCAAAAGAACTTGAAGACGGAATGTATGTAAATCTTGGTATTGGAATTCCAACGTTAGTATCAAATTATATTCCAGACGGAATAAACGTTACGCTTCAGTCGGAGAACGGTATGCTTGGTATGGGGCCATTTCCACTCGAGGGTGAGGAAGACTCGGATTTGATTAATGCTGGCAAGCAAACGATAACAGAACTCCCCCAAACTGCATATTTTGATAGCGCTACCTCTTTTGGAATGATCCGAGGAGGTAAGATAGCAATGGCTATATTAGGTGCTATGGAAGTTGCTGAAAACGGTGACCTGGCTAATTGGATGATACCAGGTAAACTCGTGAAAGGCATGGGCGGTGCTATGGATTTAGTTTCTGGTGTTGGTCGTGTAATCGTGGTTATGGATCATACAAATAAACATGGTGACTCCAAATTATTGAAGGAGTGCACTCTGCCGCTCACGGGGAAAAGTGTCGTAGACAGGATAATCACAAATTTAGGAGTTTTAGATGTCGTTCCAGGAGGTTTGGAGATCATCGAGTGTGCGGACGGAATATTGGAGCAAGATATACGCAGTGCCACAGAAGCTAAAATAGTAAATTAATCTTCCACTCTTAAAATTCACTAAATGCTAAATTATGAATTACCACAAAAGTTTGAAAATTGGATTGTAACAAGAAACTGGGTATTGCGACCCCATCAGATTGAAGTACTGAATAATTCAAAAAGACAATCTCAACTCCTTATTGCACCAACTGGGTCCGGCAAAACATTATCAGGATTTTTACCGACCTTAATTGAGCTTGATTCTTCAGAATTCTCTGGGCTCCACACAATTTATGTTTCTCCTTTAAAAGCACTAGCATCAGACATTAAACGAAATTTGATGATACCTATTGAAGAAATAGGCCTGAATATAAGAGTGGAAGATCGAACTGGCGATACCAAAGCAGCAATAAAGCGCCGCCAACGAGTTGATCCGCCACATATTTTACTTACCACGCCTGAAAGTTTGGCACTACTCATCTCTTTTCCAGAGTCCAAAACCCTTTTCGCCAACTTAAAAAGAATAGTGATTGATGAAATACACGCACTCGTTGAAAGCAAACGTGGCCATCAATTAATACTAGCAATATCTCGATTACAATCCTTATGCACAAACGTTCGGAAAATAGGACTGTCTGCTACCGTTGATCGTCCCGAGGAAATAGCAAATTTTATTTCGGAAAATAAAGCTGATTGCCCCATAATATTTGCTAAGTCCGGGATTAATCCAGATATTTCAATGCTTCAAACAAAGACCCCTCCTCCTTGGGCAGGTGCTGGAGCGACCTACTCTATACCAGATGTTTTAGAAAAAATATCTAATCATAAAACTACTCTGATTTTTCATAATACACGCGCTCAAGCAGAAATTTTTTTTCATAATTTATGGTTAAATAATAAAAATAATCTCCCCATCGCGATCCATCACGGTAGTCTCGACCTTGAGCAACGAAAGCGAGTTGAGGCAGCTATTATCAGAGGTGAATTAAGAGCTATTGTTTGTACAGGCACTCTAGATCTTGGCATAGATTGGAATGACGTAGACCTTGTCATTCAAGTTGGTGCCCCAAAAAATATAAAACGGCTAGTACAGAGAATTGGAAGGGCAAATCATAGCTATAATGCTCCTTCCAAAGCAATAATGGTTCCCGCTAATAAATTTGAAATTATTGAGTGCCAAGCTGCCCTAGAAGCTGTCAAAGATAGAGATCTAGATGGTGAACCAGTAAACTCAGGATCACTGGATGTTTTATGCCAACATATTTTGCTTGTGGCCTGTGCGGGAGCAATTTGTCCTGATCAGTTATTCAAAGAAATTAAAAAAATAGGCGCTTACGAAAAATTAACACAAAGTGATTTTAGTGAGTGTTTACGATTTTGTATGGATGGAGGATATGCACTTAATCGGTACGAGCAATGGCACCGATTGAAGATTGATGATGGTGGAAATATCGTTCTGCGGGATCCAAGAGCGGCAAATAGAATAAGAATGAACGTAGGAACTATTCAAGATACGGAAACGCTAAAAGTTCGAACGCATCGTCGAAGTGGGGGGAAACCCCTTGGAGAAATTGAAGAAACTTTTGCAGCATCGCTGACAAAAGGTGATACTTTTTTAATTGGTGGTAAAATAGTGCGCTTCGAAAGTTTACGGGAAATGGTTGTCGAGGTATCACAGAACGCAAATAAGCAGCCTAAAATCGCTACGTTTATGGGAACTAAATTCGCAACGAGTACAAAACTCAGTGATAGGATTTTAGATTATTTCAAAAATGAAAACTGGGAAGCTTTACCAGCGGATACAGTTAACTGGTTAAATAAACAAAAAGAGTTTTCTGAATTACCAGTTAAAGATAGTTTATTAATTGAAACTTTTGTCAGGAAATCTCGTCATCATTTGGTTGTTTATAGCTTTGCCGGGAGAAATGCGAACCAGACTTTAGGGTTGATTTTGTCAAAGAGACTAGAGGAGCTTAACCTTGCTCCATTGGGCTTTGTAGCGAACGATTATGCTACCCTTCTATGGGGACTCAAAAAGGTGGAAAATCCAACTGAACTATTTAACTCTGATGAAATCGAATTAGGCCTAGATAAATGGCTTTCAGGCAACGCTTTAATGAAAAGAACTTTTAAATCTGTAGCTACAGTTGCGGGATTAATTGACCGCAATTTACCAGGCCTTAGGAAATCAGGACGCCAGACAACTTTTTCTTCAGATATTTTATACGATACTTTAATTAAATATGACTCAGGCCACCTTCTTTTAAAAATAACTAAAGACGAAGCAATGAAAGGGTTAATTGACTTTAACCGCATTAAGGAAATGTTCGACAGAATAGATGATAAAATAACCCACAGAAATCTACCACACGTATCACCTCTAGCTGCCCCAATGTTGCTAGAGGTGGGCACGGTACCTATTGAGGGAAAAGCAAGGGAATTAATATTACAAAATGAGGTAGGTCCGCTGATGAGAGAAGCAGGATTAGATTAAAAAAAATATGGCAATAGTATTAATTTTAAAGAAATTAAATGGACTGTTTTAAGTTTTCCATCTCAGAAAACGAACTTGTAGCTATGCCATCAGGCGCTCTCTGGTGGCCAGCTCAATCCATCCTGTGTGTCTCCGATTTACACTTTGGGAAGTCAAACAGATTAGCTAGAATGGGTCAGTCGTGGATTCCACCTTATGAAAATCAGGATACTTTATTAAGGTTAGAAACAGACTTAGACTCTACAAGCGCAAAAAAAATAATATGCCTTGGAGATAGTTTTGACGATAATGAAGCAAGCCAATCACTACCATCAGATGAACTCCTTTGGATTACAAAAATGCAGGCCGGTCGAGAATGGATATGGATTTCCGGTAATCATGATCCATCTCCTAAAAATTTGGGTGGGAGTTTTTTACACTATCTCGAAATTGGAAAACTTTACTTCCAACATATTGCAAGTGCAGATGATCGCTTTGAAATATCTGGCCATTATCATCCTAAAATAAGGGTGAATATTAAGGGTCAATCCTTCACAAGGCGTTGTTTTTTAGTAGACAAAAATCGCGTAATATTGCCATCATATGGAACCTATACTGGGGGTCTTTATTGTAATCGTGATCCGCTTCGTTCAATTATGCAGCAAAACGCTATTGCCTTAATGACGGGAAAAGAAATTTACCCAATTCCAATTTCTAAAGCCAATTAATTTTAAATTATATCTGGCTCGGACACCATATGTTTACGACAACAAGCGACTAAAGTGTTTACTAATAGGCAAGCAATTGTCATCGGTCCAACACCACCAGGAACAGGTGTTATAGCGCCCGCAATTTCTGAACAACTGGAGAACTCTGCGTCACCAACCAAACGCTTCCCACCATCATTTCCCTCTACTCTATTGATCCCCACGTCGATAAGCGTGGCCCCTGGCTTTATCCAGTCCCCTTTGACCATTTCTGGTCTTCCTACTGCGGCTATAATAATATCAGCGCGTCCAACGACTTCTTCCAGGTTTTTTGTTTTTGAGTGGGTTATCGTAACTGTGCAACTTTCGTTCAACAAAAGCTGGGCCATTGGTTTTCCAACTATATTCGACCGACCAATAATAACAGCATCCATACCAACTAAAGATCCATGGAAATCTTTTAGCATAAGTAAACACCCTAAGGGCGTACAAGGAACCATAGATTTTTGACCTGTAGCCAGTAAGCCAACATTGGAAATATGAAACCCATCAACGTCTTTTATTGGATCGATCGCATTTATTACAGCATCTTCATTTATATGTTCTGGTAAAGGCAGTTGAACTAAAATTCCATGCACGTCGTTATCATCATTCAAACGGTTCACCAATTCTAAAAGATTTTCTTCAGAAGTATCCTCACTTAATTTATGCTCATACGAATTCATTCCAGCTTCTATAGTTTGTTTACCTTTTGATCGAACGTAAACTTGGCTTGCTGGGTCCTCACCAACTAAAACTACAGCTAGACCTGGGGTAACATTATTTTCTTTTTTCAAAGCAGTCACATGTTCAGCAACTTGATCCCGTAGCTTCCTAGAAAAAAGCTTTCCGTCTATTATTTGCGCTACCATTTTTGGTAATCCTTTAAATTTGAGAAAATTAAGCTCACTCTTCGCGAATAATTTCTGCTTCCCTTTGAATGGACCAATCGATTAAAATTCGCCAGATTTTTTCAACAAGATCTGCGTCTAGATCCAACTCTTCAGCTGCATTTCGAGCGTTGGAAACGACACTTTCAATTCGTTCAGGAATTCTAGCAGGCATCCCATTTGATTTTTTCAACTCAGTTGCTCTATCTATAAACTCTGAGCGATTTGCCAAAAGCTCAATTATTTTGACATCCAACTTATCAATTTGATGACGTAATTCATCCATACTATTACAATCACCTGGTTTTGTAAGTTCTGTCATCACGGTCTCCTGAACTCAAAGCTTAACAATGTAAAACATTAAATTTAAGTCTAGAACAACCCTTCTATTTCGCCGGACTTGTTGAGATATATAGATTCTGCGGCAGGAACCCGAGGCAGACCCGGCATCGTCATAATTTCTCCACATACAACGACTATAAAACCGGCACCTGCACTTATTCTCACTTCCCGAACAGGAACAGTGTGTCCCGTCGGAGCTCCACGCAAGTTAGGGTCTGTTGAGAAACTATATTGTGTTTTTGCCATACAAATAGGCAAGTCGCCGTATCCCTGTTCTTCCCACTGCTTCAATTGATCGTGAATTTTCTTATCAATAAGCGCTTCATCAGCTCTATAAATTCTTTTACAAATCGTCTGTATCTTTTCAGCAAGTGGCATTTCATCAGGATAAATTGGAGCAAAATCAGAAGCTTCTGAGTCTGCTATTTCTGAGACGCGTTTGGCTAAGTCTACTGAACCCTCTGACCCAAACTCCCAATGTTTTGAAACAATAGCCTCCGAACCCTGACTTGTGACAAACTGCATAACTGCGTCAATTTCGTTCTGAGTATCTTTTACAAAATGATTAATTGCTACGATTACCGGGACGCCAAAACTTTTCAAATTCTCTATATGACAACCTAAATTTGCACAGCCAGACTTTACAGCATTGACATTTTCTTGCCCTAAATCTTCTTTTGCAACTCCACCATTCATTTTCATGGCGCGAATGGTAGCAACGAGCACAATAACCGATGGCGATAAACCCGCCTTACGACATTTAATATTCAAAAACTTCTCAGCGCCCAAGTCGGCTCCAAATCCTGCCTCAGTTACAACATAGTCAGATAACTTAAGCGCTGTTTGAGTTGCTATTAAGGAATTGCATCCATGCGCAATATTGGCAAAAGGCCCTCCATGCACAAAAGCTGGATTATTTTCTAAAGTCTGCACCAAATTAGGTTTGATGGCATCTTTAAGCAATACTGTCATCGCTCCGTCTGCTTTTATATCACGGCAAAAAACAGGAGAACGATCACGCCTGTAGGCAACTATCATATTGCCCAATTTGGTCTGCAAATCATTCAGATCCTTGGCTAAACAAAGAATTGCCATAACTTCTGAGGCAACTGTGATGTCAAAGCCTGCCTCGCGAGGGAAGCCATTTGAAATACCTCCGAGAGATGCTGTAATCTGACGGAGCGCTCTGTCATTCATGTCTACCACTCTCCGCCATACAACTCTTCGAGTATCAATACCAAGGTCATTACCCCAGTAAATATGGTTATCAATCATAGCTGAAAGTAATGAGTGAGCAGAAGTTATTGCGTGGAAGTCACCCGTAAAATGTAAGTTCATATCTTCCATTGGGATAACTTGGGCATGTCCGCCTCCAGCCGCACCGCCTTTCATACCAAAATTTGGACCTAACGAAGCTTCCCTAATACAAATCATAGCATTTTTGCCGATTTTATTAAGTCCATCGCCAAGGCCAACTGTTGTTGTTGTTTTGCCTTCACCGGCAGGTGTGGGATTTATGGCCGTTACAAGAATTAATTTTCCATTTTCTTTATCTTGAACACCATTTATAAATTCTTGGCTTACTTTGGCTTTATCATGGCCGAACGGTAACAAATGTTCTGCAGGAATTCCGAGGTGAGCACCAACTTCTTGAATTGGTTTTTTTTCTGCACTTCGAGCAATTTCAATATCACTTTTATAGCTCATCCGGGTTTCCTTTATCCAATGATAAACATCTTAAAATCGTATAAACCTTGAGTAAAAATATAACTTTGCATTTCCGACATTTACCAGACCACTTACGTCCAGATCTCGAAAAAAGGTATTTTACAGAAATGTAAAGTGACGGTGATGCACCTTAATTTGGTTTTATTTATATTTTTACTTCGGCAACTAATTGATTTGTTCTTTTTTCTATAGATTTTTCAAGTTCAGACATAAGTTCTGAATTCTCTAATCCTGCTGGTATTACAGGCAAACATTCAACGACTGCCACTCCGGGTTTACGCATGATGCCGTATTTAGGCCAGAAGACCCCTACATTGCACGCTACTGGCAAACAGTCTTGACCAGTTTGTTGATAAAGTGCAGCTACACCGATTTTGTATGGTTTAAAATCGCCTGGCGATACTCTCGTTCCCTGCGGATAAATAATTAGCTGACCAGGAGGGGTTTCACCCGATGCAACAGCAGACATCATTCTTTGTATGGCTTCCGATCTTTTACCACGCTCCACGGGAACACATCCTATTTTTTTTGCATACCACCCCAAAACAGGAGCCCATCGCAACGATGACTTCATTATAAATTTTGGCCTTGGCGTTTCACTAACAATCAAAATTATGTCAAAGAAACTTTGATGTTTCGCAGCGATAATTAGCTCATGATCTGGAATAGTACCCCTGACCTCAGATTTTAATCCAACCATCCAAGTGGCTGTCCAGCGGACCCATCTGCACCAAACATGAACAGCCGAATACGAATAGTTTCTATTGAGCATTACTAATGGACAAAACAATAAGCCAAAGACCACCATCATTAAATACATCTGAATAAGAAACAGAAAAGAACGTATATATTGGATCGCGTAGAGCATTAAGTCAGGGATCTCAGAATACTGAGAGAGGCTATGCGTGCCGTTAAAAATGTAAAAACAAAAAAGGATAAAGGCACAACAATCAACCACGACCATTCAAAACCTTCCAGCCGAAGTCCCGCCAAAATTACAGTTTGATCGGCCTCAGAAGGCAACAGGAATAGCGTCATTGACGCTGCAAATGCGCCCAACATTGAGCCAAAAAAAGCTCGAAAAGCAAATTTACGCACAAAAGCCGCAGCAATATATTGATCTGTGGCTCCCACTAACCTTAAAACTTCAATAACTTTTTTATTTGACGACAACGCGGCACGGGTTACGAGACTCATCATTGAAATTACAATAAAAAACACCAGTCCAATTGATAACCAACCCAAAAACCAAATACGATAAGCTGCTTTTACAAGGGGCTCGCGCCACCTGGTATGATCGTCCAATACTGCAGAGGGAACTTCAGCGGCAAGCCTCAACCTAAGACCTACTCTATCATATCCATTTTCATCTTCTTCGATACTTATTAGGCGTGGCATAGGTAAATTGCTTATCGGCACTTTAGGTCCAAACCACGGCTCAAGTAACGCCTGCTGTTCTTCTGTTTTCAACAAACGAAAAGATTCTATTCCCTTTGTATTAGATAAAACATTCAAAGCAGCCTCAGTTTGGCTCTCTAAATCTGCTAATGGGGCAGATACACGCAATGTTGCAGAATTTGCCAAGGAATCTGACCAGCTTTGAGCTAATCTATCAGCTGCAAAGGACATAGCTAATGAAAAAACAATTAAAAAGGCCATTGCCGCAGAAGTAAAAAACGTCAAAAGCGTGGTAAATCCATTTGTAGGAACAACCTGATTTACGTATCTATCAGGTAAAAGAATATTTTTTAAACTAGCCATCAAAGATCACTTCCGGCAAGCTGGATTGTTTTATTGCTTATTCTTAAAACACGCGCCTGCACACTGGCTTTTGTAAATCTAATCAAATTCAAGTCATGAGTAGCAATAACAACTGTTTTTCCCATATGGTTTAATTCGATCAATAAGCGAATTAATCTCTGCGACATCTCCCAATCAATATTACCTGTTGGCTCATCAGCCAATATAACATCTGGCGACATAATAATTGCACGCGCTAAAGCTGCTCTTTGCCTTTCACCACCCGAAAGTTCAGGAGGTAACGCTTTAGAGCGATGAGATAGACCAACCCAATTCAAAAGCTCTTTTAAATTCACACTATCAGATAAGGAATTCCGCGCTGAGACCCTAATTGGCAAAGCAATATTATCGGCAACATTCAAATGATCAAGAAATTGACAATCCTGGTGTACAACGCCTATTTTTCGCCTGAGATATGCTATTTCATCACGTGACCAACCAGACGAGTTTTTACCAAAAACACTTAGCTTGCCCGATGTTGGAATTAGAGAACCATAGCACATTTTAAGGAAAGTTGTTTTACCTGATCCTGAAGGCCCCGTAAGAAAATAAAAAGAACCTTGAGAAATAGAAATATCTAGCCCTGATAAAAGCTCCTCACCGTAAGAGTAAGCGACGCTTTCCATTTCAATCACAACTAAAGCTTCCCTTTTTCTTTAAATTCTAAATCCATACTATAACCATAGTCTAATAAACGGTTGTTCAACAATAAAAAGCATGTACTTTTACGGCTATATATATTTTTTTATCTGTCATAAAGTCTGATGGAGTCATTTATTCACAGAGGAACTAATGCGTTTAGTTTGTCCAAATTGCAAAGCAAATTATGAGATTCCTCGTCAAGCCGTTCCAATAGGCGGCAGGGAAGTAAAATGCGATAGCTGTGGCCACTCATGGTTTCAAACTCGAACTAAAAAATCTACTGATGAACAGTTAATTGAACCTGAAAATAAAACTACAAAAGAAGAAACTGAAGAAGTAGCGAGTGCAGCATCTAATCAGAAAAAAATTGATCCCTCTGTTATAAAAATATTAAGGGAAGAGGCAAAAAGAGAAATTGAAGCTAGGGATCAGGAGCGCAACAAAAAAAACATAAAATCCGAAAACAAAAGAAGTTTTAAAAATGTTAAAAATAGTGAGCCCGCAACTCTCACAAAAGATGCCATTCTTAAGCATCAATCAAAAGATGCACTAGCTGAGGCCTTAGAAGATAAAAAAACAACAAGACGTTCAGGCTTCATTTTTGGCTTATTGATAGTCTTACTAGCATTGCTAACATACACAAATAGCAATCAATTAGTATCGGCCTTTCCAGAGTCCGAAATATACATCGTTTCATATATTGAATTGATTGACGAGATAAGATTAGAATTAAATAAGCTTGCTGGCAAAGTGAGCTATTTAGTAACCAATTTGATTTAAAATATTTTCCAACAAGCTAGTGATTTTAATTTTCAAGATCTACTTCGGTAGCCTTGTCAATCAACCTTAAGGCATGAGGGCTTGACCAATCAGCATCGCCAATAAATCTCGCCACCTCCTGATTATCTTTATTTAACAAGATAGTTAATGGAAGCCCCGCTATTTTAAGTGAACGAGCCAATTTTCCCTTAGGGTCTTGATATTTTGTAAGGTTGTCGATTGACATTTTATTAAAAAATTTCTCCACCGATTTTGGTGAGTTTCTCATTGTTGCAATAGTTACCACGTTAAATTTCTCACTACCTTTTATTTTTTGAAGGTTCGATAAACTTGGCATTTCTTCTAAACAAGGGGCACACCAAGTTGCCCAAAAGTTCACCAATGTAAGACGACCAGAAAGAGATTTTAAAGAAATAGGATCGTTGTTTGAATTATAAAAAACCTCTTCACTGACGGCCTTAGGACTTTCATGCAAAATGAGTTTTTTCATTTCGCCAACCTTAAATTCCTCAAGAACAGAAAATTTATTATCTTCGGAAAGCACAGTATTTGCACAGAAGCTAAAGGCCGTATAAAGAACAACCAGCGTCAAAAAATTTTTAACTCCTCTAAAAGGTAGTTTCATGTCAAAAAAATCCTCTAACAAAATGTGGGGCGGTCGGTTCTCTACGGGACCTGATGCTATAATGGAAGCAATTAACGCCTCAATTGAATTTGACAAGCGTTTAGGGCCTCAAGATATTGAAAGTTCTATCGCACACGTAGATATGCTGGGCGCAACGGGCATATTAAATGTTTCTGACGTTTCGGCAATCAAAGAAGGGCTTGAAGAGATCCTTAATGAGCTCAATTCAGGTGAATTTGAATTCTCAAAAGCACTTGAGGATATTCATATGAATATCGAGGCAAGGTTAAAGGATAAAATCGGCAACCCAGCTGGCCGGCTGCATACTGCTCGATCACGTAACGATCAAGTCGCAACAGATTTTCGTCTTTGGGTTCGGGGCCAGATAGATTTAATTGACAAGAACATAGCCGATCTAATGAAAGCCCTTCTAGACCAGGCCCAAAATGGGGTGTCTTGGATTATGCCTGGATTTACTCATTTGCAAACAGCTCAACCAATTACTTGGGGTCATCATATGATGGCATATGTTGAGATGTTCGCGAGAGATCGCTCTAGGTTTAGGGACGCAAGAAATAGAATGAATGAGTGCCCGTTAGGTTCCGCAGCATTAGCAGGCACTTCTTTCCCAATTGACCGAGACCACACTGCTAGAGCTCTTAAATTTGAAAGACCGACAGCAAACTCTCTGGACGCGGTAAGTGACAGAGACTTCGCTTTGGAATTTTTAACTTCTTCTTCTATATGCGCCATGCATTTAAGCAGATTGGCAGAAGAACTTGTTATTTGGTCTTCAGCACAATTTAAGTTTATTGATCTATCAGATCGATTTTCAACTGGATCTTCTATTATGCCCCAGAAAAAAAATCCTGATGCTGCTGAATTGGTACGTGCAAAAATAGGGCGAATATTAGGAGCTAATATAGGCTTAATGACAGTTATGAAGGGCCTCCCTCTGGCTTATTCAAAAGATATGCAAGAGGACAAGGAGCAGGTTTTTGACGCAGCAGATAGTTTGAATTTAGCGTTATGTGCAATGGAAGGCATGATCCAAGATTTAACCGCCAATAAAGAGAGTTTGGAATTTGCAGCAAAATCTGGCTTTTCTACGGCCACTGATTTAGCAGATTGGCTTGTTAGAGTTTTAAACTTACCCTTTCGAGACGCACATCACGTGACAGGTGAAATAGTAAGCCTTGCTGAAAGATCAGAATGTGATTTATCTGAACTAGAACTCAAAGATATGCAAAAAATACATTCCGATATTTCTGAAGATGTGTTTACGGTTTTGTCTATTGAAAATTCTGTTAACTCGCGATCTTCTTACGGAGGAACATCGCCTAAAGAGGTTCAATTTCAAATAGATAGATGGAAAAAGGTATTAGGATGAAAAACTTAGCTTTAGTTCTACTACTGGGTTTTGCGGTAGTTGGCTGCGGCGTGGATGGCCCACCCAAAGCGCCTATCCATGAAGAAACTAAATAAAATTATAATTAACCTGTGGACAATTTAATGACGCAACTAAAATTCGCTGCCAGCATTTCCAGATTGGGGACCGAGTCAGCTTTCACGGTGCTTGCTAAGGCGAATGAATTAGCTGCCAATGGAAAAGACATAATTAACCTTGGAATTGGACAACCAGACTTTAGAACACCGGAACACATAGTTAAAGCGGGAATAAAAGCGCTTGAAGATGGTCATCATGGATACACTCCAGCAAACGGAATTCCTGAATTGAGGGAAGCTGTTGCAAACGATTTAGAAAAACGCCATCAAACTTCAGTTAATCCCAATAATATTATCGTCGTTCCAGGCGGAAAACCAACAATGTTTTTCGCGGTACTTTTATTTGGAGAAAAAGGCGCAGAAATAATGTACCCTAATCCAGGTTTTCCTATTTATGAGTCAGTCATAAATTACACTGGTGCTACCCCTGTTCCAATTGCTTTAAAAGAGGAGAATGGTTTTGCATTCGATGCAGAGTCAGTTCTCTCCCAGATCACAAAGAGAACTAGGCTTATAATTATTAATAGCCCAGCTAATCCAACAGGAGGGGTCACTCCCAAATCAGAAGTTGATAAATTGGTTATAGGACTAAAAGATTATCCGAATGTAGCTATATTGTCAGATGAGATTTATAGCCAGATGTTGTATAATGGGAGAAAGCATGTCAGCCTGTTACAGTATCCAGAAATTCGTGATAGATTAATCGTTTTGGATGGTTGGTCAAAAACTTATGCCATGACAGGCTGGCGTATGGGGTATGCTGTTTGGCCTGATCAAATGGTCGATCAAGTGACCCGTTTATGTATAAATGATCACTCTTGTGTAAACGCTGCTGCGCAATATGCTGGCTTAGCGGCACTAACGGGACCAAAGGAGCCAGTTCTAAAAATGGTTTCTGAGTTTGATACGAGAAGGAAGGTTATTGTTTCTGCCCTTAATGAGCTTAAAGGAGTTTCCTGTATAGATTCAGCTGGTGCCTTTTATGCGTTTCCCAATATATCAGGCACAGGGCTCTCCTCGTCACAAGCTCAAGATTTATTTCTAGATCAAGCAGGAGTTGCTACTATTGCGGGAACGAGTTTTGGCACATTTGGAGAAGGGTATTTAAGGTTTTCATATGCAAATAGCAAAGAAAACATATTACGTGCTATTGAGCGAATAGACAAAATTCTTACCTGAAACGTACTATGGTTATTAAGAAGGACAAATAAACAAATGGATCATTTCAATTATAGAAACGGGCAACTTTACGCTGAAGATGTTTCTGTGGCTGAAATAGCAGCATCTGTTGGAACGCCTTTTTATGTTTACTCCACAGCCACTTTGGTACGACACTTTCAGCTTTTTGATGATGCTCTCGACGGTATGGATCACTGTATTTGTTACGCGATGAAAGCCGCTTCTAATCAGGCGATACTTAAAACCCTTGGAAACCTGGGAGCTGGAATGGACGTGGTATCTGGAGGCGAGTACAGGCGGGCATTATCTGCGGGGATACCTCCTGAAAAAGTTGTGTTTTCAGGTGTAGGAAAAACCTTTGAAGAAATAACGTTCGCTCTTCAAAATGGTATTCGACAATTTAACGTGGAAAGCGATTCAGAACTCGAGCAAATATCTTCAATCGCATCATCCATGAATAAAATAGCCCCTATAGCTATCAGAATAAATCCAGATGTAGATGCCCAAACCCATGAGAAAATTGCGACGGGTAAAGCTGAGAATAAATTCGGGATTCCTCTATCTAGGGCGAGAGAAGTTTATTCTAAAGCCTCCCAAATGCCAGGCATCAGTATTGTGGGAATAGACCTGCACATTGGAAGTCAATTAACTGACCTTGAACCATTCAAAAAAGCTTACCAAAAGCTTGCGGATTTAACTCAGGTGTTAAGAGGAGATGGACACAAAATCAAAAGACTAGATCTCGGTGGGGGACTTGGAATTCCCTATGAGAAAAATCAATCTGCTCCTCCTCTTCCAGTAGAATACGGAAAAATGGTCAAAAAAGTTCTTGGCCATCTGGATTGTGAAATAGAAATTGAACCAGGCCGACTAATTGTTGGTAATGCCGGCATCCTAGTTTCATCTGTTCTGGGTGTAAAAAATGGCGATAATCGTAATTTTTTAATACTCGACGCAGCTATGAACGACTTAATTCGCCCAGCAATGTATGATGCATATCACGATATAATACCCGTCAAACAACCAGGTTCAACTGAGGCTGTTTACGATGTGGTTGGACCGGTATGTGAAACTGGGGACACCTTTGCTAAAAAGCGGACAATGCCTGAAGTCAGTGAAAACAACTTGGTAGCATTTAGATCAGCTGGAGCATACGGAGCGGTGATGTCTAGTGAGTATAATACTAGACCATTAATTCCAGAAGTGATGGTCAACAAAAATGAATTTTCAATAATTCGCAAACGACCTAGCTACGAAGAAATTATTGATAGAGATATTATTCCTAATTGGCTTAAGTAACTTTAACTTTGGAAGAGTGAAAATCTATCAATATTTCAATTTAATATTTTTCTCTACAAGCGCCTTAAACAAGTCTAAAAGTGCAGAAAACATTAGCGGAGATTTTTTATGTCACTTTCACTAGGTCAAAAAGCCGGCTGGGGTTTGGCGGATATGGGAATCGTTGTTTTCGTTATCGTAAAACAACTGTTAATTTTGGCCTTTATGAATAGTTTTCTTGGCATTCCAATCGCTCTGGCAGGTGCCGTGACGACAGCTGTTTTAATTTTTGATATAATTACGGATCCAATAATCGGCTATTTTAGTGACAAGACAGTTTCTCGTTTTGGAAGAAGAGCCCCTTGGATGCTCGTAGGAGCCGTCGTTTTGGCACTTGCAATGATTGGACTATTTGCTGTGCCAGAAAATTTCACTACGAGTGCAAGCCTTATCTGGGTTATCTTTTTTTTCTTGATATCAACTTTAGGTTTTACAATGGTTTCAATACCTTACGGTGCTATGGCGGGCGAAATGACATTGGATAAAAAGGAAAGATCTTCAATGACCGCGTGGCGCATGGCATTTGCCTCTTTGGGTATTTTGGTTGGTGGCGCACTAATACCAATCTTGGCAGGAGATACAAAATCTGGCTATACTTTTGCGGCAATCTGCGTAGCTCCACTGATAATTTTATCTATATGGTTTTCAGTATTTTTTACACGAAATGCGCCCCGCACTTTGGTTCCTTCCCAACAAAATTTTTCGTACATTTTAAAATTGGTTTTAGCTAATCGCGCATTTGTCACTTTGGTAATTTTATATGGCATTATGACACTAGCCATAGCCTTGATCACTGCCGGGCTACCTTTTGCGGCAATGTATTTGATAATGGATGATGGGAATTCGTTACTTTCTGGCGTTGCGAAAGGTCTTGGGACTCTTTCACTGATGTTCGCAGCATTTGTGATAGGCTCAATTATAAGTCAGGCCTTATGGGTTAAATTGTCAAATTTATATGGTAAAGTTGCGGCGCAACTCATTGGTATTTTGTGCTATATTGCTCTGTTGATTTTTATATTTTTCAGTTTGCCTAACTATAACGTCACACTGATTGCAGGTCTTTTTATTTTAGCTGGAATGACCAATGGTTCTTACCAACAAATTCCCTGGGCACTTTATCCAGATCTGATGGATGTAACTCGTGAAAAATCTGGTGAGTCCATTGAAGGCGCTTTCTCTGCAGTTTGGCTTTTTGGTCAGAAGGTAGCAAATGCTATTTCTCCGCTAATTTTAGGTTTCATCCTAAGCCTGTATGGATGGGAAGAAACAACTGAAGGAATTACTAAGCAGACCGATGCTGCGCTTAATACTTTGCAAACTTCCATTACATTAATTCCAGCTGCAATATTGGGATTAGCTGGAATTTTGCTTTTCAGTATTTATCTACCTCAGCATAAAAGGCTGATGAGCGGACAATCTTAAGACGACGCTACTATAATAAAGACGAAGATACCTAATCCAAGCAAAACATAAGTTGCCACTTCACCAGCTATCCTTGCGTCTGATTTTGGCTTTTTTTTGTTTTTTTTGGTCATTTATTTAATTTCTAACCTTCCATATCAACTTTATTTGGAAGACCCAACGGTTCCACTATCAAAAAGTGCCCCAATCTCACCTGATCCCAACTTCATTATGTCACCCAAAATTTCCTCAGTGTGCTGACCAAGCTTTGGGGGCTTTTGGGCAGGCAAAGGATCATAATTAGAAAATTCTAACGGCGATCTAGGGACCATATATTGGCCAATCCCTTCAAAATTTAATGTTTCAAACATTGGATTATCAGTGAATGTATCTTTGTCCTCAGTAATTGCCTCTTTTGTTGTTCGAAACCGCGACCACGTGAGACCAAAATCATTAAAACTTTTCTCAAAATCAGAAATTTTTCGCTTTGCAAACCATGACCGAAAAACGTCATTTATTTCATGCCTATGTTCCCAACGATGCCCTTCGTCATCTAAGGAAATATTCAGTTTCTGCTCCAGATTTTTGATTTCCTGTGCTTTATCTGTTGCTTTTAATAGGCCACGCCATTGCCTCAAGGTAAGACCAATTACAACAACTCGACCACCGCAAGCACACTCAAAATCCTGGCCATAGGCTCCATATACAGAATTGCCCGATTTTCCTCTTTGTTGATCGTAAATTGTCGCCTCTCCTATCATTCCAAGGTGACCAATTACTGCAGCTGCGGCATCTTTTAAAGCGAACTCCACATCCTGACCCCTTCCCGTTCGCAAACGATCTCGCTCAGCTGCAAGTAGTGAAGAGACGACCATATTACCTGCTACGCAATCCCAGGCGGGAAGAGCATTTGCAACAGGTTCTGTGCTACCCTCAGCGCCAGTAATGTGGGGTATTCCAAGCGATGGGTTAACAGTATAGTCAACTTCCGGCCCTCCGTGTCGATCGCCTTTCAGAGTAACCATTATTAAATCAGCGCGCTTTTTCTTGAGGCTTTCGTAATCTGTCCAACCAGGCACTCTCAGATTGGTTATGAACAATCCTGCATCATCACCGTCTGAAGTGATTAGATCGCTGACCAGTTCACGCCCTTTTTCAGATTTTAAATCTACAGCAAAAGATTTTTTTCCCTTATTTAAACCATGCCAGAATAAACTTTCGCCGTTAGGAGCCAGCGGTCTTCTAAAGTGATCAAGGCCTCCCCCTAAATTATCAAACCGGATAACTTCTGCACCCATTTGGGCTAATTGCATGCCTGCAAGAGGTAAAGCAACAAAAGCTGAGCTTTCAAAAACCCGCATACCATGCAAAATACTCATGTATACTCTTTCCCTTTTGATTTTGCCAAAAGCCGTAAGATGCTTTTTAAACCAAAATTAAAACACCTCAATGCTTATCCCGTAATACCAATTGATGCAAAGACCCAAAAACTCAAGTTGAAATTGATATTAACAAGTCTGGTTGTAGATATTGATATACTAGCGACCTGATACTAAGACTTTTTCAATTAATTCAGGTAGTTCCTTGAAGGACGAAAATTGAAAGGTATGTGGAATGTTTTCTACAGGTGTTTTACGGTATCCCTCGGAAAAGAGTAAAAATGGAACATTAGCTCTTTTGGCCGTCTCAGCATCAACTTCACTGTCGCCAACATAAATACATGGACCATCTCCTACGCTTTCAGATGTTTTAAACAGAGGCCTTGGATCTGGTTTTCTTGCTAATGGGTTGTCCCCTCCTGTTACACATTTAAAAAAGTGATCTAACTTTAAATGCTTTAAAATCTTTAATGCAGGCTTTAGCGGTTTATTTGTGCATATTCCTAGATTATGGTTTGCCTGCAGCATTTCCAAAACAGCAACGACATTATCGTACGGCTTACTAAATTGCACAGCTTCCTCATAAAATTTTAAAAATTGCTCTAGCAAAAAATCATGTTGAGAGGTTTCAACTGATCGAGCTGCAATCATTTTTTTAACAAAGAGTGGGGCACCTTCACCAATAAAGCTGACAGCTTCCTCATAGCTGATAGGAGCAACTCCAATTTTAGATAAAGCAGTATTGGCAACCCATTGAATGTCTTTAGCACTGTCAATTAATGTACCATCCAAGTCGAATATTATACTTGCCTTAAGGGCATCTAATTTTCCCAAGTTACACTCCAAACTATTTAAAACTTTAAGTACTATTTGGTTTCACTAAGGATTTTTTACTGGCGTGTAAAATCTAATTTACCTCAAAAGTCCCATATTTTAATAATATAGCTTACGTTTTTATAAAGATGTTGTTTGAAGATGGTAAGCCGCATAACCTTGTTTGGAGAATCGTTAAATACCGGGAGAGGAAAGATGATTACTAAATTGAAATTAGGCGCTGCTATTTCCACCGCCTTGTTGTTGCTTGGAAGTTTTGTTACGCAAGCAGCCGCTGAAGACTGTCATAGAGGAACTCTAGATGAAGCCTACTGTGATAGAAATTTAGACCAAGTTGCTGATTTGCCGCTGGATCCAAAAGATTGGGTTGATCCCAAAACAATAATATTCACATATACTCCTGTGGAAGATCCTGCTGTATATGCAAATGTTTGGAAACCATTCACAGACCATCTGGAAAAGTACACTGACCGAAAAGTGGTGTTTTTCCCAGTGGAGTCAAATGCTGCACAGCTTGAGGCTATGCGCTCAGGCAGACTTCATGTTGCTGGTTTCAACACAGGATCAAATCCAATAGCAGTTAGCTGTGCTGGTTTTGTACCTTTTGGTATGATGGCTTACGACGATGGAAGATACGGTTATGAGATGGAAATTATTGTCAAAAAAGGCAGTGACATCACATCTCCAGCAGATATTGCAGGTCGAACAATGGCCTTTACGTCGCCAACATCTAATTCTGGCTTTAAAGCGCCTTCTGCGATCCTAAAAGGTGAGTTTGGCTTGTTGGCAGACAAAGATTTTACGCCAACATTTTCTGGAAAGCACGATAACTCTATTTTAGGTGTTTATAACGGTGACTACGAAGTCGCTGCTATAGCGAACTCAGTCAGGCAGCGAATGGAGCGCCGCGGTGTTATAGAAAAGGATGTGCTGCAAATAGTATACAAGTCGGCAACATTCCCAACTACTGGATACGGCCACGCACACAACTTACATCCAGAGCTTGTTGCAAAAATCAAAAGCGCATTTTGGAGCTTTGACTTTGAATCAGACGCCACATTCAAAAAAGAGTTTGCAAAAGCTGACCGTTTCATCGGAATTCGTCATAAGAATGACTGGGCTGTCATCAGAGGTATCGATACAGCAAACGGCGTTAGCTACGACTGTAAATAATCCAGAGACGAAGTAATAACAAACTAAAGTCAGGCCCATAATAGGGCCTGACTAGCGCAACAAAAAAATTAGAAATACAGGTACCATATGCTGCAACTTGCCGAATTAACAAAGAAATATAATACTGGAGAGCTGGCACTTAAAGGGGTTACTTTAGAGATTCCCAAAGGCCAAGTTCTGGCGCTTATCGGACCATCAGGTGCTGGGAAATCCACCTTAATCCGCTGTGTGAACCGACTTGTGCAACCAACCTCTGGAAGTGTGGTTCTTAAAGGAACGGAACTCACAAAATTGTCTTCTTCTGCGTTACGAAAGGCTAGACGAAGAATGGGCATGATTTTCCAAGAGTATGCATTGGTTGAGCGATTGACAGTTATGGAAAATGTTTTGTCAGGCCGTCTTGGTTATGTTGGGTTTTGGCGCAGCTATTTCAGAAAATTTCCAAGTGCAGATATTCAGGAAGCTTATCGCCTATTAGACAGAGTTGGCTTAAAACATATGGCAGATAAACGTGCAGATGAACTTTCTGGTGGGCAACGCCAGCGCGTGGGTATCTGTCGTGCACTAATACAAAATCCAGATCTGCTACTTGTTGATGAGCCAACCGCAAGTCTTGATCCGAAAACATCGCGGCAAATCATGAGATTGATTCAAGAGCTATGTTCCGAAAGGGGTTTGACAGCGATTATTAATATTCATGACGTATTTCTAGCTCAAATGTTTTCTCAACGTGTTGTTGGTTTGGAATTAGGTTCGGTTGTCTATGATGGAAAACCCGAAGGTCTGACACCCGAAGTTTTAACAAGAATTTATGGTGAGGAAGATTGGTCTGCGACTATCAAGTCAACAGACGAAGATGACGATGATGAGGAAGAGTTTTAAACATGACGGACTCTTCAGAAACAGGCAGTTACCCTTCCAGTTGGAAAAAAGCCCCATTTATAAAGAATAGCTTTGTAAGATGGTTAATAATTGTGGGTGGAGCAATTTACCTTGCCGCAGCTCTTGGGACAATGAATATTGATTTGGAGCGAGTAAAAGAAGGGCTACCTAGAGCTCAAAGGTTTTTAGATTCATTTTTTCCTCCAAATTTTTCAGACAACCGCGGGGTACTTTGGGAAGGAATTGCTGAAAGCATCTGGATGGCTATTATATCTACCGTCGCAGGGATTGCTTTATCGATCCCAATTGGCCTCGGCGCTGCCCGTAATTTGGCACCGGCCTGGGTCTATTTATTTTGTAGGGGCGTAATAGCAGCTTCAAGGACCTTTCCTGAGATAATACTCGCGATATTTGCCGTAAAATTATTTGGTTTTGGACCATTTGCTGGCTTTGTTGCATTGTCACTTGGTACAATCGGTTTTTATGCAAAATTACTCGCTGAAGACATTGAAAACTCAAGTGCTTCACAAGCTGAAGCCGTAAAGGCAACAGGGGCAAATTGGTTTCAATGGGTGAATTATTCTATACAACCTCAAGTCATGCCACGAATGATAGGACTATCTATATATCGCCTAGATATTAATTTTCGCGAGTCTGCAGTTGTAGGCATTGTCGGTGGCGGCGGGATAGGTGCAACTCTAAATACATCTTTTTCCAGATATGAATTCGACACAGCAGCAGCAATACTTATTATAATAATCTTAATTGTGATGTGTATGGAATATACATC
>Ga0208130_1000101_pt1 | contig 44241 bp, 40 predicted proteins | sample ETNtaG_31_FD_185771 | JGI IMG/M metagenome (GOLD analysis project Ga0208130, IMG submission 185771) | Marine microbial and viral communities from oxygen minimum zone, Eastern Pacific Ocean - ETNP201310SV78 (SPAdes) (version 2) | ecosystem: Environmental > Aquatic > Marine > Oceanic ... | reverse complement strand
TTGCAATATTATCATTTTCAAATTTGGAAGCATTATTAATTAACAAGGATAGACTACCAAATTTTTTCTTAGATTTTTCAATTAAATTTTTAACAGAATTATAGTTATTTAAATCGCACTTAATAATTTCTGCACTTCCTTTGCTCTTAATAATTTCGCTTTTAAGTTTCTTTGCAGCTATATTATTTTTATTATAGTGAATTACTACTTTCCAACCATCACGTGCTAGATTTATTGCAATTTTTTTACCAATCCTTTTTGCCCCTCCTGTAATAAGTGCTACTCCAGGTTTTAATTTTTTTGTATGAATTGGTTTCATTTCTCTCTTTCTTAAAATTAAAGTTTCGCCATAGGGTTTTCACTAAATATTAAAGAAGTTTCATTAAGTCTTTTAATTTCATCTCTAATTTTAGCTGCTTCTTCAAAGTTTAAATCCTCAGCAGCTTTTAACATTTTATCTTCTAATGATTTAATATGTTTTTCAAGATTATTGCCAATAAATAGATCATTTTCAGTATGATCAGGTGCTTCAATTTGCACATGATCTTTTTCATAAATACTACTTAGAATATCTTTAATATTATTTTTAATGCTTGAGGGAGTTATTTTATTCTTCTTGTTATATTCCTTTTGTTTTTTTCGTCTTCTTTTTGTCTCATTAAGGGCTCTCTCCATTGACCCAGTTATTTTGTCGGCATATAAAATTACTTTACCATCAACATTTCTTGCTGCCCTTCCCATTGTTTGTATTAAAGAGGTTTCTGATCTAAGAAAACCTTCTTTATCGGCATCAAGAATTGCAACTAGAGAGCATTCAGGTATATCCAAGCCCTCTCTTAATAGATTTATTCCCACTAATACATCAAATACACCAGTTCTGAGGTCTCGCAAGATTTCAATTCTTTCAAGGGTATCAATATCAGAGTGAAGATAGCGAACTTTTATATTTTGCTCATTCATGTACTCAGTTAGATCTTCAGCCATTTTTTTTGTTAAAACTGTAACAAGGACCCTTTGCCCCTTTTTTGCAATTAATTTACATTCGTATATTAAGTCATCAACTTGACTGGATGCTGGACGGATTTCACTTTTTGGATCAATTAAACCCGTAGGTCGAATTATTTGTTCAGAGAAAACACCACCAGATTGATCTAGCTCCCAAGGGCCTGGAGTAGCAGAAACAAAAATACTTTTTGGTCTCATTAACTCCCATTCTTCAAATTTTAATGGACGATTATCTTTGCATGATGGTAAGCGAAACCCATGTTCAGAAAGAGTTGATTTTCTATTAAAGTCTCCTTTATACATTCCCCCTAGCTGTGGGATAGTGACATGACTTTCATCTGCAAAAATAATTGAATCTTCAGGCAAATATTCAAATAATGTTGGAGGAGGTTCACCAGGTTTTCTTCCTGTAAGGTAACGAGAATAGTTTTCAATTCCTGCGCAGCTTCCTGTTGCATCCATCATCTCTAAGTCAAAAATTGTTCTTTGCTCTAATCTTTGCATTTCCAATAGTTTGTTCTCTTTTTCAAGTTCTTTAAGCCTCAAAAGTAATTCTTTTTTAATTTCTTGTGCCGCCTGCTGAAGAGTTGGTCTTGGGGTAACATAATGAGAATTTGCATAAATTTTTATATTTTGTAATTCTCTAATTTTTTCTCCTGTAAGAGGATCGAATTCATTAATTTTTTCTACTTCATTACCCCACAATGAAATTTTCCAAGCTCTACCTTCTAAATGCGCAGGCCAAATTTCTACTACATCACCCCTAACCCTAAAAGTTCCTCTTACAAATTTTGTATCATTTCTTTTGTATTGAAGAGAAACTAGATTGGTTAAAAGTTCTTGCCTTTCTATCATTTGATTAACCTCAATAACTAATGTCATTGAAGAGTAGGTTTCAACTGATCCAATTCCGTAAATACAAGAAACCGATGAAACAATTATAACATCATCACGCTCCATTAGGGATCTAGTGGCAGAATGTCTTAATCTATCAATATGTTCATTTATACTTGCATCTTTCTCTATAAAAGTATCCGTTCTTGGAACATAAGCTTCAGGTTGATAATAGTCATAATATGAAACAAAATATTCAACAGCGTTTTCAGGAAAAAATTCTTTAAATTCTGAGTATAACTGAGCTGCAAGTGTTTTATTTGGCGCAAGAATTAGTGAAGGTTTCTGAGTTAATTCAATTACTTTAGCCATTGTGAAGGTTTTACCAGACCCAGTGACACCAAGAAGAACCTGTGATCTTTCATTGTTGTTTATTCCTTCAACCAACTCTTTAATAGCCACAGGTTGGTCTCCAGATGGATCAAAATCTGAAACTAATTTTAGAGGTATTCCCGCTTCAGTCTTTATATTATTTTTTTTGGGATGTTCTAGTATCGGACCTATTTCATCGTTTAAAAAAGAATCGGCTTTATTCATTCTAGCTCATCACAGAAGTCTATAATTCTTTTACATGCTTCTTCTAACTTTTCCATAGATGTGGCATATGAAATTCTAAAATAAGGTGATAGGCCAAAAGCAGAACCATGAACCACTCCTACAGAGCTATTTTTTAACAAATTCATCGCAAAATCTTCATCGTTTTTTATTTGTTCACCACTTTTTAGTTTTTTTCCAATTATTCCTTCGCACGAAGGATAAATATAAAATGCTCCCTTAGGTTTTAGACAAGAAAGCCCTTCGGCTGAATTTATCATTTCAAAAACTTTATTTCTTCTCATTTCAAAGGATTTTAACCAATCTTTTAAAAAACTTTGATCACCATTTAAAGCTTCTACGGCAGCCCATTGACTTATAGAGGATGGATTTGATGTTGATTGACCCTGAAGTTTTCGCATTGAATCGATAATTTTTTTTGGCCCACCGCAATATCCTATTCTCCAGCCAGTCATTGAATAAGCCTTAGAAACCCCATTCATTGTTATTGTTCTGGAGTTTATTTCGTCATCAATTTCACCAATAGTTGTAAATTTTTCTGTTTTTTCATATAGAAGATGCTCATAAATATCATCGGAGAAAATATAAATATTTGGATATTTTTTGAGGATATTAGCTATAGATTCAAGCTCTTTAAAAGTATAAACTTCACCAGTTGGATTTGATGGTGAGTTAAGAATTATCCATTTAGTTTTTTTTGTAATACTTCTCTCAAGATCTTCAACACTAATCTTAAAATTATTCTCTATTGTAGTTTCAATAGTAACTGGATTTCCTCCAGCTAGTTTAACTATATCAGGATAGCTTACCCAGTATGGTTTAGGTATAATTACCTCGTCACCAGGATTAATAGTGGCAATCATGGCATTATAAATAATAGTTTTGCCACCTGGAGCAACTGAGATATTTTCCTTTAAAAAATTTAAATTATTATCCCTGTTAAACTTTTTTATAATTGCTTCTTTTAATTCATCAATTCCGTCTACGGCTGTATATTTTGTTTCACCTCTGTTGATGGCATCAATGGCAGCTTCTTTAATATTGTCTGGTGTATCAAAATCTGGCTCACCTGCTGATAAACTTATAACATCTTTGCCTTGGCTTTTTAAATCTCTTGCTAGTTGTGTCATTGCAACAGTAGCAGAGGGAGCAATTCTTTCTAAATTTTTAGATAACTTTATTGACATAATTTCACCAAATAAAAAGAGCAAGATAAACTATGATGATTTAACAAACAAGCAATATGCTATTCAATCTTTATGATAATTGAACGGCGTGCTAATGTTTACAAATTATTTGCTATAGTGGGAATGAATGGAAGAAGAAAATAAATATTATACTTTTTCAGTTATAAAAAGAATTTGGAAGAATTATGCCTCTGGATCTCTTAAATTACTTTTAATAGCTCTTTTTTGTAATGCCATTGTTGCATTAACAACTCCGGCCCTTCCTGAGTTAATAAGAAGGGTGATTGATGATATTTTTGTAAATTCGAATCGAGAAATGTTAACCATCCTACCTTTGATAGCAATTTTGATAATGCTTATAAGGGCGATTGGTACTTACGGTGCTAATGTTGCAATAAATTACATCGGCCAAAAGATTGTAGGCCTTCTTCAAAAAGATTTATATAAATCAATTCTTAACTCCGATTTATCGTATATAAACTCTATTCACTCAGCTCGATTTATTTCTAGTTTTACTGCTGATACCACTAAACTTAGAGAGACAATGTCATCTGTAGTTGTCAATTTATCGAGAAATATTCTCATGGTTTTAGGATTAATAGGATATCTTTTTTATGTAGACGCAACTTTAGCAACAATATTTTTTCTAGTATTACCACCCGCAGCAATTGGTTTAAGAATATTAGGCAGAAGACTTAGAAAAGCTATTAGAATGAGTCTTGAGGAGATTGGAACTTTGTCAGCCTTGGTTTCAGAAACCTTGAAGGGTATGAGAATAATTAAGGCTTTTGGAAAAGAGGGTATTCATTCAAAAAAAGCTTCCTTAATTATTGATCAGGTGGTTAATTTATCTATGAAGGGAGTCAAAGCAAGATCTGCTTCGGCACCAATAATGGAAATAGTAACTGGATTTGCAATTGCTGGAATAATTTATTATGCGGGAAATAAATCTGTAGATGGCTTAATGAGTGTAGGAAGCTTTATGGCATTTACTACAGCGGCAGGTTTGCTCTACGACCCATTAAAAGCTGTTGCAAATTTACAAGCAATGCTTCAGGAAGGGGTTGCAGCATCACAAAGATTATTTCCAATTTTAGACAATGTACCTAGAATTGTAAGTCCAAAAAATCCAAAAAATATTAAAAAATTTAAAGGTTCTTTGAAATTTTCAAATGTGAATTTTTCATATAATAACGATAAAGATGGTGATATTCTTAAAGATATTTCTTTGGATATTAAACCAGGTCAAACTGTTGCATTAGTTGGGCCTTCCGGTGCAGGAAAATCAAGTCTTTTAAATCTAGTACCAAGATTTTATGATGTTTTGGATGGAAGCGTTCTACTTGACGGAGAGGATATAAGAGATCTCTCACTATCAAATTTGAGAAGTGCATCGTCATTAGTTTCTCAAGATTCGCTTATTTTTGATATTTCAATAAGAGAAAATATAATTTTTGGATGTGATGGAATATCAGATGAGGTTTTTACTAAAGTATGTAAAGATTCTTTAGTGGATGATTTTGTTAAGGATCTTCCTGACCATTACCAGACATTAGTAGGTGAATCTGGTGTAAGACTTTCAGGAGGACAGAAACAAAGAATTGCAATTGCAAGGGCAATGATAAAAGATGCTCCAATTCTTTTATTAGATGAAGCAACATCATCTCTTGATAGTGATTCAGAAAAAAAGGTTCAAGAAGCATTAAATAAATTAATGAGAGATAAAACAGCATTGGTTGTTGCTCATAGATTATCAACTATTAAGAATGTTGATGTCATATATGTTATTGATAAAGGAGTGATTGTAGAGCAGGGAACTCACAATGAACTAGTCAGTAAAAATGGGCTCTATGCCTTCTTATTTAAAACTCAATTTTCAGGAGATAAAGTTGAGTAAGTCATTAATGATAAATATTTTAGCATTAATTTTTTTTATTTATTTAAAATTTGTTTTTTATACAAATAAATGGATGTTTTATAATACTAATGTTCCTGAAAAATTCTGGAATAATAACAAACCGTTTATTTGGGTTCATTGGCACGGTCAGAGTTTAATGCTTCCTAATCAATGGAATTATTCAAAACAAAATTTATTTGCCTTAGTTTCAAGGCATGGTGACGGAAATTTTATTGCTTCATTATTATTAAAATATAAAATTCAGCTAATTCGAGGCGCAGGAAATCCAAAAAAACTAGGCATAAAAGAGAAAGGGGGTGCAATGGCTTTGCGTTCAATGATAAAAACTCTTAAATCTGGTTCGTCTGTTGCGCTTACTGCAGATCAACCTCCAGGACCAGGAAAAATCTGTGGGATGGGTGTAATATCTTTAGCTAAAATGTCTGGTGCAGCCATAATACCAGTAGCAGCAACAACCTCAAATCGATATGAATTTAATAATTGGGATAATTTTACTTTAAATTTTCCCTTTGGAAAAGGCTCTATAGTTTGGGGTAATCCAATTGAAATAAACTCAAATGCAACAGCTACAGAGATGGAGGAAAAAAGACTATTACTAGAGGATCAATTAAAAAGTATATCTAGAAAATCTAGAAATAATATTGATATTTAAAAATGACTATTTTTAAAATTTATAAGTTTGTTACAAAAATTATCAGACCTCTATTTTATATATTCTTCATTTATAGGTTATTAAAAAATAAGGAAGAAAGGGGAAAGTACTCTGAAAGAAAGGGTTTTTCGTCAAATAAAAAACCAAAGGGAGAGATAGTATGGATTCATGCAGCTAGTGTAGGTGAAGCTCTGTCTTCATTACCCTTGATTGATAGATTAAAAGAATTATCTCCAAAAATTAACATTGTAATTACAACTGGCACAAAAACCTCGAAAGAAATAATAGTTAAAAAGAAAATTGATGACCTTATTCATCAATATGTTCCATGGGATAATGAAAAATTTTGTCAAAATTTTCTTAACTTCTGGCAACCCGATCTAGCTATATTTCTAGAATCTGAAATTTGGCCAAATTTACTTAACGAAACAAATAAAAAAAATATTCCTATTTGCTTAATTAACGCAAGAATTACTGATAATACTTTTAAAAAATGGTTAAGATTTCCAAAAACTATCAAACATTTACTTTCATTTTTTTCATTAATTATAGCTCAAGATGAGTTAAGTAAGACTAAACTTCAAAAACTTGGAGCTAAAAATATTTTTGTTTATGGAAATTTGAAAAATGACTCTAAAAAATTACTTTATAATATTGAAGATTTGAGAAAATATGATGAATTTTTTAAAGAAAAAGATCTTTTAGTTGTAGCGTCTACACATGAAGGAGAAGAATTTGAAATTATAAATAAATTTAAATCTCTATTAATTGAATTGCCAAACCTATTCTTAGTCATAGCCCCAAGGCACCCCGACAGAAGGAGTGATTTAGTCAAAATAATAAAGCAATCTGGTTTTTCTGATAAAGAATTTATTTTGAGGTCAAATAATAACGATTTAGATCAAAATATAAAAATTTTTCTTTTAGATAGTATTGGTGAATTAGGTTATTTTTATAAAAAAGCTAGTGCTGTAATTTTAGGTGGTGCTTTTGGAAACTTTGGTGGTCATAATCCTATAGAACCAGCTCTTTTTGATAATGCAATTTTTAGTGGTCCTAATTTTTATAATTTTAAAGATGAGTATAATCAACTTTCAAAAGCTGGAGGTGTTAAAATAATTTACGATATGGATGACTTGTTTATATTAAAGAATAAAGAAAAAATTTTAAGTATGGCCAAAAATTCAAAGATATTTTCTGAAAATATTGGAGGTGCTGCAAATAAAATATCGGTAAAATTAATTGGTATGTTAAATGAAAATTTCTGAGCCAAAATTCTGGTGGAATGGTAACCCTTCAATATTAATAAGGTTAATGTCATTCCCTTTTGGTATATTTCTTAAGATTCTTATATTTTTTAGAAATAAATTATTTAAAAAGATTTTTTTACCTAAACCAGTAATATGTGTCGGTAACTTTGTTGTTGGTGGACAAGGAAAAACCCCTTTTGTCAGATACTTAAGATCAGTTTTAGAAGATATTGATAGAAAAACAGTAGTGATTTCTAATGGATATGGCGGAAAAATGAAATCATCTAAAATTATTAGTGATATTGACAGCAGTATAGATTGTGGAGATGAAGCATTACTTCATGCAAAGGATGGTTTAACTGTTGTTTCAAAAAGTAGAGCTGATGCCTTAGAGGTTCTTGATAAAAATCAATTTGATTTTATTTTATTAGATGATGGACTTCAAGATCCTTCAATTCATAAAGATTTAAATATTGTAATAGTTGATACATCTAAAGGTATTGGAAATAATCTTTTAATTCCATTTGGTCCTATGAGGGAGAGTTTAGGTTTTGCTCTTAAAAAAACTGATATAATTATTTTCATTAATTCTATAAATCAAAATCATCAATCTATTAGCAATGTTTTAAAGCTTTGGAAGGGCCTTGTTTTATATGCAGAATATGAAACCTATATTGATGAAGATATTAATGAAGAAGTTATTGCTTTCTCAGGAATATCTAATCCTGAGAAATTTTCTTATGGGCTTAAAAATATGGGTGTTAGAGTAAATAAACATTTCATATTTTCTGATCATGAAAATATTAGCGAAGATGATGCAAAAGAAATATTTGAATACTCAAAATTCAAAAATCTTAAAATTGTTACTACTGAAAAAGACCTTATTAAGCTAAAAGAGTCAAAAAAAGACAGTTATAGAGAAAAGCTTTATTTTAGCTCTATATTAGCAAAAGTAAAAATTAGATTTGATGAGGCAACTTTAATAAATTTTTTAAAAGAAAAAAAACTAATTTAGTAAAATGAAGATTAATTTTTTTTTATTTTTTTGTATATTTTTTTTAAGTAGTAATGTTCAATCCTATGAAATATCTAAAGTAGTAATTCAAAATAAAAATTCTTCATCGATTTCTATAACAGCAGAGGTAATGACTACTGAAAGTCAACAGGCTAGAGGTATGATGTATAGAAAATACCTTGATAAAGATAAAGGTATGTTGTTTTTATTCAAGGAGCCTAAAAGGGCAGTTTTTTGGATGAAAAATACCTATATTCCACTTGATCTAATTTTTATAAAGAAGGGAGGAAGCATCGACTCTATTCATGAGAATCTTGAACCGCTTAGCACAAAGAAAATTAAATCAAGAAATGATGTTATAGCTGTGCTTGAAATTTTAGGAGGACAAGTAAAAGTTAATAAAATTAACTTAGATTCAAAAATTTTGTTTTAAATTTTATCCTTTAAATGTATTCAACTTTAAGTATTTCATAAGATTTTCCTCCCCCAGGAGTATTAACCTCAACAGAGTCACCTACAGTTTTTCCAATTAATGCTTTAGCTAATGGAGATTGGATAGATATTTTTCCAGAATTAAAATCAGCTTCTATTTCTCCAACAATTTGATATTTTGACTCAACATCTGTTTCTTCATCAACTATTAATATGGTTGCGCTAAACTTTACTTCTTCTCCGGAAAGATCTAATGGATCAATTACTTCAGCGCGGCTTAAAATATCCTCAAGTTCCATAATTTTAGTTTCATTATGGCTTTGCTCCTCTTTAGCTGCGTGATATTCTGCATTTTCAGACAAGTCTCCATGAGCTCTTGCTTCTGCAATTGAGTCAATAATTCTTGGTCGCTCAATAGTCTTGCAATTCTTAAGCTCATCCTCAACTATATTTTTACCATTAGGTGTTAACGGAATTTTATTCATAGTTAAGTTTAACCTAGTATTTATTTTTTTTTAAGAGAATAATTGAATTTTTAATTTAATGACTCACCAAATGATTGAATTGTTTTAACAGTCATTTCACTATTTTTAATTGCTTTAATTGCCAATACAGCTGCATTTGCTCCCGACACTGTGGTATAATAAGGGGTTTCAGATTCAAGGGCAGATCTTCTTATAGATTTAGAGTCTTTTATAGCCTGGGGTGTTTCAGTAGTATTAAAAACTAATGATATTTTCTTTTCACTAATCATTTCTACTATATGTGGAGACCCTTGAAGAACTTTATTAATTTTTTCTGCTTTAATATTATTTTTATTAAAAAATTCTGCTGTTCCATCAGTTGCATAAATTTTAAAGCCTAATGAGATAAGATCTGAAACAGGTCTTAAAATCTTATTTTTATCCGCATCTTTTACGGAAACAAATACAGAGCCACTAGTAGGAATTTTTGAACCACTTCCAATTTGACTTTTAGCGAAAGCCATTCCGAAATCTTTATCAATCCCCATAACCTCTCCAGTAGATCTCATTTCTGGTCCAAGTATAGTATCTACACCTGTAAATCTTTTAAAAGGAAATACTGCTTCTTTAATGGCAAAATGATTTATATTTGCTTCTTCTAAATTCATTGTATTAATTTTACTTCCAAGCATTATTTTTGTTGCTATTTTTGCAAGAGGTTTACCTAAAACCTTGGCGATGAAAGGAACAGTTCGGCTAGCTCTTGGATTTACTTCAAGAATAAAAATCTTATCCTCCTTGATTGCAAACTGAGTATTCATTAACCCAATAACATTTAAACCTTGAGCCAAAAGTTTAACTTGCGATTCCAGCTCTTTTAAAATTTCTTTTTTTAGAGAAAATGGCGGTATTGAGCATGCTGAGTCTCCTGAGTGAACTCCTGCCTCTTCAATATGCTCTAAAATTCCAGCAATATAAATATCGTCGCCATCGCATAAGGCATCTATGTCAACTTCAATAGCATCTCTTAAGTATGAATCTATTAATACAGGGTTATCTCCTGAAACTATAACAGCTTCTTTCATATACTTTTCTAGTTGTTCATCAGAGTGAACAATCTCCATTGCTCTGCCACCTAATACATATGATGGTCTAATAACAACTGGATAACCAATATCGTTAACAATATTTATTGCCTCATCAGAGGATGTTGCAATTCCATTTCTTGGCTGTAAAATATTAAGATCAGATATTAATTTTTGAAATCTATCCCTATCTTCCGCGAGATCAATTGCATCTTGGGAAGTTCCCAAAATTTTAATTTCTATATTATTTTTTTCTAGTTCTTTAGCTAACTTTAGAGGTGTTTGACCGCCAAATTGAACAATTATGCCTAATAAATTTCCTGATGATTTTTCTATATTAATAATTTCAATAAGATCTTCAAAATTTAAAGGTTCGAAATATAATCTATCTGAAGTATCATAATCTGTAGATACTGTCTCAGGATTGCAGTTTACCATTATACTCTCGACACCAGATTCTTTTAGTGCGTATGATGCATGAACACAACAATAATCAAACTCAATTCCTTGTCCTATTCTGTTTGGTCCTCCGCCAATTATAATAACTTTATCATTGTCAGACGGTTTTGATTCACAGGATAAAGTTTCAGAAAAAATTGAGTCTCCATAAGTAGAATACATATAGGCAGTTTCTGATTTAAACTCTGCAGCACAAGTATCAACTCTTTTAAAAACAGGCTTTATATTGAAATTGTCTCTAAGTTTTCTAATATCATTTTCATTACAATCAGTAAGTTCAGCTAGTCTATTATCTGAAAAACCCTGCGTTTTTAACCAAATTATATTTTCTTTATCGGTTGGCATTCCTTTGGTGACTAACTGATTTTCTATTTCTATAATTTCATTTATTTGATCAATAAACCAAGGGTCGTAAAATGTTAATTCATGCACTCTTTCTGGGCTTATTCCTGCTCTAAGAGCATCTGCTAAATATAGAAGTCTATCTGGTGATGTTTTTTTTAATTCTTTTTCAATTTTCTCAATATCATTGGTTCCAGCTATAGAACTAAAACCATTTAATCCAGTTTCTAGCGATCTTAATGCTTTTTGAACTGACTCTTTAAAGTTTTTTCCAATTGCCATTGCTTCACCAACCGATTTCATTGATGAAGACAAATTAGGTACTGATCCAGGAAATTTTTCAAATGCAAATCTTGGTATTTTAGTAACTACGTAATCAATAGTTGGTTCAAAAGATGCTGGAGTTATTTTGGTAATGTCATTCTTTAATTCATCGAGAGTATATCCCACTGCCAACAAAGCTGCAATTTTTGCAATCGGAAAACCTGTAGCTTTTGAAGCCAAAGCTGATGACCTTGAAACCCTAGGATTCATTTCAATAACAACCATATCACCATTTTTTGGATTTATTGCAAATTGAACATTTGATCCACCAGTATCCACCCCTATCTCTCTTAAAATATCAATAGAGGCTATTCTCATTTTTTGATATTCTTTATCTGTAAGTGTTAGCGCTGGTGCAACTGTAATTGAATCACCTGTATGGACACCCATAGGATCAATATTCTCTATTGAACATATAATTATACAATTATCTGATTTATCTCTAACGACCTCCATTTCATATTCTTTCCAGCCAGCAACAGACTCTTCAACAAGAATTTCATTTGTTGGTGAGCTCTCAATTCCATTTGAAGCAATTTCCTTAAATTCATCAATAGTAGTGGCTATTCCTCCCCCTGTCCCACCAAGTGTAAATGAGGGTCTTATAATAACAGGTAATCCAATTTCATCTAATTTTTTGAGAGAGTCACCTAAGTCTTGAGAAGTAAAAGATTTTGGGGTTTTAAGACCAATTCTTTTCATTGCGTCCCTAAATTTACTTCTATCCTCTGCTTTTGATATGGCTTCTTCGTCAGCACCAATTAGTTCTACATTATTTTCTTTTAAAAAACCTGACTCAGAAACTTCTAAAGATACATTTAATCCTGTTTGACCACCCATTGTAGGAAGAATGGCATCTGGTTTTTCTTTTTTTATTATTTTTTTTAAAACTTCAGAGGTTATTGGCTCAATATATGTTTTATCTGCAACATCTGGATCTGTCATTATTGTTGCTGGATTAGAATTTACTAAAATTATTTTAAAGCCTTCACCTTTTAAAGCTTTGCATGCTTGAGTTCCTGAATAATCAAATTCACATGCTTGCCCAATAACAATAGGTCCTGCACCAACAATTAATATACTTTTTATATCATCTCTTTTTGGCAATTTATATATTTCCCACTAGGCTTTGAAATTTATTAAAAAGATAAAAACTATCATAAGGTCCAGGTGATGCTTCTGGGTGATGTTGAACTGAAAAAATTGGCTTATCTTTTATTGATAATCCAGAATTACTTCCGTCAAATAAACTTATATGAGTTTCATCTATGTTTTTATTGAGAGAATCAAACTTTACCGCAAAGCCATGATTCATTGATGTAATTTCAACTTTCTTATTATCCAAATTTTTGACTGGATGATTTGCTCCATGATGACCTTGGTGCATTTTAAAAGTTTCACCACCTAAAGCCAATGCAAGAATTTGATGACCTAAGCAAATTCCAAAAATTGGAATATTTTTATTTATTAATTCTTTAATTATAGGAACTGAATATTTGCCTGTTGCGTATGGATCACCTGGTCCATTTGAAAGAAATATTCCATCAGGGTCTAAGTCTAATATTTTTTTGGAACTTGTATCACAAGGCACTATTGTTAATTTACTAAATCTTGATGCAAGACATCTAAGAATATTATTCTTAACGCCGTAATCAATTATAACAATATGCTTATTAATTGTTTCTATATCATTACTTAAAAAATCTATTTCTTTTTCTGACCAATTATAGATCTTTTTTGTTGAAACAATTTTTGCAAGATCCTGACCAACTATACCCTCCCATTTACTTAATTGATCTTTAAAGCGATCATTATTTTTAAATCCATTTTGGTCGTTAATTATAATACCATTCATAAATCCTTTTTCCCTGATGTGGGCTGTAATTGATCTGGTATCAACTCCATAAAGAGCTATAATTTTATTATCAATGAGCCATGAATTTAGACTTTTTTTAGAACGCCAATTGGAAGGGGAAGTAACAGGGCTATTAAAAATTGTTCCTTTGATTTTTGGACCATTTTCACTTTCTACATCTTCAAGATTTGTACCAACATTGCCAATATGTGGGAATGTAAAGGTTATTATTTGTGAAGCATATGAAGGATCGGTCATAATTTCTTGATAACCTGTCATAGCGGTATTAAAACAAACCTCACCTATTGCAGATCCTTCATAACCACAGCCGTAGCCCTTGAAAATATTCCCATCATCAAGAATTAAGGCCCCAGTTGGTTTTTTGCTTGACCAATCAGACATTGAAAGACCTTTTAAAATATAAAAAAAATATTTTTTTGAATTTATATAATGAATTTAAATAAAAACTAACTTCTGTACTTAAATTCATAATTTTTGGCACCTCTAATGAAACATTATAATTTAAAAAAATTTAACGAATCATTTTTTTTAATTTCAAATTGACGAAAAATATTCATACTATAAACGTACGTCAAGTGAACATTTTATATTAATTGTTTTTTTTTATTTTTTTGTGTTTGATTAGAAAAAAATAATAAGCTGTCATACAATACTAAAAATTATTTTGGAGTAAATTATGTTATTAGATTCTATAAAAAATGATCTTAAAATTGCTATGAAAGCTAAAGATACTCTTAAAATATCAACTTTAAGAATGATTACTTCATCAATAAAAAATATGGAGATAAGCAATAGAGGTTCATCCAATGAAGATTCACCCAATGATACTCTGGGTGATAGTGAGATCATTCAATTATTATCAAAAATGATAAAACAAAGAAAAGAATCAGCAGAAATTTACAGCAAAAGTAATAGAAATGATCTTGAAAAAAAAGAAAATGATGAAATTGAAATCATCGAGCAATATATGCCTAGTCAAATTGATGATGAGAAAGTTAATGAATTGATAGATCAAGTAATTAATGAAACTGGCTCTTCCAGTATTAGGGATATGGGTAAAGTTATGTCAGTTCTTAAAGAAAAATACTCAGGACAAATGGATTTTGGTAAAGCATCATCGATCGTTAAAGAAAAACTAAATAGTCAATAAATGAAATTTTCAATAGAAACTTTAAATGAAATTAAAGATAAAATTAGCGTATCTCAAGTTGTAGAGAAAACTGTACAGCTAAAAAAAAGAGGTAAAGAGTTTGTAGGTCTCTCACCTTTTACTAAAGAGAGAACACCATCTTTTACTGTTAATGATGAAAAACAATTCTATCATTGTTTTTCAACCAATAAACATGGCGATATTTTTACTTTTTTGGTGGAGGTGGGAGGTTTAAGCTTTCCCGAAGCCGTAGAAAAATTAGCTGATGAAGCTGGGGTTCAGCTCAGGACATTTTCACCTGCAGAAGAAGAAAAAATTAACAAAAGTAAAAAAATATTTGAAGCATTAGAGATATCCAAATCGTTTTTTTCATCTCAAATTTTTGATGATAATAATTCTTTGGCATTAAAATATATTAGAGAAAGAGGCTTGGATGATAAAATTATAAATTCTTATGAGATTGGATATGCTCCTCAAGGAAATAAATTAGAAAAGTTTTTGCTTTCAAAGGGTGTGTCTCATGAAATTATGACTTTAGCAGGCATGACTATTAAAGATGAAAAAAAGAAAGATAATTTTTATGATAGATTCCGTAATAGAATTATTTTCCCAATAAGAGATATTAGAAACAGGGTGGTTGGTTTTGGTGGACGAGTAATAAATAGTAACGATCAACCAAAATACCTTAATTCTCCTGAAACTCCTGTATTTCATAAAGGTAGTTTGTTGTATAATTTTTCAAAAATAAGACCAAATTTAAAAAATAATGATAATTTGATCGTTGTTGAAGGTTATATGGATGTTGTTAGTTTAGCATCAAAAGGATTTCAAAATGCAGTGGCGCCTCTGGGTACAGCCATAACTGAAACACAATTAAATATTCTCTGGAAAGACTCTGATAGTCCTATAATTTGTTTTGATGGCGATAAAGCTGGAAAACAGGCATCTTTTAGAGCAACAGAAATTGCCCTTAAATTATTAAAACCAAATAAAACATTAAGATTTATTAATCTTCCTGATAATCTTGATCCTGATGATTATATTAAAAATTTTGGCCTAGAAAGTTTTAATAAGTTTGTAGATAATGCCTCACCCCTGCAAAGTATAATTTGGGATTTATGTTTACAAGAGTCCAATATAGATACTCCTGAAGGAAAAGCGGGATTTGAGTCCATGCTTAGAGCAAAATTAAATCTTATTGGTGATAAAAGCATAAAAAAACATTATGGTTTACTTTTCAAGGATATGCTTGATCAATTTTTTTATATTAAAAAAACTGATAGAAAAATATCAAAATTTGATAATAGTGGGAAATATACTGGAAAATATAAGAATTCTCTAAAAATAAAAAATAGTATTCTAGGTTCAGGGGGTCAGCTACCTTCTGATTTAGAGGCTTTGGTTATTTCGGGGGTACTAATTTTTCCAGAATTAGTTAAAAAACACTATGAAATACTAGAGTCTTTTAATATTGAAAATTTGCGATTAGTCGATATTAGGGATAATGTTCTTGCCTTTGTGAAAAAAGATTATAGCGAACTTGACATTGATCTGTTAAAAGAATTTGTTCAAAAAGAATATCAAACTTTTTTTGAAAAAGATTTAAGGTTTGCAAATATTTTTTGGCAAAAAAAAGAAGGAAATAATTTTGATAAAATATCAGAGACTTGGCTTGAAATTTTAAGGGATGATCAACATATAAAGAGTCTCAATAATGATATTGAAACAAGTAAAGATGAAATTAAAAATGAAGAGGATGAAAAGCGTTTTATTGACCTCATTAATAATAGAGATCAGGCAATAAAATTAATTACTGAGAAATATGGCGAAAAAAAAATCAACTAAAAAAAGCGTTGAAGATAAAAATCAAGAAGATTCACTTATTGATATGTCTAATGCAGCAGTCAAAAAACTGCTAAAAAATGCAAAATCTGAAGGATTTGTTAATTATAAAGATATAAATAAAGTTGTTAATGCTGAAAAATATACCTCTGAGCAAATTGAAGACCTTATGTCTTTAATTTCAGAAATGGGAATATCAATAATTGAAGCTGAAGCTGATGATCAAGATGAATCCCAATCTGACTCAAAATCTGAAACAGAAAAAGGTAAGAAAAAAACCTCTACCGATAGAACCGATGATCCCGTTAGGATGTATTTAAGGGAAATGGGTACCGTTGACCTTCTGTCTAGGGAGGGAGAAATTGCAATTGCAAAACGTATTGAGGCAGGTAAAGAGGCAATGATCGAAGGCTTGTGTGAAAGCCCTTTAACATTTCAGGCCATAATTATTTGGCGTGATGAGTTAAATGAAGGCCAAGTTCTTTTGAGGGATATTATAGACCTTGAAGCATCATACATTGGACCAGATGCAAAAAATAAAAAAATTGCTAAAAGTAAAATTGATACTGATATTGATGAAAAAAAAGATGAAGAAAACGAATCCACTGATGAAAGTGATAATGATGATTATAACGAATATGAGAATAATGTCTCGTTAGCAGCAATGGAAGCTGATCTAAAACCTGAAGTTTTCTTAATTTTTGATGAAATATCTGTAAAATATAAAAAATTAAGAGCTCTCCAAGACAAAAGAAATGCTTTAAAAGCTAAAAATTCTGATTTGAGTGATAGCCAAATAAAAAAATATGATGAGTACACCTCAGAGCTCAAAGAGCTTATGAAAGGATTATCCCTTAATAATAACAGAATAGAGTCTTTATTAGACCACTTATATGACATTAATAAACGATTAGTGAGTTCTGAATTATCTTTATGGAGAATGGCGAGTTCAGCAGGTGTTGATAGGGAGGATTTCTTAGAAGAGTATTATGGGAATGAATTGGACACTGGTTGGGTTGGAAGAATCGTTCGTTTAAAGAGAAAGGGTTGGAAAGAATTTGTTCAATCAAATAGAAAAGATATAAAAAGTTTACTTTCAGAAATAACTGAATTATCCGAAGAAACAGGCTTAGAAATTGGCGACTTTAGAAAAATTGTTCTAAAGGTTCAAAAAGGTGAGAGAGAGGCTGCTGTTGCAAAAAAAGAAATGGTTGAGGCTAATTTAAGGTTGGTTATTTCTATCGCAAAAAAATATACAAATAGAGGGTTACAATTTTTAGATCTTATACAAGAAGGTAACATTGGTTTAATGAAGGCCGTTGATAAATTTGAGTATAGAAGAGGTTATAAATTTTCTACTTATGCCACCTGGTGGATTAGGCAGGCTATAACAAGATCAATAGCTGATCAGGCAAGGACAATAAGAATTCCTGTTCATATGATTGAGACAATAAATAAGCTTGTTAGGACTTCTAGGCAACTTCTTCATGAAATTGGAAGAGAGCCAACGCCAGAAGAGCTCTCAGAAAAGCTTAAAATGCCTCTTGATAAAGTACGCAAAGTTTTAAAAATTGCTAAAGAGCCGATTTCATTGGAAACACCAATTGGTGATGAAGAGGATAGTTATTTAGGTGATTTTATCGAAGATAAAAATGTTTTATTGCCTGTGGATGCTGCTGTTCAGTCAAATCTTAGGGAAACAACAACTAAAGTTTTAGCAATGTTAACACCAAGAGAAGAGAGAGTTTTAAGAATGCGTTTTGGTATTGGAATGAATACGGATCATACTTTAGAGGAGGTTGGTCAACAATTTTCTGTTACTAGAGAGAGAATAAGACAGATAGAAGCAAAAGCTCTGAGGAAATTAAAACACCCAACTAGATCAAAAAAACTTAGGAGTTTTCTTGATAGTTAAAAATTTAAAGGGCCCGTAGCTCAGTTGGTTAGAGCAAACCGCTCATAACGGTTTGGTCGCAGGTTCGAATCCTGCCGGGCCCACCATTTATAACGAGAAACTATGGCTAATTATCAGTATACATTTGTAATTGACCAATTATCAAAATCCTGGCCTGGTGGTAAGGAATTATTTTCTAATATCAATTTATCTTTTTTACCAAATGCAAAGATAGGTATTGTAGGAGTTAATGGTGCAGGTAAGTCAACTTTTCTAAAAATTATGGCTGGTATTGAGAAAGATTATACCGGAGAAGCCTGGGCTGCTGAAGGAATATCAGTCGGTTATTTGCCTCAAGAGCCAGTCCTTGATGATAAATTAAGTGTTTATGAAAATGTTACACTTGGATTAAAAGATCAAAAAGATCTCTTGGATAGATATAATGAATTAGCTGTTAATTACTCTGATGAAAATGCAGACGAACTTGCAGAACTTCAAAATGAAATTGAAAGTAAGGACTTGTGGGATTTAGACTCCAAAGTTAATCAAGCGTTAGAAGCTTTAAGATGTCCAGAGTCTGATAAAAGTGTTTTAAATTTATCTGGCGGTGAAAAAAGAAGAGTAGCAATTTGTCAATTGTTATTAAAACATCCAGATATTCTTCTATTAGATGAACCAACCAATCATTTAGATGCAGAAACTGTTGCTTGGTTAGAGAACTATTTAAAAAATTATCAAGGAACTATTGTTTTAATTACTCATGATAGATATTTTTTAAATAATATAACTGAATGGATACTTGAGCTTGATAGGGGTAAGGGTATTCCTTATGAAGGAAATTATACCTCATGGCTAAGTCAAAAACAAAAAAGAATAGAGCTTGAAAGCAAGCAAGACAATTCTAGGCTTAAAAGGTTGAAGAGTGAAATCGAGTGGATTTCATCTTCACCAAAAGCAAGACAGGCTAAATCAAAAGCCAGAATAAAGAGCTATAACGACCTTAAGGATACTGATGTTAAAGAAAACAATGGCGAACCTCAAATAATAATTCCTAAGGCCCCTAGATTGGGGGATATGGTAATTGATGTTAAGGGGCTTTCAAAGTCATATGATGAGAATTTATTAATTGAAGATATTAGCTTTAGATTGCCCCCTGGAGGAATTGTAGGGATAATTGGAGCAAATGGTGCGGGTAAAACTACATTATTTAATATCTTATCTGGCGCAGAGGAATCTTATGATGGAGAGGTTAATATAGGAGAGACAGTATCGTTGGGTTACGTCGATCAATCAAGAGATGACTTGAATAGTAAAAAAACAGTTTGGGAAGAAATTTCTGAAGGTAACGATATTCTTGAAGTTAATTCAACTACCATTAATTCCAGAGCATATGTTAGCGCTTTTAATTTTAAGGGCACAGATCAACAAAAAGTTGTAGGCCAACTCTCTGGAGGAGAAAGGAATAGGGTTCACTTGGCGAAAGTTTTAAAATCTGGTGCAAACTTATTATTATTAGATGAACCTACAAATGATTTAGATGTAGAAACCCTTCATGCATTGGAATATGCATTAGAAAAATTTTCTGGAAGCGCATTAATAATAAGTCATGACAGATGGTTTTTGGATAGAATGGCTACTCATATTCTTGCTTTTGAAGGTAATAGTCATCTTGAGTGGTTTGAGGGGAATTATTCTGATTACCTCATTGATTATAAAAGAAGATATGGTGAAAGTGCAGAAATTCCTAGTAGAATAAAATATAAAAAATTTTCACGCTAAATTAACGTGATTGAACGTTTAATCTTTCTATAAGTTTATTAATATTGCCATCATTTTTACTCAAGAAACTTGTAAAAGTTGATCTTTGCTCTTGCGCCATCCAAATACCAGATATTCTCATATCAAAGACTTTATTAATACCAGATTTATTTTTTATTACCCACCAATCAATAGATATAGGTTTAGGTCTGTCATTAAATTGTATTGACGAATATACAATGTTTCCTCTTTTTCCTTTATCCTCATTCTTTATTATTTGAATATTTCCAGAAGGATATGAAAGAAGTCTTTTTGCATAAACTTCAGAGATAAAGTCTTCAATTGATTGAAAATATTTACCTGAAATTTCTTTATCAAGACCTTTTCTGTAGGGACCTAAAACAAAAAGAGATATTCTTCTAATATCTAAGTTTTTGATAAAGATTTCTTCAAGTAAAATTTCTTTTTTATCATTTGCAATGCTTTGCTCTCCTAAGATTGATAATGCACTTTTACCAATATTTTCAACCCACAAAGATGCTTCATCATTATTTGCAAAAAGCGAATTAAAATTAAAAATAAGAGTAAAAACTAATATTGATGTATTTATTAATATTTTATTTCTTGTCATCTTCACTCTCATAAAATTCATCTAAATCACTATCAAAAATATCTTGATCTTCATCAAAATTATCACCAATATTTATTTCTCTGCTTTGTAAGTAAATTGACCTCAAAGTTGAGTAATAATCAATTGAGGTTTCTCTTAAATTATCAATTGTATCACCATTACGAGATCTTTCTGATAAAGCATAAACAATAGATGGTGAAAAACTTACAATTGTATCCTCATCTTTTAAAGCATATCTGACAGGGTTCAAAGCAACGTCAACTATTGTTCCAAAGAAGTGTCTTGAGGTTCTTGGTCCAAGAAAAGGTACTACTAGAAATTGTCCTTCCCCAATACCCCATGTTTCAAGAGTTTTACCAAAATCGGTAGCGTTTTTTTCTAACCCTATATTGCCTGCAACATCAAACAAACCAAATAGCCCAATAGTTGAATTTACAAAAAATCTACTTAACGAATAAGCTCCGGATGGAATATTTCCTTGTGATAAGTAATTTAAAATATTAGATGGTTCATTAATATTTGAAATTGCATTTGAAATACCTGTTTCAACGAAATTTGGAAGTATTCCATATACCTTTGATGTTGGTTTCAATAAATTTTGATCAATCGCATCATTAAAATTATGAATAGTTCTGTTTGTTTTTTCATAATCATGATTTATTTCAGCAATAACCAAAGAATTACTTATAAATAAAATCAAAAATAAAAAACTTATATATTTATAAAAATATTTCATTAAATTTATAACCCTCAAGAATGTATTATATTAAAATTATATTTTTTTCTAGAGTTCTAACATTTTTACTCTTTTGATTATTTTCTCATGAATAGCTTTATTTGTTCCAATAACTGAAGGTTTTTTTGTATTTTCTGTATTATAGATTATTTTTTTATTAGTGTGCAGTGTCACAATACCTCCAGACTCTGAAATTAATAAATCGCCAGCGGCTATATCCCAGTCATTTTTTGAATTTAAAGCCATCATTGCATCATATTGTCCTGAAGCCACAAGTGCCATTCTATACGCAATTGAATTCCTATTTTCTACATCCATTTTTGGCCAAGGCTCTTTCCATGCAGGATGACTAAACATCGGTTTAAATGCAATCATTTTACATTTTTCTAATCTATTATAGTTAGAAATTATAACTTTCTTATTATTTTTCCAGGACCCTTTATTTTTTTCAGCTTCGAACATTTCACCAGTCGACGGACTGAAAACAATTCCAGAAATTGGTAAACCGTTTTTAACTATTGCTACTGATATTGAGAATTCTTTCTTTCCCTCTAAGAAAGCCTTTGTTCCATCAAGCGGATCAACAACAAAAGTTATTTTTTTATTTAATCTTGATCTATCATCCTCATTCTCTTCAGAGAGCCAACCAAATTCTGGATTTTTATTTTTTAAAAGTTTATTTAATAAATCATTTATTTCAATGTCAGCTTTAGAAACAAGGCTTCCATCGTCTTTTTTCCATTGTTCAGGATCTTTTTTAAACCATTTTAAAGCTAATTTTCCTGCTTCTAAAATGCTTTCTTTAACAAGATTATGCTCAGATGATGCTTTAAACCCCTGCAATAGTCATTCCTTCAATGGCTAATGTAGGAGTATTTATTGAATATAGAAATTCTAAATCATCGGCGACTGTCATTTTTTTAAACATATCATTTAAATTGTCAGCAATTGTTACCTCATTTATTGGAAATGAAATTTCTCCATTTTCAATTTTAAAACCTGACGCTCCTCTACTGTAATCCCCTGTAATCAAATTTACGCCTTGTCCAATTAGGTCTGTTACATAAAAACCATTATTCACTTCATTAAGAATTTGCTTAAAAGACCTGCTGCCATTATCGATAAACATATTTGTTGGGCTTGGGCTTGGTGGTGATGAAACACCTCTCGAAGCTCTTGAATTTGAAACCATACCTAGTTGTTTTGAGGTTGTGGTATCAAGAATCCAGTTTTCTAAAACCCCATTTTCTACAAGACTTATTTTTTCCATCGAACAGCCTTCGTCATCAAACGGTTTTGAAGATAAACCTCTAATTATATTTGGATTATCTATTATATTAATTTCACTTTTAAAAATTTTTTGATTTAATTTTTCTTTTAAGAAGCTTGAGCCTCTTACTATGGAAGAACCATTTACCAAGGATGCAAAATGTGCAAGCAATGTTCTTGCGACCCTTGGATGAAAAACAACATCCAATTTACATGTATTAATTTTTTTTGGATTACATTTTGAAAGTGTATTTTCAGCGGCTTTAATTCCAATATCTGAAGAGTTTCTTAAGTCGCTAAAAAAAACTTTTGAGTCAAAATCATAGTCTGTTTGCATATTAGAGCTGTTTCCAGCAATAACTGAGCAAGATGCTGAAAAATTACTTTTCTTATAACCATTTGAAAAACCCTCAGAAGTTGCAAGATATATTGATGATTTGCTCTGTGAGGCTGATGATCCATTAGAATTATTTATTCCTTCAACTTCTAGAGATTTGTTTTCAATATCGAGAGCTAATTTTTTTAATTCATCGGCACCTAAATCCTTACTGTCATACAAATCCAGCTCAGGAATTTTTGTAGTTGTCTGATTGGCTAACCCTGGCAATGGATCGTCAGGTGTCAATTTTGTCATTTCAATAACTCGATCGATTGTTTCATTAATTGACTCTTTATTAAAATTATTTGTTGATGTTATAGCGTTTTTTTCACCAATAAACGTTCTCAAGCCAAGTATTTGAGTTTCAGACTGTTCAATTTCTTCAACCTTACCAAGCCTACAACCAATATTTTTTGAGACATTACCTATAATAACTACATCAGAAAAATCTGCCCCTTTTAATGAAGCTTTTTCAAGTACTTCTTCAGCCAACAATTTATAATTTATTTTTTTCATTACTTAAAAATTTTATCTTTCTAAAACTTGTCGATAAACCTTCTTCATTAAAGTTGGTAATCCTAACTCATTAATTTCTTCAATACCAACCCACATACCATCTATACTATTTTTATTAAATTTATTTTTTTCATATACAGTCAATATAAGTTTGAAATGAGAAAACTCGTGCATTACTTTTTTGTTTAACTTTTTGGTATTTTTTATGGAGAGAATTTTCTTATCGTTGTCATTAATTTTATTTTTTGACCAATTATAAGATGGAAATTCTAACATCCCTGGAAGCAGACCATTTTCTTCCCTTCTTTTTAATAGAATTTGATTATTTTTATTCCTTATCCAATAAACAATACCTTCTCGAACCGGCTTATCGTTTTTAATAATTTTTTTTGGAATTTCATTAACTGCATTTTTCTTTTTTGTGATACAGAATTTTTCTATTGGACAATCATTGCATAATGGATCTTTTGGAGTGCATATTAGGGATCCTATATCCATTAATGCTTGGATATAATCTCCATTATTAAATTTTGGAGTAAGTTTCTCAGCATTTTGTTTTATTTCTTTTTTTATTTGTTTAATTGGTTTTTTTAAATAAAAAATTCTTGCCATTACTCTCTCAATATTAGCATCAACTACTGTGTCTTTTTCATCTTTTGCTATGGCTCTTATTGCTGCTGCAGTATATTCACCAATTCCAGGTAGTTTTATTATTTCATCCTTTTCAAGGGGAAAAATTCCATTAAATTGATTACTAATTATTCTTGATGTTAAATGAAGATTTTTTGCTCTCCTATAATAACCAAGACCAGACCAAAAATCTAAAACTTCATTAATATTACTTTTTGATAATTTTTTAATATTTGGCCATTTTTTTAAAAACTTTTTGTAGTATGGGATTACTGTTGCGACAGTAGTTTGTTGAAGCATAATTTCTGAAACCCATATTTTATATGGGTCTTTTAACGAATTATTTTTATATCTCCATGGAAGATCCCGCTTATTTGCGCTATACCAGTTAAGAACATTTTTTGAAAAATCTGTATAATTCATTTAAACCTTTATGCGAGATAGATATAAATTGAAGGAATATAATAAACAATTAAAAGCCGCAACGCAATTAGGCTGGTACGTGAATAAAATCACAAAATCTTTTTTCAATAAACAAGGCTTTGCTCAAAATTATATTATAGAAAACTGGGATTTTATTGTAGGACCATCCTATGTAGAAAAATCACTACCCATTAAACTACAAATTGAAAAAATTGGGGGATATTTAGTGATAGCATGCGATGGCTCTACGGCTCTAGAGATGGAATATTTGAAAGAAGATATTATTGAAAAAGTAAATTCTTATTATGGTTTTCAAGCTATAAACAAAATAAAATTTCAAAATTTACCTATTCAGAACGATATTAAAAATAAGAAATCAGAAAAAAATGTAAAAGATAAATTTAATCCCGACGACACAAATAAACAAAATGTTGATTATGACTCTTTGTCTAGCTTCGAAAAGGCTTTATTAAAGTTACAAAAATCCATTATTAAAAAGAAAAATGATTTATAATGGTCAAACGACTCACTTTGGGATTTTATAAATATGAATAGAAAAAATATTTTTTTAATAGCCTCTGCATCTGCAATAACAATTATTTTGGTAATGTTGTTTTCTAGTTTAAATAATGACTCTCAGTTAATAGATGAAAATTTCCAAAATATTCAAAATATTCCTAGCTCATCATATGGTGTTGAAAGAGAGTTAGAAGGAGACCACATCATTAGTTTTGGCGAACCTAAAAATACAATTATTGAATATGCATCAATGACTTGTCCTCATTGTTCAGATTTTCATGGAAATATTTTTCCAAAAATAAAAGAAGAATTAATTGATACAGGTAAGGTTAAGTATACTTTTAGAGACTTTCCTCTAGATCCTTTCGCTATGGCCGGCACAATGATTGCAAATTGTGTGTCTGAAGATAAATATTTTGATGTGATAAATGTTCTTTTGAAAACTCAACAAAAGTGGATTGAAAAAGGATATCAAGGAATAATCTCTATAGCTAAAAATTTTGGACTTACACTTTCTGAAACTGAACAATGTCTTGGTAACAAAGAATTAATTAAACTTATTGAAACTAATATGAGTTTAGCTAGCAATAGTTTTGGTATTACTGGAACACCTACAGTTTTTGTTAACGGTAAGAAAATTCAACCTTTGGAATATGAGAATATTCTTAATGAGATAAAATAAAGGAACAAAATTGGATTTTAAGAAATTACGAATTTCAAACTTTAAATCATTTGTTGATCCTGTTGAGGTGAATATAAATGACGGACTTACTGGTGTTGTAGGCCCAAATGGGTGTGGAAAATCTAATCTTGTAGAGGCTTTAAGATGGGTCATGGGCGAAACATCATATAAGTCAATGCGAACAGATGCCATGGACGATGTTATTTTTTCAGGAACAGAGAACAGGCCAGCAAGAAACTTTGCAGAAGTATCACTAATTCTTGATAATAAAGATAGAAATGCTCCTAAAGATTACAACAAAGAAGATAGTATAGAAATAATTAGAAGAATTGAAAGAGAATCCGGTTCTGCATATAAGGTAAATGGGAAGGATATAAGAGCAAGAGATATTCAAATGTTTTTTGCTGATGTATCAACTGGAGCAAGATCACCATCACTTGTTCGTCAAGGTCAAATTGATGAGTTAATAAGCCAAAAACCTGAACAAAGAAGAAAAATTTTAGAAGAGGCCGCTGGAATTTCAGGATTCCATGTTAGACGTCATGAGGCTGAATTAAGACTAAATGCAGCAAACAATAATATCGATCGCCTTGATGATGTTTTAAAAGAACTATCTTCTCAAATCAGATCTTTAAGAAAACAGGCTCGAGAAGCAACAAGGTATAAGTCTTTGTCTGAAGAAATTCGTAATGCTCAGGCAGTAGTTTTGGCAGTAAAGCTAGAGCTCATAAACGAAGAGTTGGATGACTCAAACAAAAAATATAACGAAGCAAAAAAAAATCACCAAGACACGATTAATTCTCTATCAAGAATTAATACAGAAGAAATTCAATTAGTGGATAAATTATCACCTCTTAAGGAAGAATCCGCATCTGATGCCGCTAAATTTCAAAGATTAATAATTGAGATGGAAGGTTTGGATAATGAGTTAATGAGGCAGGAAAAAAGAATAATTGAATTAGATGATTTTATATTATCAAGCACTTCTCAATTAGAAAGAGAGAATGAAATTTTAACAGATTTAAAAACCTCTCTTTCATCATATAGTAATACAGAAGAAAAAATTAAGAAGAGAAATGAAATTCAAATTAAAATTGATGAAATTTTATCATTATTAAAAGCTAATAATGAAAAAATTAATATTTTTTCATCAAAATATTCGCAAAAAGAAAATTTAGAAAAAATTACAGAAAATAATAAAGAAATTATTGACTCTATTTTATCTCAAATCAAAAGAGAAAAAGATTATCATGATAGTTTAAACAAACTATCAAAAAGCGAGAATAATTTGGAATCTCTCTCTCAGAAAGACAGTCAAATTAAAGAGCTTATTAATAAAAAGACTGATGAATTAAATCAAAATGAAAATCTTATCAATAATTTTGTTGAACTTTATTCTCAGAAAGATGTATTGGAAAAATTACTAGGTTCTAGTTTGGATGTTAAGAACTCCTTAATAGATAAATTAGAAGTTGAACCTGGATTTGAAAATGCATTAGATGCTCTTTTGGGCGATGAATTATATTATTCAGTTGATAATGATCAGCCAATTCATTGGGAATATTTAGGAGATTTTGTTGAAGAATTATCTTTACCAAAAAATTGTGAACCCTTGTCAAACTTTATCAAAGGATCAAATGTGATCAGCAGGAGACTAAGACAAACAGGTCTTGTTAAAAAAGAAGATGGGCTGAAATTAATATCAGATTTAAATTTTGGACAAAGATTAGTTTCAAAAGAGGGTGATTTATGGCGATGGGATGGTTTAGTTGTCTCCTCAAGCTCATCTAGCTCTGCAGCTAAGCGACTTCAACAAAGAAATAAATTAGATGAAATTAATAAGTCAATTAAAGAATTTCAAGTTAAGTACAAAGATATTGAACAACTTCGTAAAAAAAGTATTGATATTCAAGAAGCAATAACAAATTCAAAAATTGAGTTGGACAGGGTTTACACGCAAATAAATGCAAAAGAAGATAATGCTGAAAAAATAATTAAATCTAAAAATGAATTATCAATATTAAACAATAAACTTGAGGAATTTAATTCTGAAAGTAATGATAATCTTAAGCAATTATCAGAAATTAAAACATCTATAGATAGTTTTGAAGTTGAGTTTGGTGGTATTGAAAAACTTCGCAAAACAGGTGAGGAATATCAGGAAACTATTACTACGCTTAAAATTGAATTAGATAGAATAAGCACAGAAATAGAAAGCAAGGGTGATATTGAAAAGAAAATACCTCAAGCTATTGATTTAATATCTTCTCTTGAAGAACGTATACAAAATTTTAAGAACGAGAAGAGTAATTATACTAGTCTTCCTGAGGAGATTGAAAAAAAGAAAGATACTCTTAATGCCCTTATAGAAGAAGCTAGATTAAAAAAATTATCCTCTGAAGATAAACTTACTGATCTAGAAAATAAAATTGACGCTATTAGATCGAAGCAAAGAGAAATTACAGAACAAGAGGCACAGCATAGAGAGTCTGAAGCAAGACTTGAGACTTTACTTCAAAATAATCGTGAAAAAAAAGACGATATCAATAGTCAGATTGATAAAGATCTAAAATTAAATAACAATCAATTACTAGAATTAGTAAATTTTAGCGAAGACAATCCTAGACCAGATGAAATAACAGCGGAACAAAATTTTGAACGGTTCAAGAACGAGAGAGATATTTTGGGGGGTGTAAATTTAAGAGCTGATGATGAACTTAAAGAAGTACAAGATCGTTTTGATGAAACCAAATCTGAAAGAGAAGATCTAGATGCTGCAATATCAAAACTTAAGAAAGGTATCTCTGGTTTAAATCAAGAAAGCAGAGAAAGAATGAAAATAGCGTTTAATGAAGTTAATGAAAAGTTCCAAAATGTCTTTAAGAAACTTTTTGGCGGAGGTCATGCGGAATTAAATTTTGTTGATTCAGATGATCCTTTAGAGGCTGGCTTAGAGATGTTAGCTCAGCCACCAGGCAAAAAACTTAAGTCTATGGAGTCTCTCTCTGGTGGAGAAAAAGCACTTACTGCTATATCATTAATATTTGCAGTTTTTCTTACAAACCCTTCCCCCATTTGTGTTTTGGATGAGGTTGATGCACCATTGGATGATGCTAATGTTGAAAGATTTTGTGATTTAATTGAAGAAATGTCTAAAAATGTTAATACTAGGTTTCTTATTATTACTCATCATGCATTAACTATGTCGCGTATGGATCGTCTTTTTGGAGTTACTATGCAGGAAAAAGGAATTAGCAAATTAGTTTCAGTAGATTTAAAGACTGCAGAAAAATTTCGTAAGTTAGCGTAAACCTGTAAAAAGAATATTTTAGGTAAGAATTGTGGCCAAAAATGATTTAAATTCGGAAGGCAAAAAAAAATTAGATGCATCTGATCTAATATCAAAAATAGATGAATTTAAAGAAAAAGAAAGGCTTGCAAAGACGTCTGAAAATATTGAAAAACGAGGAAATTCAATAGGTTTGGCCTTTAGATTAAGTACTGAACTTGTATCAGGTATCGTGGTAGGCTCTATTATGGGCTGGTCACTAGATAAATGGCTAGGATCCCAGCCGTGGTTTTTTTTAATTTTTTTTATTTTAGGTATTGCAGCTGGGATAATAAATGTTATTAAGACTGCTAAGAATATGAATAATGAGTCTTGAATTTAAGGAATGTAATTTAAATGGCTTCAGCTGATAATTTAGATGATCATCACTCTGCAGGATCCTTTCCTGCTGACCCAATGCACCAGTTTGAAATTTCAAGATATTTTGAATTAAATCTTGGTGGATTAGATATTTCTTTCACAAATTCTGCCCTATTTATGGTTATTTCCGTTATTTTAATAAGCTTTTTTTCAATTTTCTTTGTAAGAAAACAAGCATTAGTTCCTTCTAGAATGCAATCATTAGTAGAACTATCTTATGAGTTTGTTTCCAATATGGTTAGGCAGAATGTTGGTCAGGAAGGAAAGAAATACTTTCCATTTATTTTTACTATTTTTATGTTTGTGCTTTTTTTAAATATGCTTGGAATGATGCCTTATAGTTTTACAGTTACAAGTCATATAGCGGTAACATTTGCTTTAGCATTTTTAATTTTTCTACTTGTAACAATTGTAGGCTTTGTTAAGCACGGATTTGGATTTTTTGGTTATTTCGCTCCAAAGGGCGTTCCTGTTTTTATGCTACCACTTTTAGTTGTTATTGAGGTTATTTCTTACTTTACAAGACCCATTAGCCTATCTGTAAGATTATTTGCAAATATGATGGCTGGTCATACTATGCTTAAGGTATTTTCTGGCTTCGTTTTATCTTTGGGTTTTGTAGGTGGATGGTTGCCTCTTGGTGTAATGGTTGCATTTACTGGGTTAGAAATTTTAATAGCATTTTTACAAGCATACGTTTTTACAATTTTAACGTGCATTTATTTGAATGACTCATTGCATATGCATTAAATTTAATTATAACAATATTATTAATTTTTAAATAAGGAGATTAAAATGGAAGCAGAAGCAGCAAAATATATAGGTGCTGGAATAGCATGTATGGCTCTAGCTGGAGCAGGTATTGGAATAGGACTTATCTTTAGTAGCTATCTTCAGGGGGCTTTAAGAAATCCAAGCGCTGCACAAGCCCAATTTCCAAATCTATTGCTAGGTTTTGCACTAGCAGAAGCCACTGGTTTGTTTGGATTATTAGTTGCATTAATTCTTTTATTTGTTCTTTAATTTTTAAAAAATTTTATGCCTCAATTAGACTTTACAACATTCATTCCTCAACTTTTTTGGTTATTTTTGTGTCTTAGCTTTTTGTATATTGTATTATCAAAAATAGCTTTACCAAGAATTTCTGATGTAATTGAAGAGAGAAATGATACAATTACTGATGACCTCGATGAGGCCAAAGCTTTATCATTAGAAGCAGAAAAAGTTGTTGATGAGTTAAAGTCTAAACTTGAAGATGCAAGATCCTCGTCACAAAAAAAGCTAATGGACGAGAGGCAGAAAAGTTTAGATATAGTTTCGTCCGAAAGAAAAAAATTCGAAGAGAATATAACTAAAGAAATATCTTCATCTGAAGAAAAAATAAACAAAGGTAAAGTTGAGGCCCTAAAAGAGGCCTCAGACCTTGCTATAGATATCGCTGAAGAAATTATTAATAATCTTTATGTTAAGAAGGTTGATAAAAAAGATTTAAATAAATTCTCCAAAGATTTAAATTAAGGTAGGTAGATTTTTATGTTTGATGCAACTTTTTTTGTAGCTTTATCTTTTGTATTGTTTGTTGTTTTTGTTATTTGGGCAGGACTTCCTTCTACAATTATTAAGTCTTTGGATGATAGATCTGAGCAGATTAAAAAAGAACTTGATGAGGCAAGAATCCTTCATGAAGAAGCACAAAAGCTCCTTGCTACAGAAAAAAGAAAATTAGAACAATGCGATGCAGAGGTTGAGGATATTTTAAAACAGGCCTCCGAACAAGCTGCTTTAATAACTGAAAAATCAAATAAATTACTTAAAGAAGAAATTCAAAGAAAACAAAAACAAGCTGATCTTAAAATTGCTCAAGCTAGAGATGAGGCGGTTAGAGAGGTAAAGGCTAAAGCATCAGAATTATCATTAATTATTGCAAAAGAATATTTGAAGGAAAATATTGATGATAATGTAGCTTCTGACTTGATAGATAAAAGTATTTCTGATCTTAAAGATAATCTCTAACTATTAATCCTCAATTAATCTTGGCATTATATCAACAAAATTACATGGCTTATGCCTACTATCTAGTTGGTATTTTAAAATTTCATCCCATCCATCCGCAACTGCACTTGGAGATCCAGGCAAAGCGAAAATAAATTTATTTTTGTAAACACCTGCAGTTGCCCTAGATTGAATAGTAGACGTTTTTATTTTTTCAAATGAAATTTGGTGAAAAATAATTGAAAAACCATCAATAGTTTTTTCAAAAATTTCCTCTAAGGCCTCTGGTGTTACATCGCTACCGGTTAACCCTGTTCCGCCTGTTGTTATTATGACATCAATATTTTTATTATTACCCCAGTTTATAATATTTTTTTGTATTTCAAGCTTATTATCTTTAACAATCTTTCTTTGAAAAATTGAGTGACCAAATTCAGAGATTTTTTTTTCTAAAACATCACCAGATTTATCATTTTGTAAAGTTCTTGAGCTTGAAATAGTTAAAATACAAATATTAAGTTTTATGAATTCAGAAATAAGATCAGTCATTGTAAATTTAATTCCTTAATTTTTTCTGATAACATTATTAAATCATTCCATGTTTCTCGTTTGTACTCAGGTCTTCTCAAAAGAAAATCAGGAGCAAGAATAGGTAAGCATGAAATAGTTGAATCATTGTTTTTATAATGTAAAAAACTCCCTCTCGAGTTTAAAATACCATCATCCTTTTGAAGAATATACTTAAGCGGGTCAGCTCCTAAAAAAATTAAAATTTTAGGATTAATGATTTCAATTTGTTTTTTTACAAATGGTAGTAATAAATCAATTTCAACCTCATTTAAGTCTCTTTCGCCCGGAGTTTTCCAAGGAATAACTGGCGTATAACAAATACTGTCTAATGATAAATTTATTGATGATAGAATATTAATAAATAAATCATAACTTTTACCAACTAAAACCTTTCCTTCTTTATCCTCTTCAGGGGAGGGGATATTTGTAATTATCATTATTTTTGAATTTAAATTACCTTGAATTTTATTTAAATTTTTAGAAATATTTTTTAATTCACAGTCTATTGAATTTGCAAGATATTCATATAAATCATTGAAATTCTTAAGCTGATCTAGATTAGTAGAGGATATATTTTCTATTTTTTTATTTTCTTTTTTTGTACTATCTTCAGAAAAATTTAGTGGTGAGTCCGATAAAGCTTCATCAATACCCGCTTCAATTTGCCACTTAAGATCGTCTAAAAAATTATGCATATTTGATGATATCATTGTTTTGATAAGTCATTTAAAAAAATTTTTATAAATAAAAACTAATGTTATTTTATACTTTAAGATTATTTTTTATTATTTATAATATAAATTCTATTTTATTTATAATGAAAATAATATCAATTTATATAATTAATTTGATAAATACAATAAAAACTAGTGAATATGCCATTATTTCACTTTTATTTGAACACCGAATTATGTTACAGGATATGACATGAATGATTTACCAATAAACGAAGTAAATGCAAGGCAGGGTCAAGTTTTGGACTCATCGTCTCGTGAGTCTATGGAGTATGATGTTTTAATAGTGGGTGCAGGTCCAGCAGGTTTATCAGCTGCAATACAATTAAAACAGTTAGCACAAAAAAATGACTTAGATTTATCTGTCTGCGTATTAGAAAAAGCCAGTGAAGTCGGTGCTCATATTTTATCAGGAGCTGTTATAGAGACCGTTGCCCTTGATAGATTGCTTCCTGATTGGAAAGAGATGGATAGCCCAATAAAAACAAAAGTTAAGAAAGATAAACTTTCATATTTTGGTGAAGATTGGTCTTTTTCCATACCTCAGATAATGTTACCTCCTCTTATGAAAAATCATGGTAATTATATAGTAAGCCTAGGAAGTGTTTGTAAGTGGTTAGGTGAGGTTGCAGAAGGCTTAGGCGTAGAAATTTATCCAGGATTTAGCGCTGCTGAGGTTTTGTTTAATGCTGATAATAGTGTTAAAGGTGTTGCTACAGGTGATATGGGTGTTTCTAGGGAAGGAGGAGCCAAAGACTCTTGGGAAGCCGGTATGGAATTACATGCTAAATTTACTTTATTTTCCGAAGGAACAAGAGGATCATTATCTAAATTTTTAATCGATAATTTTAATCTTTCAGATGGAAAAGATTTTCAAAAATATGCAATTGGTCTTAAAGAAGTTTGGGAAATTCAGGAGGAAAATTTTTCTGAAGGCCTCGTTGAACATTCTATGGGATGGCCCCTAAGCGATGGTACAAATGGTGGATCATTTTTATATCACTTTGATAATAACCTTGTTTCAATCGGGTATGTAATTCATTTGAATTATACGAATCCCTACGCATCTCCTTTTGATGAATTTCAGCAATTTAAAACACATCCTTCTGTTAAAAAAATTCTCAAAGGAGGAAAAAGATTATCTTATGGGGCCAGAGCAATTACAACTGGTGGGTATCAATCAGTTCCTAAACTTAATTTTCCTGGGGGCGCTCTAATTGGTTGTTCAGCTGGCTTTTTAAATTATCCAAAGATTAAAGGTACTCACAATGCTATGGAATCTGGGATGTTAGCAGCAGAATCTATAATTGAAAAAAAAATAAGCCAAGATGAGAGTAATAACCTTGAAAACTATCAGTTAAAATATGAAAAAAGTAGAATTTTCAAAGAGCTTAAAAAGGTAAGAAATGTTAAGCCCTATCAATCAAGGTACGGTCCTTTATTGGGTACATTTTTAAGTGGCTTGGATATGTGGCTCAGTACTTTTGGTATTACAATGCCATTCACTCTTGGTCATAATAAACCTGACTATAAAACATTGAGAAAGGCCTCCGATTGTGAAGAGATAGAATACCCAAAACCAGATGGAGAATTTTCTTTTGACAAATTATCATCGGTTTTTCTATCAAATACCAATCATGAAGAAGACCAACCTTGTCATTTAACTTTAAAAGATAATTCAATTCCAATAAGCTTTAATTTACCTGAATATGCTGAGCCTGCCCAACGATATTGTCCTGCTGGTGTTTATGAAATTATAAAATCAGGAGAAAATGACGAAAGCTGTTTACAAATTAATGCTCAAAACTGTGTTCATTGTAAAACATGTGATATTAAAGACCCTTCTCAAAATATAAATTGGGTTGCCCCTCAAGGTGGAGAGGGTCCATTATATGGAGGTATGTAGGTATCTAAATATTTATGGAAATTATTGAGGAAGCAAAATCAAAAATAAATATTTCTTTAAACCTTACAGGTAAAAAAGAAAATAATTACCATCAACTGATGAGCTTTATTTGTTTTAGCAATCTCTCAGATAAACTAATATTAACAAAATCTGATTTTTTTGATTATGAAGTTAGGTCTTCATTTGAAAAGATTCCTTATAAAGATGATTTAATACTTAAAACTATTAAAGCTATAAAAAAATATTTGAAATTAACTGATCTACCACCTTTTAAATTAATACTAAAAAAAAATATACCCTTAGGATCTGGTTTAGGCGGGGGTTCAGCAGACTCTGCCGCTTTAATACGTATGTTAAATAATTTTTTAGATTTAAAACTATCAAAGATAGATATGATAAATCTTGGAGCTGAAATTGGATCTGATATTCCTGCTTGTATTATTTCAAAACCGCTTATTGCTTATGGCAGAGGTGAAAAAATAATAGAATTAGATTATAAAAATACTTATAACTTACTTATTATTTATCCATCGATAAATATTTCTACAAAAGAAATTTTTAATTCAATAAATATTGGAGATTATAAAAACAAAAATTTATACGAAACAAAAGATTGGATTGAAAAAAATTCAGGTATAGAAAATTATGATTTTTTTAAAAAATTCAGTAATGATTTGCAGAATGTTGCAATAAGCATGTATCCAATAATTTCTGATATTTTAAATTCTTTAAATAAAAAAAATGCTATTTTTTCAGCTATGACTGGTTCAGGTTCAGCTTGTTTTGGAATTTTTGATGAAAAAGAAATTGATTTAGCGTTAAATTACTTTGAAAAAAATTTTCCAAGCTGGATTATAAAAAAAACAAAACTTAATAATTTCTAATTAAAGAAAAATCTACTAAATCTATTAAAGCATTTCTTACAGGGTTGCTTTCAAAATCTTTCATAATATTCTTAGCTTCTTCACCATATTTATTGGCTAAGGTAAGAGTTTGATTGATTGTATCCTTATCTTTTATTATTTTTTTGGCAATTCTAAGATCAGTTTTATTTCTTACTTTTTTATTGAATGTTTTTTTCCAAAAATCCTTTTCTTTTCTATCAGCTGTCTTAAGAGCTAAAATAACTGGAAGAGTGACTTTTCCTTCATAAAAATCATCACCATTATTTTTACCCATTTTACTGGAAGAACCTTCATAATCAAGAGCATCATCAGTTAATTGAAATGCAGTACCAAGATTTTTACCAAAATTAAAAAGTTTCTTTTTTTGATATTTATTTGCTCCCGATACAACGCCACCAACTTCACAAGCACTTGAAAAAAGAGCTGCGGTTTTAGACTCTATTATTTTTATATAATTAGTCTCTTTAATATTTATATTATTAGTCTCAACTAATTGTAATACTTCTCCTTCAGCAATTATTGCTGCAGCTTTTGACAATATATTTAGGCATTCAATAGAATTAGTCTCAACCATAAGCTGAAAGGCCTTACCTAGTAAAAAGTCACCGACTAAAATACTTGATTTGTTGTCCCACAAAGTATGGGATGTTTTTTCTCCTCTTCTGTAAACACTCTCATCAACAACATCATCATGTAAAAGTGTTGCTGTATGTAATAATTCAACCGCAGCAGCTAGCTTTATATGATTTTTATTTCTAATTTTAAGCATTTTTGCACATGAGATTGTTAACATTGGTCTTAGTCTTTTACCCCCAAGATCAATTATATGTTTTGATAATTTTGGTATTCTATTAACATCACTATTAATTTGATTTTTAATTAACTTATCAGTTTCGTTAAATTCTTTTTTAATTAACTTTTTAAGATTATGAAGTGATAGATCTGCTTTACTTATTTTTACCATAATGCTTACCTTAAACATATTTTGCTATCTATGTAACATAGATTATAGGGGTAGTCTTTAAACAAATAAAAATGAAAATGCGGATAATTTATTATTAATATTTATGAGTAAAATAGAAACATTAGATAATTTTTTAGGAGGAAAACTTAAAATATACCAGCTGAAAAAAGGTTTCAGAGCTGGACATGATTCTGTTTTATTGGCGTCTGCAATTAAAGCTAAAGAGGGAGATTTTTGTTTAGAGCTTGGTTTTGGCACAGGTGTTGTTTCTCTTTGTTTAGCAAAAAGAATTCCTAATCTAGATATTATTGGAATAGAAAATGATCGCGAGATGTTAAGAATTTCAAAAAAAAATATTAAATTTAATAATTTCAAAAAAAATATTAAAGTTTTTGCTGGTGACATTGAAGGAAAAATTGAAAATTATCAATTTATTGAACGCCACTCATTTGATCAAATTTATGCAAACCCTCCTTACTTTATTGAGGAAAGATTATCTGAGCCAGTTAATAAAAATAAGAAAATTGCAAATATTGGTAATAAAAAAACTCTTAATTTATGGTTAAAAAAAGCTCTAACTTTTTCTAAATCAGGTGGAACTATAACTTTTATAAATCATATTCAAAATCTTCCAGAAATGTTAACTCTATTTTCAAAAAAATTAGGGGATATAAAGATCACTCCAATTTTTCCAAAAAAAGACAAAAAAGCATCTAGAGTTATTATAAGCGGGGTAAGGGATTCAAAAAAACCTCTAACATATAATCAAGGTTTAATCTTAACAAATAAAGATGGTAAAATTCCAAAAAAGATAGATAGATTATTAAGAAATGGAATTGGCTTCAATGATTAGGTCTTTAGTGCTATTTATTGAAATTATTATAATATAAAATAGCATAAGTTTAGTTTTTATATTGATGGAGGTTAGCCGTGGGTGCTGAAAATATGGATGAGTTAGTCTCTTTGTGTAAAAGACGAGGCTTTATATATCAGACAAATGAAATTTATGGTGGTCTTCAAGGTTTATATGATTATGGACCGCTTGGTGTGGAGCTTAAAAATAATTTAAAAAATTCTTGGTGGAGCTCCATGGTGTATGAGAGAGATGACGTTGAAGGTCTAGACTCTTCTATTTTAACTCATCCACACGTTCTTAAATATTCAGGGCATGAAGAAACATTTACCGATCCTCTTGTAGATTGCAAAGATTGTAAATCAAGATGGAGGGCTGATCATATTAAGGATAATTTATGTCCTTCATGCGGCTCAGATAATCTTACTGAACCAAGACCATTTAATCTGATGTTTAAAACTAATGTGGGACCTGTTGATGATGGATCAAATTATGCTTACCTAAGACCTGAAACCGCACAACAAATTTTTACTAATTTTAAGAATGTAGTTGACTCAACTTCAAGAGTTTTACCCTTTGGAATAGCTCAAATGGGTAAAGCATTTCGTAATGAAATAACCCCTAGAAATTTTATTTTTAGAGTCAGGGAGTTTGAGCAAATGGAATTAGAATTCTTTGTTGAACCAGGTACCGACGAGGTTTGGCACGAAAAATGGGTGGAAAAAAGAATTGAATGGTGGGAAAATCAAGGAATAAGCAAGGAAAGCATTCAGATAATTGATGTTCCTAAAAAAGATCTCTCACACTATTCAAAGAAAACTATAGATATTATGTATAAATTTCCTCATGGAGTTGAAGAGCTTGAGGGAATTGCTAATAGAACTGATTTTGATATTGGTTCTCATACTAGACATCAAAAAGATTTTCAAATTGAATCCAAGGTTATTAAAAATGAACATTCGGTTACTAAATTAGCAATTCAAAATAAAAAAACTAATGAGTGGGTTATTCCTTTTGTTATTGAGCCCTCTGCAGGTGTGGATAGAGGTGTTTTGGCGGTTTTGAATGAAGCTTATAAAATTGAAAAATTTGATGATGGTAAGGAAAGAACGCTTCTTGCGCTAAAACCACATCTTTCTCCAATTAAGGCAGCTATAATACCTTTAAAAAGAAATAATGATGAAATTGTTGCAAAAGCTTTGGATATCAAAAGGATGCTTCAAAATTTGAAGCTAGGACGAGTTTTATTAGATAACTCAGGTAATATTGGTAAGAGTTATAGAAGACATGATGAGATAGGTACTCCAATGTGCATAACAGTTGATTTTCAAAGTTTAGATGATGATACAATCACTATAAGAGACAGAGACACAATGGAACAAGTCAGAATAAGTTGTAGTGAAGCGCCTCATTATTTTCAAAAAAATCTTTTGTAGGTATACCGTATAAATGGAAAAGTGGATTTACAGTTTTAATAAAAATATTGATGACGTAAAAAATCCAGCTGTTTTATTAGGTAATAAAGGTGTTGGTTTGAATCTGATGACAGGCTTAGGATTACCTGTTCCTCAAGGTTTTACAATTTTAACATCATTAAATCATTATTTTCAAAAAAATAAATCCTTTCCAATTGAATTTGAAAATGAGTTAGCTGAAAATATTTCAAAATTAGAAGAAATATCAAATTGCAAATTTGGTTCTACTACAAACCCTTTATTACTATCAGTAAGGTCTGGATCACAAAAATCAATGCCAGGCATGCTTGATACTATTTTAAATATTGGATTTAATAAAAAAGTACTTAAATTTTATGAGAAACAAGATAAATCTCTATTTGCATGGGATACATGGCGGCGTTTTCTGCATATGTTTTCTCATGTGGTATATAAAATCGAGCATTTTTATTTTGATGAGATTTTAGACAGCTACCTCCTAGGCGCTGGTCTTCAGTTTGAAAAAGATTTAGAAGTAAATGACATTGAAGAAATATGTAATCAATATTTAATTTTAATTGAAGAGAGAATAGGAAAGCCATTCCCAGAGGATGTGGACGAACAGCTTGTTTTAAGCATTAAGGCAGTAATGGAGTCTTGGTTTAATGAGAGGGCAATAGATTATAGAAGAATAAATGAAATTCCTGATGATTTTGGTACGGCGGTAAATATTCAAAGAATGGTATTTGGAAATTTAGATGATGAAAGCGCAACCGGAGTAGTTTTTTCTAGAAACCCACAAGATGGAAAAAAAAGATTAAAAGGTGAATATATTATTAGATCTCAAGGTGAGGACATTGTTTCTGGCTTTAAAACGCCCTGGGTTATAAGCAATGTTGATAAAAGCGAATCCCCTTCAACAATACTTTCTTTAGAAGAAAAATTTCCTGATTGTTATGAAAAATTAGAAAAATTTTCTAAAAAATTAGAAAATTATTTTTCATGTGTCCAAGATATTGAATTCACAATAGAGGCTAAAAAATTATGGATTTTGCAATCAAGAAGAGCAGAATCAAATATTGAGGCCTCATTGGTAATCTATTGTGATATGGTTAAAGAAGAATTAATCACAAAAAAAGAGGCTATTTTATCTCTAGATATTGAGAAAATTGAAAAATTATTATCACCCATTATTGATCCAGAAAATAAAAGTGAAATATTAACTAGGGGGCTTCCAGCCTCCTTGGGAGTAGTTTCAGGATTCGTTGTTTTTGATTTTGAAAGTTTAATTAAATTAAAAAATAAAAATGAAAAAACAATTTTAGTTTTAAAAGAAACAAATGCAAATGATATAAAAGCAATGCATGCTTCATCAGGAATTTTAACTTCCCAAGGAGGTATGACAAGTCATGCAGCTGTTGTTGCTAGAGGCCTGGGTAAAACATGTGTTACAGGTGCGAGAGATATAAAAATTGATTTAGATAATAAAAGATTTCATTGCGGGGGTAGGTTTATTACTGAGGAAGAGTTAATTACCATTAATGGCGAAAACGGAGAGGTATATATTGGTGAAACTCCAACAATTATTCCTGATTTACCATCATCATTAAATGAGATTTTGAATTGGTGTAAAGAAATTAATAATAATGAAATCAATAACGTTTTGAGTTTTCTAAAAGAGACTAAAAAAATTATTAATCAATAAAATACTTAATCATTACTTAGAGGGCCTGATGTTTTTAAAAGCTCTCTGGCTTTTTGAGGATTTTCAGCAACCTCTTTTTCAAGTCCCTCCAATTCCTCTGGAACGTACCAATGAATCTTATCTGATTGATAAGCATCCCAAACAGTTTTTGCTATTTCATCTGATGAAATCAATCTCCATATACCATCTTTAGGTAAATTTTTTCTTATTTCATCCCTAATCATCGGTGTATCAATAACACCAGGAAGTATGTCAGCTGCTCTTGAGTTAAATCTTTGAAACTCTGATGAAAGTGACTCTGTTAAACCTTTTACTGCATGCTTTGAAGCAGAATACGAAGCTATCATTTCCATTCCCATTATTCCAGAGCTAGAAGACGTTGAAATACATAAAGAATTAGGTGTGTTTTTTAATAAATTAACTGCAGAATATATTCCATTTATTACACCGATAATATTTATATTGATAATTTCCATATGGTTCTGATAAGGAATTTCATCAAAAAAACCTCCCTCAGTAATTCCTGCATTATTAAAAAGTATGTCTAATTTTTCTCCGGATTTTATGGAAAAATTATTAATACATTTTTGAAAATTCTCTTTATTTGTAACGTCTAATACATCGTATATTATATTTTCATTACCGAGTTCATTTTCTAACTCTAAAAGATTTTCTTTATTAATATCAAAACAACCAACAAACCAATTTTTTTCTAAAAAAAGTTTCGCTGTTGAACGTCCCATACCCCCAGCTGCACCGGTAATAAAAATAGATTTTAAATTTTTCATTATAAATACCTCAAGAGAAATCTAAGCCTATATCTAGCGATGGCGATGAATGGGTTAGCCAACCAGAAGAAATTAAATTCACACCAGTTTTTGCTATTTCAAGAATATTATCTTTTGTTATTTTTCCAGATGCTTCCAATATTATATTTTTTTTATTTAAGTTAACTGCTTTTATTAGATCTTCTATATTAAAATTGTCTAAAAGAATTGCGTTTGTTTGTGTTTCTAACGCCTCTCTATATTGATCTAAATTATCAACCTCAACTTCTATATTAATCATATGACCACATTTTTCTCTAGCTAAAGATACAGAATTAGTTATAGATCCTGAGAGCGCAAGATGATTATCTTTAATTAATATTCCGTCATACAAACCAAAGCGATGATTCATGCCTCCTCCATCTTTAACAGCAAATTTTTCTAATATTCTTAGATTTGGTGTAGTTTTTCGAGTTGAAACAATTTTTGTATTTGTTTCTGATATTAAATTTGCCATTTCACTTGTTGCTGATGCTATTCCTGATAGATGACTTAAAAAATTTAAAGCCGTTCTTTCAGCGCTAAGAATTGAAGCAGCATTTCCTTTTACTGATGCAATAATATCACCATTTTTAACATTTGAACCATTATCTACTTTTTTTTCAAAACTCAATCGACTGTCAAGAGTCATAAAAGATAATTCAGCAACTTGTAATCCAGAGATAACTCCTTCAGATCGGGATTTTAAAACAAAATTGTTTTCTAGATTTTTATCTATAACCGAATTGCTTGTAATATCTCCCTGTTGGCCAAGGTCTTCATAAAGAGCATCTCTAATAATTTTTTCAAATGAAAATTCTAGTGGTCTTTTTTCAATCATAATTCAATCATTTTAACAATTGCTTGTTTTGCTTTGATTGCAACCTCAGGATTAACTTTGACTTCAATTTTTTTGTTCCAGAGAGATTCAAGAATATTTTCTAAGTTTATAGTCTTCATGTGGGGGCATAAATTGCATGGCCTTACAAAATCTACATTTGGATTTTCAACTGAAATATTATCACTCATAGAACACTCTGTGACCATTAAAACCTTGTTTGGTTGATTATCTCTAACCCAATTAATCATAGCGGATGTTGAGCCTGAAAAATCTGATTGAGCTACAACCTCAGGAGAACACTCAGGGTGAGCTATAACTTTTACCCCAGGTTCATTTTCTCTGAATTCAATTATTTCCTCAGGAGTAAATTCCTCATGAACCTCACATCTTCCTTTCCACATTATTATTTTCTTTTTTGTTTCCTTCGCAACATTTAATGCAAGATATTCATCAGGTAAAAATATTACTTCATCTGACTCAAGTGAGTTAACTATATCGAGGGCATTTGAGGATGTGCAACAAACATCTGATTCAGCCTTAACTTCAGCAGATGTATTAACATAAGTAACAACTGGTATATTTGGGTTTTCTTCTTTGATTTTTCTTACATCAGCACCAGTAATTGACTCCGCTAATGAGCATCCTGCATCCATGCTAGGTATAAGAACAGTTTTATCCATATTTAAGAGTTTTGAAGTTTCTGCCATAAAGTGAACACCACATTGAAGAATTATATCAGCATCAACATTTCCTGCCTCCTTAGCTAGCTGCAAAGAGTCACCTCTAATATCGCTAATACAATGAAAAATTTCAGGTGTTTGATAGTTATGCGCCAAAATAACCGCGTTCATATCTTTTTTGAGAATATTAATTGCTTTGATGTATGGCGCAAAAAAAGGCCATTCAATTTCAGGAATAATTCTAGAAACTTTATTGTATTGATCTTTAGTTTCTTTGAACATTTTTTCAGACCAAGAAATATTCATTTCTTTGAGTATTTCAGGACCTGATAAAAAATCTTTATTTTTTGTCTTTTGTTCTTTCATTTTTTTAAAATCTAAATTGGGAAGAAGCTTGGCATATTAATGTCAATTTTCTTTTTTTCATCTTTGCTTGTAATTGTGATTGTCTCTCTTTCGGGATTAATAAGTTTATCTATTTTGATTAAAGCTATACCATAATCTTCTATTTTCTTTATCACCGTACCAATTGTTCTATTATTATAAACTAATTCATCATTATTAGTAAAGCTATCGTTACTTGTAAAACTAACAATTCTTTTTTTTGCCTTTCCTTTTCTATACATTCTTGAGCTGACTTCTTGACCTATAAAGCAGCCTTTTTGAAAATCAATACCATTTAAGTAGTCTAAATTTGCTTCAATTGGAAAAATTTCACCTGGTTTTATTTCATCCCCGACTTCAGCAATTCCCAATTTAATTAATTTTTTTTCATATAAAAATTCATCATTAGAACAATGTTTATAATTGGACTCTAAAATTTTTCTTGAACCAATAGTTGCCAATCTTGGATCAATATTTTCTATATCAGTATTTTTATCATCTATATCAACAAAAACTGATAGGTCCTCTCGTTTAGTTAAAATTATATTTGATCTTAGTTTATAAATTTTTAATAATTTCATAAAATTATCAATATTTATTCTAGATATATCAATTAAAAATTTTTTATTTTTCCTTGAAATAATAAAATCATAAAGTAGCTTCCCTTGAGGGGTCAAAATTGATCCATATGAGGATTTATTTTTTATTTTTTCAACATTACAAGTAATTATACCTTGAAGAAATTTTTCACTCTCGCTACCCTCCACCTCAAGTATTGAGCGATCGGATAATTTTATTAATTTTTTTTCCATATTGATATTAATCTTTCATAATTACAGTTATCAATTATAATGAATTAGGGTAAAAGAAAC
>Ga0208130_1000099_pt1 | contig 44828 bp, 42 predicted proteins | sample ETNtaG_31_FD_185771 | JGI IMG/M metagenome (GOLD analysis project Ga0208130, IMG submission 185771) | Marine microbial and viral communities from oxygen minimum zone, Eastern Pacific Ocean - ETNP201310SV78 (SPAdes) (version 2) | ecosystem: Environmental > Aquatic > Marine > Oceanic ... | reverse complement strand
CGCACTGGCTTTTTCGTCCTCTCTTCCGTTTTCAAAGAGCAGGTTCCAGATTAAACTGCAACCGCTTCCGGACGACTGTGTCGGAGCCGGATGACCCCATATATCAGCGCATAATTTGCACATTAGGGGCGAAGGTTGAATCTACCCACAAAGTAGAGAAATTCAACATTTATTTACATTTTTCTTCTGTTCTTTTTCTCATGGAATTGAGCACAACAACAGCGAGCTCTAGCTTAATCGGAAAATCTCAAAATGTTTCTCTGTTTTTTGCCTTTTTGCAATAAAACATATTTTCCGCCTACAAGATGTTCCGAATCGATTCTAGCCGAAGAGACCTTTATTCTATTGATGGAAACACCCCCTTGTTTTAGCAGGCGGCGAGCAGCTCCTTTAGAGTCAACAAGGCCACTCAATGCGAGGGCCTCTAGAAGACCATCCTCCTCGCCAAGGAGGCTGGATGGAATTTCTGTCTCTTGGGCGATTCCGGCAAGCGCTTCAAACATTTCTTCGGTAAGGGAGTCTTTCCCAAAAAGGGCTTCTGCCGCTAGCTTTGAATCTTTTACTGCCTTTTCGCCATGGACGAGTTTGGTTATTTCATCAGCAAGTTGCTTTTGGCCCAGTCGTTTCTCGGGAGTTGTCTCGTGCTCATGTACTAGTTCAGTTATTGCGTTGGCATCTAGTAGTGTGAGCTGCAAAAGAAATCGTTCAAGATCTCTGTCATCGACTCGGAGCCAATATTGATGAAATTCATAGGGCAACGTCATTTCTGCATCAAGCCAGATAGCTCCATCAACCGATTTCCCATACTTTTGCCCATCGCTACGGGTGATTAGTGGCCAAGTTAAACCATGCGCTGTTGCTCTACTCCTTCTTCGGATGAGATCAACTCCTTGAGCGATATTTCCCCATTGGTCTGAACCTCCTATCTGAAGTTCACAATTGAAATTCTTATGCAACCACCAGAAGTCAAATGCCTGCAAAAGCATGTACGAAAATTCAGTAAAGCTAATTCCGTGCGTGCTCTCCATTCGAGATCGTACAGATTCTCTACCCACCATCTGATTTATTGTTGCGTGTTTCCCAACGTCTCTGAGGAAATCCAACACGTTGACGTTCTTTGTCCAATCAAAGTTATTGACCAAAGTTGCGTTATCAAGGTCAACAAGCTTTTCAAGCTGAGCTCGGATCCCCTCTAAATTATTTTGCAAAGTCTCTTCATCTAGAAGGTTCCGTTCTTCAGATCTTCCACCGGGGTCGCCTATCATTCCTGTTGACCCACCGATAAGTGCTATTGGTTTGTGGCCAGCATCTTGAAATCTTCGCAACATCAGGACTCCTATAAAGTTACCTATGTGGAGGCTAGGTGCTGATGGATCTATTCCGTGATAAACGGTTAGGGGGCTATCTGCAAGTCGCTTTTCTAAATCTTCTCGATCTGTAGTATCTTGAATCAACCCGCGATGGTCTAATTCACCTAAAAAGTTAGATTTACTCATAGTTTGACATTAGACCTGTTTAGAAGAACTACGACGTTATTAAATCGAAATATGGAATTCGTAGGCATTTGGCATTCCACCCTTTAACCGACCATGATGATAGTAGTGGATAAAGTCATTGATAGAACCGAAACGCCGATCGAAAAAGGGCGAAAATTTTCCATTGGAAAGATAATTCCTATAGTTCTTTTGCTAACGATAGCTCTCTTCTGGATCTGGGCACTATCCCCCCTTGCCCCAAGTGGTCACCCTGACAAATTGGATGACTCTTCTTTCGCCGCTGAGGCTAAAATTTTATGTGGACTTGCGGAAGAAGAGCTTAAGGATATCCCGTTTGCATTTTCAGCTTCGTCGCCGAGTGAAAGAGCTGATCAGATAGATCAGGGCACGGCAATTTATAGAGCTTTGGTCGCTGACCTCCTATCAATCGCACCTGACCAAAGCACACGCGACGGACGATTGGTCAGACTTTGGTTAGCTGACTATTTGGTTTACCTTGATGATCGTGACACTTATGCGATGAAGTTTCGTAATGGCATTGACGAAGCATTTACTGTTACCAAAAAAGGGTCTCGGTGGGTGACAGATCCAGTTGATGAATTTGCAAAGGCTAACAAAATAAGAGAATGCCTTGTTCCCCTTGACGTCTAATGCTCAGCGGGTAACACTTCGAGGGACCATGCCATTTCATAGGTTCCTGAGCGAAGTCTGAACTCCTCTAAGGTGTCCGGTCCGCATGCCCCTGTTCCTAACCCTCTGACGGCTGCGTCTACATGCACTTCGGTTGTTGGCTTAGTCTCTAGTTGAGATATTGTAAGCGATTCGCTTAGGTCAATGTCATGCATAGAGCTTGCTGAAAACGAGCTTGCATTCGCAATATTGAATTTGAGTTGATCCCCTTGATTATTTATGAGACTGAACCACTGTGTATCTTGATGAGCTCCATTTTCTTGAGGGACTACATATGGATGATATTGATTATCCACGGTGGATTTCCACCTACTTATCAGCTGAGAACTGCATCGGTCGGGATATGACTCCAATGGCCCCCTCCCTAACCATTCAAGATCTGAGAATTCTGTTGAAATTTCAAAACGCATTCCCACCCTCGGAAGATCATCCCACTCATAAGGAATATGAAAGGTTTCATAGAAATTGATTAGGTTACCTTCTGCCCAGATCACACTGATGTGGGTAGCCTTTGCATTTGTTCCTTGGTATTCACTTTTAATTTGGAGATAATCTCCTTCAGTTAGGCTTTCGGTATATGCGAAGTCTCGTTTGATATCTAACTTGTTAAGCCCTTCCTGAATCCACTTTCTGCGAACTCCTGAAACTTTCGACATCCATCCCTGTTTAACCCCATCGTTGTCTGTGGGCGGTCTCCAGAAACAACCTTCTGGGAATTGAGTGAAGAGTTCCATACCTTTGTAAGTGATTGAGCCTTGATGATTAAATGTAGGAACAGAAATAATGAAGTCTTGAAACTGTACATGTCCTGCCACTACGCTTTTTAGAGTTTGGACTTTGGGCAGGTTTAACTTAGTAGAGTTCAGTTTTTTTTGAAGGTTGATTTGGTCCCATGCCACGATATGTTCGCTCGGACTCCATTTCGCTGGGTTCTTATGTTGCCAGAAGAGGTTTAAGTATAAATCTTGTTGCGGAGTGGATCCGGTCGCCGTGGGAATTGACTTTTCAATAACATTTGCTTCATGACTATTATCAAATTCCCATTCTCCAGACCCAATGACTTCACCCTCAGCTTCTATATTCCATAGGCATTTAAACTCACTTAGGCGTGTAAACACTGCGCGATTTTTTATTAATAGTTTTTCTCCACTGAGCTTTACGACCTCTATAGGTCGATACGCCCATGCAACTTCTTGCAGAGCAGGGTGTGGCGATCCATCAGGACTATTCAAACCGTTTATACAGAAATTCGCGTCATTTGGGATGTCATTAAAATGCCCGCCATAAGCCCAAAAGGCATTTCCATGTTCGTCGGTTTCAAGAAGGCCTTGATCTTTCCAGTCCCAAATGAAACCGCCTGCAAGAGCATCGTGACGGTAGAACGCATCAACATATTGTGCTAACGACCCATTTGAGTTACCCATTGCATGAGAATATTCGCAAAGGATAAGAGGCCGGTCGTCATCTTTTGTCTCCTTGGCCCAAGTCGCCCACTGCGTGATGACCTCAATAGGTGAATACATCGGGCAGACGATATCGGTTGCTAAACGTTCAAGTAGATCCGGGGCTTCTCTGCTATTTTGAAATCCTCTTTCCTTGTTTAGGGAGAATCTATGCTCTAGAGCACCCTCATAGTGAAGAAAGCGTGAAGGGTCTTCACTTCTAACCCATGCTGCTGCTGCGATTTGCCCTGATCCGAAGCCTGATTCGTTGCCGAGTGACCAGCCTATTATCGAAGGATGGTTCCTGTCGCGCTGAACCATTCTCTTAGTGCGTTCTTCAATAGCATTATGAAATCGGGGATTCGAAGCTAACGAACTTAATTTCGCATGCGACTCGCAATTAGCCTCGTCGATTACATATAGTCCTAACTCGTCGCACAAGTTAAGAACCTCGGGGTCATTTGGGTAATGCGCTGTTCTTATTGCATTAATGTTGTGGAGCTTCATAGAAATTAGCTCTTCTTTAAGCTCATTTGTTGTTTGCGTTTTGCCCGTGATCGGATGATGGTCATGCCTATTCACCCCATGTATCACGATTGCTTTACCATTGATACGCAGTTCTCTGTCTTTCACTTCTACCCGCCTGAAACCAACACGCTGATTAATCACTTCTTGGCAGTTTCCTTCTTCATCGAAGAGTTCCACGAAGACGTTATACAAATTCGGTGTTTCGCTTGTCCATGGTCTGATAGGAAGGTCTTCGAGTGCAAACGAAGATTGCACTCCAGTAAAACTATAAGACTCAAGTAGTTCTTCTAAAGGCGAGTTCGACTTTGATACAGCGACCTCAAGCTGGCCTGATTCAGCAACGCTTTTACCAGATAGCGTTTCGAGAATAATGTTTGTTTTCAATCCTTGTTTGGGCTGAGAAATTAGAACCTTACCTTCGAGACTCCCTCTGGAATCTTTTGGATCAAAGTCGCAAACGAGGTGTACGTCTGATATGTGTAACGATTCTTTTCTCTCAATCCATAATGATCTGTGGAGACCGCCATGAAACCAATGATCCTGATCCTCTATCCAAGTTGCGTCACTCCACTTGGGGATGACCAGTGTCAATACATTCTCTCCTTCACGTAAATATGGAGTTAGATTAAATTCGCTTGGGAGTCGACTATCTTTGCCCAGTCCAATAAAAACGCCATTGCAAAAGACCAGTACGATACTCTCTGCACTACCGATATGGAGAATGCACATATCACTGGTGGAACTTGCAGAGATATTGATTACCTTTTGATAAATACCGGTTGGGTTATCTTCTGGCACATCGGGAGGCTCGTAGCCAGGCCATGGCATCACAATATTCGTGTAATGGGGTTTATCTTCCGAGATTTGCCTTGTCCAAGCTCCTGGCACTTGGATATCACGCCAGTGAGCACCCCCGAAACTCTCTTCCAAAATTTCACTTGTCAGATCATTTACCGAATCTAAGAGTTTGAACTTCCACACTCCGTCAAGTGAAACCCTATTTGAAGGCGTTTCTCCTTTTCTCGCTTCGGATAATGATCCATAGGATGGGAATGCAACATGCATTGGCATCCTATTGATCTCAGTAATTTGAGGGTCAAATATAGTTTCTAGCGGGATGGAGAACACATTTCTAGTATGCCTTGAATTTTTAACATGATTCTTTCTTCTTCCTCTTTGGTGATAAAACAAAAGGGTGGAACTAGACCCTAAATCCGTTGACTATGTTCTAACCACTACTCGATCAGTGAGACTTCGGCTTGATTTTGACCGACCCGTTGACCCGCAGATTATTCTCGATTGCATTGACATAGCGGAACAGGCTCCTACGGGGGGAAATATAGGTTCGCGGCGTTGGATTGTCATTACTGACCCTAAAAGAAAGAAGCAGATATCCGAGCTGTATTTAAAATCCGCTGGCAACTGGATGATAACTGCGAGGGATCGCCTAAGTGGCACTGGCCACCCGAACGAAAAGATGTTTAAATCTGCTGCTTTCCTGGCTGAGAACCTGCAGAGATCACCGGCAATTGTCATTCCTGCAATCATCGGAATTCACGATAATTCTGGACGGCCGGGTTTATTTGACTCCGTGATTCAAAGCGCTTGGAGCTTTTGTCTAGCCCTGAGGTCTAGAGGGTTGGGTACCGCTTGGACAACTGCGATCCTCAGCGAAGCCGATGAGTTAAAAGAGATACTCGATTTGCCTAAAGAAACAACGGAAATTGCGATGTTTCCTGTTGCATGGACGAAAGGGTTAGACTTCAAACCTGCCCCCAGAACATCCTCTCGGGAGATCACGTATTTTGATTCTTATGGTATGACCTTTGAGAATGGTCCTGCCTTCCCATTTGCCTTTTCAAATGGTCCCGGCGTTGCTGTTGATGTTGATATCGTTGCAAACAAAAGGGACGTTTGGGATTTGATGTCGGATATCAATTTCGCTAGCAAATTCTCAAATGAGTTCGTCGGCGCCAATTGGGATCAAGAGTCCCCTTCAATAAAACTAGGTGATACCTTTACTGGGCGAAATCAGAACGAACATATAGGCGAGTGGACCGCTAAATGTACTATTGATGCGCTCGAGTTAGGGCGCTTGTTTGGATGGTGCACTGGAGATATCTCCTCCCCTGGTGCACGTTGGAGATATGAGCTCTTTGACCTAGGAGGAACAGTGCGCGTTCGCCATAGAGTTATCTTGGGGCCCGGGAACTCAGGTTTGACAAGAATTATTGCAGAGAATCCGCAGGAAGAGAGCAAAATTATTCGTAATAGGCTTTACGCCCTTCGCCAGAATATGGAAATGGTTTTAGATGGGATGAAAAGTTCTTTAGAAGATTAGCTTTCAATCTGTTCGGTTACAGGCAATTTAACCAGTGGTATCACTCTGTCAGTTTTGCCTTGATATGTTTTATACCATGCACGATCAGCGCATAGCCTCTGCCATGTTTCATCACGCTCATCGCTGTCTAATATCTGAGCATCAGACCAGTATTTACCATTTTGGATTTGGACTTTTACTTTGGGATTCGCTTGCTTGTCTTTCAAATTTATAAACCATGATGGGTTTGCAGTAGCCCCCGCAAATGAAGCTACGACTATTCTGTCGCCATCTTGATTTTTCCAAGTGGGAAGGGCGACTTTGTGTTCCTTCCCTGTTTTTCTCCCTATGGTCGTGAGAAGCACATGATGCATCCCTGCTTGAACCCACACAACATCATCGTTTGTCATCTCCATTGCTTCGACATGAGCTTTAGTTAATTCAACGATTTCTGAGTGAGATGGGGTATCCCACACCTGATCAACGTGTTGATCGGTTGGGTTGATATCTGATTCCATATTTTCCTTTAGATAGTCAGCCCGAAGAGTTTGATAGCATTATTTCTTGCGATTTTGTCTATTGTCTCTTGCTCAAGGTGCCCAAAGAGTTCCTCTGCAATTGCTAGAGTGTTAGGAAATGTTCCGTCTTGATGGGGGTAATCAGTTTCGAATAGAACGTTATCCTCACCTATGCGATCTAATAGATCTATCCCGACTGTGTCTTTAAAGAAACAACTGTAGACGTGCTTTTTATAATAGTGCGATGGTGGTTTAGGTATCCTTTTTTCACCTTGAGCCCATTGGTGAGTTCTCCAGGTATCGTCGGCCCGTTCGATAAAATATGGGATCCAACCAATTTGGCTTTCAGCATATAGGAGTTTGAGATTTGGGAATTGCTCAAATTTTCCGGAGAAAATCCAATCAATCATAGATGCTGCACTATTACAAACTATGAGATTTGCTGTGACAACGGTTGGCGCCTCTGGTGAGGTTTGTACCGTTTTAGTCCCTGAACCTATATGCATACAAATGACTGTTTGAGTCTCTTCACAAGCTTTGAGAAATGGGTCCCAGAAGTCACCATGAAGACCTGGTCGCCCCAGCCAAGCAGGTAATTCAGACCATGCAACTGCTCTGCAGCCTTTTTCTGCTACGCGATATATTTCTTTCGCTGCTAGTTCTGCATCCCATAATGGCACTATGCATAGTGGGATTAATCGGCCTCCACTGGAGCCACACCACTCGTCAATCATCCAGTCGTTGTATGCCTGTACGCATAATAGTCCGAGCTCGAGATCATCTGCTTCAGAGAATAATTGTCCACAGAACCTTGGGTAATTTGGAAAGCATAATGATGCTTCAACGTGGTTTATATCCATATCTGCCAAACGAGCTATGGGGTCGTAACAGCCTGGAGCTATATCGTCGTACGTTACTCCTTCCATTGTCACTTCTTCAGGCGGAATTCCTGGGCAGGCAACCATCTGTTTGATTTGGTAGCGCTTATTTTCAAAATGCCACCATGCTGCCATTTTGTCACCTGTGCCCGGTGTTTCTAACCATACACCGTCGTTTAGTGTCATCTCCCCCTGAGGTGCGATAACGATCTTTGGAGCAAGTTCTTTGTGCTTGGAAGGCATTCGATCCTGCCAAACGTGAGCGGGTTCTATAACGTGATCGTCTGCGCTAATAATTTTTGGAATCATCGCTATTCACTCTAGTTTGTGTTCAATTCTTTTGGTAACTCATTATGACTGCAAAGCACATCTCGTCATTACTTCCATCGGCCCACAGCACATAACTGGGTTCGAGATTATTGGGCCTTAGAGATCTATCCCATACGCAATCAAGACGGATAACATCATCTCTTTTTACGTAGATTTCTTCTTGTGGGTAATACGCAAATTGCCATTCAAAATCCCATTTCGGAATATCAAGAAGGATCAGCTCTGCAGGGGTTCCGGGATTAAGTGTCATGCGGAAAGAAGCTCCGATGTTGTGTTGGTGACCGAGCACAGCTGATATATAGCCTTCAAAGCGCGCTGGTTGATCGCAAGTTGATGAGGCTATCCCGTTTGTCATGTCAGCAAAATCATCAGGAGCGTAACCACAGGCTTCGAGAATTTGGTCAGCCTGAACTATCCCATCATATTGAGCTTGTGCGTACAGGTATGCATTATCACGTTCACATAACGGCCCCTCTTCCCATTCGGCACATGGTATTTCAGCCGGACCGGAAAAAGTGCTTATATTTATTGGCTGCGTTTCAGTGTCTGTTGACCAGACAGTTCGGAATGTAGAGCGATCCTCGGGCGCCTCAACGTCATAATGATAATGAATTTGCATTACAAAGAAGTCTCCCGGATTCATCTGTAAACCGAGTCCTTCTTGATACTGGATAGCTCCTGTCCCTGGAGCCCAAAAGGTTAATATTTCATCGCTCCCAAGGCCTGTTGACCCGAAACAACTCCAGCCCCCTTGGTCCTCGCTCGCATCTTTTCGATCAGCTGCCTCTCTGTATTCTGCGGTCACTCTATAGCCGACCAAGTGATGGACAACTTCAGTCTGGTCAGGGATGAATTCGTAGCCTGTAAGGTATTTTGTCTCAGTTAACTGTGGGTCAAAGATGAAGCAACGATATTCATCGGGCTGTCCTCTTTCTCCATCATAAAAGTTCGGAGATGAAAGCTCCTGATCATATGCTACGAGGAACGGAACTTCTTGAGATGGCATTACCGGAGTGTCGCCATCCACATCGACTGGAGCGCCTGCCTGAACCCATTCCACGATTAGTTCTCGCTGATCGACATCAAGACTTGCATCGTGTAGAAATGGGACACTCAAATCTGATGCTGGCCATGGGGGCATGTACCCTGAATCAACTACTGCCCCTATTGCAAAGGCATATGCTGAGACTTCTGCTGCAGTGTCAAGTTTCGCGTGGGGAACACCCGGACCCCTTCCCGTATGGCACAAGGCGCATGCATTTTCTATTATCGGAAGGATCTCGTTTCCAAAGGAAATAAGATTCGCAGCGTCCTCTCCATTGAGTCTCTCTTCAGAGTCTGGATGTGGCGCGAAGCTAGTATCTTGTTTTGTACTCTCCGATGAAATTGTTTCCACTGACTCATTTGAGTTTGATGAGCATGCAACGAGAAATGTGAACAAAGCCGTTACGAGAATTAGTAATTTAGCAAGCTTCAAACCCATTAGCTAATCTTACAGGCGAGGTACATGTGCGACTTGCAAGATGTTTCTAAAATTGTTCTTTTGCTACCTGAAACCCTACTTTTGCTAGACGGACCGTGCTTTCATCAGAAGTAAGTTGTGTAAGCTCATCAAAATTTAGCCACCGCATTTCAACGCTTTCATGATTCCTTTTGACAACACTGTTACGAGGGGCGCGAATTAGGTATCTGACATCAAGATGGAGATGTTCTGGTTCATCTGATCTGGCAGGGATTACATGGACATCACAATCAATTCCCGGAGTAAGTATTTCTAACCCATCGATACCTGTTTCTTCTGTAGCTTCACGAAGAGCAACCCGAGGTAGATTTCCATCGCCATCCGCATGGCCTCCAGGCTGAATCCAAATTTGCAGCTTTTTATGAAGCATGATCAGGATTCTTTCTCCTGTGTGGTCAACGATTGCTGCTGAACCAGTGAGGTGTCCGTCCAAGCAAGTTCTATGCAATGCATCAGGGTGGGTTTTGAGAAAAGCAATAATCTGAGATTTAGCATTTTCTGAACTCTCACTGGTCGGAAGTACAGCACCTATTTCAAGGAATGCATTTTCAAGAGAATCCGTTTTGTTCCCAATATTTTCATTATTTTTCCATATGAAGGAAATAGCGCTCTCCTACTTTGAATACAGGTGATTTTTAAGAAGTTCAGGAATCTCAATGGGCCTGTAGTTAATATGATCCACACAGACATATGAGATTGATGCCTCAAAACAATGTTCGTTTAACACAAACCCTTCAGTGCTTATGTCGAAGCTACTGTTTCCCCAACGAGTAACTTGCGACTTAATTACGAGGTCATCCCCAAACCTAACTGGCTTGTGCCAAGTAATATTGGCACTCTTTAGCATGATTTCGGCTTCAAGTTCCTTTTCGAAATCCCAAGCTAATTCCCTCATCCAGCAATCAAAAGCATCATCGATAAAGGTTAGATAGTGAGCGTTGTAAACAACCCCCTGCATGTCGCAATCCACATATCTGACCCTTATCTGATGCGTGTAGCTCATAAAAGACTTCTATTGTTAGCAATGCTTTGCTCAAATGCCATCATTTGCTCCTGCAGTTGCTTCATGCTTCCCGATCCGTGTGTTCTTTTAATGTTTGCAATAGCTTCATTTTCAAATAGTTTCTTTGGTTCCTCTCCTAGGAGTTCATGTGCAGCTACAAGCTCTGATAATTCTGTACCAGTTGCTAATGCTTCCTGAACAAGGCTTGCGACTAAAGCATGGGCTTCTCTGAAAGGAACGCCCTTAAGCACGAGCCATTCAGCAATATCTGTTGTCACCATGAATGGTGATGTAGCAAGCTGATTTGTTCTCTCAAAGTTGAACGTCATTGTTTGAAGCATGCCGTTTATAGCTGGTAGAAGGTTGAGGATCGTATCAACTGAGTCAAAGAGTGCCTCTTTATCCTCCTGTAAGTCTTTGTTGTAGGTCAGTGGGGTGCCTTTCAGCGATGCAAGCAATCCCGTTAGGTTTCCGATCAGCCGCCCTGACTTTCCTCTAGCCAACTCCGCTATATCAGGATTTTTCTTTTGCGGCATCATAGAAGAACCAGTTGCGTAGGCATCATCCAGCTCGACAAAGTTGAATTCGCTACTTGACCACAAGATGATTTCCTCCCCTATACGGGAAAGATGTACTCCTAAAAGGGCTATAGCTGAGAGTACGTCAACGACGAAATCACGATCAGCAACGGCATCCAAGCTATTGTTGAATAGGGATTCAAAGTTGAGCTCATCGGCTACGGCGTGTGAGTCCAATGGCAATGATGACCCCGCTAGCGCACCGGCCCCGAGAACAGAGACGTTAGTTCTACTTCGTGATTCAAAAAGCCTCTGTATATCTCTAGAGATTGCCCAACCATGCGCAAGCAGGTGGTGCGCTACCGGTACAGGTTGTGCCTGTTGGAGGTGGGTGTATCCAGGCATCATAATACCTTCAAGCGATTTTGATTTGGTTAGTAAGGTTTGCTGTAAAGAGATAAGCTCACCAATTATTTCGGAACAAATACGCCTAGTCCAGAGGCGCAGATCTGTCGCTACCTGATCATTTCGGCTCCGCCCAGTATGAAGTTTTGCGCCTGCGGGGGTAATTTCAGTTAACCGCCGCTCAACAAGAGTATGAATATCTTCATCTGATGGCAGGATATTAATACTCCCGCTTTCAATTTCCGTCTCAACTTTTTCAAGCCCTTTCAAGACTGCGCTTAACTCAGATTCACTGTAGACACCTATTGCCATTAACATTTTTGCGTGAGCTTTAGAAGCAGTTATGTCATCGCTATAAAGACGAATATCAAATCCAATGCTTGAGTTGAGGTTTCTCAAAACATCTGCGGAGGACACGTTAAGTCTTCCGTGCCAAAGTGGAAGCCCTTTTGAGTTATCACCATCAGTCATTCTGCATCTCCGGTCCTTATGTGCCTTTAGCTCTCTTTGATGCGAGAGTTCTAAGCCTCAGCGCGTTGAGCTTAATGAAACCTTCAGCGTCAGCTTGATTATAGGCTCCATCATCCTCTTCAAAAGTTGCTATCTTTTCATCAAAAAGGGAGTGCGAGCTTCGCCTCCCCACAATTTCCACATTTCCTTTGAAAAGTTTGACTCTCACATCTCCATTCACTTGCTGTTGGGTGTGGTCTATCGCCACTTGGAGCATTTCTCTCTCGGGACTCCACCAAAACCCGTTGTAAATCAAACTTGCGTATTTCGGCATTAATTCATCTTTCAAGTGCGCAACTTCGCGATCGAGGGTGAGGCTTTCAATCGCTCTGTGCGCCTTAAGCATCACAGTTCCGCCCGGAGTTTCATATGCTCCGCGAGATTTCATACCGACGTAGCGGTTCTCTACAATGTCTAACCGCCCTATCCCATTAGCTCCAGCTACTTGGTTGAGGGTTTGAAGAACTTTCGCAGGGCTCATTTGTTGTCCATTGATTGCAACAATGTCTCCACATTCGTATTCTAATTCAAGGAAAGTGGCCTCGTTCGGAGCCGCCTCAGGGCTCACAGACCATCTCCACATTTCTTCCGGAGGTTGAGTCCACGGGTCCTCTAGTGGGCCGCCTTCATACGATATGTGGAGGAGGTTTGCATCCATCGAGAAAGGTGACTCTTTCCCCCTCTTCATTTCAACCGGTATTTCGTGCTCGTTTGCATAATTCATTAAGGATTCACGCGACCCAAGGGACCACTCCCTCCATGGAGCGATGACATGAATATTAGGGTTGAGGGCATAGGCGCCTAGTTCGAAACGCACTTGGTCATTGCCTTTGCCGGTTGCACCATGACTAATTGCATCTGCATTTGTCTCTTGGGCTATTTCAACAAGTCTCTTTGCTATCAGGGGTCGAGCGATGGAAGTTCCAAGGAGATACTCCCCTTCATAAATTGCATTCGCTCTAAACATTGGAAACACGTAATCCGCAACAAATTCCTCTTGAAGATCTTCAATAAATATTGCACTATCTGGAATTCCCATTGCGAGTGCCTTGGCACGAGCTGGCTCGACTTCTTCACCTTGACCAATATCAGCCGTGAAGGTAACTACCTCACAGTTATAAGTTTCTTGCAACCATCTGAGGATAATTGATGTGTCTAACCCGCCTGAGTAAGCCAGAACTACTTTTGTAATGTTCATGATTTTCCTTTATTGCTCTAATCCCGATAGTTCCTTTAGCGATTCAGATAAGTCTTGCCCTGACCAGGTATTGCTAGCCACCACCATGACAGTATCATCCCCAGCGACAGTTCCGAGGACAGATTCTAATCCAGCTCTGTCCAACGCGGAGGCGACTACATGAGCTGAACCCGGAGGTGTCCTCAACATTACGATGTTACCTGAGACTCCTATTTCAACGACCCACTCGCCCAAGACACGTTTCAGATGGTTTTCATGAACATGCCTCTCGCTAGGGAGTTCAGGAATTGCATAGACCATTGCACCGCCACTGACCCTTACCATAACTGACCCCAGTTCATCTAAATCTCTGGATACTGTCGCTTGCGTTGCGTTTATTTCATGATCTTTTAGAAGAGAAATCAGTTGTTCCTGTGAACTCACAAAGTTTTCAGCAAGCAATTGCGTTATTAAGTGCTGGCGTTGCTTTTTCATACTAAACCGCCTCATTGCTGAGAAGGAAGGCTATTGCCCCCCTTGCGGAATGCATTCTGTTCTCAGCCTGCTTCCATATTCTGCTGTGTGAGCTGTCAAGAACCTCTTGTGTGACTTCTTCATTCGGGTGAGCGGGTAAACAATGCAAAAAAATCGATTCTGGATCAGCTAATGCGAGCATTTCCATTGTGACCGTGAATCCGTTGAAGTCCTTGAGTCGAGTTTCGCTTTCCTTTTCTTGACCCATTGATGTCCAAACATCTGTGTAGATTATATTCGCACCCTCTATGGCACTCTCAGGTTCACTAGTTTGCAGAATTTGACCGCCAACGGATTGAATTCTCTGAAGATTGACCGTAGAGAATTCATAACCTTTCGGCGATGCGACTCTGAATTCCACGCCTGCCATGAGCGAGCCTATAGCAAGCGAGCGGGCTACATTGTTTGAGTCACCAATATAAGCAATTTTGAGCCCTTCAAGTTGTTCAAATTCTTGTTTAATTGTCAGTAGGTCAGCTAACGCCTGAAGCGGATGAGCTTCATCAGAAAGCATGTTGATTACTGGAACCAAAGAATACGATGAAAGCTCAGCGACTGTTTTATGATCAAATACCCTTGCGCCTATAAGTGCGTGGTAACAAGAAAGTGTTTTTGCGACGTCTCCGGTGCTTTCCCTCTTTCCAATTCCCACTTCATCGGGCCTAATTGTCACTGGGTGTCCACCAAGTTGCACTATTGCCATTTCCATTGAATTGCGTGTTCGGTTCGAAGGCTTTTCAAAAAGCAAAGCAGCGCCTTTACCTAAAAGTATTTCTTTGGAGTTTTGAGTTGAGAGAGAGAGGACCTTATTTAACTCTGTTGTACTGAGGTCATCGATTTCAAGAAGATGCCTAGGCATTGAGTATTCCTTTCAATATTTGTATTCCCTCTTCTATCTGAGATGGAGATGTTGTGAGCGGTGGTGTTAGTCGTAAAGCCGTTGGAGTAATGGGATTGATTAGTAAACCGTTCATGGATGCTTTTGTAGCTACTTCTTTACTGATTGCTTTGTCGAGCTCAATTGCAAGCATTGCGCCGTTCCCACGTATAGAAACCACTTGTGGCAATTCTGTCATGCTTGTCCGGATCTTATCTTCAATTAACAGAGCCATCGTGTTGCAGCTGTCTCTCTTCATGATTTCAAGGACTTTACGCGCCACAGCTGTTCCTAGAGGATTACCTCCGTAAGTGCTTCCATGGTCGCCTGCTTCAAATGATGCGGCTAATTCTCGCTTCACCCAAACTGCTCCGATTGGAAAACCGTTTCCTAGTGCTTTCGCTATGCAAACGACGTCCGGGTTCAAGCCATGGTGTTGGAATGCGAACCACTTTCCTGTCCTACATAAACCGCTTTGAACTTCATCAACCATAAATAACAAACCACGATCTCTGGATAGTTCTTGTGCTTTTAGTAGATACTCAGAAGTATGCGGCCAGACTCCCCCTTCGCCGAGGATTGGTTCTAGGTGAATGGCTGCAGTCGTTTCGTCAATAGCATCATTGAGAGCTTGAATATCGCCTCTTTCCACGTGCCTAAAGCCTTGTGGCATAGGCGCAAAGGGTTCATGTTTATGAGGCTGACCACAAGCTGCCAGAGCTGCGAGAGTCCTTCCGTGAAAGGAGTCAGTTGCAGTTATCACTGTATATTTGCTCTTTGATGTTGCTTTCCGAGCAATCTTAAAGGCAAGTTCATTGGCTTCCGCTCCCGAATTACAAAAGAAAACTTGCCCTATCGGGTTATATGGACTGGAACTCGGATCATTGATATTTCCTGTCACAGCTTTATCAATTTCTACGGCAACGTGATGAGCATGTTCAGTTGCCCAGTAGTTGGAAACCTGCGTTAACTTACCAGCTTGTTCCCCTATTACCTCTGCAATTTCGGGGTTGGCATGACCTAATGATTGGACTGCTAATCCACCGACAAAATCTAAGTAACGTTTACCATCACTGTCCCACAGTTCAGTGCCTTCTCCCCGTATGAACATGATATTCGGCGCAGCGTAGGTTGGCATGATAGGACAATTTTGCAACTCTCCGTCCACTCCCATATTTTCAGCATGTGATGACATCTAATCCTCCTCAACAATCATTGTCCCGATCCCCTCGTCAGTGAATAGTTCAAGAAGAACAACATGAGGAATCCTACCGTCAAGCAGGTGGGCGCTCCCAACTCCTTGTCTCAAAGCATCAATGCAGGAGTTAACTTTTGGAATCATTCCGTCGGATACGCCCTTTGAAACGACCATTCCTTCGACCTCTAATGTTGTAATACTAGAAATTAAAGTACTGACATCATCTTTATCGGAAAGAAGTCCTGGGACGTCCGAGAGGTATATCACTTTTTGAACTTGCAATGCGCCGGCTAGGGCACCTGCAGCTGTATCTGCGTTTATGTTGTAACTTTGGCCTTTGTCATCAATACCAAGTGTTGATACGACTGGAATTTGGCCATCTTCAATCAACGTATTGAGTAAATGAGGGGCAATGTCTGTTATTTTCCCTACGAAACCCAATTCTTTACTGATTGGTGTTACTGAGATCAAATTCTCAGTCTCGCCACTTAAACTAACCGCTGGACCACCCAGTGATATTATTGCGTCAACTATTCGTCTTCCGACTTGACCTTTGAGGACTTTACTGACGACTTTTAGAGTTTCCTGATCTGTCACACGTAGCCCATCGATAAAACTGGTTTCTTTGCCAGCAAGTCTTAACTCATGTCCTATTTGAGGACCTCCGCCATGAACGATAATTGGCTTTATTCCGACTGAATGCAGTAGCACAACGTCTTCGGCTAAGCGATCAAATAACGTCTGGTCTACGAGGGTACTGCCACCTATTTTGATGAGTACGACTCTTTCAGAGAAGCGCTGTATATACGGAAGAGCCTCAATGAGGACTTGCGCACGGTCAGCTGGGAGATAATCTTTGATTCCTACTTCGTTCATGGCGCTCCTATGATCTATACCCTGCATTGATTTCGATATACCGTTCTGTTAGGTCACAAGTCCACACAGTTGCTTGATTACTCCCCATCCCGATGTCAGCACGGATTTTTACGTTATCGTTTTGTAGATGCTGCGTGGCTCTCTTTTCACTGTAAGAGGGATTTTGTTGCCCGTTCTCAGCTACTAGCTCGTCACCAATCCAAATACGAAGAAGATCCCTATTCGCTTTTTCTCCTGATTTGCCAACAGCCATAATGATACGCCCCCAGTTGGCGTCTTCAGCTGCTATCGCTGTCTTTACTAGCGGTGAATTCGCGATACTCATTGCAATATTTTTTGCAGCATGACCAGTTTCAGCTCCGGTTACTTCTATCTCAACGAACTTTGTAGCCCCTTCGCCATCTTTGACAATTTGGTGCGCCAAATCTTTAAATACAAGTTGGAGAGCTGCTGCAAACGCTTCGGAGTTTTTATCCCATGTGTATTGAGATTTACCGGTTGCAAAGACTAAAACGGAATCACTGGTTGATGTGTCTGAATCAACTGTTATGCAATTGAAACTGTTACTTGCAGTCTCTTCAACTACTTTCTGCAAGTCATCGTGGCTGATCTTGATATCTGTGAAAATGAAAGCAAGCATGGTTGCCATATCAGGTGCAATCATTCCGCTCCCTTTCGCTATCCCCACCACAACTGCATCTGTTCCTTTGATTTCAGCTGATGACCCTTTGGGGAAAGTATCCGTAGTGGTTATTGCTTCGGCAGCTTTTTTCCACGGTGCTGTTCCGGACGCTTCGAGACTATTTGCCATTTGATCAAAATGACTCGTAAGTTCAATAGGTTCAAAAGCTTCCCCTATTACTCCGGTAGATGCGAGATAAATGTGGTCTTTGGAGATTGAGAGGGTTTCGGAAAGCACAGTTGCTGATTCCTCAACTATTTGTTCGCCTTTGGCTCCTGTAAACGCGTTTGCATTACCGGCGTTGCAAAGTAGTGCCCCTCCGAAGCCGTATTGGAGATTTTCTTTGCACCAGTCGACGGGCGCTGATGGACAAAGTGATTTTGTGAAAACTCCTGCGACGCGTGTTTCATCTTCCATGGTGATCAGGCATAGATCATCTCTATTTTCGTATCGCATGCCGCTATGTGCTGTTGCAATGCTGATCCCCGGAACATTCGGCATATCAGGAAAATCTTTAGGTGCGAGCGGTGAAATAGACATGGTTTATGGGTAAAGGCCGGCTATCGGGAGGCCAAGCGTTTCTTCAATTTCCATAGCAATATTCGCATTTTGGATAGCCATACCTGAGGCTCCTTTTACGAGGTTGTCTAAAGTAACGATAGAAATCAAAGTTTGAGTTCTTTCATCGACTCGAGCGGTCATGTGTACAGCATTGGACCCTAGCGTTGCTTTCGTTGAAGGAGGATTTTCTGATATGTAAATGAATGGTTCATGCCTATATGCATCATGTAGGACTTCTATTGCTTTTTGAGTTGTCAGGGGGGCTTTAACTTTTCCGTATGATGTAGCGATAATCCCTCTATTCATTGGTGCAAGGTGAGGAGTAAAAAGCACCTTTGTTTCATTGGCACTGAAGTCGGACAATGCTTGCTCTATTTCTGGTGTATGCCGATGTGTTAGTAATCCGTATGGTGTTATATTCTCATCAACTGCGCAGAAAGTGGTGTTATCTTTGGGCGGTTTACCAGCGCCACTTACTCCTGTAATTAAATTAACGACGATTGATGTGCTCTCTATAACTTGTTCTTTTAAGAAGGGTGCTAGAGAAAGGATTGAGGCAGCCGCATTACATCCGGTGGCTGCTATGAGCTTTCCTCCTCTAATCTCGTCTCGGAATAGTTCCGGCAAGCCGTAAATAGAGTCCGCTAGGTATTCAGGACAGGAATGTTCCATCGAGTACCAGTCAACATACGCTTGGGGGTCCCTTAAACGAAAATCGGAACCAAGATCAATTACGTGCCCTACATTATTGAGGATTTTGGGGACAACAGTTTGACTTATTCCGTGTGGTAGAGCGCAGAAGACAGCGTCAAGACCATCCATGAACTCGGGTTTCATAGCTTGGTAGATAAGGTTTGGATATGCCAAAGCGAGGCTGGGGTACAGCTCGTGAACCATGTGTCCAGCCATGCTATCTCCGGTGACTACCTTCACCTCATAATCGGGGTGAGTAGTGAGGAGTCTGAGCAATTCTGAGCCTGTGTATCCAGACCCACCTAGTATTCCAACTTGTTTCATAATGGGATTGTATACGATTTTTGCATATTTATGCAGAAATGCGTATATTTATTCACGAAGCTTTGCGTTGGTCTTCTGTTCTACTTCACTGATACAGGCTGCGCGCAATTCACTGACTTCAGCATCTGTAAGTGTTCCTACGTCCGATTGGAAACGCAGACTATACGCAAGGCTCCTAACCCCTTCATTCGCCGTATCAGCCTTGTAAGAGTCGAATAACTGCACTTCCTTGAGGTAGGTGCCGCCAGCTTTTCTTAGACAACCCGCGACGGAGGCAGATGATGTATCGTCTGGAACCTCAAATGCTAAATCAATATCGCTTGAGGGGTACTTTGACACGCTTGTGTATTTTTTCTTTCCAAATGGACCAGTGAGGATTGACCCAAGATCCAACTCAAGCCATGCGACTGAATCATCAATGCCGTAGTTCTTGAGTACTCGCGGATCTATTTCTCCGACTGCTCCCCTTTCTTGACCGGCAACAAAAACTTGAGCTGAGCGACCGGGATGCAATCCTTCTATTTCCTGTTGTTTTAGCTGCATGTTAGGAAAGGCCATCGTTAGGCTTATCATGTCCAAGATTGCAACAATTTCGGTTGCGTCACCTCCTGCGATGGAAATAGAGAGGTATTCTCTCTCGTCAGGCAGCAGTTGATCATCTTCGCTTGGAAGGTATACATGCCCTATTTCAAAGAATTTGAGTTTCTTTATTCGATGAGATTGATTATATGAAATTATTTTTAGCTGACCAGGCATGAGAGAAGTCCTCAGGAGCGATTCTTCTTGAACAAGCGGGTTTGAAATTGAGATTGCAGTACTTGAGAGTCCTGCGTTTTCGAGATCTCCAGGAGCAAGGAACGGCATCGGCATCGTTTCATCGCAACCTGCCCCAATAAGTATTTGCCTTACTGTTCTTCTTCCTTTTTGAAAACGGCTCAACTGTCCTGTGAATGGGCCCCGCGGGATGGTTCTTTCTATCCTTTCATACCCAAAAGTTCGAGCTATTTCTTCAGCAAGATCTGTCTCGGTTTGCGTGTCCCATCTCCATGAAGGCACAATCACTTGAAAATTATTTGCGGATGAGTTTTCATCCTCATCTTTGGAAATTACTTCCTGAGATTCAAAGCCAATAGATTGAAGCAAATCCATCATTTCTTCACTGGTAAGCGACGTGCCAAGGAGCCCATTTACTCTTTCGTTGGACATACCGACAGGACTTGTATCAGGGAGATTTCCGTTCGTTTCCAAAATTTTAGACATCTCTGGTTCGCATGTCTCACTTAGAAGTTCCACCACCCTATTGAGTGCCCGTTCCATATTGATGCCGTAATCAGCCCCTCGCCGAAAGCGCATTGAGGCTTCGCTCATAAGATTTAAATTCTTTACACTTCGAGAAATTGATGGAGGGTCCCACCAAGCTACTTCAATGATTATCTCCGTTGTTGACTCGGAGATCTCACTTGAGGCTCCACCCATAATTCCAGCTACTCCGACAGGATTATCATCACCATCAACGATAACCCCATCAATTTCAGACAAAGTGCGCTCTAAACCATCAAGTGTCAATAGCCTTTCGCCAACTTTTGCTCGACGAGTCCCCAAACGACTCCCTTTTATTTTATGAAGATCATATGTGTGGTTTGGCTGACCCAATTCAAGCATCACGTAGTTTGATATGTCAACAACATTATTTATTGGCCTCATTCCGAGATGAATGAGCCTATTCTGAAGCCATTGAGGTGAGGGCCCTACAGTTATTCCCTTCACAACGCAAGCTAAAAATCTGCCACACAAGGTTGGGTCTTCTATCTCGATTTGGATCCCAGCCTCAAGTGTTACTTTCGGGTTTCCATTGAGATCCATAGGGAACTTGAAAGGAAGCCCTAGCGATGCAGCCAAATCTCTTGCGACGCCTGAAATGCTCATAGCATCAGGTCGGTTAGCGTTTACTTCAAGATCCCAAAGAATGTCAGATTCTAAACCTAAAGTATCCGATACTGAACTTCCAATATCCCATTCGCGATCCGGATCATTTTCCGACAGAATCAAGATTCCGTCGCTGTCATCGCCCAAGCCAATCTCGCTTGCCGAGCAACACATACCGTTGGATAGCTCTCCACGCAATTTCCGTTGAGCTATCTCCATTCCATCGGGCAGAGTACTTCCCACAGTTGCTACAGGAATAAAATCGCCAATCTGCATGTTGAACGCCCCGCAGCATATCTGAGTAGCTTCTCCATTTCCTAGGTCTACATCTACGAGTTGAATTCGCTCAGCATTCGGGTGGGGACGCAAATCCAGAATTTTTCCTACAACAACTCCCGGAAGTTCGTTTCCCACAACTTCCATGGATTCAACTGCCAACCCTAAAGCACTGAGTTTCTCGCCTATTTCTTCTGGGTCATGGTCTAGGTCGGGAATGAATTCCTTTAGCCAAGATAATAAAACTTTCATTTTTCTCCTAGAACTGTCTCAGGAATCGTGCGTCATTGACAACGAGTTCTCGAATGTCATCAAGTTGGTATCTCATTGAGACGAGGCGATCTATTCCAAAACCGAAGGCGAAACCTTGCCAAACTTCAGGATCTATATTGCAATTTCGCAGAACATTGGGATGAACCATTCCGCATCCGCCAAGTTCTAACCATGAACCATCAGGTCTAGAGATATCAAATTCTGCAGATGGCTCGGTAAAGGGAAAGTAACTTGGGCGCAAACGTGATTTGACTTCTTCTCCAAAGAAAGCGTGAACAAATGAGTCAATGGTTCCTGCCAAGTCACCCATTGTTATTCCCTTGTCAATTACTAGACCCTCGATTTGATTGAATGCTGGGAGATGTGTCGCATCAGCACTATCCGTTCGGAAAGTTCTACCTGGAGCAACGATGTATATTGGAGGTTCCTGACTTTCCATTGTTCGGATTTGGACTGGGGATGTGTGTGAACGCAACATAACTTCTTCTGGCTCACCAAGATCAACGAATATTGTGTCAAAGTTGCCACGGGCGGGGTGCCAGTCGGGGATATTCAGCGCCTCGAAGTTATACCACGCTGTCTCCACTTCGGGCCCTTCAGCTACCGAGTACCCCATTCCGATGAAGACATCCTCGAGTTCATCTCGCGCTTGAGTTATTAGATGAAGATGACCACGATCAATAGAGCCTAGTCTTTCAGTAAGGTCCAGTCTCTCTTCGTTGAATTTGCTGCTCCATTCAGATTCTTGAAGTACTGCCTTCCTGCCTGAGATTAGCTGCTCTATTTGGCCTTTAATTTCATTTATTTCTTTGCCAGCATTTGCTCTGTCCTCAGCGGGTAAAGTCCCTAATGCTTTTTTAGCTTTAACAAGTTTTGATTTTTTTCCTAAGAATTGTGCTTGAACCTGCGCAAGGCCTTCTAGTGTTGACGCAGCATTGGAAGCCTCTTCTGCTTCTTTCGCTAAATTCTCTAAGTCAGACATCTAATTCTCCCTCAACTTCTATTGTCGCAGGTGTTGCAGGTCTCATTGTGGGATTTTACGAAATACTTTGTACCCATTCTCAATCACGTCCTAGTTGGTGGCGTTGCCTTCGAGCTTCAAAGAGGACAACCGAAGCAGCATTAGAGACATTAAGGGATTCCACCCCTAAGCCCATGTCAATCCTTACTGTTTGACTCACCTGACTAAGAGTCTCTTTATCCAAGCCTGAACTTTCATTTCCGAGAAAAACAACAAAAGGAAGCGAAAAGTCAAAATCTAAATACGAAAGAGTTCCATTTGGTGAGAGTCCTAAGCTAAGGATCGAATTATCCTGAAATGCCTTCATACACTCAGAGGGTCTCATAGAGCATACAATAGGAATCCTAAACACTGCCCCTGCTGATGCCCTGATCGTTTTAGGGTTGTATAAATCTACGCTACTATTTGTGAAAATTATTCCATCCGCTGAGGCTGCAGCTGCAGATCTTATTAGCGATCCAGCATTCCCTGGTTCTCTGATCTCTTTTCCGCATACGAGAAAGGTTGGACACTCCTTCATTAATTCTTCAAGTGAGACATCAATTCTTGAAAAGGTTGAGATAACTGGCTGAGGGGTGACTGTGGTTGCTATGGAAGCAATGGTGCTTTCCTCTAGAAACCAGATAGTTGCCTCAGTACCCTCTAGTAATGACTCCACCTCTTTTGAAGTTGGGTGATTGTCAACGACAAAAACGTCTAAGGGCCTTCGGCCTGTGAGTAAGCATTCCCTCAAAACTTCTAAGCCTTCTGCAGCGAACTTTCGACATTCCAAACGAAATTTTGGATCACGCAACAATTTGCGTAGCTCCCGAACCCGTGGATTGTTTTTAGATATCCCTGCCATGGGCTAGCTAAGGTACTTAGCTTGCCTCATTAGGCGTAGCTTGGCTGGCTATATCCACAAGAGCGTTGAATGCCTCAGGGTCATTTACCGCAAGGTCGGCAAGATTTTTTCTATCAACTTCGATTCCGGAAATTTTAAGACCGTTAATGAATCTGCTGTATGTTGTTCCGTTTTCGCGACATGCAGCATTAATTCGCTGAATCCAAAGTTTGCGGAATTCCCCTTTGCGCGCTCTACGGTCACGGAATGCGTAGTTCCCACTATGCATAACTTGCTCATTAGCTGCTCGGAAGGACCTACTCTTATTTCCGTAATATCCTTTAGCCCTATTTAGGACTTGCCTACGTCGTTTTTTGCTGTGTACGGAGGTTTTTGTTCTCGCCATTATTTCTCCTTAGTAAATAATTAAATGTTTATTAGATCCCTAGATTTTTTCGGACCGTTTTGACATCAGCAGAGCTTACTTCTGCTGGCCTGCGCGATTGCCTCTTACGTTTTGGAGACTTCGCTTCTGCTAAGTGATTTCGATGTTTCCTCGCTCGCTTCAGCTTTCCATTTGAGGTTTTTTTAAACCGCTTTGCTGAACTTTTATGTGTTTTCATTTTCGGCATATATGCTCCTTGGGTTTTGGTTACGCAGATTCGCTATCTTGCTCAGATGCTTTTGCCTTTCGAATGTTTTCGATTGCTTTCTTGTCGGGGCTTAGGATCATTGTCATATTTCGGCCATCCAACTGCGGATACGCCTCTTGGATTGCTATGTCTTCCATTCTTTCGGAGACCTCGTCTAGTATTTTCCTGCCTAATTCTGGATGTTGCACTTCTCGCCCTCGGAACATGATCGTCAACTTCACTTTGTGACCTTCTTCCAAGAATTTCCTGACCTTATTAGTCTTGGTATCGAAGTCACCTTTTGCAATCTTTGGTCGATATTTGAGTTCCTTTACTACGATATTGGTGCTTTTCTTCCTTGAGTCTTTCGCTCTTTGAGCGGCTTCATACTTATATTTTCCGTAGTCCATGATTCTGCAGACCGGTGGGTTTGCATTTTCAGCGACTTCAACGAGGTCAAGGTTTAAATCTAACGCTTTCTCTAAAGCCTCATTTAACGGTGTGATTCCGATCTGTTCACCTTCGGGTGATACCAACCTGACTTCACTAGCCCGAATTTGCTCATTGATACGTGGCTCTTGGTTCCCAGCTATGACAAGCTCCTATTCAAGTGATTCTCCTTTATTTTGTTACAAAAAGACAAAGGGCGCTGAGGAATCAGCACCCTGACTACTGTTAGTCTGATGTTGCACCTGTCGCACTCGCAAGTGGAGAGGCGGCTGCCTCTCGACAACACTTCCTATACCCTATATCTATTAGGTATTAATAGAATACCGGAAAATGCGACTGATATGACAAAGACCTCTATAAAGTCATGATTAGATCAAAGGAGCAAAATGAGTTTATGGACACCTGACGGAGAGCACGAAGTTACTAAGGAGACAAACGGCGACCCGAACCTCGGGGTCGACGGTGAGAATGAACTGAATGAAATACCTGGCTTTGACGATTTAACACCTGAGCAACAGGAGCAGGCTAGAGCTATGGCTGCGGAGCTGGCAGCAGCAAGAGAAAGACTATCTCAAACACCAGCAGCAGAAGTGATAGCTAACCATGTGATGGGAATCTATGAATTAGCTGCTATTCACCTCAGCAGCGATGTTCCTAACCTAACTGAAGCAAAAGTTGCTATTGATGCTATGTCTGGAATCGTTGATTCTCTAGTTGGAAGACTCGGAGAGAACGAAAATGTGATTAAGGATGCTTTACAACAGATACAAATGGCTTACGTGCAGATGGCGGATAATCTCAACCAAATGCAAAGCGAAGAGCCATAATATGCAGGTCAAAAGCCAAGACATCTCTGTAGGTGACATTAATGACTGATCAGGATCAGTTCGCTACCGTCAATGGTATTGAAATATGTTACAGGCATACTGGCAACGACGATGGAGTTCCGCTTCTTCTTGTAATGGGTTTGGGCGCTCAACTCATAGGGTGGCCTGAAAGATTCGTTGATCAGTTACAGCAAAACGGATTCTGGGTCGTTTTATTTGATAACAGAGATTGCGGATTATCTTCCAAATCTGAAGGGAACTCGCCAAACGGGGCTGACCTTCTGCTCAGAGCAACGATGGGCGAAGAAATTGTCTCTAATTATTCGCTTTCTGATATGGCGCTCGATGCTGTAGGGCTTCTAGACCACTTGAAAGTACCTTCTGCGCATATCGTAGGAGCCTCTATGGGAGGGATGATTGCCCAAACTATAGCTATTGAGCATCCACAAAAGGCTCGTTCGCTCACAAGCATCATGTCAGCTACAGGAGATCCAAATGACTTCACCCCTACTGATGAAGCGTTATCAGCCTTGCTGTCAGAACCACTTACCAAACGAGATCAAATCATAAAAGCAAATGTTGAAGCATCCAAAGTCCTTGCTGGACCTCTTTGGAATAAATCATATGCTCAGGAAATGGCAGAAAAGAGCTATGACCGAAGCTTTTATCCAGATGGCATTGGGTTTCAGTTGGGAGCCATAGGAATGAGTGGTGACCGTTCGGAGAAGTTATCCAAATTGTCAGTCCCTTCTCTTGTCATCCATGGCGAGGTAGACCCATTGCTTCCTTTACATTGTGGGGAAGCCACGGCCGCAGCTATACCCAAAGCCAAATTAGTTACGTTTGAAGAAATGGGCCATGACCTACCCGAAAAGTATTGGCCAGAAATTATCGAAGAGCTTCTGAATTTTTGCTAGGTTGTCAAACCTTTCTTGCAAATTCGCTCCCCTCTTCGTTCCTCTCTACCATAGATCCATGAGCGAGAGCATAAATTATGACCCTTTCGGGGATCAAGTATTAGAGGACCCATTTCCTTTTTATGAGGAGCTACGTAATTCGTGCCCTGTGCATATTCATTCAGATTTTCCGCATCCTCTGTATACCTTAACAAGGTACGATGATGTGGCTGAAATGCTTATTAATTTTGACTTATGGTCAAGCCATTATGGCCAGATGCCTCGTTACTCTGTGCAGGGTTGTTTATTTAGCGACCCCCCTGAACATACTTGGTATCGAAAACTAATCCAGCAGAGTTTTGCTCCACGTCACATAGCTTCGATGGAAACGGAAATTGCAACTCTTGTAAAGGAGTTAATTGATGTGATGGAAGAAGATGAGACTAGAGATTTACATGATGCTTTAGCCTGCCCACTTCCTGTACTTGTTATTGCCAAAATCCTAGGGGTCCCTACAGAAGATATAAATCAGTTCAAGGAGTGGAGTGATGCTCAATTAGCGGCCGCTAAATCTTCAAATCCGGATGATTCAAAGGGGCCTCGAGATGCAATGAACGAATACTTACTTCAACAGATAAACGAACGCAGAGAGCTCTTACGCATTGCTGGATGGGACGAAGATGGCAATTCAGATGATGATGAATCTCTTTTGGGTGAAGTGATACCCGATGACGTTATCAGTGGAATTCTTCTTGCTGAAGTCGACTCACGTAAACTCTCAGACTCCGAACGACTTGTGATGTTGAATCAATTGCTCGTTGGCGGGAACGAGACAACTACGTCATTAATTACGAATATGTTTTGGCGACTACTTTCACAGCGCGATCTTTACGACCAAGTGGTTGATGAACCATCACTGATCCCCGCAGCTGTTGAAGAAAGTTTACGCTTTGATGCTCCCGTTTTGGGCCTATACCGAACTAATACCGAAGAGATTTCGTTGCATGGGGTAAGTATTCCTGAGCGTTCAAAAGTGATGGCAACGTATGGGGCCGCTAACAGAGATCCGAATATTTTCTCAAATCCAGATGAGTTTCGCCTTGACCGCCCTCAGGAAGAGCTTAGGAAACACCTTTCGTTTGGACTTGGAAGACATTTCTGTCCGGGTGCACAGCTATCGAGAATGGAGGCCAAACTTGCTCTCGAAGAAGTATCTCGCAGATTTCCAAATCTTCGGCTAGTTAGTAATCCCAAAAGAATAGAGCCATTTTTGCTTTGGGGAAGAAAAGAGCTCGCTGTTAGATGGGATTAGCGAACGATTTTTGAAATAGGAATTTCAACAATATCGGATGCCCCTGATCCTCGAAGTTCAGGGATCAGTATATTGATTTGGTCTTTGGGGACAACAGTTTCAACCGCATAGCCTTCACCGCCAAATAATTCATTGACAGTGGGGGCCTTCATTGATGGCAGAATACCGATGACTTCGTCAAGATTGGACTTTGATACATTCATCTTGACCATGACTTGACCTCGCGCTTCTAGGACACCTTGAAGTAATGTCTGAATTTGCTCCATTGCTTTGCGCTTATCTGGGTCAGCGTAAGATTCAGGGTTAGCTATGAGCTCGGTAAAGCTTGTCAGAACTGTACCTATTACTTTTAGGCCAGCGGCGCGTAGTGCTCGTCCAGTTTCTGTTATATCCACAACGGCGTCTACTATTTCGGGGGCTTTTGCCTCTGTAGCACCATATGAAAGATGAATACTCGCCTCAATTCCTTTGGTCGCAAAGTATGATTTTGTCAATTGGGGATACTCTGTGCTTACTTTGACTCCTTGAGGCAAGTCTTCGATAGTCGTCCAGGGACTGTCCTCTGGAACAGCCACGACTATGTTCACTGGTTTAGCCGTGTTTTTGCTGTAATGCAGTTCACATAATGTTTGCACGTTACTTTCAGTTTCTTCTATCCAGTCCCTGCCTGTTATGCCGATATCAAAAAGGCCGTCAGATACGTACGAACCTATTTCTTGAGGTCGCAGCACTCTGACAGATTCAATCCTTGGGTCATTGATATTGCCTTTGTAATCCACAACCGACCCTCTTGAGATAGGAAGGTCTGCATCGGAGAATAATTCAAGTGTTGATTTTTCCAAAGAGCCCTTAGGGATGACTAGTCGTAACATACATACAACCGTACAGGCTTTATGTCTCTCACTAACACTATTTAATTATGTTCTGGAACTACGGTGACTTTGATGTCGTTTCCGAGTTCAACCACATCTTGTATTTTTCCCCTCCAGAGATCAGTCATCGACTGAGAGCTATCCCCTGAAAAGATGCTCAATCCGTCGCTACCCCCCATGAATGCGGGAGCCAAGAACAGTTGATACTCATTGACTAGCCCTAAATCATGAAAAGCTTTATAAGTTGAAGCACCGCCCTCTACAAGAAGTTGTAGCACCCCATCATTACCAAGTTCGTCTAGTAACTCAAAGAGATCCCCTCTGAATTCGTAACAGGGGTGAATCGCAGCGTCAGCCGGTACGCTTCCTAGAACTATACGCCTCGGATCAAGGTTTTTATCAATGTCGTCATCAGCCGACCAGTCTCTTACAGTTAACTGCGGGTTATCGGAAATCACCGTTCCTCTCCCGACACAAATAGCATCTGAATAGGCCCTGAGCTTATGGCCTTCTCGTCTTGCTTCCGGTCCTGTTATCCATTGACTAGAACCGTCGGGAGCTGCGACTTTTCCATCCAATGTCGTTGCTATCTTTAGAATCACATAAGGTCTGCCCGTATTCCTATGATGCACGTATGGAGCTAACTGCTCTGCCACTAGGTCTTCGAGCACCCCTACAACCACGTCTAACCCAGCACTTTGGAGGGACTTAATTCCTTCTCCACATACTTGACGGTCAGGGTCTTTCATCCCGATAACGACTCGACTAACACGGCTTTCAATAATTCGTTCAACACATGGCCCAGTCTTGCCGCTGTGCGAACAGGGCTCTAGTGTCACATAGAGTGTTGCTCCTTGCGCTTTCTGCCCTGCTTCATTGAGGCAAACGGTTTCTGCATGTCCGCTTCCAAACTCTTGAGTGAACCCATCAAACGTTTGACCGTCTGAGGATACTAGAACCGCGCCGACCCAAGGGTTAGGCATGCATCTTGGTCTAGCTTTAGTCGCGTTACTGATAGCACGTGCCATCATTTGCTCCTCCAAAGTTAATTTATTTTCAACCATGGTCGTGTCCAGCATCTGGATGTGGATCACTATTGTCCTGAAGCAGTTTCACCGCATGCCCGAGAACATCAAGTACCGAATCTAAGCACTCAATGCTTCCTTTTGTTGAGCCAGGCAAATTTATAATAAGGGACTCGTTCAAGGTTCCAGCCGCTAGCCGAGACAAGCGACCGAGCGGATTAACCAATCTCATGGCTTCTGCTATTCCGGGAGCCTCACGTTCAATTACAAGTTTGGTCCCTTCTGGCGTGAAGTCTCTGGGGCCAAAACCAGTTCCCCCTGTTGTCACTATTAGCCCATGGAAATTTGAAGTTGCCTTTATTAACTCTTTTGAGACGCTCTCTATCCCATCAGGTATCACTGATCGTGAGATAATCTCCCAACTAGAACTCTCCAAGAATTCCTGTATTTTCTCACCAGAGACATCTTCCCTATGACCATTTGAAACTCCATCAGATACCGTAATAATTTTTGCGAAAAGTTTTATTTTATTTCCCATGTCTTAACTCTACAGACGTTCGGACCCGACATCTCTTCCAACCTAATTTGCCAATTTCCATTGAAATATTGACATTCCATCTGTGCCGGAGTCTTGAGGCAGAATTTGCAAACCATTGCCGACCTTTCGCCATTTTTCGTGAAATAATTCTTCTGGGATGAGGTTTGGGTGCCGGTTTTCTATTGACCTCACGACGTTAACTGTCTCCTGATCCGTCACTGTACAAACACTATAGCTAAGCACGCCACCGTCCTTGAGTAACCGAATAGATGAATCAAGGAGCTCAACCTGAAGTTTGCCCAAATTCTTTACATCCCTCTCTTTGATTCTCCACCTTGAATCTGCGCGACGATGCAATACACCTAAACCAGAACAAGGCGCATCTACGAGTATGTGGTCGAAAGCATGTGACGAAAATGGTGGATACCTGCCATCACTGATCACTTGAGTTAAATTTTCCAGCGATAATTTGACTTTATTTTCGTATATCAACTGATGCCTTGACTCGTGAATGTCACAAGCTACGACTTTACGAGCCCGTGTCGCAAGTGCGGTTGCCTTTCCTCCTGGAGCTGAACACATGTCCAATAAGAGGTCATCCTTTGAGACGTTCATAATATCGGTGACCCATTGTGAAGCTAGGTCTTGATAATATCCGTCATCTCTAACAGAGACCTGTGGCGACTCATTCATCTTTTCTAGCATCCCAAAAGCATTCTTTTCCCCTAGATCTGTGATGAGTAGATCAATAATCCATTCTGGGTAACTGAGTCTTGTCCCTTCGTCTGGCCAATTTATTTGCAGTTCTTCAGATATACGACGAAGTACTGCATTGACAACACCTTTATTTTTTTTTGACGATGCCGAGACGGTCGCGCTCACTGCAGCATGATTTGGAACTCGCATATAGAGTATTTGGTAGGCACCCGCCCGCAATGAGGAACGTAATTTAGTCGGTGGAGGAACACTTAGATAACGATCAATGACCCAGTCGAGTGATCGCCTCATCCGCGTCGCTCCATAAACAATTTCGGTAATTAAATTTTTATCTCGTTGGTCCAACGATTTTCCTTTTAGAAGATTTGGGAGAATTATGTTGGCGAAGCTATCCGTTTCATCAATTCGATAAAGGCATTGAATCGCTATTTCTCGTGCTTCAACGCCTGATTCTTTCATTCCCCCAACCTTGCTTCGGCGCCAAGACGTAAACCATTTATCCAATCTGCTGCAGGCAATTCGTTTCGACCTTCTGGCTTAACAGTGATCAAATTTATTGAGCCTTTCCCTGTTCCCACTACCACACCCTTAATTTCCCCTGCTTTTAGGTCCGCAAGATCATCAAAGCTGGCTTCAAGAATACGTACCCTCTTACCGCCTACTAAAGTCCAAGCATTCCCTAATCGGATTACACGGTGAATTTGTGAGGCACTTTGGGTCCATTGAATCTGATGCTCTTCAGGCTTTATCTTATGGGCGTAAACGGCATCACCGATTTGAGGTTTAGGCACACCGAAACCTGATTTGAAGCAATCAATAAGCAACTCTGTGCCCTTTTCACACAACTCATTTCGCGCCTTTTCCAGTGATACCCCAGAATTTAAGGGGATTACGTCTTTCCGGTATATGCCACCAGTGTCAAGGGTTGGTTCTATCTTCATGACACAAACCCCGGTAAATTCATCTCCTTCAAGAATTGCTCGCTCGACAGGTGCTGCACCGCGCCATTTCGGCAACAAAGAAAAGTGCAGATTAACTAAAGGCAGTTTTGTAAGAATATGGCTTGGAATTATCTGACCGAAAGCAACTACTATTCCCAAATCAACATGCACGTTCGAAAGCGCAGTAAGGTCGTGCGCTACAGGAATCCCTAACCTCTCACTTTCAATTTTTACGGGACTTGAGGTTACCTTACTTCCACGCCCTCTACGTTTATCTTCTCCAGTAATTACTATTGGGATATCTAAGCCAAATTCATGAAGAGCTGTTAGTGGCGGGACTGCTATCTCAGGGGTGCCTAGATAGGCAATTCTTTTAACCTCCTGCGGGACATCAGGAAGCACTATCAAATCCAGTTAGGCCAGTTCTAGGGGTTTCCTGTTGATCCATTATTCGTCTTCGTAGAATTCTCTTTGCATCTAGTTGCTGATCTTCGTCTAGGTATTCCAAAAGCAGTTTTCCATCAAGGTGGTCCATTTCATGCTGATAAAGCCTTGACTCTAATTCATCAGCCTCAATTGATACTTCGTTCCCATTAAGATCAAATCCTGTTATGTGGATCAACTTTGGGCGGATGATATTCCAAGACAACCCTGGCACGCTAAGACAACCCTCTTCGAATTCCCACTCTCCGTCGCTTTCTTTGATAATAGGATTGACTAGGACCTTTGGGCCATCACCGTAGTCATACACAAAAAATCGTTTACTTATCCCAACTTGCGGAGCGGCCAACCCAATACCTGGTGCTTGGTACATGGCAGTTAACATGCGCTCGCACGTAGAAACAAGGTCTCCATCAATATTTTCTACGTCTTCGGCAACCTTCTTCAAGACTGGGTCACCGAAAACTCTAATCGTGTAAGAATCCATACTTTCAGGATATAGCAGGATATGTAGCATGCAGAGGCTGTACTGTTTCTTAAATGGAAACCAACGGACATTATTTTGACGAAGAACCTATCTCCACTCAGTTGGAAGGGGCTGTCCAACTATCCCTCCCAGATTTTTCAGCCACTTTCGTTACGGCGAGTAATGTCTTTTCCTGGAAGAAGTTAGACACCGGAACAAAATTTCTTCTCCTCAATGTCCCAAAACCTGAAGCACCCCCAAAAAATGTGCTTGATTTGGGGTGTGGTTATGGACCAATTGCAGCTGTAATGGAGCATAGGTTTCCAGGTGCAAAGGTATGGGGAATAGATGTCAACAGAAGAGCCATTGAGCTTGCGAAGAGAAATACTCGAAGCGAAGAGACTGTAATTTGTGCACCTGATGAAGTGCCTGAAGACATAGCATTTGATTTAATATGGTCCAACCCTCCCATACGAATTGGGAAAGAGAACCTGAAAATGGTGCTAACTAGATGGCTTGGGCGCCTTCATTTCTCTGGGGTTGCTTATTTAGTTATCAATAAGAATCTTGGTGCGGACAGTATCCAGAAATGGTTAGAAAATGAATCTTGGGAAACGAGTCGGCTAAAGTCTCTCAAAGGCTACAGACTTCTTGAGGTCAAGCATCATGTCTGAACATTTATCAAACACTGACTTAAAGCGCCTTCACCGTGATTGGCGTAAGAAAACGGATAATCGACTTGCACTCATCATTGATGGAATTCAAGGTCCCTACAATGTAGGTTCGATAATACGCAGTTCAGCTGCTGAAAGAGTTGATTTTGCATGGTTTAGTTCTGGGTCTACAACTCCAGAAAATACGAAAACTGGAAAAACAGCTTTGGGGACTGATCGCTATCTTAAGTGGTCAGAATGCCCTGACGTCGTTCAAGCAATTGAAGCCGCTAAGTCAGAAGGATACAGAATTGTCGGGTTAGAACTAACCGATGATGCAGTTCCAATTCATGAGTTAGACCTAGATACAAATATTTGCTTCCTTGCGGGACATGAGGACCGGGGGGTAAGTAAGCGAGCCCTTGAATGTTGTGATGCTATTACTTTCATTCCGCAATTGGGAAAAGTTGGATCTTTAAATGTTTCAGTTGCTGTATCAATTGCGTTATACGAAATGCGAAGACAAGCCTGGAAATAAGGAAATTTCCTTACCCGTTTATTGCTATCCTGATCCGTTCTTTCGGCCTTTCAACTTTCGAAAGAGTTCTCAACAGGAGCGAATGCGAGTCTGATTTAATAAGCCAAGACTCCTCAATGGGGCCAAGGATCTCAATCCCCTCAACTACATCTATTAGATCAACGTACTTCTTTGCTCCAGGCCCAGATACTTCAGCATATGAGCCATAGGGAGGTAGAGACAACAACTTTCGGCGCTGTTGATGCAACTCACTCCAAGAACTGAATTGTCCAGTTGCGATAAGCCTAAGAAGTTCACTTTTATGCGAATGCGTTTGAATAACTACTTGACCATTCGCTCTAGCCCGAGTGTTTGTTATCCTGGTGGCTCGTATTAGGTTCGATAGCGCGGTTTCTTCGCTTCGATAACCTCCAGCATAAAGTTCTTGATCATAGTCTGCGAAGAATATTAGATCAGCCCAGTCAACCCTATGTAGAGCAGCATTGGTCCCCAACAGGTATTTACCATTATGCAGATTTACGGCTTCACTATTTGAATGGATCTCTTGTACTGGTTCTTGAAGTAATGCTTCCAATTCTTCCTTGGCTCTACCGATTCCGATTCTAAGATTTTTAAGTTTCGTGGACAGACAAAATGAACAAACTACAGGCCGCCTATGATTTCGAGAACATGTTAATAAATCTTCATCTGGCTGACTCATATTCAAAGAGCATTCGGAGCAGATTACGATTTCACCACAGGATGCACAAACAAGAAGTTTCGACCGGCCTTTACGGTTAAGTATCACTATGCTTCTTTCAGATCTTTTCATCTGATCTATTACGCCACTTGGCCAAAGCCCGTACCCTCTCTCCGCGGGTTGCCTTGGGTCGAGAACACGAATACTTCCCCATCCTGTCTCAATATCGCCTATGGTCTCAGTTATTTGGATTTCCTTTCTAGCTTCCGGTGAGAGGATTGGGGAGGTGAAGACAATTGGGATACCTTTTATTTTTGCTCTCTGCAGGACAACGTCCCTAGCATTCCAAGTTGGAGCAGACTCATTTCTATATGCATCATCATGCTCATCGATGACTAATATTGAAGCGAGATCTTTAATGGTAGCAAATGCTGCTGATCTGGTTCCGACAATGGTCCCCCCTCGCGCCCCAAGCAGCCAATCTTTCCCATGCAGCCCAGATTTTACGCCGATGCTCTTCAGCCGCCCCACTAACAACTGTGCTTGCTTAACAGATGGAACTAAAATCAATGAATTTCCACGCATGACTGTTTCTTGAATTATCGGCCACCTATCACCGAGAGGGGATATTTCTATTCCCGTTACAGAAAAGCCCGAGGAAAGGTTCGCTTTTGCAAATGAAAGTCCAGTTTGCGCCAAGGGTTCGCTTTCTTGATTGAGTCTTGCTCGTATCATGGACTTAGGGCTTGCTACTCTTAAAAGTTTACTTACTGGCCCATGCCAGTTTTTAGCAGCCCATTTTGCAAGATTTACTATTTCCGCACTAGGACCTATTCCGCTTAGCTTTTTTAGAGGGATTAGGTCAACATTGGGTATCTCTATGGGATTAATTTCTGATACCCACCCTCGAACTATTCTGTTCCGAAATCGCATGCGTACAATTGTGCCTACTTGAAGAAACTTGCTTTCTCCGGAAGTGTTCCAGTCCTCTGGCACGAGATAGTCGAACTCTTTCGTTATTCCATCTATGTCCGGTATCACCCTGACTGTTTTTATCAACCGCTGTTTAGTGTTACCCATACAAAACTCTTTAAGCCAGTATGGATATTGGAACTACAAGGGGACTAAATATTAAGAACACTCTTTAATGCATCAACTTTATTCAGCTGCTCCCATGTGAAACTCTCTTCTTCTCTTCCGAAGTGACCGTAAGCTGCTGTTTGGGCATAAATTGGTCTCCGGAGGTTCAGCTCATCAATAATGGCAGCAGGACGGAGGTCAAAAATTTCACTTATTGCTGAAGCGATTGAGTCAGGAGATACAGTCTCAGTTCCAAATGTTTCAACAAGAATAGACATTGGCCTTGCAATACCTATCGCATACGCTACTTGCACTTCGCAACGTGAAGCAGCACCTGATGCAACAACATTTTTCGCCACCCATCGGGTTGCATATGCTGCGCTCCTGTCAACTTTTGATGGGTCTTTACCCGAAAATGCCCCACCGCCGTGGCGAGCCATTCCTCCGTATGTGTCTACTATTATTTTTCTGCCCGTCAGACCGGCATCTCCAACTGGCCCCCCAATAACGAATCGCCCAGATGGATTAACATGCACATCGTAGGCATCATCCTGGAATTCTTCGGGGACGATTGGGCGTATGACATGCTCAATCAAGTCTGGTTCTATTTGATGTGATCTATCGACTCCGGCATTATGTTGTGTTGACACTACAACGTTTCTAAGACGGACAGGCTTCCCACCTTCGTAGTCCATTGTGACTTGGGTTTTTCCATCTGGCCGCAAGTAAGGAACCACTCCGCTTCGCCGAATTTCAGTTAACTGTTTAGCTAATCTATGAGCAAGGTCTAGAGGTTGAGGCATAAAATTTGGTGTTTCATTAGTGGCATAACCGAACATGAGGCCTTGGTCTCCTGCTCCGAATGAGTCCCATTCATCTTTAGCTATTCCACTTCGAGCCTCAACAGAACTGTTGACGCCCTCTGCGATGTCATTTGACTGCTCGTCTATTGCTATCATGACGCCACAGGTATTTCCATCAAACCCAAATGATGGCTTGTCGTAACCTATTCTGCAGATCGTTTCTCGGACAATACCAGGAATGTCGACATAAGCTTCTTCGGTTGTGATCTCACCAGTGACTAGAGCCATTCCAGTTGTCACTAAGGTCTCACATGCGACTCTGCTCATAGGATCTTTAGCAAGAAGAGCATCTAGAATTGAGTCAGAAATCTGATCCGCCATTTTGTCAGGATGCCCTTCAGTTACTGATTCTGATGTGAATGTGAAGGTGTCGTTCATGTCCCTACCTTATCTGTTTAGTAAGACAGAGTCTTATCTAATTTCTAATACTGCGTCGAGAATCCCGTCGGCAATAATACGTTTCTCTGCCAATGGAAGAGTCCATTTTGAATCTTCACTCATGATAGTTACCTCATTCGTATCATGAGAAAACCCAACATTGGGTAATGCGACATTGTTAGCAACAATTAAATCTAGATTTTTTTTCTTCAGTTTTTCTATTGCATTCTTCTCAAGGTCTTCAGTTTCAGCGGCAAAACCCACGATAGTTTGGTTAGGTTTCTTTCCGCGCCCCAAGTCAATAAGGAAGTCGTGCGTGGTAACTAACGCAAGACTTTCCAGGCTTTTTGTTTTTTTAATTTTGTGATCCGATACTTCTGCGGGGCGAAAATCGGCTATGGCCGCAGCCATTATTATTACGTCAAAGCCTTCTTGGTTTTCCATAACAACATCTTCCATATCTTTGGCAGTTTGTGCGCACAATACTTTAACGCCGTGAGGTGCATGGTCAGGCATTGAAGTAACTAAGGTGACATCCGCTCCACGCATATACGCAGCTTTGGCTAATGCATATCCCTGTTTTCCTGAGGATTTATTAGTGATGTAACGTACTGGATCTATAGGTTCCCTTGTTCCACCAGCTGTGATTAGAATCTTTAAACTATCGAGATCTTTTTTTGTTAGCACGCGCTCAACTGATGAAAGAATTGATTCAACTCCAGCTAATCTTCCTTTCCCTACATCGCCGCCCGCTAATATTCCATCTTCTGGCTCAACAATAGCAACTCCGCGTTCTCTCAGAATTTTGATATTGTCCTGTACGGCTGGATGCTCCCACATTTCTGTGTGCATTGCTGGACACAGAACTACAGGAGCCCTCGTAGCTAGTAGCGTAGCTGACAGCAGGTCTCCAGAGATTCCTGAGGCGTATGCACCTATCAGTTTCGCCGTGGCCGGAGCTACCAATACGAGATCGGCTTCTTGCCCGAGCGTTGTATGCGGTATTGGGTCCTCATCCTCCCATAGGGATGACTTGACTGGTTCAGATGCTAAAGCACTCAATGTCACTTCGCCTACGAATTTCTTCGCAGCTGCGGTCATGATTGGAGAAACATATGCTCCTGCGTCGACAAGTCTTCGGCTTATCTCAATAGATTTATAGGCTGCAATTCCGCCTGATACGCCTAATACAATCCTCTTCTCAGAAAGCATGATGAACAACCAGTTACTCGGTTTCTTCTTCCTCTTCTTCAGGTTCGTCGATTTCGACAAATACATCTTCAACTTCGACGGGTTCAGGGTCTTTCTTCTCCCCTGCTAAAACCTTATCTTGGATAATCTCTTCAAAGCTTATGGATAGAGGCTTGGCAATACCTTCTGCATGCACCTGTGGAGGGACAGCAACTCCTAGTCCTCCATCTAGCTGGTTTCGATATGCATTGATCTGCCTTGCTCGTTGAGCTGCTAGTGTCACAAGCCGAAATTTTGAATGGGAATCTTCCTCCCCTTGTTTGAGGGATCTTTCAAGTAATCCCTCAATTTTAGGGTAAATCATTGAGTTATTTTCGGTTGACATTCTTACTCCAAACTTTCGCATCAGTTTGCGAAATATACACTTAATGGTAACGAGATTGGTTGAAAATACTACTTAAGGTAGCCAAATGAACTATCTCACTTCTGATGGCCTTTGGCGTGGCTCTCTATTAAGGTTCGTATTTCTTGAATTGTGAGCTCTAAGTCATCATTAATTATGATGTGCGCTCCTAGCTCTTTTGCTCTCTCGCGTTCTCGTTCCCCCTTGAGAATTCTCTTCTCTACCTCAGTTTCTGGGTCCCCTCTTCCCCTGAGTCTTCTTGCTTGGTCCTCTACGGAAGGCGCATCTACAAAGATCAGTAGGGCTGGTATGGCTTTCTCTATAACAGCTGTAGCTCCCTGAACATCAATTTCGAGGAGTATATCCATGCCATCTGGCGCTTCTGGTAACGGCGTTCCATACAAATTTCCTTGAAATTCAGCCCATTCCAGAAACTTTCCACTTTCTATAGAGGACTCAAACTCTTCGCGCGTGACAAAAACATAGCTATCAGGGCTCTCTCCGACTCTGATAGATCTGGTAGTCCAACTTTTCGAGAGCCAAAGGTTATCCATGGAGTCAACAAGTGATTGTGCGATTGTTCCTTTGCCGACTCCACCAGGACCGGAGACTACGATAACCATGAAGATTTAACTGAACTCTGAGACGAGTGCTGCTCTTTGTTGATCGCCTAAACCACGTAGGCGCCTGCTTTCAGCGATTCCTATCTCTTTCATAATTCGGCGAGCTTTTACTTTTCCTATTTTTGGCATTGACTCAAGCACTGCGAGAACTTTAGTCCGGCTAATGATCTCATTTGAGTCGGACTTCTCAAGAACTTCGCTAATTGAGAGGGAACCCATTTTGATTAGTGCTTTGAGTTCAGCCCTCACTCTCCTTGCTTCAGCAGCTTTTTCTAATGCAGCACGACGTTGTTCGTCTGTTAGTTTTGGCGGTGCGGGCATAGCTAAATAATAATTCTCACACCTGAAGAAACGGTGAATGCTATATATTTTTTGGCGATATCTGTGAGATCTCCATTATGATTTCACGGGCAGCTCTCCTAGGGTCAGCACTTTTGAGGACAGCGCGACCTATTACCAGCAAGTCGGCACCATTGTCTATCGCATCTAGAGGTGTTGCAACGTTAGCTTGATCATGGTGTTCAACTCCCCGAGGCCTAATTCCTGGCACCACAAATGTTAAATCAGGGACTATCTGATTCGCTTCTACTAAATTCTTTGCTGAGCAGACGATTCCTTTACAGCCCGATGATTCTGCGAGGCGTAAACGCTCTGCCATTAAAGCATCTGGCGTTTCTTTCTGACTGGTGAGAATGGTTACGCCTAAAGCTGAAGGCACTTCCAACTCCGCATTTTCTGCTCCCTGCGTAAGCCCCTCAACGCCGGCGGTCAACATTGCCTCTCCCCCAGCTGTATGCAGGGTTAAGTAATCGATACCCAATGAACCTAATACTTTTGCAGCCCGTCCTACAGTATTCGGTATATCGTGCAGTTTTAAATCAAGGAATACCTTGTACCCCATCTCCTTAAGCGTCCCTATGATATCTGGACCCGCAGCGCTGAATAATTCAAGACCTACCTTTGCTACTCCAAAGTATGAATTCAAATCTCTAGCTAATCGCACAGCTACTACTAGATCATCTACATCGAGCGCTAAAGCGAGTTTATTCGTAATCTCTGGCTTAATTTCAATCTCTTCTTCCATGAATCTCCAATTCCTCTTTCATTATGATTTATGCGCTAAACCCTTTATCGCTCCAATGCTTTCAAAGTCATTAGCTTTGCACCACTGAGCTAAATCAGCGATGATTTTCGAAGACACACGGGGATTAGCAAAGTTTGCAGATCCTATTTGAACTGCTGATGCCCCAGCCATCAAAAACTCAACTACATCTTTTGCCGAGGCAACACCTCCTACACCTACAATCGGAAAATCTGGCATAGCTGAGTAGACATCAAAGACTGAGCGAATTGCGACGGGTCGAATTGCAGGTCCACTTAATCCGCCACCTCCAGCACCAAGCAATGGCCTCCTTTTATCAATATCTATCACCATCCCCATTACTGTGTTGATTAAAGTAACCCCATCAGCACCCGCTTCTTTGGCAGCGTTTGCAATCTCAACTAAATTCGTAACATTTGGGCTTAATTTAGCCCATCGAGGCATTTTAATCTGACTAGTTGCCTGCACGACTTCATAAGTACTGGCAGGAGTATGGGAGAACATTTTCCCGCGGTCTTCAACGTTTGGGCAAGATATATTCAGCTCTACTGCTTTAACTGCTGTAGGCAGATCGGAGCATAGATCAGCGGCAGCCGCATAATCTTCAATTGTCCTTCCCCAGATGCTCAAAACAACAGTGATCTCCTTATCAATTAATTGCGGCAGGATATCTTCCATCCAGTATGACAAACCAGGTCCCTGTAGCCCGATACTGTTGATCATCCCATTGGGAGTCTCATGTAAACGGGGGGCACTATTACCTTCCCATTCATATGCAGAAAGGCTTTTGACAACTAAAGCGCCAACACCTGATAGATCCGTGACAGACGATAGTTCAGTACCATGCCCTGCTGTTCCTGAAGCTAGCATCACAGGATTTTTTAGATTCACATTGCCCACTGAGGTAGTCAAGAGGTTCAACGTATCCGTACCTTGAGCAGCGATCTTAGAGCGCATCAGTTTTACCGCTGTTCTCATTTTCTATATGAAAATCTTGAAGAGATTTCACTTTTAATGGATGCTCGCTCCAGTCAACCAGCCCTTTTGCAAGAGCCAAACCTGATGAAGCTGTTGTTAGAAGAGGTATCCCTCTTTCGCCTGCAGCTTTTCTGATATGGGCTCCGTCGGCACGTGGACCCCTTCCACGTGGAGAATTAATAACCAGTTGAACCTTTCCAGATTCAATTAATTCAACAGCCGTTACCCCATCATCGTCGCCTATCTTCGCCACGATATCTGAGACCTCCAAACCTGCCTGCCTTAACGCTTCGGCAGTTCCCACTGTCGCTGCGATAGAGAAACCTAATTCTTTAAATAGTATTGCTGACTGTATACCTTGGGTCTTATCACGGTCCGCCACTGAGATGAATACAGTTCCATCTTTTGGCAAAGACATTCCAGCAGCGAGCTGGCTCTTCACAAATGCCAATCCAGGTGTGGCGTCAATACCCATTACTTCGCCGGTTGAACGCATCTCAGGTCCCAATACGGCGTCTGTATTGGGAAATCTATTAAATGGAAGCACTGCTTCTTTTACTGCGGTGTGGCTAAAGATTTTCTCTTGATCTAATAAACCAACGCTACGAAGCGTTTCTAAGGTTTCGCCCATCATCACCCTTGCAGCGATTTTGACGAGAGGCACTCCCGTAGCTTTAGAGATAAACGGCACAGTTCTTGAGGCTCTCGGGTTTGCTTCAATAACGAAAACGGTCTCTGAATCACCTATACGCTTTACTACGAATTGAATATTTATTAGGCCAATAACATTTAACTTTTCAGCTATCAGAGAAGCGTATTCTGTCAAGGTTGCAAGTGTAGTTTCACTGAGATTGACAGGTGGCGTTACACATGCACTGTCACCGGAATGAACTCCCGCTTCCTCGACATGTTCCATAATTCCGCCAATAATTATTTCTCCGGAAATATCCCTTATGGCATCCACATCTACTTCCGTCGCATCCTCAAGGAATCGATCTATTAGCACCGGACGTTCCGAGGATAATCCTCCTTCCTTACCTAAACTCCCAGATACGGTCAGTTCTTGCATGGCATCTTTTAGTTGCTCTTCGTCATAAACTATGCTCATCGCTCTTCCTCCCAATACATAAGAGGGGCGGACTAGAACGGGAAACCCAACTCGCTTTACAATCTCTATCGCCTCAGAGATTGATGTAGCTGTCCCGCCTGGTGGCTGCGGTATCTCAAGTTGGTTACAAACCGAATTCCATCTTTCTCGGTCCTCTGCAAGGTCAATTGAATCAGGAGGCGTACCGACCACTAGATCCTCGGGCAACGCCGATGCAAGTTTAAGAGGAGTTTGCCCACCAAGACTTACAATGATTCCGGCAATGCCCGGACCCTCGACTAACTTAGCTGATTCAGTTTCGGCGTCTAAGATATTTTTCACATCTTCTTCAGTTAGAGGCTCAAAGAAAAGTCTGTCGCTTGTGTCATAATCGGTTGAAACAGTCTCAGGATTGCAGTTAATCATCACAGTCTCATATCCAACTTCACTCAATGCAAAACTTGCGTGCACGCAACAGTAATCGAATTCAATTCCTTGTCCGATTCGGTTAGGACCTGAGCCCAATATGACAACTTTCGGTTTTTCTGATGGAGCGACCTCTGTTGTATCTTCATAGGTCGAATAATGGTAAGGCGTATGAGCTTCAAATTCCGCACTACATGTGTCTACCGTTTTATAAACAGGTATAACTCCTGCTTTAATTCTGGCCTTTCTTACCTCCTCACTCTCTGTGTTCCAAAGGTAACCAAGCTGTTCATCGCTAAATCCGAGCCTTTTTGCCCTCCGTAAATCCTGATTTGAAATTGTCTCGACTGAGAGACTTTCAATGTATTCGCGCTCCTCTACAATTATTTGAAGCTGGTCAAGGAACCAGAAATCTATATACGTCTCTTCATGAATTTTCTCTACTGAGATGCCTCTGAGAATTAGTTCGCCTATTTGGAATAATCTTTCAGGTGTTGGTATCGATACTTTTCTGAGCAATTCATCATCGCTTAGACTTTCAAAATCCTTTTCTCCTGGATCAGCATTGAATCCATGCCTCCCCAATTCAAGAGACCTTAGAGCTTTCTGCAACGATTCAGGGAATGTTCTCCCAATAGACATTACTTCGCCAACTGACTGCATTTGCGTACCCAAAATATTTTCTGTTCCAGGGAACTTCTCAAAAGCCCATCGAGGTATCTTTGTGACTACATAGTCAATCGTTGGTTCGAAACTAGCAGGAGTTTTCTTTGTAATATCATTCGGTATCTCATCTAGCGTGTATCCCATAGCTAGCTTTGTAGCAATTTTAGCTATCGGGAAGCCAGTGGCTTTTGACGCAAGCGCTGATGATCGACTTACTCTTGGATTCATCTCAATAATTACGTATTCCCCGTTTTCGGGATTTACTGCAAATTGCACATTTGATCCACCGGTTTCTACACCTACTCGCCTCATGCATGCGAAAGCAGCATCTCTTAGCATCTGATATTCAACATCAGAGAGAGTCTGAGTAGGTGCAACTGTTATAGAGTCACCTGTATGAACCCCCATTGGGTCAAAGTTTTCTATGGCACAAACGACAACACAATTATCTGCTGTATCTCGCATCACCTCAAGCTCGAACTCTTTCCAACCTTTAATTGATTGCTCGATCAAAATTTCATTTATTGGGCTAGCTGATAAGCCGTTTTTTGCGAGGCTCGTAAATTGTTCAGTTGTTTCGGCTATACCGGTGCCTTTCCCACCAAGTATGTACGCTGGCCTAACAATAACTGGCAAACCTATATCTTCAATGATCTTGTCTGCGTCTTCCATACTGTGAGCAACACCACTTATTGGGACAGATAAGCCGATCTCAATCATTGCCTCTTTGAATTTTGCTCTATCTTCAGCAGTAGAGATTGCTTCTGCATCTGCACCTATTAGTTCAACGTTATACTCGTCGAGAATTCCTTCCCTCTCTAGGTCCATGGCTAAATTAAGCGCAGTTTGCCCCCCAAGCGTCGGGAGCAAAGCATCCGGTCGCTCTTTGATAATTATCTCTTTCAGTACTTGAACCGTCAGAGGCTCTATATAAGTTGCATCAGCGAAATCTGGATCTGTCATTATCGTCGCTGGGTTCGAGTTAGCTAAGATAACCTCATAGCCTTCTTCACGCAAGACTCTACATGCTTGCGTTCCAGAATAGTCAAACTCACAAGCCTGACCTATTACTATCGGTCCGGACCCTATTAGAAGAATCTTATGAATATCTGTTCGCTTGGGCATTTATTTCGCCGCCTCTTCCATTAGTTTTGCAAAATCATCAAATAGATAAGAGCTATCATGTGGGCCGGGTCCTGCTTCTGGGTGATGCTGAACACTAAAGGCCGGCGCGCTTTTCAGCCGGATCCCTTGGCATACCCCATCGTTTAGATTTATGTGAGTTACTTCCGCAACTTTTGCTATTGAGTCCGGGTTAATAGCAAAATTGTGATTTTGACTTGTTATCTCAACGACACCATTGTGTACTTGCTGCACGGGATGATTTCCTCCATGATGTCCAAAGGTCATCTTTTCGATTGTTCCGCCTACAGCCAATCCAAGAAGTTGATGCCCAAGACATATACCAAAGATAGGAACCTTCCCGATCAATTCAGATATTGTTTCAGGTGCCCCTTGGACAACTTCCGGGTCGCCTGGTCCGTTTGATAAGAAAACACCATCTGGGTTAAGTTCTAGAATTTCCCTTGAAGACGTAGTCGCTGGAACAACGAAAACGTTTCCTAGACGCTTTAAATGGTTTA
>Ga0208130_1000095_pt1 | contig 45702 bp, 46 predicted proteins | sample ETNtaG_31_FD_185771 | JGI IMG/M metagenome (GOLD analysis project Ga0208130, IMG submission 185771) | Marine microbial and viral communities from oxygen minimum zone, Eastern Pacific Ocean - ETNP201310SV78 (SPAdes) (version 2) | ecosystem: Environmental > Aquatic > Marine > Oceanic ... | reverse complement strand
TCAAAAAAATATAGATGAAGAAAAATTGGCATTCTCAGGACTTCCTGGAAAAAAAGTTAATGCAATTGTTTTAAGAGATGGAAAGGAAAAGTCTATTAGCGTTACTAGAGGAATTGTTAATTCTTCTAATACTAAAGAGCAGGTACTAGAAAATCTTACTGAAGCTAATGAAGAAAACTGGACCACCATTGAATACAGAATTAATGAAGTTGCTTCTAATGATGAAGACAATACAGTTTATGTTTGGCATTGGCACAAAAGCATGAATACAACTTTCGATCTAGAATTTGAACAAAACGTTGTAACAAGATTTCTTTTCGATGACAAAGGAAAGGTCTTGGCTAGAGGAGATCTTTCTGAAGAAAGGTTAGTACAAAGCCAACTTGGATTTTCTCTAACTCGATAGTTGATTCGTTTATATGGTAGCTCGGTTCTGAGCTACCATACTATTTGAAATTTCTTACTTTACTCCGGAGGGAGAGACCCTAGTTTTACCTTTTGTTGATATAACTTCAACTAAATCGCCTATAGAAAAGTTATAACTACCAACTTCTTGGACAACTGATATTGTTCGGCCATCGTCCATATTGATTGTAAGCTGAAGCCCATCAACTGCTCTTATGTTCTTTGATAAATTACCACCTAGAGTTGCGCCAATAGCTCCTCCAAGAACTGCTCCTATCTCAGATTCAGGTTTGGAATCACTTACTCCACTTCCGGCCGCTGCACCCACTAAACCTCCTACAATAGTTCCTGATTTAGTGTCTCCTTCAATTTTTACTTCCTTCAGAGATACTATTTCTCCGTATAAAACATTTGAAACTCTTTGAACTGCATCTCGTTCATAAGTATCAGGTTGTAAAGACGCATTAGCACAACTCAACGTGAGTAAATTAAGTGCCAAGCAGGTAATAATATTTTTCATAGTTTAATTTTTGACAAAATAGACGTCTAAAAGTTCTATGACTGCCTTTAAAGACTTGTGAATTTATCTAGGTGGAAATCAGCGTTACCAAATTGAGAATCTATGACTAGCAATCTTTTGAAGAAATGACCAACTCTTAGTTCTTCCGTGACTCCCATACCCCCATGAAGTTGAACAGCATTTTCTCCTACAAAAATTCCCGATTTCCCTATTAAATGTTTCAGTGCATGAACGGTTCTTTGAGAGAGCTGAGGATCTTGAACAGTTTCCATGGTTGCTCTAAAAAGAAGGGATTTACATTGCTCATATTCCATGAACATATCCACCATTCTATGTTGTAAAACTTGAAAGTCAGATAGAGGGTGATCAAATTGCTCTCTTTGTTGAGTATATTCAACAGTATCTTTATATAAGACTTCCATAGCTCCAACAGCCTCCGCAGCTAAAGCAAGTATTGCATCATTGGCAACAGCTTGAAGGATTTCGAAACCTTTATCTTTCTCTCCAATAAGATTTTCAGGTGATACTTTCACATCATTAAGAGAGATTTCAGATGCTCGTAGCCCGTCAACGGTAGGAAAATTTTCTCTTTCTAAGCCGTCTGAATCAGCATTAACGAGAAACAAGGAGATGCCTTCCTTATCGACCTGACTACCGTTTGTTCTTGCTACTACTATGATTTTATCAGCAGATTCAGCATTCAAGACCATCGATTTTTTTCCGTTGAGTACAAAATTTCCATCATCTTCTCTAGCAGCTGTAGCAATATCTTCTAGATCAAATCTACTTTGCTCTTCAGCGTAAGCAAGTGTCAGTTGCAAACTTCCATCTATCAAACTGGGAATAATTGATTCTTTGAGTGCTGCAGAGCCTCCTCTCTTGATTGCTCCACCACCAAGGACAATATTTGCTAAGAAAGGTTCCAAGACCAGCCCTTTTCCAAATTGTTCCATTAAAACCAAAGTATCAATTTGATTTCCTCCAAACCCCCCATCTTCTTCGTCAAAGGCAAGCCCTAACCAGCCTAATTCTGCCATAGAAGACCAATATTCTTTGCTATAACCCGGATCTTCCGAGCTTATTTTTATTCTGTTAGATAAATCGTAGTTTTCCTGTACAAAACGTTCAACGCTTTGTTGAATCATTTTTTGTTCTTCAGATAATTCAAAGTTCATTTTGAGCTTCCTTTAGTTAGGCCTAAAACTTTTTTGGCTACAATATCCTTCTGAACCTCACTTGCTCCGCCATAAATAGTGAAATATCTGCTATTCAAATAGCCTGCAGTTCCGCCTTTCGCAAAGGCAGGCCCAACTCCTTTATCTCCCCAAGCTGAAGAGTAAATTCCGCTTGCTTCAACTGTTAGTTTTTGAATTCTTTGTTTAATCTCCGTTCCTTTTAGTTTGAGAATAGAAGATTCAGGTCCCGGTTCACCTCCAGCAGCGGCTGAAGCTAAACTTCTAAGTTCGGTAAACTCTGTAGCTAGAAGATCTATTTCCAGTTCTCCTATCTTTGATTTATAACTAGATTCGTCCATTAGGTTTCCATTACCTCTTTTGATTGATCTAGCGTTATCTTTGAGTTGTTCAAGTTCCACTAAAGATTTTGATAGGCCTGCTAGCCCAGTTCTCTCGTGCTCAAGTAAACCTTTGGCGTAAGTCCATCCCTTACCTTCTTCCCCAATTCTGTTTTCAACAGGAACTTTGACATCTGTAAAATGCACGGTATTTACTGTATGAGAACCTCCCAAAGTGATAATAGGTTTAACTTCAATACCTTCTTGCTTCATGGGGAATAATAAAAAGGTTATACCTTGCTGTTTTATGCCTGAGTCATCTGTTCTTGTTAAACAAAATATCCAATCAGCAACATGAGCCAATGTTGTCCAGATCTTTGATCCATTCACAGTGTAATAAGTGCCATCGTCGGACAGAACTGCTTTTGTTTTTAGGTTAGCCAGATCAGATCCTGCTCCAGGTTCCGAATATCCCTGACACCAATTGACCTGTCTGTCTCTTATATCAGGTAAGAATCTTTCTTGTTGTTCTTCATTACCATAGTTCATTAAGATCGGAGCTAACATACCTAGTCCAAAAGGAAGGTCAAAGGGTATATTTGCCCTAGCTGTTTCTTGTTCCCAAATATAATGTTGCGTAGGAGACCAGCCTGGACCACCAAATTTTTCAGGCCACTTTGGAACATCCCATCCACCTTTTTCCCTGGCTTTTTTGAACCAGCCCAATCTCCAGGAAAAATAATCTTCTCCCGACTTAATTTTATTCTCTTCAAAAAAAGATCTAACTTCATCCCTAAATGCGAGATCTTCACTGCTTAGATTTATATCCATATTATTGTCTTGAAATTAATGAAAATGAGCGTAAATACTAATGTTTTTTAGGTCTTAAAGCTAGAAAAAGAGACTGTCTAAAAAGATTTTTAGTGACATTCAAATGACAATTTTTCTTTATTCAACTTTAAGAGTTAATATAGAACGATTATGGAAGAAAGATTGAAAAGATTTAATGATGAGTTTTTTGGTCCTACTATGGAATTCTTTAATTTACGATATGAATCCAAGGAAGGTGAAAAGATAAAATTCTCTTGCGAATTTAATAAGATGTGCGGGAATCCAATGGGGTTTGTGCAGGGCGGAATGATTTCTGCAGCGCTTGATGATGCAACCTCAGCCGCCATGATTTCGGGTTATGAAGAAAAGAAAGCACCTATGACTACAGACTTACATGTTTTGTTTCATAGGCCTCTTATGTTGGGAAAGGCAACAATGGAGGTTAATCTTATAAAACTTGGAAAAAAGAGTGCAACTTCAGAAGGAAGGATGTTTAATTTAGAGGGTAAATTGGTTGCTACATTGATGCATACGGCACAGCCAGTAGATGCAATCTAAGACTGATAGGAGAAAAGTATGAAGCCAGTATGTTTAGTTTTTGGAGCAGGTGCAGGCATAGGAGGAACGGTAGCCTCTAAATTTGCCAGCGAGGGATACCACTCTTATTTGTGTAGACGTTCAGATCAAGAAGGATTAGATAAATTGATTGGTGATATAGAGAAGGCTGGAGGTTCTGCTTCTGGTCAGCTTTTAAATGCCATAGAAGAAAATGCAATTGAAGAGGTTATAAATAAAGTTGAGTCTGAAGTAGGTCCAATAGAGGTAGTTGTTTACAACCTAGGTGCACAAACAGGTATGAAGCTACTCAGTCAAACTTCATATAAAGAATTTGAGTGGGGTTGGAAGATGGCTAGTTTTGGCCTTTTCAGGGTAGCTAAGGTTCTTTGCCCCTTGATGGTAGAAAGAGGTAAGGGGACTATTCTGGTAACATCTGCTACAGCGGCTATGCGAGGTAATGCTACTCAACACTCTCATGCTGCAGCTATGGCTGGAAGGCGAATGCTCTGTCAGTCCTTAAACGCAGAATTCTCATCTAAGGGAATTCATGTTGCCCATATAGTCGTGGATGGGGCAGTAGATGCACCAGATACTCTCGGCAAGATGCTAGGCCCGGAAATGTATCAGAAGCTGAGGGAAACGAAAGGAATGGAGCATGATGGTTTATTATTGCCTAAAGAGATAGCCGAGACTTACTTTCATTTAGCTCAACAACATCGATCAGCATGGACACACGAACTAGATTTACGAGCTTTCAGTGATCTAGCCTGGTGGAATCATGCCACTATGCTGGATGATGATTAATCTTAAAATTAGATATTTGTATATCGTCTTGTCCTAAATCCTTATAGTTATCATCAATCCTTCCTTGGATATATTCTTTCCAAGTAAATGCTTGATATCTAGGCTTTGAATCAGAAATTATTGGTAAAGGTTCAATGATTGAATCGCTAGTTGGATTATAAAAGTAAGGAGTGCTGTATCTAGGTTCAGATGTTCGCTTCGATACTCTATGAATAGCAGCTACGTAATTATCATTTGTCCAAACTTGCATAGCATCACCTAGATTGACGACTATGGAGTCTTCTTCTGGAATAATATCTATCCAACCAAATTCTTTTGATTTTGCTTGCAATCCCCCCGTCATGTCCTGAAGCAATAATGTCAATATGCCAGGATCTGTATGGTGATGCAGGGCCATATCACCCAATCCATTCACTTCATTTTTTTCCAATAAAGAAAGAGGATCATCTACAGGATAGAAATTTAGTCTAGCATTGCTTGTTTTAGAGTCACCAAATATCAAGTCATTTTTGGAAATACCCAAACAGAGTAGAATTAAATCTAAGGTCTCTTTTGCAACTTCAGAGGATTTTCTAAAAAAGCTTTCCATTGTTTCTTTAAAAAGAGGTTCATCCGGCCATTGATTGATATCTTTCTCTGACCTCGTTTCCATGAAGTCAAAAACTTCTTTTAGATCTCTTTTTTGTTTTGTAAGTTCTCTATCGTAGAAACCAAGAGGAATTTCTTCAGATCTTAATAACTTAAGTTTTTCTTCTCTTCGTTGGGCAAAGAACCATTCTGACATACTCCACATATTATTTATTTCATCTTGCATTCCATGATTTTTTAAAAGAAAAAAACCATGATCTCTGCATGCAGCGTCTAGCAATTTAAGTTGTGCTTTATCTTTTGAAGCTTTTTGGAGATCTATAAGAGGAACATTAGGAGTTGACATGATCACAAGCCTTTTCTGAGAATCCTATTACTTTTTCAAATGCATGCATGGCCTTTAGCACATCTAAATCTCTTCGCTGTCCACCTATAATCTGCAATGAGGCAGGGAGTCCTGAATCTAGAGTGGAAATCGGTATAACTCCCGCAGGGTTTCTTGTCATATTAATACCCATAGTAAAATCTACCCAAGAAGGTGTTTCGTTGCCATTAACAAAACCATCTCCTTCGAGCTTAGGTGCATGTCCGCATGTTGCAGGGGTTATTATTAAAGGGGACTCATCAAAGAATCCTTGCAATTGATATCCTAATTTATGGCAAGCATCTATTGACGTAGCATAAGATGCTCCGTCCATTGTAGTTCCCATTTCAATAAACAATCTAAGAAGAGGATCTATTTTTTCAAAATCATCTGTACCAATTAAATGTTGTTGTCTTCTTGCGCACGCAGAGGCCCAGAATACCATCCATGCTTCAACAGGGTTATCCTCCCAGATAGTCTCTTTTTCAATAATTTCAACACCCGAATCAGCAAGCGCATTAATAGCTTCTTCACATTTTGATAATATTTCCTTATCTACAGAAGAGAACCCCATAGTCGGAGACCATATAGCAGTTTTAGGCAATTCCTCAGTTAAACTGCCCAGCCAATCTAAATTTTCACCTTCGAGCGAAAAAATATCGGTAGGGTGTGGTCCTACAGTTGCATCCAATGCTAAAGCGTTATCTTCTGTAGTATTTGCCATAGGCCCTTTTACTGTAAGTAGCCCTGAGCCTGGAGGAGTATCACCTCCAATAGGGATTCTTCCTTGTGAGGTTTTAATTCCCGCAAGACCCCCTAAAGCTGCAGGTATTCTTATGGAACCTCCACCATCAGAACCTGTTCCTAGAGGTATCATGCCTGATGCAAGTGCTGCAGAGGTTCCTCCCGAAGATCCGCCTGGAGAATATTCAAGATTCCAAGGATTTTTAGTTATTCCAAATGGTACGTTGTCTGTTTTTCCCTTGTGTCCAAATTCTGGAGTATTAGTTTTTCCCAAAATTACGCAACCTTGATCTCTCATTCTCTTAACTAGTATAGAGTCTTCACTAGCAGGCTTATCATTTACATGTAATTCAGAACCAAAAGTGGTTACAAAGCCTTTTGCATCTTCTAGATCTTTTACCCCAATAGGTATTCCAGCAAGTTTGCCGACTGTTTCACCTTTTTGAATTAAAGCATCTATCTGCTTTGCCTGTTCTATTGCGTCTTCGTGATTGACTGCACAAAAAGCATTTAGCCGGTCATCATACTTATCTATGTTATCTAAAGCGGCTTGCGTGACCTCTGTAGCTGACATTTTTTTTGACTGAATATTGCTAGCCAAATCCTTTAATGAGTAATCTCTAAAGTCCATAGTGTTCTCTCCAATTATTTAAATGATGTTATCATTTTTTTAGTAGTATGATTTCAAATTAATTATGAACTTTGAACACACACAAAAAACAAAAGAACTTATAAGCCTCGTATCAAATTTTATAGATCAAAAAATTAAACCGAGAGAAAAAGAATATGATCAAGCCATGGCTTCCTTCAGAGAATCTGGAGATCAATGGCAGGTCCCAGAAGTTTTATATGAGCTAAAACAAGAAGCAAGGGAGATGGGTCTTTGGAATTTTTCTTTAACTGGAGATTTGGGATATGGACTCTCTAATCTAGAGTTTGCCCCTCTAGCTGAATTAATGGGAGTTGGTTGGACATCCGAGGTCTTCAACTCATCGGCTCCTGATGCAGGCAATATGGAAGTGCTTGATAAATATGGAAGCGATTATCAAAAGGAAAAGTGGCTTGCTCCTTTACTTCAAGGAGAAATACGTTCAGCTTTCGCAATGACTGAACCAAATGTAGCTTCTTCTGATGCTACAAATATTTCTAGCACCATTATGAGAGACGGTGATGAATATGTTCTTAATGGAGAAAAATGGTGGACTTCGGGTTACGGTAGACCTGATTGCAAGTTTATGATTTTCATGGGAGTTTCTAATCCTGAAGCTCCTAAGCATCAAAGGCAGTCGCAGATAATTGTTCCAAAAGATAGCCCAGGAATAAGCCTAAAGAGAATGCTTACGGTGTATGGTTCAGATCACGCTCCAAATGGCCATGCTCATTTAAGTTTTGAGAATGTAAGAGTCCCTAAAGATAATATGATTTTAGGTGAGGGGAGGGGATTCGAAATCGCTCAAGGTAGATTAGGACCAGGACGTATTCATCATTGTATGAAAATTATCGGTGCTGCAGAATTGGCCCTAGAACTTCTTTGTAAAAGAGCTTCCTCAAGAAAAGCATTCGGTAAAGCAATCGCTGAATTGGGAGGTAACTACGATGTCATTGCAAAATGTCGCAATGAAATTGAAATGTGCAGACTCCTAACGTTAAAAGCTGCCTATATGATGGACACACAAGGAAACAAAAAAGCAAAAAGTGAAATAGCTCAACCTAAGGTTGAAGTACCTAGCATGGCAGTAAGGGTTATCGAGAGAGCTGTCCAAATACATGGTGGAGCTGGTGTTTCTCAAGATACTCCACTAGCAAGTCTATATAGCTCAATAAGATATCTTAGAATCGGAGATGGTCCTGATGAAGTCCATCTTAGAACTATAGCTAAAGAGGAACTAAATAAGTATTTAGATTAGCGGTTTAGTCCTTCTTCATCTGCTGCAAAGGATTTCATCGAAAGCATTTTATTGGCAAACTCCATTTCTTTATCTGCATTATGCTTATTTAGCTTGAACTGCTCTGAATCTTGAGTTGCAATTATTATTCTTCCAGAATCTGTATCTAGTCGAATACTGTCTGTTTTGAAGATTTTATTTTTTTTAGATATAACAATTGCTTCAAGGTTATTATTGAGGTCTTCGGGATGACATCCCTCAATTAATTGCTTTAATTCTTTTAATTTCATAGTTTTTTCTATCAAGAAATGATGTTCGGACGAGGTGCTGTCTTTAACTAAAGTCAGTCGCAAGACTTTCGATTGTTCTTAGAGGTGTCTCTTTTGTCTTTATATTATATTTAGGGTGATCAATGCCTGCGTATAGCATCTTCGTGCTCTTGAAGTCTTCTATCATATTTTTATCAAACTCAAATCTCAAAAAATGAACGGCTGAAGTTTTTTCTTCGTTCGATCTTTCTAGATCTTCATCGGCTATTGCATATACTCTCTCGTTTTCTCCGATTTGCAGCCAAACTTTATTTTCTACTAGATGTAGATCTTTGAGTTTCTCTGCCCTAATGTCTCTATCCGGATACTCAATTAACATTGTAGCTTTAAGATTAGTACCATCGGGGATGAGTGGATTATATGCTGCTAACTCCTCCTCAATTCCATCGGCATCAAATATCTTTTCAATTCTTAACATTTCTTGAATTTGATATTTAATTGTTTCGATACTTTCAAACAGTAAGCTTATATTTTCTCCGATCTGTATATGTCTATCTTTCTTGAGCTGTAAAACTTCCGAACGTAAATCTTCCCTTCGTTCGCTGTATTCTTCTAAAGAGAGTAAGTCTGTTTTGTTTAAATTTGTCATTTTATTCAACTCCATATGCTTTTTTGATTAATGAAATTGGATGGGCAGAATCTGGTTTGTTCTTTGATACATGTTGTATTTGTTTCGCAGCAAGAGGACAGTCACTTGTAAGATGATCAGCTTCAGCTTCATCTACTTTTCTTGCAACCGGTCTTGCAATTTTAACTGAATTTTTATGTGTTTCTTTCCTTACTGCGTAAGTTCCATCATGACCTGAACATCGCTCTATAGCTTGGACTTCTGTATCTGGAACAAGTTCAAGTAATTCTTTGGTCTTGGGTCCTATATTTTGAACTCTTTGGTGACAAGCCACTTGATAGGCTATTTTCCCGAGCGAGTTCTTAAAGTCTTTATTCAAGAGTCCTTTATTTTCTCTATCTGATAGGTATTCAAAGGGATCAAAAATATGTTGCTTAATCTTTTTTAAATCTTGATTGTCGTCGAATAACAATGGAAGTTCTTGTTTGTACATAAGGACACATGATGGAACTAACGAAATAATATCGTATCCTTTTTCAATTTCAGAAAGCAGTAATGGAGTATTTTCTCTCATTAGATCTTCAACCGATTTTAAATCACCTAAATCAAGCTTAGGCATTCCACAGCACTTATCATCATGCATGAGTTTAGCATCTACCCCATTATGCTCTAATACTTTGAGTAAATCATTGGCAAGGTTGGCGTCATTATTTCTGCAGTAACAACCGGTGTAGATTGCAACTTTTCCTGTTGTTCTCTCGGTAGTAAGAACCTCTTCAATTCTCTTCGGAATATACTTTTCAACGCCACCACCTTCAAATTTTGGCCACGGAGCTTCAGCATGAACTCCCGTAACCTTGGCAGCCACTTTTCTTGCAGCGTCATTTGAAGAAATTGCATCATAAGTAATGTCAATTAGAGGAAGTTTCATAAACTTGCCCAATGCATCAGTAGAGGTCAGTGCTTTATCTCTTAAGCGTTGCTTAAGGGGTTTGTTTTTTTCCTCATAAGCTATTGCTTTACCTCTGAGCATCAAGTGAGGAAAATCTAGAGCCCAAGGGTGCGGAGGTACATAAGGACATTTTGTCTGATAGCATAAATCGCACATGTAACATTCATCAACTACCTTTTGAAAATCATTTTTGTCGACACTGTCTAGTTCGAAAGTTTCTGACTCATCAATTAGGTCAAACAGAGTTGGGAAAGATTCGCAAAGGCTTACGCACCTTCTGCAAGTATGACAAACATCATAAACTCTCTCAGATTCTTTGAGAAAATCCTCTTTGTCCAAGAAAGATGGATCTTTCCAATTCACTGGGTGTCTAGTAGGTGCCTCAAGGCCTCCTTCTTTCTCTGAAAATATATCTGACATAAGGGTGCTTGATAAGGTGCGACTAGCGCACCTTATTTAAAATTTATATGAATGATTAAGCTAACTCGTCTAAAGCTTTGGAGAATCTGTTTGCATGAGACCTTTCAGCTTTGGCAAGGGTTTCAAACCAGTCCGCAATTTCATCAAATCCTTCTTCTCTAGCAGTTTTGGCCATACCTGGATACATGTCTGTATACTCATGCGTCTCACCAGCCACAGAAGCTTCTAGATTAAGTTTTGTTTCTCCCATTGGAAGCCCTGTTGCTGGATCACCTGTTTCTTCGAGGTATTCTAGATGACCATGAGCATGACCTGTTTCACCTTCAGCAGTTGAACGAAAAACAGCTGCAACATCATTATGACCTTCTACATCAGCTTTAGCAGCAAAGTATAGATATCTTCTATTAGCTTGAGATTCTCCTGCGAATGCATCTTTTAAATTTTGTTCAGTATTTGTTCCTTTAAGACCTGACATTATTTTTCTCCATTGATAAAAAAAACTATTTTAAGGCAAATTTTTTTTATTTTTGTTGATGAAATCCATTATTACTTTGATAACAATTCTCATTAATAATGAACACTAAATAATTACAAAGTGAATGTTAATTTCTTCTATTATATTTGTATAATCATTTATTCAAATTATAATAATAGATAAAAGCTATAATGAATCTCAAAGATCTTAAATACTTTTCTAGCTTAGCAACGCATAATAATTTCAGTAAAGCTGCCAAAGAGTGCTTTGTTACGCAACCTACTCTCAGTAACCAAATTAATAAATTGGAGCAAGAGCTAGGACTTACTCTTTTTGAAAGAACGAATAGAAAGGTAACAATCACTGAAGAGGGTAAATTAATTCTAGAGGCAGCACAAAAAACACTAGAGACAGCTTCAGAAATAGAAAAGATTGCGCATAGATTCAAGCAGCCTTTGATGGGAAAAATCACATTAGGAGCAATTCATACTCTTAGTCCTTATCTTCTTCCAATAATACTGTTGCCATTGAAGGATGCTTATCCTGATTTAGACTTGATACTAGTTGAAGCAACAACCTCGGAATTAATTGAAGATCTAAAAGCTGGAAGAATAGATGCAGCCTTATTGGCAACTTCCATTAGAAATGAAAAAAATCTTAAAGAACGTCTTTTGTTCAAAGAACCATTTTGGTTAGCCCATCCTGCTAATCATGAGATTTATGATATAGATGATATAAAAGTTAAACACCTTCAAAAATTAGATTTACTTTTACTGCCAGAGGAACACTGTTTATCTGATCAAGTAAAGTCAGTTTGTGGACTCAAAAATTTAGATACAGAAGGTCCGATGCAGTGGCTTCACGCTGGGAGTTTGGAGACAATATTACAATTTGTAGCAATGGGACAAGGGTCCACTTTAGTCCCTGCTTTAGCTACTTATGAAGGACGCATTAACACTCAAGGAATGATGGTGAGAAAGCTTGATATAGGTGAAGCTTACAGAAATATTTCTATATGTTTTAGAAAAGACTATTCTAAAGAATCTGATCTCAAAGCTTTAGCTAAATTTATCAAAGAAAACCTTCCTAATACCGTTGAGCCTTTATAAATCTTCTTGAAGATTTTCTCATGCGCGTTATTATTGGTTTATAAATGTAAAGGGGAGGCGAAAGCCTGAGAAATAAACCCTTGAACCTGATCCATACAATGATGGCGGAGGAATTACATGACATCACATAAAATTAAGTTTTTTTTATTTCTATATCTTTCCTTTTTCCAAACTAACATTAACTCTCAAATTATTGATGAAGTCACAGTTATTGGTGACTGGAGAGCAATTTCTGAATCAGAAAAGGATTCAAGTTTAATTATTTTTGACGAAGACAAGATAGATAAGAAACAATATAAACATTTTGAAGATCTATCCTATTCTGTTCCAAATTTAAATTTTGCTGCTAGTGATTCTCGACCAAGATACTTCCAAATAAGAGGCATAGGGGAAAGGTCTGGATATGAAGGTACTCCCAACTCTTCAGTTGGCTTTCTCATTGATGATATTGATTTTTCTGGTCAGGGGGGCATTGCTTCTTCGTATGATGTCCAACAAATAGAAGTTTATCGTGGACCTCAAGGGTCGAGGATGGGGGCTAATTCTCTTGCTGGACTGGTTTACGTAAAGACGAATGACCCAATTGATAGTTTTTTCGCTAAAGCTGATCTTATATTAGGTGATTACGGTAGAAAAGACATTGGTGCAGTACTTAATGTACCTATATCGTCTGATTTGAAATATAGAATGAGTCTCAAGAAGGAAGATTCAGACGGATTCAGAAAAAATATATATCTAAAACGATCTGACACTTCTAAGAAAGATGAAAGGTCTTACAGATTTAAATTAGATTGGGATTTGAGTGATATATCATCTCTCGACTTAGTCTACTTTACTAATGACTTTGATAATCCTGCAGACATATGGACAATAGACGGCTCTCTGAACACACTTTCTGATAGGCCTGGAATGGATTCGCAAAACTCCAAAGCACTGGGCTTAAATTATATCTTCAATGCTCCTACTAATAAGATAAACCTCTTATACTCAAAGACTAATACAGACGTAGTTTTTAGTTATGATGCGGATTGGGGTAATTCTCTTTCACACGCACCATTTACATATGATTATTTCTCAGAAACTTTCAGAAAAAGAGACACCGAAAATTTTGAAATCCGACTTTTGTCTGAAGATGTTGATTTTAGTTCTAGGAATTTCAATTGGATAGTTGGATATTCTGTTTTCAAAATAAAAGAATCAAATAACAAATTTGATGATGGTGCCTACGGTGACCCTTTTGATGGCTACGATACATTCTTTAGTGAGTCATTTTTTTCAAGCAATTATTCTTCTAAAAGTAACTCTCTTTTTGGAAATTTAGATTATTTTCTTAGTTCTAGCTTAAAACTATCTTTTGGTATGCGTTGGGAAGATTGGGATGCTGGTTATTCTGATTCTAATAAAGAGTCATTTAATCCAGTAGACAAGATGAATGGGGGAAAGATCTCTTTAACCAAAACTACAACTGAAGATTTAACTTTTTTTGTCAGTGCAGCAAAGGGATATAAACAGGGAGGTTTTAATTTAGGAACAGGTCTTAGTGCTTCTAGTTTTAGTAACAGCATAAACTATCAGCCTGAATCTTTAATAAATTATGAGTTCGGACTAAATGGCTATATAGATTATTTAGATACTTATTTAGATTTCGTTGTCTTTCTATCCGATAGAAAAGATCAACAAGTTCTTATTTCAACACAAGTCGATCCCCAAGACCCTAATACATTTTTGTATTTAACAAGAAATGCAGCTGAAGGTAATAATTACGGAGCAGAATTGAGTATCAAGAAAGATTTATCTGACCAGATTAATTTATTTTTTGATCTAGGATTGCTCGAAACTGAAATTACTCATTACTCATCTAGACCTGATTTAGAAGGTAGGGAACAGGCGCACGCTCCAAGCTATAGTTTTTCCACTGGCATGTCTTGGAAACTATCTCAAAGATTAGAGTTTATTTTAGACTTAACAGGTAAAAGTGATTTTTACTACTCTGATTCTCACGATAATAAATCTGACAATTATATCCTGACAAATATAAATCTTTCTTACTCAATCAATAAAGTTAAATATAATTTCTGGGTAAAAAACTTATTTGACGAGTATTACTCCTTAAGAGGGTTCTTCTTTGGAAATGAACCTCCAAATTTTGAAGATAAGTTATATGAAAGACATGGAGATCCCAGAAATCTAGGTTTATCCATTCAATATGTATTCTGATTATCTTTTGCTGGGACTCGAACTTTTAGCTGTTCTTCTTGCCATCACCTATCTTTTGTTGGCAGTGAGACAGGATATTAGATGTTGGTTTGCCGGTATTGTCAGTTCTCTTATTTACTTATTATTAATGTATAAAGCTAATCTTTATATGGAATCCATACTTCAGATTTTTTATGTCTCAATGGGTATTTATGGTTGGAGCCAATGGAATATAAAAAATACACAAGATAACTTGATGAAAGTAAGTCTGTGGAGCTTTAAGAAGCATGCTGTTGTTATTTTGACGATCTTGGGCCTTGCTTTTTTAGCAGGTAATTTATTGGAAGCTTATACAAATGCTGCCTTACCATTTTTGGACTCTTTGACAACTTTTGGAGCTCTGGCAGCAACCTATATGGTTGCGAAGAAAATATTAGAAAATTGGATATATTGGTTTGTTATAGATGCAATTTCTGTGGTGCTATTTATAGAAAGGGAACTATATTTAACATCATTACTCTTTTGTCTATACCTAGTTATTATTTTCTTTGGTTTTAGGTCTTGGTTAAATGCCTATAAATTGGAGGTATCAAAACAATAGTCAAATTCTCTTTTGGTACCATTTTTAAAAAATGTGAGAGAATACATAAATATTTTTGGAGATAACTATGGCTAAAGCTTTATATCCTGGTACTTTTGATCCTATAACCTTAGGACATATAGATATAATTGAAAGAGCTCTTCACCTTTTTGATGAAGTAACTATTGCAATAGCTACAAGCGCTTCCAAAAAACCCATCTTCACCCTCGAAGAGAGAATTGAGCATGTAGAAAGAATATTTGAGGGAAATAAAAATGTTAAGGCAATTGGCTTCACTGGTCTGGTTGTTGACCTCGCCAAAGAGCAAGAATCAAATATTCTCATAAGAGGTTTGAGGGCTGTATCGGACTTTGAATACGAATTCCAACTTGCCAATATGAATAGAGCCATGTCTCCTGATTTAGAGAGCATATTCTTGACACCAAAAGCTAAATTTTCTTTTCTATCTTCTACTCTTGTAAGAGAAATAGCCTCTATGGGAGGTGAAATAGATTCATTCGTAGACCCGATCGTGAAAGAAGCTTTACAAAAAAGATTTAAAACCTAGTCTGACAATTTGGGCAATAAGCACTAGCCCTTTGCCCAATTCTCTGACCTTTTATAATGGTCTTGCACGCATAGCATTCTTTACCTTCTCTCCCATAAACTTTTAGACTCTGTTTAAAATAACCAGGTTCATTATTTCCGCTCACAAAGTCTCTTAAAGTTGTTCCTCCGTCTTTTATAGACTTTTTAAGAATAGTAACTATTTCATGTGCCAGTATTTCGTATTTATTTCTTGGAACTCTACCTGCTTGAGAAGAAGGCTTTATTCCTGAAGCATATAGTGCCTCGCTAGCGTATATGTTCCCGACACCCACAACTATTTTTGAGTTCATGATGAAGTTTTTAATTGGAGTTCTTCTTTTCCTTGAGAGTTTAAAGAGATACTCTCCATTAAAATGATTACCTAATGGTTCCGGTCCAAGATCTTTCAGGAGGAAATGATTATCAAGGTCATCACTCCATAAAAAACATCCAAATCTTCTGGGATCACAATACCTCAGAATAGTCCCATCGTTGAAACATATATCTATGTGATCGTGTTTCTTTATATGTTCTTTATCAGAAATCCTCAAACTTCCTGACATCCCTAGATGTATTATCAAATGTTCGTTTGAACTCTCAAGTAAGAGATATTTACCTCTTCTCTTTATGTTATCTATTCTTTTATTTTTTAGTTTCTTTTGAATCAAGGATACTGGAACAGGCCACCGCAAAGATTTTTGGCGGACTATCACTGAACTAACAGATTTACTTACTATGTGAGGCTCAATGCCCCTCAAAGTAGTTTCAACCTCTGGTAATTCAGGCACTATTGAAAATTTAATCCTTTGAAGCCACTAAATCTGTAACTTCTTCACCTTCTATAAAATTTACAATAATTTCAGCGAGCTCAGGCCCGACTTCCTCTTGCACAAAATGTCCAGCTCCACCTAAAGTGATAATAGTAGGGTTAGGAATACGATTAACGAAATCATCCTTCATTCTTATGGTGATTCTTTCTTCACCTCCAAAAGCAACTAGAAAGGGTTTATTCCATTTATCAAAAACTTCTTTCCAATACTTTTCATTTTCTTGAAGTTGAGTAGGTATTAGATATGGCCAGACATGAGCACCCGCTTTATATTTTCCACTAGGGTAGGGTGCTTCGTAGGCTCTCTTTTCTGCCTCCGAAAGATTCAATCTTCCGAATGTTTCTATAATACCTACTATATCCATATCTTCAGAATAGTATGAGTGTGCAATCCACTTCGTGAACATTGAAATACCGTCGGTTGTAGAAGGTTCTGTAGACTCAAGTGCTCCTCTAGCCTCTTTTTTGAGTTCGTCAAAAGTTATAGGTCCACTCCACCAGACCGATAATTCCATCATGCTTTGTGTAAGCCAAGCTCTTATGCCATCAGCAGCAACCATACCCGTATTTGAAACAACAACATGTGAGAATCTATTCGGCATTTCTGCGACAACTCTTAAACCAACAAGCCCTCCCCAGTCTTGACCAAAATGAGTTGCATTTTCCAGATCTAATCTTTCAACTAGCTCTTTCATAACTTCAACATGATGTTGGTAGCTATAGTCGTGCTTCGATTCAAATTTATCAGACTTTCCAAACCCAACCATATCAGGAACTATTACTCTATAGCCTGCATCTTTGAAAACAGGAATCATTTTTCTAAATAAATAACTCCAGGTAGGCTCGCCATGGAATAGAACTATAGGATTAGCATCTTTTGAACCTTCATCAAGATAATGAATTCTTAGATCGTCGATCATCATATAGTTAGGCTCGAAAGGATAATCTTTAAGATTTTCAAATCTGTTATCCGGGGTTCTTAGGACACCTTCTTTTACTTCATAAGAGAACGAAAAAGAGCTAATAAATAAAATACAAAAAAAGAAAAAAAAAGTTTTGTAAATTTGTAGGAATTTCATTGATGAGCTGTGGTACTTTCTTATTTCATTTGACTGCTAATATTCATTAGGTCATCAGGGCTAAGTGAACCAACAGATGCTTTTAGTCTCAGCATAGAAATAATGTATTCATATCTCGAGCTAGCGTAATCTCTCTGAGCTTGGAAAAGTCTCTTTTGAGCATCGAGAAGGTCGACTGTATTCCTTGTGCCAACTTCGTATCCAATTTGAGTTGCTTCCAGCGCTGATTCAGCAGACGCTAGAGCTTGTTTCCTTGCGGTAACATTTGCTACCTGAGTTTGCACTCCGAAGTGGTTTGATCGAACATCTCTCACTGTTGACCTTTCGGCGAAGATAGCTTGCTCTTTAGATCTATCATAATTTGCATAAGCTTGGCGCCTTGCTGAGCTGATAGCTCCACCAGCGTACAATGGCAAATTGAATTGTATGGAGTATTGCCTAGTGTCTTGCTCAACTCCAAAAAGAGGATTCTGTATAAAACCACCAAACTTACCCTGCTTGGAAGTGCTTTTAGAGACTCTTCCTACAAGGTCAACTTGAGGAAGATGATTAGATGCAGTTGATCTGGCCGATGCTTGGGCTGCATCTCTTTGAAGTTTTGCAGCTTTGAGTTGAAAATTATTCTCTAATCCTAGTGATACCCAGCTTTCTCTATCTAAAGGATCTGGTAAAGAGATCTCAAAATCATCTATAAGCGGTGAAAGAAGTTTAATATCTCTGCCCACAATTGAAGTAAGTGACTCTTGAGCTGAGTCTAATTGAGCCTCGCGAGCTATTCTTGAAACTACTGTTAGATCATAGGCTGCTTGTGTTTCTTGTACTTCTGTAATTGCAGCTAAACCAACATCAAATCTTTTTTTCGCTAAATCCTTTTGTCTTCCAATAGCTTTCTCTTCAGCTCTGGCTGCATTGAGACTATCTATTGAATTAAGCACGTTAAAATAAGCTGAGGCCACCCTAATCATTGTTTCTTGTTGTTGATAGGCGAATTCGGCGCTTGCAGCTTCAGACAAAGCTGTCCCTCTTTCGAATTGGAACCATTTATCTAATCTAAATATGGGTTGGTTCAAACTTGCCAGATATGAGTTAGAGTTATATTGATCAATTAACTGTTCTTCTACTCTGTATTCATTCCAGTTTGTACTTCCACCTACAGACAGAGTAGGCAATAAACCAGCGATACCCTGAACTCTATTTTCTTTTCCTGCTCTATAAGTAGCTTCAGCTGCTTTAAGCAATGGATCATTCTTAAGCGCTAACTCATATACGTCAGCTAGATTTTCAGCTTTAATGGGTGCGGAAAATAATACTAAAATTAAAGGTATATATATTTGTAAATTTTTGATTGTGCGCATATAAATTTTAAGGTGTATTACTCTAGTATAACACCTCTTTGACTCGCATCAAAATTAATTCTTAGCCTATAATGGTGGTTTTAACAAAGGAGAGAAAATGACAATACAAGTTGGAGATACTGTACCTTCAGTTGGTTTAACTACTATGACTGCAGAAGGTCCAAAACCCGTTTCTTTAAGCGAACTTTCATCAGGAAAGAAGATGGTTCTTTTTGCTGTCCCAGGAGCTTTTACGCCTACATGCAGCGCTCAACATCTTCCTGGTTTTTTAGAAAAAAATAAAGATTTGAAAGATAAGGGTGTAGATATAGTGGCATGCGTTTCTGTAAATGATCCTTTTGTAATGAAGGCTTGGGGTGAAGATAGAAGTGTAGGAGAAGATGTTTTAATGCTATCTGATGGAAATGCAGAGTTTACTGCCGCAGTAGGCTTAGAGATGGACGGGAGTGGTTTTGGTCTCGGCACAAGATCTCAAAGATATGCCATGGTTATAGATGACGGTGTTGTTTCTATTCTTAATGTTGAATCTGGCCCTGGTCTTGATGTGAGTTCAGCAGAGACAATTCTAGAACAACTATAGAGAAATATGTCCAAACCCATTTATGACATAGGTCAAATTTGTGAATTAGATAAATGGGAAACGTTTATCGATGGTCAACCTTTTGATCTTTTTAAAAGGTTAAGGCAGGAAGCCCCTATTTATTGGCACGAAGAAAGTTTAGATTTTGAACCAGGTTTTTGGGCTCTTACCAAGCACGAAGATATAGTAAAAGTTTCTAAAGATCCTATGACATTTTCATCGGCTGTTGGCGGTCATTTGATGTCGATGGGAGATCCTGCAGTAGTCGATCCAGCAGCTGTCGCTGCCATAGTAGGCAATATGATAGGTATGGATCCCCCAGATCATCAAATTTACAGAAAAATGGTAGCTCCAAGTTTTACACCAAAAGCTATAAGAAGTCTTGAAGTTGATATGAGAGCAAAAGTAAGAGAACTGCTAGACAATGTTGAAGATAAAGGAGAGTTTAACTTTGTAACAGAGATATCTGAGCAATTACCCCTCTGGGTGTTATGTGAAATGATGGGAATTCCTGAATCTGAGAGACCAAAAATAAGAGATTTGGTTAACAACCTTACAGACGCTTCAATTCAACAAGATCCTAATAACTCATTTCAAATATGGGTTAACTACATGGAGCTATTTAAGATGGGTAGAGACATGATTGAGGAGAGAAGAAAAAATCCAACTGATGATCTCATGAGTGTTGTAGCCAATACTAAAATTGAAGGAGGAGAACTTCCTCCTGAATTGCTTGATGGGTTCTTTTTACTCATGGTTATAGCAGGAAATGAAACCACCAGAAATACCCTTACTGGTGGTCTCATGGCACTCACTGATAATCCATTAGAAAGAGAAAAGCTTCTTAAGGATCCATCTCTTATATCCAATGCCACTGACGAAATGCTGAGATGGGTAACTTCAGTTATTTACTTTAGAAGAACAGCTACGAAAGATACCAATATTAGAGGGCAAGATATTAAAGCAGGAGATAAAATTGTTATGTGGTACGGCTCTGCGAATAGAGATGAAGATGTTTTTCCTGACGGAGATTTATTCAGAGTTGATAGAGAAAATGCTAAGAAACACCTTGCATTTGGAGCTGGCGAGCACCTCTGCTTAGGCAATAGATTAGGGCATATGCAAATAAGAATTTTATTTGAAGAGTTATTGAGTCGTTATCCCAATATTCGTTACACGTCTGATCCTGTTAGGATCCCTTCAAACTTTTTAGCTGGGATATCTGAACTGAAGGTTAGCATTTAAATGATTTCAAAAGGCGACGATTTTCCAATCCACCAGCTACCAACCCCAATTGCTGAAGTTGGAACTGAAAGAAATTTCTATGACAGATATTTTTTTAATGGCTACAACCAAGATGGAAGTATCTTTTTTGGAGCTGCATTTTGTGTCTATCCTAACTTAAATATTAAAGATGCTAGTTTTATCCTAATTTTAGACGGCATTCAGCACAATTTTAGATATTCAGATTTTCTTGATCATGAGAGGATGAAGACAGAAGTCGGGTCTTTTAAAATAGACATAATCAAGCCTCTCAAAGAAATACGAATCCTTTTAGACGATAAAGAGAAAGAAATTTTTGCTGATGTAACTTTCAAGGGTAGATTTGAACCCATGGAAGAACCAAGAATGACTCTCAAGAATGGCTCAAGAATCTATATGGATTCTACTCGTATGACGCAACATGGATATTGGACAGGTGAGCTAAAATTTAAGAATACTTCCTTAAACTTATCGCAGGAGAGCTATCAAGGCACAAGGGATCGTTCGTGGGGCATAAGGCCTGTAGGTGCTCCTGATTCCCAGATTGTCCCACCTTTGAAGCTTCCTCAATTTTATTGGTTATGGGCTCCAGCTAATTTTGCTGAACAATCCTCCCATTTCTATTTTGTTGATGATGAAGTTGGGCGAGCAACAAATAGTCACTGTGTTCAGCAAAAAGAAAGCTCAAGCGAGAAGCTATATGACTTAAAAAAAGAAATTTCTTATAAAGAAGGAACAAGAAGAATATCTAAAGCAGAATTTTCTGCATTTAAAGGGGATGGCACCGAGGTAGTCTGGACTCTTAATCCAAAATATCATATTTATATGTGCGGATTGGGATATATGCATCCTGAATGGGGCCATGGTCAGTTTCAGGGGCAAAATCAGTCTCGCTATGACTTTTATGATCTGAGCGAAGATCCTCATGACCCACCATTTTTGCATATACAAGCCATATGTGATTTTGAGATGAAAGAGAATGAGGTTGTAATGAAAGGCATAGGTGCTTTGGAACAACTTTTGATAGGACCCCATAGCCCAAGTGGATTTAAAGATCTTTTAGATTGCTAGTCCAATGTCTAAAGATTTAACTTCTGCCTTTCTTTCTTATTATTCCGAATTTCAGAAAAAAGAATATTCTTTAATTTCTCTTGAAAGAATTTTTGGTGGTGCAAGCAGGGAGACATACAAAATCATTCTTAATGATGATTCTGATAAGAAAGAAAGGCTAATTCTCAGACTTTCTCAAGATAGTTCTTTGATAGAAACGGAGCAAAGAACTGAATATCTTGCTTATTCTGCATTTCAAAAGTCAAACGTTCCTGTCCCAGTTTTGATAGACATGTCAGAGGAAAATACAGAATTAGGTGCACCATTTATGCTAATGAGAGAATTGAAAGGAGAGGCTGCTAGTCCATTTACTCCAAATATATATGCTCCTCATGAAAACGAGCTTGGAGAACAGTTTTGGTCTATCTTAGGTGAGATAGCAAAAAAGAAAATAGACAGCGATATTTACGAAGATTTCAATCGAGAGACAGAAAGACCTTTTTGGAAAAATGAGTTAGATAAATGGGTCAAAATCATACATGAGGACTCCATTGGAATTGAACCAATTTTAGAAGCTGGCATTAGACATCTGTATAAATATCCACCCAATGAAAGTGAAATTATAAGTATGGTCCATGGAGATTACAGAAGCGGTAACTTTCTATATGCTGAAAATAAAATAACTGGAATCCTTGACTGGGAAATGGCTCATTTAGGTGATCCATTAGAAGATCTAGGTTGGGCATTATCTCCTATATGGAGCTGGCAAGATAAAGAGCGTCCTGCATATTTGGTAAAAAGAGAAGATGCTATAAGTATATGGGAAGCAACAAGTAATATTAGCCTAAATAAAGATGATCTCCAGTGGTGGGAACTCTTTGCCGCTATAAAAGGCATGGCTATTTGGATTTCAGCAGGTAATGAATTTAAGTCGGGTAAAAATATAGACCCTATTAATTTATTCTCGGCCTGGATTCCTGGTGATATCCACCTAGAAATTATCTTGGATATATTAGAGAGAAATACATGAAACCAGACATCAATATTGCTCTACTTAATGCTGCGCAGGAAATCATAAATAGATTCAGTCCTTTAATTGAGGATGAGTATGAAAGATCACGTCTTGGTTCATGGGGAGCACTAATACTTATCTCGGCTATGAAATTTAATGATGCAAGCTCTTCATTGAAGAAAGAGAATTGCGATATCGTAAAGTGGTTAAAAAATCATACGAAATTAAGAAAGGAAGAACTTGAAAAGTTCGAATCTTGCGAGGACAAAAATCTGGATCAATTAGATCAAGATAATCAAAACCTGAGAGAAATTTTGGATAAGCAAATTCAAGAGATACAAGCAAAAGAGGATAATGTTTTATTCAGAGAAGGAATTTATTTGATGAGATCTATGCATCAAAGACGCAAAGTAAGCGACCTCATAGGTATGTTACAACAGCAGGAAAGTTAACTGGTCCACTGCACAAAAGATATAAAGCCATAAGCTCCGAGGAACATAGGTGCTAAATATAAAGTAGGCAGAATTACGCCTGTTACTTTTTTTGCTGTTTTTTCTATTTTTTTCATTATTTGAGTGATTATTTGAATGGAGAGCATGATATCATTGAAAATGATATATGTATATAGATTTAGTGAATAATATGTGAAATAACTGTTAAATAGCTATTTTTTTCAATCTGATATAGAAAATTCTACTATTCCTATCCCATTTTCACCCCTTAGTGCATATAGAAGATAATTCTTATTTTCTTCAGTGAAAACAGCCGGATCCCTCAGTTGATTTACTGGTGTGTTTATAGCGCTAGCGACAGATTTATGATTCGGCAATAAAGCACCTTCCCACTCTTTTTCAGGCTTTAATACTTCTATTGGTTTAGTTGCTTTCCATTCGGATACAGGAAATGTTAAATCAACAGTTCTTAATAGTATCCTTTCTGGCGCATCACCTTTTCTCGTATAAAAAATCAGTAATCGATCTCCGTTTACTAGGACAGCACTATGCCTTGCTTCTTCCTCCATGATTTGATTCACAATACTAAAGTCATCTATTTCTTCTGAACCCTCATAAATAATCCCGGGCATGGATATGGCAAAATTTTTATTTTTGTATATAAATTTTCGAAAATAGGGCCATCCCACTATTTTTTTCTTAACCTGAAAATTTAAACCATCTTTTGATTCCGCAACTCTAGTCTTTTGGAGGCCAAATTCATCAAGCCCATGAAAATACATAATGAATCTTTTCTTTTGGTTGTCTATATGGACATCAGGAGAGGCTATATGGGGAATAGTTAAGTCATCAATCTTATGAGGTATATGCTCAACAAGATCTTTATGTGCACCTCTTACTCCTAATGTATCGATATCAAAGTCATGGGGTATTTTGGGATTTTCTGTCAGAAAATGTGATTCCCTTAAATGTAAAGTACCTCCAATAACTACCGACCAAGGCCCTTTAAGATTATTGGCATAAGCTAATTTAATCCTATCTCCTTTATGATCTGCAAAGTAAAGATAATATTTACCAAGTGGATTTTTTAGCCAATTTGGAGCTTTTACAAGAGAAGGTCCTTGAATGTTCGATCCAATTTCTTGAACAAGAAATGGAGGAATAATTGGCTTATTTACAAAACGAGTAATTTCTATTTTCAAGTTATTTCCCTCTTCATTACAACTCAATAGTATTAGTAAAAATCATATTATGAAGTAATCCTTCACGGTTAAACTTTCTTTAATTTCTAGTCACTCAGTCTCATACCACAGGTTATAATATGCTAAAACTAAATGGCTAGAGAATATACTGCAAAGTCAATTGAAGTCCTTTCAGGACTAGATCCTGTCAAAAAAAGGCCAGGGATGTATACGGAAACATCGCGGCCGAACCACCTTGCTCTAGAAGTAATAGATAACAGCATCGATGAGGCCTTAGGAGGCTTCGCTACAAAGATAGAGGTAGCCTTAAAGAAAGATGGATCTTTGAGTGTTGAGGATGATGGAAGAGGGATGCCGGTCGATATCCATCCTGATGAGGGCATACCTGCTGTTGAGCTAATTTTCACTAGACTTCATGCTGGTGCTAAATTCTCAAATGAAGATTACAAATTCTCTGGAGGTCTTCACGGTGTGGGTGTATCAGTAGTAAATGCCTTGTCTCAATATCTTGAAGCTGAGATAAAGCGTGACGGTAAAAAATATTCGATTACATTTCAAGATAGTGAAAAAAAATCAGAATTGAAACAAATAGATAAAGTAGGTCAAAAAAATACAGGAACAAAAGTAACTTTTTTAGCTGATCCTCAGTACTTTGATAATCCTAAGATCTCTGTATCTCAACTTACTGCCGCCTTGAAAGCTAAAGCTGTCCTTTCTCCTGGTTTAAAGATTTCATTTTTAGATGAAAATACAGGTAACTCCGAAACTTGGTGTTTTGTAGAAGGTTTAGCTTCCTACTTAGCTTCCTCTAATATCGGAGGCGAGGTAGTGCCTGCAGACCCATTTGAAGGTGAGTATTTATCTGAAGATGGAGGTCTGACTTGGGCTTTACAGTGGGTTCAGGGTATTGCCGATCCCATATCTGAGAGTTATGTCAATTTAATTCCTACTTCTCAAGGAGGAACACATGTTAATGGAACAAGATCCGGATTAACTGAGGCTTTAAAAGAATTTTGTGAATTTAGAAACTTAATACCAAGAGGGGTTAAATTAACCGCAGATGACATTTGGTTAAATTGTAGCTCCATCATATCCGCAAAAGTAAAGGATCCTCAATTTACTGGTCAGACTAAAGAAAGATTATCCTCTAAAGAGTTCACAAATATTTCTTCACAGATTATTAAAGATTCTTTCAGTCTCTGGCTCAATCAACATACTGAAGAAGGTGAAACTATTGCAGAAATCTGTATAGCTAATGCTCAGGCAAGACAAAAAAGTAATAAGAAAGTAGATAGAAAAAAAATCATATCTGGACCTGCCTTGCCAGGAAAATTAACTGACTGCACTACTGATGATCCTGAGAAAGGAGAATTATTTCTGGTAGAAGGTGAGTCGGCAGGGGGATCTGCCAAAAGAGCGAGAGATAGGAATTTCCAAGCTATTCTTCCTCTTAAAGGAAAAATTATGAATACTTGGGAAGTAGATGTTACTGAGGTACTGGCTTCTCAGGAAGTAAATAACATCGCTATAGCGCTTGGAGTTGAACCTGGAAGTAATAATTTAGATGGACTTAGATACGGAAAAGTTTGTATTTTAGCTGACGCAGATTCAGATGGTCTCCATATAGCAACTCTCTTGTGTGCATTATTTTTGAAGCACTTTAGGCCACTTGTTGAAGCTGGAAGAGTTTATGTTTCGATGCCACCTCTTTATAGAATTGATCAAGGAAAGGATGTTCACTATGCTTTGGACGATCCTGAGAAAGACAAGTTAGTTGATGAATTACAGAAAAAGAATAAAAGAACTAAAATTGAAGTTCAAAGATTTAAAGGTCTGGGAGAAATGAATGCTTCGCAACTTAGAGAGACGACTATGTTGCCTGGTGCTAGACGATTAGTACAACTTACTGTTAAAAATGGAGATAAATCTTCGCAGATGGTTGATATGCTTCTGTCCAAGAAGAGGTCTCAAGATAGGAAAGAGTGGCTCGAAGATAAAGGAAATCTAGCTAATGTCTGAAAAACTTGAACAACAGTCTCTTAGTCAGTTTAGTGAAAAAGCTTACCTTGATTACTCAATGTATGTCATTCTGGATAGGGCCTTACCTCATATAGGTGACGGACTTAAACCGGTTCAAAGAAGAATTATCTATGCAATGTCTGAGTTGGGATTAAGTTCAGCTGCAAAATATAAAAAAAGTGCAAGAACAGTTGGAGATGTAATAGGTAAGTTTCATCCCCATGGAGATACTGCGGCTTATGAAGCAATGGTTCTTCTATCACAATCTTTCTCAACAAGATATCCTCTAATTGATGGCCAAGGGAATTGGGGCTCTATTGATGATCCAAAATCTTTTGCAGCAATGAGATATACAGAATGTCGCCTTTCACCTTATGCCAAAAGTCTTCTTGAGGAGCTTGGTCAGGGTACAGTTGATTGGGTCAGTAATTTTGATGGCACCCTCTTGGAGCCATGTGTTTTACCGGCAAGGTTGCCTAATTTATTATTGAATGGAGCTACAGGTATAGCTGTAGGAATGGCAACTGATATACCTCCTCATAATTTAAATGAAGTTGTTGATGCCTGTATCAAAATCTTAGATGAACCAAAAGTTACTGTAGAGGAACTCTACGCGATTATTCCTGGACCTGATTTTCCAACTAAAGCTGAAATCATATCTTCAGAAGAAGAACTTAAAGAAATTTATCAATCCGGACGGGGCTCAGTACGTATGCGATCTACCTATGACATTGAGAATGGTGAGATTGTTATTACGGCATTGCCACATCAAACATCCAGTTCCAAGATACTTGAACAAATTGCATTGCAAATGGATGGAAAGAAGCTACCTATGATAGTCGATCTAAGGGATGAGAGCGATGAAGAAAACCCTACCAGGTTAGTTTTGGTACCAAAATCAAATAGAGTTGATAAAGATGCAGTTATGAATCACTTATTTGCAACTACAGACCTTCAAAAAAACTATAGGGTTAATATGAACCTCATAGGTTTGAATGGAAAACCTCAAACAAGAGATATAAAACTTGTCCTAAAAGAGTGGCTTACTTTCAGATCTCAAACTGTGACCCGAAGACTTCAACATAGATTAGATTGGGTATTAGATAGACTGCATATATTGGAAGGTCTTCTCGTTATATATTTGAATATTGATGAAGTAATTAATATTATCCGCAATGAAGATGATCCTAAAAAAGTCTTACAGAAAAAATTCAAATTAAGCGTAATTCAGGTAGATGCAATTTTAGAGATAAGGCTTAGACAATTAGCAAAACTAGAAGAGATAAAAATCAAGGAAGAACAAGGTAACCTTGATTCTGAAAGAAAAGAATTAGAAAAGATTTTAGGTTCAAAGACTAGACTAAAGACTCTTATCAAGAAAGAACTTAAAGCTGATGCTGAAATCTATGGAGATGACAGAAATAGCCCTATAGTAAAAAGAGAGGAGGCATCAGCCTTTGATGAGTCAGAACTAATTTCATCAGATCCGGTAACTGTTGTTTTATCGGAGAGAGGATGGATTAGAGCAGCCAAAGGACACGATATTGAGCCAGAGTCATTGAATTACAGGGAAGGGGATAAATACTTCTCTTCAACTCCATCCAGAAATAACCTTAATGCAGTATTTTTTGATTCAAAAGGTAAGGCATACACCTTGCCTTGTCATTCACTGCCTTCCGCTAGAGGGCAAGGAGAACCTCTTTCGGGAAGATTAAACGCTGAATCAGGCGAAACTTTCATGGGAGTAGTTTCTGGCTCAAACGAAGAGAAAATTATCTTAGCAACTTCTTCAGGTTATGGGTTCATTGCGCAACTCGGAGATTTACAAACCAAGAATAAATCAGGAAAGGCTGCAATTAAAGTTCAAGAAAAAGCAAAAGTATTAATTCCAAGCCTCATTAGCGATGATAGAGATGTTCTGGCTGCGATAACCAATCAGGGCCGTATGCTCGTTTTCCCTCACACTGAGTTACCACAACTTGCCAGAGGAAAAGGTAATAAGATAATTGGTATACCCAAAGCTAATTTTGAATCTGGTGAGGAGTATTTACAAGAATTAGCTGTAGTTGGTGAGGGAAAAGAACTAAAACTGGTAAGTGGTAAACGCCACTTTACAATCAAATTTAAGGACTTAGAAAACTTTTCCGGCAATAGGGGAAGAAGAGGAAATTTCCTCCCAAAAGGGTTTAGAAAAGTTGATAAAGTTGAAGTAGTTTCGCCTGAGGATATAAAATCCTAATTTTTCCAATCAACAAATAAATACATTTACTAGAGGTTTAAATGAAAGAGAAATTTCCATACATAGGTAACGACGTAACTATCACAGAAGAAATGTGTGACCTAAATGGTCATATGAATGTACTCTATTATGCGCAGATATTTGAGGATGAATTTCCCTTTTATTCATCATTAGGTTTTACCTCAGATTATTTTCAAGAGGGATACTCGTTCTTTACCTTGGAGATGAACATAAGGTATTTGAAGGAAATGAAACAAGGGGAAATAGCCTCTCCTTGCTTTAGATATTTTGCTGTTAAACCTAAATTAATTCATTACGGAGGCATCATACTTAATGAGTCTGGTGACGTTTCAGCAATTACGGAAAATGTTCTGGTTCATGTAGATATGAATACAAGGCGGTCATGTGAGATGAAAGAAGAAACCATAAGCCACCTGAACGGAATGCTAAAAGAGCATGCTGCCACTGGGGATATAGATTTTGAGTTAAGGTTGAAGATCTAAATCGAAAGTAATTCCTTTTGGATTTCTTCGTCAAGAAGATCAATCACCTCAGAACTTTTTAAATTCTCTTCTAATTGCTCTAATTTAGATGCACCCAAAATCACTGTCGAGACATTTTTATTCAATAAGCACCATGCTATAGCAAGATTGGACATGCTTACATTTAGTTTTTCTGCAATAGGCGCCAAGGTTCTTACCCTATTCATTCTTTCTTGGCCTCTATCAGATTCAACCATACTTTTTTTAAGCCATTCATATCCAGAAAGAGAAGCTCTTGAGCCTTCAGGAATACCTTCAAGGTATTTACCTGTTAAAGCACCTGATGCTAAAGGTGACCAAATCGTAGTACCTAAGCCGTATTTTGTATAGAGAGGTCCGTATTCGTTTTCAAATCTATTTCTATCGAGAAGATTGTATTGAGGTTGTTCCATAGAAGGAGGTGTTAAGTGATTCGAAATAGCAAAATCATAAGCCTCTGAAATCTCTTCAGCACTCCATTCAGAAGTCCCCCAATAAAGAACCTTACCTTGCATTACAAGATTATGCATTGCCCAGACCGTCTCGCTGATAGGGGTCTCTGGATCAGCTCTATGGCAGAAATATAAATCAAGATAATCAACTTGAAGTCTTTCCATGGCTTGATGACAAGCCTCTGTTATATGTTTTCTACTGAGTCCTTTCTGAGTAGGCAATGGATTCTCTTTAGCTCCAAAAAAGACTTTAGACGAAACACAATATGAATCTCTTGGATTATCCAAGGCTTTCAGAGCTTTTCCCATAACTATTTCAGATTCGCCCCTTTCATATCCCTCTGCATTATCAAAGAAATTGATTCCTGCATCCAGGCAAGTACCAAACATCTTTTCTGCAAGGTTTGTATTAACTTGCTTGTTGAATGTTACCCAAGATCCAAAAGATAGTTCTGAAACCTTTAATCCAGACTTTCCTAAATTTCTATATTCCATAGCTTTTACAGTAGCACCTCTTTTAATAAATCTATACCTTGTTCTATTTCTTCATTAGTAATATTCAACGCCGGTGCCAATCTAAGACAGTTTGGGCCAGCTGAAACCATTATCAGACCCGCATCATATGCTTGCTCTAAAACTTCATTTGAAGTTTTATCAATCAGATCACATCCTATCCATAGACCTGAAGATCTAATTTCAGAGAAGACTCCTTTAGTTTGGAATTCAGCAAGAAAACTAAGAAATAATTTTTCCTTTTCCAATACATCGTTGAGAAAATCTTTATTATTAACGATATTCAACACTTCATTTGCAACTGCACATGCCATTGGATTTCCTCCAAAAGTAGATCCGTGAGTGCCAGGCTGCATGCACTCGCCAATAGATTGAGTTGTAAGAGTGGCACCAATAGGAATGCCTCCACCCAAGCCTTTTGCCGAAGTGACTATATCGGGTTCAATGTCATATTGCATATAACCGTAGAGAGTTCCCATTCTTCCTACACCACTTTGCACTTCATCTATGATTAGTAAAGTACCTTTTTTTGAGCACTCTTCCCTCAGTTTCTTAATAAATTCGTTACTGGCTTTAAAAACTCCAGCTTCACCTTGTACAGGTTCCACAATTACTGCGGCAGTATTATTGGAGATAAGCTTCTCTAAATCGGACTCATTGTTAAATTCTCCATGCTTAATTCCAGGCATTAAAGGTTCAAATCCATTTCTATGCATTTCTGAACTTCCTAGAGAAATATTTAATAGAGATCGACCATGGAAAGAATTTTTAAAAGATACTAATTCACTTCTTTGATCACCTTTTGAGGAATGATATTTTCTTGCAATTTTTATAGCAGCTTCATTTGCTTCAGTTCCAGAATTGCTCAAGAAAACATTTTCTGCAAAAGTCGAATCTGTTATTTGTTTAGCCAAGTTGATAGCTGGCTCATTACTAAGGTAATTGCTTAGATGCCAAAACTTCTGGGATTGATCAGATAATGCTTTTATTAAACTAGGATGCGAGTGTCCTAGTGAATTCACTGCTATACCCCCACCAAAATCTATATACTCTTTGTTGTCTAGATCCCAGATTCTTGAGCCTTTTGCCTCCTTGGGAATGAAGTTTGCAGGAGAATAATTAGGTAACATTACATTATCGTAAATTCCTCTTAGTTCATTATTCTTGCTATTTTTATTCATTCGTAGAAGTTTATTTGGCGAGACAATAGTATTATAGATTCCCTTTTTATATGGTCAAAATCGAAAATAATTCAGAAGATGGTCTATATCGGATACTTCTTCGCCCAAATCAATCTACTGATTGGAAATCTAGCTTAATCTTTATTTCAATAATTGCTTTTACATGCTTAACAATTGGAATAGGTTTTGCTCTAGCAGGCGCAACCATGATATTGCCTTTTGCGGGACTAGAAATTTTATTTGTAGCAACATGCGTTTATTTAGTTATGAAGCAGACTTATAAACAAGAAGTAATAACCCTGACAAAAGAAAAATTAACAATAGCAAAGGGTGCTGGAAAAATAGATCAAGAATGGGAATATTTTAGAATGTGGTCTTTTATATCAGTAGAAAGACCAGAACATCCCTGGTACCCAGCACATATAATAGTATCTTCTAAAGGAGAAAGAGTTCCAATCGGAGACTTCCTCAATGAAGATGAAAAAGAAGAATTAGTTAAAAATCTAGAAAGGATAATTCAAGAACTTAAATAATTATTTTCTTTGATTAAATCTTTTTCCAACAATTGCAGAAGCTATATTAATCTTTTGTATATCGATCGTACCACCTGCAATACCCCATCCCCATACATCTCTATACTTTCTTTCCATTCCATATTCTTTGTTAAATCCATATCCACCCATGAGCTGCATCGCAGAAGCAACAACCTCTCTGGCAGTTTCATTTGAAAAACATTTCCCTACGCTCGACTCAAATATACTTGGAAATCCTTCTTGAGCATTATGAGCTGCTCTATGAATCAGCAGTCTTGAAGCCTCAACTTTCATGGCCATTTCGGCCAGTTTCATTTGAACAGCCTGAAATTCAACAATTTGCTTGCCAAATTGCTCTCTTTCTTGGACATAATCAACTACACTCTCTAATGCACCCGACGCTTGCCCAAGGCACATTATTGCGTTTCCACATCTTTCTAAATCGAAAGCTTCCATTAATTTCTTAAATCCACCGTTAGCCTCAACAATAATATTTTCCTTGGGTACTTCTACATTATCAAAATAGATGTCTGCAGAGGGAATTCCATTCCATCCCATCAATTTTTCTTGCTGGCCGAAACTTAATCCTGTAGTACCTTTTTCAACATACACTGCTCCAATTCCATTTGCACCAGGTTCATCTGACATTCTGCAGTAAACCACATAACCTTCAGAATGACCTCCTCCAGAGCACCATCTCTTAGTACCGTTCAAGATAATTTTATCTTCTTTGATTTCTGCTTTTGTCGTCAAGTCGGTTAGGGCAGATCCAGCATTAGGTTCTGACATGGAAACAGCTACTACAATATCGCCTTTACAAACCTCTGGAATAATTTTTTGTTTTAGTTCCTCCGATGCAAAATGTTCAATCGCTTTTACTGGTCCCACACAACTTTCAAATATTGGAAAAGCAACTGCAGAAGATATCTTTGCAAATTCTTCCATGACAAGTAGTGCATCAAGATTGGATAAACCCAATCCACCATACTTTTCAGAAACATTGATCCCTAGAAATCCCATTTCAGAATACCTTTTTAACCATTCTTTCGATAAAGGTTCACTTGTTTGCTCCATCGATTGAGCTACATCAACCATTTCCTTTTGCGCAAAGTTCCTTGCTGTTTCTTGGAGTTCTCTTTGTTGGTCTGAAAGTTTAAAATCCATATTAATCTCCTATATTATTCTTTCTGATTTCAATTGATCTATCTCATCCAGGCTGTAACCAAGATCTGAGAGTATTTTTATATTATGTTCACCTAACTGAGGAGATCTACTTTTTATAGCTCCAGGATTCTCCGATAACTCTATTGCCGGACCCACAACAGAATATTCCTTATCCATTGTTGGATAATCCATTTTCACAAAAGAGCCTTTCTTCAGAATATGTTCTTCTACTAAAGTTTCACTAGCCTTGAGAACTTCTCCTACTGGTATTCTTGAATTTTCTAATTCGTTAATAGCTTCTTGTGAAGTTCTCTCGGAACACCACTCAGACATCCTGGCACTAATTAAGTGACCATTTTCTCCTCTACTTAAATCATCTTTGAATCTCTCATCATTTAGCCAATCTGTTTCTCCCATTAAAGAAACCCATCTTTCAAAAAGAGGTCCACCAACTGTTTGCACAAGAATCCAACCATCCTTAGTTTGGAATGTATCAGAAGGTCCAGAAGTTTGTGCCCTATTAAGCGAGGCTACCCTGTTAACATTTAATATTTCTTGCTCTATCAATAGACTATTAGTTGTCGTAAGAGCTGTCTGTAGAAGAGAAGTTTGAACTCTTTGACCTCTACCTGTTTTTTGTTTTTCAAGATAAGCCAAGAGAGTTCCAAAAGCAGCTAATGAAGCACTGCAAAAATCTACATAAGGAGCATATGCCTTTGTTGGTTGATCTGGATCTCCTGTCATATCCATTGCACCCGACATAGCTTGGGCTACACCATCAAAACCCACTCGTTCTGCATAAGGTCCAGTAGTTCCAAAAGCAGTATTAGAAGTAAGAATTATTCCGGGATTTATTTTTTTTAGTTCTTCATAATCGAGACCCATAGATTTTAAAGTTTGCTCAGGAAGATTAGCGATTACTATGTCAGAGTTTTTGACTAACTTATTAACTATTTCTTGACCTTTCTCTTTAGTTGGATTGAGTGTTAAGCCTAGCTTATTTCTATTTAACTGGAGAAACATAGCGCCTTGTCCGTCTTCACTAACAGGGGTGACATATCTATCCTCACTTCCATTTACTCTTTCTATCCTTATTACCTCAGCTCCATAATCAGCAAGCAGCGCACCACAAAAAGGTCCTGCAATATATCTTCCAAAGTCCAAAACTTTTACACCTTCTAAAACTCCGCTCATAGTATTTATTTCCTTAATAATTTTAAGTTCGATATTTATTTCGAGCTTTCAGGGATTATAATCAAGGTATGACAGATCAAGAAATACCTGAAGGCTTTAAAGAACTCAAAATTCCTCAACCCCATATAGAAAATATGGGTCCAGGATATTATAAAAAAGAAGATGATCAATTATTTATGATCTTCTTTACTAAAAAAGAGCATAGTAATTTCTATGAATCAGCGCATGGAGGAGCGCTTATGGCATTGGCTGATTTTTGCATGACTTCTTCCATGATGAAAGATAGAAATAGCTTAGTAACAACGGTCAGCTTCCACACAGAGTTTTTAGCGCCAGCGCCTCTAGGAAGTATGTTACTTATACGTTGCAGACCTACTAAGATAGGAAAATCATTAGGTTTCTCAGAAGGAGATATAACCATTGATGGCAAAACTATAATTACCTTTGGAGGAGTAGGAAAAATACTAAAAACATGATGGAAAGAAAATACGAAATAATTTTATATGGTGCGACTGGATTCACCGGTCAAATATGCTGTAAGTATTTAAGAGATAATTATAGTGATTTAGGCTGGGCTATGGCAGGGAGGAATAAAGATAAGTTAGAAGAAATCAAATCAAATTTTGGTTTAGATTGTGATGTGATTGTCGCTGATGGTGACGATCTAGAGTCCTTAAAATCATTAGCCAGTCAGACCAAAGTTGTTCTGTCAACGGCTGGTCCCTTTGCAAGATATGGATCTTTACTTGTGCAAGCATGTGTTGAAGAAGGTACGCACTACACAGATATAACTGGAGAAAATCATTGGGTTAGAGGATTGATTGATAAACATCATTCCGAAGCAGCCTCTAAGGGCATAAGAATAATCCCGTCTTGCGGATATGATTCTATACCTTCGGACCTGGGAGCCTTTTTTACTGTCTCCCAATTCAATAAGCCAGTTAAAAGAGTTGATGTTTATCACGAGGCTCAAGGTGGGGCTTCTGGGGGCACTACTGAAACAATTTTTACTATGGATGGATTGACTAAAGAAATGAGAGATCCATTCGTGTTAAATCCTGATGAGACTGTCTCAGAAGAACAAAGGCAAAAATCTAAAGATGGCTTTGTTGTAGAGAAGGTAGAGGGAATAGATGGTTGGTCTGGAGTAGGCATGATGGCTGTAGCTAATACAAGAGTTGTCAGAAGATCTGCAGCTTTGATGGAGCAGAATCAAAAATCCTATGGAACTAATTTTACCTTTGGTGAGCATGGTTTATTTTCGACCAAGAGAACAGCAAGACTGGCCTCATACGGTTCAATCATTGCATTTCTTGTTCTGGCTACCCCATTAAAGCGACTAGTAAGACCTTTTCTTCCAAAACCAGGAGAGGGTCCTAGTCAGGAAACGCAAGATAAAGGATGGTTCAGGGCTACTTTTGTAGCTTACTCGGAAGATAATGATAGAAAGATTTGCTCTATGTATGGCTCAGGAGATCCTGGGTATAAATCTACTGCTAAGCTTGTATGCGAGTCGGCTCTTTCTTTGGCCAGGTCTAATGATTTGCCCGGTGGAAGCGAATATGGAGGAGTACTTACGTCTGCAGTGGGTTTAGGAGATGTATTAATTGAAAGACTAAGGAATAAAGAAATAGAATTTAAGGTATTGAATTAGATTCTAAATGTCTTAAGTTTTTTTCTTACGAGCTTGTTCTTTAGTTGGGCGGTTTGTATTACTCCTTGTTCAAAAGGTGCCCAAGCTTCTCCTTGGATCAAGGGGCTAAGATAGTTTTTGCAAGCAGTTGTAATTCCGAAACCATCTTTAGAGATGAAATTCTTTGGCATTTTCTTTTCAATGTTGGCAACTTTAGATAATTCTACTTTACCTATCTCCCATGAATAAGGTTTTGTCTTTTTTCTTATAATTACTGGCATGATTGAATTTTCCCCTGATGTAGCAAATTCCACAGCTGCTTTTCCCACTGCATACGCTTGATCTATGTCTACTTGAGAAGAAATATGTCGTGCAGATCTTTGTAAGTAATCTGAAACAGCCCAGTGATATTTCAATCCCAATTTTTTACTAATCATTTCTGCTACAGTTGGTGCGACTCCACCTAGTTGCTTGTGCCCAAATGAATCAACTGTTCCAGCATCAGCTAGAAAATCACCATTTTTATATCTTGTTCCTTCTGAAACAACGATAACGCAATAGTCTTCTTTCTTTATTACTTCTTTTACTTTCTTCAAGAATTTATTCTCATTAAAAGGAACTTCAGGGAGCAAAATAATGTGCGGAGCAGAATTTCCTTTATCTTGTGCAAGGCCTGATGAAGCTGCTAGCCATCCTGCGTGTCTGCCCATTACTTCAAATATAAAAACTTTAGTTGAGCTTTTAGACATGCTCTTGACATCTAAAGCTGCTTCTTTTGTAGATGTTGCTATATATTTTGCTACTGATCCAAAGCCAGGACAGTTATCAGTGAAGGGCAAGTCATTATCGATTGTCTTAGGGATGCCGATACAAGTAACAGGAAATCCAGCATCTTTTGTATATTGAGCTATCTTATTGGAAGTATCTTGAGAGTCACCTCCACCGTTGTAGAAAAAATATCCAATATTATGTGCCTTGAAAACTTCTATAAGTCTTTTGTATTCTCTTTCACTTTCTTCAACATTTTTTAATTTGTGCCTGCAAGAACCAAATATTCCACCAGGAGTATGCTTTAATTTTTTAATTTCACTAAGATCTTCAAGATTGGTATCTATAATCTCTTCGTTTAAAATTCCAACTATTCCGTCTTTTCCCGCATAAAGTTTATTAATGTTCTTTGACTTTCTAGCGGCCTCTATAACTCCGCACGCAGTTGTATTTATAACTGAAGTTACTCCCCCAGATTGAGCATAGATTGCGTTCTTGGCTTTCATCGACTGAATGATACTTGAAAACAAATCTATCTTGTAATCATTCTTGCTAGTTATAATGAATTAATGTCTAAGGATAGAGTGCACATACTTGGTATCTGTGGAACTTTCATGGGTGGGCTAGCTATACTCGGAAAAGAGGAGGGCTTAGAGATTTCTGGTTGTGACGCAAATATATATCCACCAATGTCAGATCATCTAAATGAAATGGGTATAGAAATAACTGAGGGCTATGATTCCTCCAAACTACCTGAAGCTGATTATTATGTAATAGGCAATTCCATTTCAAGAGGCAATCCAGCTTTAGAGTTTTTACTTTCCAAAAAAGCTGACTTAATATCCGGACCAGAGTGGCTGTATAAAACAATACTCAAAAATAAGCGAGTCATTGCCGTATCTGGAACACATGGAAAAACAACAACTACAGCCATGATCGCATGGATTTTTGAAGATCAAGGTATTGATGCTGGTTATTTAATAGCAGGCAAACCTAAGGATTTTGAAAAGTCAGCTAGAAAAGGTGAAGATGATATATTCGTAATTGAAGCTGATGAATACGACACAGCTTTCTTTGATAAAAGATCAAAATTTATTCACTACAAACCTGATACCTTAGTTATCAATAATTTAGAGTTTGATCATGGAGACATTTTTCCAGACATATCCTTTATTTTCAGAGAGTTCCATCATTTAATTAGAACACTCAAGGAAGAGGCACATATAATCTTTCCCACAGATGATTTAAACGTATCTAAAGTACTTAATATGGGTTGTTGGAGTAATCTGATAAGTTACGGTGTAGATAGCAATCATGAAAATGCCATCAGCTTAAAAGGATCAAATTTAACTTTCACAGTTGAGAAAGAAAAAGGAAATTTAAGTTGGGAGATGTATGGTGAGCATAATGCCCGAAATGCTATGAGTGCTGCTTTAGCAGTAAAACAATATGGCATTTCTCTTGAAGAGGCTCTTTCCTCGCTAAGCAAATTTACGGGTGTTTCAAAACGCCAAGACATCCTTTTAGATACAGAAAGACTATTGCTAATAGAAGATTTTGCGCATCATCCCACTGCAATAAAGACTACCTTAGAAGGCATAAAAGAAAAGTATCCAAGTCGTCGCTTAGTTGCCGTTATAGAGTTAAGATCAAATACTATGAAATCCGGATATCATGATGACCGTCTAGTTGACGCCGTTTCTCTTGCTGATGAAGTGTTTTGGAAGAGTGAAGATTTCGTGCAAGTTGAGAACTTAGTCAATAAGAACGCTTCAAATTCAAGACAAATTATTGATGTAGATTCTTTTATAGCCGATTTTGATTCAGTTTCTTCAAGAGGTGATATTTTTATAGTCATGTCTAATGGAAATTTTGATGATATTTCAAAAAAGATTATTGATAAGGTAAATGACTGATAACAATTTAGTCACACCTTTATTCCCTCTTACAGTTAATGTCCTACCGGGAGCTTTCTTACCTCTGCAAATATTCGAACCAAGATATATTGATATGGTTAAGAAAAGCCTCAGTAATTCTGAGGGATTCTGCATAGTATTATCGAGACAAGATAGCACTAATCAAGAGAGTCACTCTGCTTCCTATCACGATATAGCAACCTATGTGGAAATCGTCGATTTCAATCCTTTGGATAACGGTTTGCTAGGTATCACCGTTCAAGGTAAGCAAAAGATAATCATTGAAGATACGTGGAAACAAGATGATCAATTACTCATTGGCAAGATTAAGAGAGTTCATGAAGATGATGATGATCTATCTTCTGACCCCCTTTATGTTGATTTGTGGAATATGGTTAAGGAAATAATCAGTCATCCAGAAATAAAAAAACTTAACCTGGAATTAAATCTAGATAGTGCAGTTAGTGTCGGCTACATATTGGCAAGCGTATTGCCTCTTAGGCCTCAGGAAAAACAGACTATTCTCGAATTTGATGATCCCAGAGATAAACTTAATTATTTAAAGGAAATAATCAAAAGGCTAGGGGGTTGATTAGCCTTGTCTCCAATTTCCATGGAAACCATAAGGTATTCTGTGCGGCAACATAGCCCTTGCAAGAGGCCCGCTTGCAACATTCTCTGCATCAAAAATCATCAAGTCTGAGCGGTTTTCTTGTCCCAGATAAGCCAACGCGATCAGATACCCTTCACCTTCTCTTGAGCTTTCATTTTTAGGCACAAAGATCGGCTCGCCAACCGCATCAAACTCAGAGAGTGTGTAGTTATCTTTATGTCCACTTTCAAAGTCATAACTCGTTATCGTGTTGAAGCTCACACCTTTTGGGGATTCGCCATTATTCGAAGCGTAATAACCGTATCTATATTTAGACATTGACTTTCTTTCATCTAACCTCGGAAATTCACCGATACTTTCATCAAGATAATTTTTCTTAATAGAGCCTGAATTAGATCCGAGATCTATTTCCCATCTATTCAACCTTGCTTCTCCTTTCTTTAGATCTGGTCTTGATCCATCAAGATGTGGAAACATAGGCGCTTCTTCAAATTGCATCATGTCTGCAATAATTTTTCCTTCATCTTCATAAGCATTCATTGGATGAAAAACGAAACAAGGATCGCTTTCTATCCATTTAATATCTTTAGCCGTGCCATCTCTGGGCATGATCCCAATTTGACTAGGCCTATGGGCATCCCATGCAATTGGAGATTTACCTTCAGCTACCAGTTGAAAGTCAATGATGAGGGGGAATACCGGAAAAATTACATGCTTAGTAGTAACAACAAAGTCATGGACCATACTGGAATAAGGCGTTTCAAATTCAGTATATGTAGTCATAACACCCTCTGCATTCACGACAAAATAACTCATTTTATTCACGCCAAATCCGTAGCTAAAACCTATCATCTCGCCTGAAATTGGATCAATTTTAGGATGGGCAGTCATTGCAGAATCTAATTTTCCCTTGTAGTTCCAAGCGCCTTTTGATTCTAAAGAAAGTGGATCTAATTCAAATGGTTTATGACCTTCTTCTAGAGCAAGCAGTTTTCCTGAATGAAATACAATATTTGTATTGGCTGTTCCATCATCTCCTTCAAAATTGTATGCAGGATCTGGAGCCATAGGATTCAATGCATTTACTAAAGACCTTCCTGCTTTTCTTTCTTGCTTCCATTTAGAGGTTTGAGCCCATCTGTTGAGATAAGAAATCTTTCCATTTTCAAAATGAAAAGCATGAATCATGCCATCACCGGAAAACCAATGATAATCTCCTCCCATAGGAGGGAATTGAGGATCAGGTCCGTTTCTGTAATAGCTTCCAAAGAGATCTCTTGGTACTTCTCCGTCAATTATCAAGTCCTGAATATCACACTCCATTCTTAGCGGAGCATAGTTTCCTCTTAAATTCGGATGATCTGGATATGTTTCTGTCATAGTTATTTAAATTTTTTACTAAGGTATCTTATAAGTACTAATAAAACAACAATTCCAATCCAGAACCAGACCGATTCAAGTGGGTTTGTACTCTCTGATACAACAGCCTGACCGGCATAGTATCCTGGCACGGTGTAAACTAATGCCCATATGAGACAGGAAATGATCTCAATCATAAAAAACCTTTTTCTATCCATATCTAAAGAGCCGGCTGTAATAGGCAGTAATGGTCTTATGGGTCCGATAAACTTCCCCACAAATAGTCCAATCATTCCATACTGCTTAAAGAACTTCTTACCATTCATTAAAAATTCAGGATGATTTTTAAAAGGCCAAATATTACTTAAAGAATTCCTCAAACCAAAACCTATAAAAAAACTAGCTATATCAGAAAAGAGACTTGCAAAATAAGCTAATAAAACAACTTCGTATAAACTAAGAGAGGCAGATGCGAGTCCTGATATTACAGCTAGTAAGACCACACCGGGAACAATAATTCCTATCAAGGCAAAGGATTCAATAAAAGAAGCTCCTATAATTCCCAGTGCAATCCATTGTGGATTATTTTCAAGCCATATTATTATTTCATTAATTTCAAACATCTTTGGTTTTTGAAAGCGAAGATACTTAGGTAGAATATTCAACAATGTCTCAGAGTAAAGAAATAATTACATATATGGATAGGTTGGGCTCGGAAGCCAAGGAGGCTTCTTCAATACTGTCCCAAGCTTCATTAGAGCAAAAAAATGAAGCTTTAAAGCATATCTCAGAAGAAATTAAGTTAAATAGAGAAGAAATTCTTAGGGTTAATCAGTCTGATTTGGCATCAGCCAAAGAAAAGTCAATAGGATCTGCCTTAATAGACAGACTTGAGCTAAATGATGCCAGAATTGATTCCATGATTTCTGGTTTAAAAGTAGTATCTGAATTACCTGATCCTGTTGGAGAGATTACTCATCTTGATCCAACTCCTTCAGGAATTAGAGTAAGTAAAATGCGGGTTCCTCTCGGAGTTGTGGGAATAATTTACGAATCTAGACCGAATGTCACAGCTGATGCAGCAGCCCTATGTTTGAAGTCAGGCAATGCCTGTCTATTAAGAGGAGGCTCAGAAGCTATTCAATCTAATAAACTTATCTGGAACTGCCTTCAAAATGGTTTAATCAAAGCAGGGTTACCTAAAGAATGTATCCAGTTGATTGAGACCATTGACAGAGAGGCAGTAAAAACTTTACTGCATTTAGATGAGTACCTAGATGTAATAATACCGCGAGGAGGAAAAGGTTTAGTAAAACTTATCACGGAGGAGTCAAGAGTTCCCGTTATTAAGCACCTTGATGGAATATGTCACGTTTATATCGATCACACAGCAGACCTTAAAAAGGCAGAAGAAATTGCATTCAATGCCAAGACTTACAGATACGGTATCTGTGGAGCAATGGAAACGCTTTTAGTTCATAGCAAAGTTGCCTCTGATGTTTTGCCTTCTTTAACCAGTAAATTAAAGAAAGAAGGAGTTGAAGTCAGAGGATGCATGGAGACGACTAAGTTTGTAGATGTTTCTGATGCAACAGATGAGGATTGGACAACAGAATATCTTGCTCCAATTCTTTCAATAAAAGTTGTTGAATCAATGAATGACGCTATAAACCATATACAAAAGTATGGATCTCAGCATACCGATTCTATAGTTTCTGAAGATCAAAAAAGAGTTGATATATTCTTTAAGCAAGTCGATTCAAGTTCCGTAATGCATAACCTGCCTACGTGTTGGGCTGATGGGTTTGAATATGGTCTTGGAGCTGAAGTAGGAATATCTACAGATAAAATCCATGCAAGAGGGCCTGTTGGGTTGGAGGGCTTAACTTCACAAAAATTTATTGTTAAAGGTAATTCAGAACTAAGAGGAGTTTGATATCGTCCCAAAAAAATTGATTGGTATCTTTGGTGGAACTTTCGATCCTATTCATAACGGTCATGTTCAAGTTATTGAAAATCTATTGAAGATCATCCATTTTGATAAATTGATAGTTATACCCAATGGCCACCCACCGCACAAGGATAAAGGTATTGACCCAAAAGTTAAATTGGAACTAGTTAATATTGCGTTGGCTCACATCGATAATATTCAAATTGACGAAAGAGAACTAAATGCCGAAACTCCTTCTTATGCTTATTTAACTTATAAGCAAGTTCAGCTTGAAAATGAAGGTTCTAGTTTGGCATGGGTAATGGGTTCAGACTCTTTTCTCGGAATAGAAACTTGGTATGAATATGAAAAGCTTCTTCAGGAAGCTAATTTATTGATTCTTGAAAGACCTGGATACTCTTTAGACAATGAATTTTCCGTAAAGCATATTCTTGAACAAAGAAAGGTAAATAACATTTCTGATTTGCATGAAGATTCAGGCAGGATATTTATTTCAAAAATAGATCCAATTGAATTAACCTCAACAAAAATTAGAGACTCAATTAGAAGGAATGAAGATGTATCTTCTTTGTTGAATCATGACGTACACAGACTAATTAAGAATAAAAATTTGTACAAAGAATAAATGACTAAGAATTTAAAAAAAACAATCCTGAACAATCTTGAAGATATTAAAGCTGTTGATCCAGTGGCAATAGATGTAACCAACATTAGCTCTTTGACAGATTATATGGTGATTGCTTCTGGGACATCTAGCCGACATATCGCTGCAATGAGCGAACGTGTTATCGAAGGACTTAAACAAATTGATATTCCTGGCATTAAAATAGAAGGTCAGGGAGGCGATGACTGGTTATTGGTTGATGCTGGAGATGTAATAATCCACCTCATGTCTTCTGAGGCAAGGGAGTTTTACGATTTAGAGAGCTTGTGGGATCCTGAGCTTTAATGAAGATAAATTTTATTTGCATAGAGTCGAATCGACCTGATTGGGCTCAAATGGCTTTCAAGTCATATGAATCAAAATTTAATAAATCCATAAACATAAATTGGATAGGTGTGAAGCCTCTCAACAGAAATAAGAACTATAACGTTCAAGACATTGTCCAAAGAGAAAGTGTGCTTCTTTCGTCAAAACTAAAGAAAGATGATTTTGTTATAACATTGGATAAAGAAGGTCAGAGTTTGAGTACCGAGAAATTGAGATTTCATTTTGATAACTGGATATCAAATGCAAAAGATCTATCAATTATTGTCGGTGGTCCAGATGGATTGGGAAAAGAATTAATACATCAATCTAACTTCTGCTTATCTTTATCCAAGTTAACTTTTCCGCATGCAATAGTACCTGTTATGGCTCTAGAACAGATATATAGAGTCTGGTCCATTACCCAAAACCATCCTTACCATAAGTAAATTTATGAGGAATATTCAGGATTTAAAGAAAGATGAGCAAGATGTTCTTTCTCTTAAAAGAAGATCCAAAGTAGTTTTTGCTTTTCTGTTTATTCTGATTCTTGCGAGTATCTTTAAAATATTTCAATTAACAGTTTTAGAAAGAGCCAATTACTCAGTTGAATCAGAGAAAAATAGAATAATTGAGGTTCCCATATTCCCCTCCAGGGGCCTTATTACATTAGAAGATGGAACAATTATTGCAGAAAATATAGTTACTCAAGGAATATTTATTCAGGGCAGTTTGCTTGAATCATCTAAAGACCAACTAGATATTTTATATAGAGATGTTCTTGATTTAGAAAGAAAATTTCCTGTCCCTCAAACTACAAAACAAAATCAAAAAATATGGCTTGCAAGAGATTTAAGTAGCAAAGAACTTGCAAAATATGAATTTCATAAAAATTCTTTATCTAATATAAAGCTAGGAATAAGCTTAAGAAGATATTTACCTCACAAAAACCTTTTTTCTCATGTCATTGGTCACTTAGGTCCAATTACTAGCGATGAGAGACTGTCGTTGTCAAAAACGGATTATCCAGTTGATGCTTTTATTGGCAAGGTAGGCATAGAGAAGGTATATGAGAAGTCACTAAAGGGTTCAGTTGGAAAAAGTATTATCGAAGTAGATGTATATGGAAATAAGATTAGAGAGATTGAGAGGATAGACCCAGAAAGACCTCAAAATATAACCTTAAGTCTCAATTTTAAACTACAGAAAATAGCTAGAGAGGAACTAGGTGGCAGGAGAGGTGCAGTAGTAGCTTTAGACCCTAATACGGGTATGATCAAGGCCCTAGTTAGTTCTCCAGACTACAATCCTAATATTCTAAATGGTTCAGAAAAAGGAATATTAGTTAAAGACTCCTCAAAGGAAGAAGCTCCTTTTTTTAATAGGGCTATATCAGGATCTTATCCTCCGGCTTCCACCATCAAACCTTTTATTGGCTTACTCGGGCTAGAAGAAAATATAATCAATGAAAGTACAATTGTTGAAGATGTTGGTTTTTTTCAGTTAAAAGAAGATGGAAGAAAATATAGAGGCTGGAAAGAAGATGGGCATGGAAGAGTGAATTTAAATAAAGCTATTGTTGAGTCTTCTGATGTGTATTTTTATCAATTAGCTTCCCAGTTAACGATAGACCGCATCTCAAATTTTTTGTCCAAGTTTGGATTTGGAATGATAAGTGGTATTGATTTATACAATGAGTCAAAAAGTATCTTGCCCACAAGAAATTGGAAACTAGGCAATATTGGCGAAGCCTGGTTTGTCGGAGATACAATTAATATTGGGATAGGGCAGGGCTACATAACATCCACGCCCATACAACTTGCAGTATCTGTTTCTGCCATCGCAACTAGAGGAACAATCTTTAGGCCTAAATTAATTATCAGTAATCAAGATTCTAAAAAGCCAGAAATATTTAAGAAAGTCCAAATAGGAAATGAGAAACATTGGGACTCAATAGAAAAATCAATGATCTCCGTAATCAATTCCTGGAATGGAACTGCCCATAATTTATATGAAGAGGATGGTATCCTTATCGCAGGTAAAACTGGAACTGCACAAATTAAAAGTTTGGTTGATCAAGAGCTTACGGTAAGAGAAGAGTACGAAGGAGTAAGACAAAATATTCAAGATAGAGACCACGCACTTTTTGCAAGTTATGGACCCGTGCCAAACCCTAATTTAGTTGTCATTGTTATTGTTGAAAATGGTGAATCAGGCAGTGCAGTTGCAGCTCCGATAGCTAAAAAACTCATCGAGCAAAATCAAATTAATCTTGCAGAATAATGAGTAACCGTAATCCCCTAGATTATTCTTTAAATCGACCATTATCTTCAGGATATAACCCCATTAGATATCTTTTCAAAGATGTTATTTTATATTTCTGTCTTCTGTCTATTCTAATTTTTGGCTTAGCAATGCTCTATAGTT
>Ga0208130_1000094_pt1 | contig 46334 bp, 45 predicted proteins | sample ETNtaG_31_FD_185771 | JGI IMG/M metagenome (GOLD analysis project Ga0208130, IMG submission 185771) | Marine microbial and viral communities from oxygen minimum zone, Eastern Pacific Ocean - ETNP201310SV78 (SPAdes) (version 2) | ecosystem: Environmental > Aquatic > Marine > Oceanic ... | reverse complement strand
GGATAGAAGATCCCTCTAATAAAGACAATTCTATAGATAGAAATTTCCTCAGGAATGACATTCTGCCAAGATTAGAAAATAGATGGATTTCCATTGATAAAAGATTCTTCAAGGTTGCAAGGTTGGCATTAGAGTCAAGTGAAAGATCAAATGATCTTGCTAAGATTGATCTCAATACACTAGGTGATATTGATAGAATTGATGCTGATGGATTTAGCATGCTTTCGCAAAACCGAAGACGTAATTTGCTTAGATATATTCTAAAAAAAAGAGGTATTCAGCAACCGACATTCAATCAAATGATGGATGGTATAAAAATACTCTCTAGTTTGACTAAAAATAAAAAAAACAATCGCCTAGAATGGTCCGGTATCGATATATACCATTATGATAAAAAACTGTTTTTTGTTGAACAATCCGAATGCATAAATATAAAGAAAAAAATAAAAATCTTTCCAGATAAAATCCTAGAATTAGACGGTAATATGGGCAAATTAAAATTGAGTCCTGCTAATAAAGGAAATATTTCTCCAGAAATTGCAAAACTTGGCTTAGATGTAACCTATAGAAAAGGAGGAGAGAAAATCAAACCAATTGGAAGAAAGTATAGCCATAAATTAAAAAATTTATTTCAAGAAAAAAAAATATACCCCTGGATGAGAGGAAAAATTCCTTTACTCAAATATAGAAATGAGTTGGTGTGCGTCGGAAATTTATGGGTTGCGGAAAAATTTCATAAGCAAAATGGTTATTCTCTAATCTGGTCAGAAAAACCTGATATAAATTAACGATAAAGATTTTATTTTATTTTTTGCATTGTTTTGAAACTAACGATCTGGTAAGTTTTAAAGCCGTCTATACATTTATGACGGGTGACCTAAAATTGCTTAACAATTCCGAAAAAAAATCAACAAAAAGAGATTTTTCTCACAAACTATTCAATCTCGGAATAGAGAGCTCATGACAGCTTTCGTATTTGTGACTGGTGGTGTTGTTTCCAATCTTGGGAAAGGCATAACTTCTGCATGTTTGGGTGCAATTCTCGAATCTAGAGGATTGTCAATCAGTATGATAAAACTCGATCCATATATAAATGTTGATCCGGGAACAATGAGCCCCTTCCAGCATGGAGAAGTATTTGTTACATCTGATGGAACTGAGACTGATCTTGATCTTGGTCATTATGAGCGTTTTGTTAGAACTGAAACAGGCAGGAACAGTAATTTTACTGCTGGAAGAATTTATGAGTCTGTGATCGCTAAAGAAAGGAGAGGTGATTATCTTGGTGCAACTGTACAAGTGATTCCTCATATCACTGATGAAATAAAAAATGGCATAAAAAAAGGATCTAATGATGCCGATATATGTCTTGTAGAGATTGGAGGAACCATTGGAGATATTGAATCTCTTCCATTTATGGAGGCGATCAGACAAATGGGTATTGAGCTTGGTTCAGAAAAAGTAGTTTATGTTCATCTGACACTCGTCCCATACATTGCTTCATCGTCAGAGATAAAGACAAAACCGACACAGCACTCAGTGAAAGAAATGAGATCGATTGGTATTCAGCCAGATATTTTAGTATGCCGCTCAGAACAAGAACTACCAGACGAGCAAAGAAAAAAGATAGCTCTATTCACTAATGTTAATGAGGAAGCTGTAATTTCAGCATACGATGTTGATGATCTCTACAAAATTCCTGAGATGATGCATCAACAGTCTTTAGATAGTATCGTGATCAAAAAACTAAAACTCAAAACACCTGACGCTAATCTAAATGAATGGAAGTCCATTGTTAGGGCAAAAACTTCCGCTAAGAAAGAAATTAATATAGCAATGGTTGGGAAATATATGGATCTGAGAGATGCATATATTTCTCTTACTGAGGCACTTTTACACGGAGGTATTAAGAATCTAGTTAAGGTAAATATTAGTTATATTGAATCCCAAGATATTGAAAAAGAGGGCACGAATTTACTTGAAAGCATGGATGGAATAGTAGTTCCAGGAGGCTTTGGTGACAGAGGTATTGAAGGTAAGATTGAAACTGTAAGGTATGCTAGAGAAAAAGGTATACCCTATCTTGGGATCTGTCTTGGTATGCAGGTTGCGATTATCGAAGCAGCGAGAAATCTTGCCAATTTAAAGGGCGCCCACAGTACTGAGTTTAATAAAGACACCAAATATCCTGTAATCGCTCTTATTACAGAATGGCAGCAAGCATCAGGAGAAATTGAAGAGAGGGATGAGGATTCTGAAATGGGCGGCACAATGCGATTAGGAGCTCAAGAGATATATTTACAAAAAAATACATTTGCTCGCTCTCTATATAAAAAAGAAGTCATAAAAGAACGTCATCGTCATCGCTATGAGTTCAATAACAACTTTAAGGATTCTCTAGAAAATGCAGGCATCCAATTTTCAGGTTTATCAGTCGATAATTTAGTAGAGATGATTGAAATTCCAGACCATCCATGGTTTGTGGCCAGTCAATTTCATCCTGAATTTACATCTAATCCAAGAGATGGGCATCCACTTTTCAGGGGTTTTATTGAGGCAGTATTAAAATATAAGGAAAAAGGCTAAAAATATGAAACTAATTGACTTCGACTTCCCGAATCAAAGACCTTTTTTCTTAATATCTGGTAATTGTGTTGTTGAAAGCGAACAGTCAGCAATTGACACAGCAGGATATTTAAAGGAGATCACTAATAAACTTGAAATACCATTTATTTATAAATCCTCTTTTGATAAGGCAAATAGAAGTTCGATAGATAGTTTTAGAGGATTAGGTATTGATGAAGCCCTTAAGATATTGGACTCTGTGAAATCGAAAATTGGTGTACCAATCCTAACCGACGTTCATGAGGACTCTCCAATAAATGAAGTAGCAGATGTGGTTGATATTCTTCAAACCCCATCTTTCCTTTGCAGGCAAACTAACTTTATTCTTAATGTCGCTAATCAAGGGAAACCAGTAAATATAAAAAAAGGACAATTCCTATCACCTTCTGAAATGAAAAATGTTGTTGAAAAGGCATATTCCACTGGGAATAAAAAAATAATGGTCTGTGAGAGAGGGTTTACTTTTGGGTATAACAACCTTGTTTCTGATATGAGAAGCATCCCTATACTCAGAAAATTAGGATGCCCAGTAGTATTTGATGCGACCCATTCAGTTCAACTTCCCGGAGGGGAGGGCAATAAATCAGGAGGATCAAAGGAGTTCATTCCTGTCCTCGCAAGAGCGGCAGTAGCCTCTGGGGTAAGCGGTTTATTTATGGAAACTCATAAAAATCCTGATGAAGCCTTAAGTGATGGTGCAAATTCTATACCATTAAACATGATGGAGAAGCTGTTGGATACTTTGCTATCAATTGATAGAACGGTAAAGTCTCAGGAATATCTTGAAGATAAAATATGATTGATGTTATCCAAATTCAAATCTAATGTTTAGAATATCAAAAATACTCGGGAGAGAAATATTAGATTCTAGGGGTAACCCTACTGTAGAGGCTGAACTGTGTTTGGAGGATGGAAGTTTAGGTATCGCAGCAGTGCCCTCAGGTGCATCTACAGGTATCCGCGAAGCCATTGAATTGAGAGATGGTGATTCAAATAGGTATCTTGGTCTTGGAGTTACTAAAGCTGTAAATAATATAAATAGCAAAATTTCTGGCGCACTTCACGACAAGAATATAAGCAATCAAGAGGAGCTTGACCAGTTTCTTGTTGATCTTGATGGTTCAGAGGATAAATCGAATTTAGGTGCAAATTCCTTGTTATCAGTATCAATGGCTTTTGCAAAAGCATGTTCGAAATCACAAAGAATCCCGCTCTACGAATACTTTGGTGATCAAACGAATCTTCCAATACCAATGATGAATATAATTAATGGTGGTGCACACGCAAACAATACCATTGATATTCAGGAGTTTATGATAATTCCAGTAAGTGCACCTAACTTCAAAGAATCCCTCAGATACGGTGCCGAAGTTTTTCATTGTTTAAAAAAAGTTCTTAACCAAAAGCAACTTAATACAGCTGTAGGAGATGAAGGTGGTTTTGCGCCTGATTTGAAAACGAATGAAGAGGCATTAGATATAATATTGGAAGCTATAATGAATGTAGGTTTAAAAGAGGGAAATGATATTGTTTTGGCACTTGATGTTGCGAGTAGCGAATTTTATAAAGACGGTTATTATCATTTAGACTCTGAAAATCGTAAATTTAATTCAGAAGAGTTCTCTAGCTATCTAGGAAATTTAGTTAATGCTTATCCAATAATATCAATTGAGGATGGCATGGACGAATCTGATTGGAATGGATGGAAAATTCTATCAGATGAACTAGGGCATAAAATCCAATTGGTTGGTGACGACTTATTTGTCACAAATAAGAAAATTCTTCAGGATGGAGTTGACAAAGAAATAGCAAATTCAATTTTAATTAAGCCAAATCAAATTGGTACAATTACGGAAACAATTGAAGCTATTGATCTGGCTATTAAGTCTAATTATACAGCAATAGTCTCACATCGTTCAGGAGAAACATCAGACACTACTATTTCTGACATTGCAGTTGGAACAAGAGCAACGCAAATAAAAACAGGATCCTTATCAAGATCAGATAGGGTGGCAAAATACAATCAATTGCTTAGGATTGAAGAGAGCTTAGGTAAAAGAGCAACTTTCGATGCAAAGAGTGCATTTGCTGTTCCTTTCCTTAATAACGATACATAATTTTTATGGAAAATATTCGATGGATAATTCTAGCGCTATCAATAATCACTATTTTTTTGCATATTAATATATGGGTTTCAGAAAATGGGTACCAGAGAATTCGCTCGCTCTCTTCTCAAATTAATGATCAGAGAGAAATTAATCAAGTTTTAAGAGATCGAAATAATGCACTTCAGGCAGAAATTGATAATCTTCGGAGCGGAAATGAATCAATTGAAGAAAGAGCGAGGAGTGATCTCGGATTTATAAAAGATGATGAGATATATTATTTTGTCGTAGAGTAATTTTTTTATCCCCTCTTTAACAAGACGTATAAGGCACCGGTTCCGCCATCATGTTGACGTGCTGAAACATAAGCCAATACTTGTTTCCATTTTTTTAGTGATCTCTTGACCTCATCTTTTATAACTGGGCCTCTTTCACCTGATCCTAAACCTTTTCCATGTATTATTCGAACACATCTATGATTACTTAGTATTGAATGATTGATAAATGATTTAAGAGCATCGCTTGCCTGATTTAGGTTTAAACCATGAAGATCAAGTTCCGATTCTACGCTGATTTGACCCTTCTCAAGTTTTTTTAGGATTCTATAATCAATACCTTTGCGATGAAATCTTAGGAAAGCTGATGTTGATTTTTCTTGATCCTCAATATCACAATCGAGCGTTTCTGTTAAAACATCTCGCTGATCTATTTGAGTAAATCTTGCTTTTGCAATAGGTTTTTTTTTGAAATATTGTTTCTTGTTTTCTTTTAGTGGTACCGAGTTTTTCACAGTATTTCGAAACAATTCACGGTCTTCTGGTGATATACTTATTTCGTCTTTATTTTTAGTTGTCATCTTAATTGCTCAACTTATTTGATGTAACTCATCATACCATTGGTATATAAGATAGATATATGGACTAATTTGGATTATTGATATTAGATGATTATTTTATTAAGCAATGATGATGGTTACAATGCGAATGGTATAAAGGTTTTATCGAAATCTTTAGATCAAATCGCACGCGTAATTTTTTGCGCTCCGATGAAGAATCATTCTGGGTCGAGTAGCTCTTTATCCCTTCGCAAAGATATCAGTGTAAAACAAATTGAAAAAGATGTTTTTGTTGTTAACGGTACTCCAGCAGATACTGTTCATCTGGGATTATCAGGATTCCTAGATGTCACTCCTGATCTAGTTGTATCAGGTATTAATCACGGTGCAAATCTCGGAGAAGACATACTTTATTCAGGCACTGTAGCTGCTGCGATTGAAGGGAGAGTTCTTGAAATGCCTTCAATTGCTGTTTCCTCGTTAGGAGATACAGAAAGAGATTTTAAAGTCGCCGCTAGAGTTACGATTGAGCTAATCCAAAGACTAAAAAAATACTCATTACCTAAAGGCACAATTTTAAATGTCAACGTTCCAGCAATAAATTATGATGAAATTAATGGTTTTTGTATTACCAGATTGGGCAATCGCCATAGATCTTATCCAATCAAAAAAGTTTCCAAAGATAAGTCAGAGAGAGTTTTTCAGATTGGGTTACCAGGAAAGGGTCGTGACGCAGGGCCCGGAACAGACTTTTATGCAATACAGCACAACTCTGTCTCAATTTCACCTTTGCATATAGACATGACTCATCATGCAATTTTTAATAACACGGAAAGATGGCTGTCTAGAAAATGAAATTTGATGAATCACAGCGTGGCATTGGGATGACATCAGAGAGAACGCGTGAAAGACTCATTGATAGACTAAAGGAGCAGGGAATTAAGTCTCGAATTGTATTAGATCAGATAAAAAAAGTACCAAGACATATTTTTGTAGATGAGGCGCTGTCTAGCCGTGCTTATGAAGATACTGCACTCCCAATTGGCCATGGTCAAACCATCAGTCAACCCTATATAGTTGCGAGGATGACTGAGGTTTTATTGAATCACGTGAATGGGAATAAAATACTCGAAATTGGAACAGGTTGTGGATATCAAACAGCAGTATTATCGCCACTTTTCAAAAAAATATACAGCGTTGAAAGAATCAATCCTCTTTTAGTTAAAACAAAGAAGAGATTGAGATCTCTGGGTATTTATAATGTAAATTATCGTCATGATGACGGCTGGAATGGTTGGGAAAAATATGGCCCATATGACGGAATCATAGTTGCAGCTGCAGCTCCGCAGGTGCCCGAAAAATTACTACATCAACTTGAGATTGGTGGCACATTGATAATGCCTTTTGGCGTAAAAGAAAAACAAGAGTTAGTGATTGTCTATCGAGATGGCGATAATTTTGATTATAAAAGACTGGGAGCGGTAAGCTTTGTTCCTCTCGTAAAAGGTAAGAAGTAGATAATGGTAAATGAATATATTTGATTTTTTGTATAAGAAGATAATCAGTTGGTCAAGAATGCCAAATGCAGATAGATATTTATTCGCATTAAGTTTTTCTGAGTCTTCCTTTTTTCCTATACCGCCTGATGTCATGTTGATTCCTATGTGCTTAGCCAACAGAAGTAAGATCTGGTATTTGGCAGGAATAACAACAATAAGTTCAGTATTGGGAGGCGTATTAGGTTATCTATTAGGCTATTTGGTATTTGATCTTATTGAAGCATGGTTAATAAATTCTGATTATTGGTCCTCTTATGAAACAGCTAGGTTATGGTTTGATAAATGGGGTTTATTTGCTGTACTGCTTGCTGGTTTTTCCCCTATTCCATATAAAATCTTTACTATTGCAGCAGGAATTACAGGAGTAAATATTTTTGGTTTTATTCTGTTTTCTATTCTTGGGAGAGGAGCGAGGTTTTTCTTGATCGCTGCGTTAATTTATATGGGTGGCGATGCGTTCAAACACATAATAGAAAAATATATTAATATTCTAGGATGGTTTATCGTATTTATAGTATTAATATTCTTTTTATTTTTATAATTAATTGTATATGAGTATGAAAAATTTATTAAAAGTAACTATTCTTGCTTTAATTATCTCAGGATGCGCGTCGAATCAAATTGATCGTGATCAATCAAAAAAACATTTTGTAAGATATGGTGAAACAATAATTTTTATTGCTTGGAGGTATGGTATTGATCATCAAGATCTTATCAGTTGGAATAATCTCACAAATGAAGGATTGATATACCCAGGGCAAATATTAGACTTAGAGCCACCTCAAAATTTTACCCGAGTTAATAGAAAAAAAGAGAGTGAGAAAAAACCCACTGTAAAAAAAATAAAAGATAGCATTCAGAGTAATCGTGATGGATGGGATTTACCAACTGATGGGAAAATAATCAGCAAGTATAATAGTAATTCAGCCACAATGAGCGGTATTGTAGTTGATGGTGTTATTGGGCAAGATATTCTCGCTTCATCAAGTGGCGAGGTTGTTTATGCTGGCAATGATCTACCCGGTTTTGGGCAATTAATAATAATAAAACACAGCGAAACTTTTCTGAGTGCCTATGGATACAATCAGGATGTCTATGTGAATGAGGGTCAAAATGTCAAAAAAGGTCAAAAAATTGCGAGCATGGGGTTAAATTCAAATCAAGTGCCTTGTTTGTACTTTGAAATAAGACGGTCAGGAAAGCCTATTGATCCTCTTATACTACTCTCAAGTTCTTAGTTTCTTATTCGATTAAAAGAATTGCAACCGGGTCTCTTCCTTCTGATATAAGAATATTATATGTTTTAGATGCTGCAATTGTTGTCATAGCTTCAATGCCAATATTTTTTTTTGCAAGGTCGAAAACAAGATTGCGATTAGGTGTCACTGAGTTCTTACCAGTGCCAAAGATAATTACATCAGGCTGTTCTTCTAGAATGAAATCAATATCAGAAATTGATGTTTTATCTACATTTTTACCTTTCCATTCTCCAAGAATTTTATCTGAATTTAGAACGCATGAATAATTGATGTAATCAGAACCAATTAAAAGCTTGTCTTTCTTCACAGATCTAATTGAGGTTGAAAGATTATTCTCTTTGGAAAACTGCATAGTTATTTTCAATAATCAATTGAGTAAATTACACTGATATTTATTATTTAATAATTCGTATATTATGTTACTCAAACCCTTGTTCATCAATGAAAATCTACCATGAAACACGATAATAATAATCAAAGTGAGATAGTTGAAAGGAAGTATTCTAAAAACGATAATCTCAAATCATTAGATCCAATTATTGCGAAGATATTATCATCACGGGGTATCACAAATATAGAGCAAACAAACTATAACCTCAGTTCGCTCGCACCAATAAGCTCCCTAGAAAATGTCAATTCTGCTGTGAATGTTCTTATTGAAAACATGAATGAGCAAATTGTAATAGTCGGAGACTATGATGTTGACGGCGCTACTGGTGTCTCTCTTTTGATGAGATGTCTCTCCGATTTTGGTTTTACAAAAATAGACTATATTGTTCCCAACAGGTTAAGAGATGGGTATGGCCTAACAGTAGATGTTGTCCTAGATGCTAAGAATTTAAATCCAAATCTACTAATAACAGTTGATAACGGCATATCAAGTATCGAGGGTGTAAAAAAAGCGAGAGGGTTAGGTATCGATGTAATCATTACAGATCATCATTTGCCGGGGAACATAACTCCAAATGCTAATGTAATTGTTAATCCCAACTTAGCTAATAGTAAATTTTTAAGTCCAAATCTTGCCGGCGTAGGAGTTGCATTCTATTTAATGGCAGCTCTCGGGAAAGAACTAGAAAATCAAGGTAACAATGGCGCGAGCAAGATTGTCTTGAAGTACCTTGATCTAGTCGCACTAGGAACTGTTGCAGATGTTGTAAAATTTGATTTTAATAATAGGATCATAGTTGACAGAGGGATAAAAGCCATCAGAAATGGAAAATGTTCTTCTGGAATACTTGCACTGATCAAAGAATCAGGAAAAGATCATAAAAAAACAAGCAGTCAAGATCTTGGCTTTTCGGTAGCACCAAAAATAAATTCAGCGGGAAGATTAGATGATATTTCTATTGGTATAGAGTGTTTATTAACTGATGATCCTGCAGAAGCAAGAAAATTATCTGAGATTCTTATTGCTACGAATAAAGAAAGAAAGGATATTCAAACAAAAATGCAAGAAGAGGCTAATAATTTAGTTTCAGACATAACAAATGATGATACCTCATCTTGCATATGTATTTTTCATGATGACTGGCATCAAGGTATTGTGGGATTGATTGCTTCAAGATTAAAAGAGAAGTGCAATAGACCCGTTATTGCTTTTGCTTCTGAAGGAAATAGCAAAATAAAAGGCTCAGCAAGGTCAATTCAAGGGATACATATCAGAGATATTCTGGAGTCAGTTGCGTCCGAAAAATCAGATCTAATTATAAAATTTGGTGGTCATTCTATGGCAGCTGGACTCACGATAGAAAAACACAACTATGAAGAATTTAAATTTTCAGTCTCGAGGATTATGAATAAAAATTACCCTGATTTTGATTTCACAGGCAAAATCGTTACTGATGGTGAAATTCCGTCAAATAAGCTGAATGCAGGATTTGCAAAACACCTAGAAAGTTTTGGCCCGTGGGGCACAGATTTTGAAGAACCAAAATTTCATGGTAAATTTCTCATCCATGATCAGAGAGTGGTTGGTAACAATCATTTAAAAATGGAAGTTCAACCAGTTAAAGGCAATCAAATAATTGATGCCATCGCATTCAATCACGATAAATTTATTGCTAGAGATTCAGTTGGTTTTGTCTATAGATTGTGTTTGAATGAATTCCGAGGTAATACAAAGGAGCAGTTAATTGTAGAAAAAATATATGGTGAAATATGAATGAAATCAATAATCTAAATAACTATATTAAATCTATTTATGATAGTGCCATTTCACTCAGGGGGTATCTTTGACTACGATCAAAAATATGAGCGTTTACAAGAGATAAACAGAGAACTTGAAAATCCTGATGTTTGGACAGACGCCAATTATGCAAAATCACTCAATAGAGAAAAATCGAAACTAGAAAATACAATTGTTCCATTGGATACTATCATATCAACATCTAATGATTTGATAGAACTATTTAATCTTGCAAAAGATGAAGGTGATGATGAAACGATTCTGGAGATTGAAGCAGATGCAATAAAGTTGTACCAGCAAATAGAAATTCTTGAATTTCGGAGAATGTTTGATGGTGAGATGGATTCTTCAGATGCTTATCTAGATATCCAATCTGGAGCTGGAGGAACAGAGGCTCAAGATTGGGCAGAAATGATTTTAAGGATGTATCTAAGGTGGTCAGAGTCCCATGAATTTAAGACTGAAATTATAGAGATCTCATCGGGTGATGTAGCTGGAATAAAAAGCGCTACTGTTCATATTAAGGGTGAGTATGCTTATGGTTGGTTAAGATCAGAAACAGGCGTACACAGGTTAGTTAGAAAGTCACCATTTGACTCTGGTAATAAACGTCATACCTCCTTTGCATCTGTTTTTGTTATGCCTGAAGTTGATGATAGCATTGAAATTGAGATCAACCCTTCTGATCTTCGTATTGATGTATACAGAGCAAGCGGTGCTGGTGGACAGCATGTCAATAGAACAGAGTCAGCTGTTAGAATAACACATCTCCCAACAAACCTTGTCGTGCAATGTCAGAATGATAGGTCTCAACATAAAAATAAGGCGACAGCGATGAAGCAATTAAAAGCGAAGTTATATGAGCTGGAACTGCAGATGAAGAAATCTGCTTCATCAGAGGTCGAAGATAGTAAAGCTGATGTAGGGTGGGGTAATCAAATTAGATCATATGTACTAGATCAGAGTAGAATAAAGGATTTAAGAACTGGAGTTGAAGTAGGAAATACACAAGCAGTATTGGATGGAGATTTGGATAAATTTATAGAAGCAAGTCTAAAACAGGGGTTATAAGTGTCAGAAGATAAAAATGAAAACGATTTAATAAGAGAAAGACGAAGAAAGCTTTCAGAATACAGAAAAGAAGGAGTGGCGTTCCCAAATGATTTTAGGCGTTCTATTCTGGCTGATGATCTTCATAAAAATTATGATGATTCAAGCAAAGAAGAGCTTGAGGTAAATCAGATTCCTGCTTCGGTATCAGGAAGAATTATTGCTAAGAGGGTTATGGGTAAAGCAAGCTTTATAAAACTCCAGGATGTCAGCGGTCAAATTCAAGTAAGAATGGAAAGGGATAGATTACCAGAAGGGCTTTATCAAGAATTTAAAAAATGGGATGTTGGCGATATTATTGGGGTTTCTGGAGTTCTTTTTAAAACAAATACAAATGAGTTAACAGTCCTAGCAGATACATCAATATTACTCACAAAGTCACTGAGACCTCTCCCAGAAAAATTTCATGGTTTATCAAATCAGGAAATGAGGTATCGACAGAGATATGTAGACCTGATCATGAATGAAAAAAGCAGAAATGTATTCATTACGCGGTCAAAGATCATCACCCTGATACGAGAATTCATGAATACAAGATCATTTCTTGAGGTAGAAACCCCCATGATGCATTCGATACCAGGAGGTGCTGTCGCTCGCCCATTTGAAACTCATCACAATACATTAGATATGAAGCTTTTTCTTAGGATTGCGCCTGAGTTGTTCTTGAAAAGACTTGTCGTAGGTGGATTTGAGAGAGTTTATGAGATAAATCGTAATTTCAGAAATGAAGGAGTGTCTACACAACACAATCCAGAATTTACTATGTTAGAACTTTATCAGGCCTATGCAGATTATGAGGATTTTATGGTGCTGATTGAAGACATGATGTCTGAGATATCAGTTGGTATTCATAAGTCAGAATCCATCATTTATCAAGAAAAAGAGATTAACTTCAAAGGTCCTTTTCATAGAATGACAATGGAAGAAGCAATTATAAAATATAACCCCGATTTGAATAAAGAAAATATCAGAGATAAGGCTTACCTAGAAAATTACGCAAATCAATTAAGTATAAAAATTGAGGAAACATATAATGCTGGAAAAATTCAGGCAGAGATTTTTGAAAAAACGTGTGAAGAGAACTTAGTTGAGCCAACTTTTATTTATGCTTATCCAACAGAAGTTTCTCCCTTATCAAGAAGGAATGACAGTGATCCTTTTATCACTGATCGTTTTGAATTTTTTGTATTTGGACGTGAGCTAGCAAACGGGTTTTCAGAATTGAATGATCCCGAAGATCAATCCGAGCGTTTCAAAGCCCAAGTTAAAATGCTGGAACAAGGAGATAATGAAGCAATGTCATATGATCATGATTACATTAGAGCTTTAGAGTATGGGTTGCCACCCACAGCAGGCTTAGGAATTGGAATTGACAGATTGGTTATGTTATTTACAGATTCTGCTTCCATAAGGGATGTGCTTCTTTTTCCATACATGAGGAACGAAAAGGCTGAAAACTAGAGTTTTGCTCTGAATGGTATGGCATTCCCCCCTTCATACTGTAGGCTTTTTTCTTTGAATATGATATTGATCATAGCCATCATCATAATGCCTTCAATTGAAATTATTTGAGCGCCAGTATCTTTACCGTTATGAAATAATTTATCATCTAATTTGATATCAGTTGAATCCAATTTGTAAACGATAGCTCTTCTTTTCACTCTTCCAATATGCTCGGTTCTCGCAACAACTTCTTGTCCAACATAGCAGCCTTTTTGAAAGCTAATACCGTCTATAACGTCCATATTCAACATGTGAGGTGTATATTTCTCTGAATGTTGAATCGAAATATCAACAAGATTTTCAGTCATCCTGGCTGCTTTCCAATCTTCTTGCTTCATAGGATTTTTTAAGATTTCTATTTTTTCTGTGTTGGAGAATATTTCTTTTGCTCCAGACTCTTTTAAATCATTTATGACTATAAATTGATTACTGCTCATCGTTACTTTTTTTCTGATCTCATTGCTATCCATTTTCTTAAAGCAAGATGACCACACATCAGAAGATAATTCGATATTTACGTCAGATCTAAAAATGAACTTTTTTAATCTATTGATAATTATCTCAGACATGGTGTGATGAATAATCACTCCTATCTTTTCATTAAATTGAAATAATTGACAAGTAGCTATTACCCTTCCTTTTGGATTGCAAAAAGCCGCATTCCTTGTTGTATTTTCATCGAGTTTCTCTATGTCCTGAGTAACTTGACCCTGAAGAAAGTCAACTCTGTCTTTTCCACCAATAAATATTATATTGAATAAATCAGCACTCATAATTTTTGTCTCATTTAAGATGATTCGTGTATATAAAAGAAAAAAAATTCTGGCATAATTATACTATGGAAAACAAAAATAAAAGTCTAAAACGATCAGACACCAAGAACTCTGAAAAAAATAAAAATCAAAAGACATCAAAAGTGCATAAACAACCTAAAGAGATCGGAGGCAGGGGTGGCTTAGATCCATCTAGGTATGGAGATTGGGAAAAAGACGGAAGATGCATTGATTTTTAGTTGAATGCCCAAACTATTTATTTATCATTATCACCACTATCTGAAGCAAAATAATGTCTAATCGAGTACGACCTCTATCGCCGCATCTAACCATTTATAGATGGCCAATAACAATGATATTGTCAATATTGCACAGAGGTACTGGCATAGTTCTTACTCTGGGTCTATTAAGTTTCTCACTGTGGCTAGGAAGCATTGCGCTCGGTGAAGATCATTATAAAAAATTTATCAACCTATCAACTTCGTGGCCCGGAAGCCTTTTTTTGCTGTCATTGAGTTTTGCTTTTTTTCTTCATCTATCCAATGGAATTAGACATTTATATTGGGATACAGGAAGAGGCTTTAATAAAGATAATGTAGAACTTTCGGCCAGAATAGTAATCATCTCCACGTTCGCTCTTACGTGTTTATTTTGGTGGTGGTTATGAAAATATTGTCATTGCTCGGTCTCGTAATTAAAAATAACTTAGTAGAGGGAGCTTCGGCTCATTGGTGGTCTCAGAGAGTGTCAGCTTTCTTTCTTGCGATCTTATTTGTATGGTTCACATTTTCATTCGGGAATATTGAAAATTATGAATATGATGCAGTTATTTCATGGAGTTCGGGTATTCTCAACTCTGTGATGTTGCTTTTGCTGTCTATTGCAATGATATATCACTCCAGTCTTGGTCTTGAAGTAATTATTGAGGATTATATTCATACAAGAAAAACAAGAAAATACTCTCTTATCCTTAATAAAGTAATTCATTTGCTCTTGGCAGTTGTAACGATTGTCTCGATTTTTTTTATTAATACGGGGTCACAATAATGAGTGAATATGATTTTATTGATCATGATTATGATGTCATTGTTGTTGGTGCAGGTGGATCAGGTTTGCGTGCCACATTTGGTCTCTCTCAATCCGGCCTAAAAACAGGATGCATTACAAAGGTTTTTCCTACTAGAAGCCATACAGTTGCTGCTCAAGGAGGGATAAGCGCTGCTTTAGGAAATATGGGTGAAGATGATTGGCGTTGGCATATGTACGATACTGTTAAAGGTGGTGACTGGCTTGGAGACCAAGATGCAATAGAATATATGTGTAAAGAGGCTCCTGATGCGGTGATTGAGCTTGAGCATTATGGGGTTCCATTTTCGAGAACCGAAGATGGTCTAATTTATCAGAGACCGTTCGGAGGAATGACTACTCATTATGGTGAAGGAATAGCTCAAAGAACCTGTGCAGCAGCAGACAGAACAGGACATGCTATGTTGCACACTCTCTATCAGCAATCACTCAAATATTCAGCGGAATTTTTTATTGAGTTTTTCGCTATTGATTTGATCATGATTGATGGTGAGTGTCGCGGAGTTGTTGCTCTAGAGATGGCGACAGGAAAATTACATCGTTTTAGATCGCATAAAGTTATATTGGCAACTGGCGGTTATGGGAGATCATACTTCTCATGTACGTCAGCGCATACATGCACAGGAGATGGTAATGCAATGGTGACTAGAGCAGGACTTCCATTGCAGGACATGGAATTTGTTCAATTTCATCCAACTGGAATTTATGGCGCAGGAATGCTCATTACAGAGGGAGCAAGAGGTGAAGGTGGTTATCTGACAAACTCGGATGGAGAGCGATTTATGGAAAGATATGCTCCCAATGCAAAAGATCTCGCATCAAGAGATGTTGTAAGCCGGTCAATGACAATTGAAATTCAAGAAGGGAGGGGTGTTGGTCCTGATAAAGACCATATTTTTCTGCATCTGGAGCATCTGGGTTCAGATGTTATAGATGAACGTCTTCCCGGTATCGCAGAATCAGCAAAAGTTTTCGCTGATGTTGATGTCACTGAGTCGCCAATCCCAGTGCTACCAACTGTTCACTATAACATGGGAGGAATTCCAACCAATTACAATGGGGAAGTTGTTACGCTGCATAATGGCGATCCAGAGCATGTTGTGCCGGGGCTTATGGCTGTTGGTGAGGCAGGATGCGTTTCAGTGCATGGTGCCAATAGGTTGGGATCAAACTCTTTGCTTGATCTGGTGGTTTTTGGAAGGGCGGCAGCAAAATTTTGTATAAATGACCTAAAAAATAAAGGAAGTTTGGAGCCATTTCCAAAAGATGCCGGAGAAAATAGTATCTCCAGGCTTGATAAAATTCGCAATGCAAAAGGTTCAGTTTCAACCTCTGAGTTGAGGCTTGAAATGCAAAAAATTATGCAAAACTTCGCAGCTGTATTTAGATCGGGCGACTCTCTTAAAAAAGGAGTTTCTCTTCTTAGTGAATCCTATAAGAAGTTCGAGGATATTTCTGTTTCAGATCGATCTTTGATTTGGAATACAGATATAATTGAAACTATGGAATTAGAAAACCTCTTAATAAATGCAACCGCAACAATCGACTCTGCAGAACATAGAAAAGAAAGTCGAGGGGCGCATGCAAGAGAGGATTTCACTGAGAGGGATGACCAAAATTGGATGAAGCATACTTTGTGCTGGATAAATGGGCCAGGAAAAGTAAGTTTTGGATATCGTCCTGTTCATCAGGAAACACTGACTGAAGAGGTGGAAGCCATTCCACCAAAGGCGAGAGTGTATTGATATCATGGCCAAATTTAATTTACCGGTAAACTCAAGGGTTAAAAAAGGGAAGCATTTTGAGGCTCCAAAAGAGGCCGAAAATGTGAGGAGATATATTGTTTATAGATATAATCCCGATCTCGATGAGAATCCTAGAATGGATATATTTGATATCGATATGGATAATTGTGGTCCTATGGTACTGGATGTTCTTATTAAGATCAAAAATGAGATTGATCCAAGCCTGACATTCAGACGATCTTGCAGAGAAGGGATATGCGGTTCATGTGCGATGAACATTAATGGTGGCAATTCACTTGCGTGTACGATTTCTGCATCGAGCATCAGCGGTGATACAAAAATATATCCATTGCCTCATATGCCGGTAGTCAAAGATCTGGTAGCAGATCTTACACATTTTTATCAACAATATGCTTCCATAAAACCTTGGCTGCAGTCGAAGAAGGAGCCACCTGAGCATAAAGAAAGAATTCAGTCAAAAGAAGAACAAGAGAAAATCGATGAACCCGCAGCATGCATTTTATGCGCTTGTTGTTCAACAAGTTGCCCCAGTTATTGGTGGAATAGTGATCGTTATCTTGGACCTGCTGCTCTCCTTGCATCATACAGGTGGTTAGTTGACAGTAGGGATGATGCAAAAGATGAAAGACTTGATGAAATTGAGGACTCTTTTCGATTATACAGGTGTCATACCATCATGAATTGCACTAACACCTGTCCAAAAGGCTTGAATCCTGCAGAAGCAATAGCCAATACAAAGAAAATGCTAATAGAAAGACATTCACAATAAGAGCGACTTATTTATGTCTTCATTCCCAGAAATTCGTTGGCAGTGTCGAAGAGGAATGAGGGAGCTGGATGAATTATTAACCAGGTTTCTCGATACAAAATACGCTGACTCTCCCAGCGATGTTCAGATGGCTTTTGTCGAGCTCCTAAAGTTAAGTGACCCTGAATTGGTTAAACTTCTTCTAACCCCATATCGTTCACAAGCCAAAGAGATCAATAATATTATTGATAAAATTAAAAATTAAATGGAAGTATTTTATCGATGAAGCCAATATTTTATGTATATACTAAACCGGGTTGCCATCTTTGTGAGATCTTGATTGAGCAATTAATGGAAACATTGAGAGATAAAGCAGATATCAAATTTATTGATATAGAGTCGAAACCGGAACTATTCAATGAGTATTGCGAGATAATACCTTTAGTGAAGTATAGAGATAAGGAGTTATTCCGATATCACTATGATCATAATATTATTAAAAAAATTATGATGACTTTCCCTCGCCAAGCATCTTAACTTAGTATTTCTGGATATATATAAAAAATAAAAAGCTATGCAACAAATTAGAAACTTTTCAATAATCGCTCATATAGATCATGGGAAATCCACTCTTGCTGACCGTTTTATCCAAATTTGTGGTGGTTTGCAAGACAGAGAAATGGCTGAACAGGTCTTAGATTCAATGGATATTGAAAGAGAGAGAGGCATTACGATTAAGGCGCAAAGCGTATCACTGGATTATGTTTCTGAGGATGGCAATAAATATCAATTAAATTTTATTGACACACCAGGTCATGTTGATTTTTCTTATGAGGTGTCTCGCTCCCTAGCTGCTTGTGAAGGTGCTTTGCTGGTCGTTGATGCTGCTCAGGGTGTCGAAGCTCAAAGTGTGGCTAATTGTATAACTGCTATAGATCAAAATCTCGAAGTTTTGCCGGTGTTAAATAAGATTGATCTCGGATCAGCAGATGTTGATTTGGTGGCTAATGAAATAGAGGATGTCATTGGTATCGATGCCTCAGATGCCGCATTGGTGAGTGCGAAAACAGGGCTTGGAGTTGACCTTCTTTTAGAGAAGCTTGTAAAGATCATTCCTCCACCTGAAGGTGATCCTGGATTACCTCTTCAAGCATTAATTATAGATTCTTGGTTTGATAACTATGTCGGAGTTGTCTCTTTAGTCAGAATAGTCAATGGAACATTAAAAAAGAAATCAAAAATACAGGTAATGTCAACTGGCAGATCTTTTGAGGTCGATAGGGTTGGTTGTTTCACTCCAAAGATGATTGATAAGGACGAATTAAAAACTGGTGAGGTTGGATTCGTTATTGCTGGAATAAAAGAAATCGATGGAGCTCCCGTTGGTGACACACTCACAACAACGTCAGCTCCATGTGAGAAGCCATTACCAGGTTTTAAACAAGTCCAACCAAGAGTATTTGCTGGCCTCTTTCCTGTGAGTTCCGATGATTACGAGGGTTTCCGTGAAGCACTTCAGAAGCTTAGGCTAAACGATGCCGCTCTGAATTTTGAGCCAGAAACGTCTGCTGCACTGGGTTTTGGATTTAGATGTGGTTTCCTTGGTATGTTGCATCTAGAAATTGTTCAAGAAAGATTGGAGCGAGAATATAATCTTGATCTAATAACTACTGCGCCAACCGTTGTATTTGAAATTACAAATAAGAAAAATGAAACCATATTTGTCGATAATCCAGCAAAACTTCCACCAGTAAATGACATTGAAGAACTTCGCGAACCGATCATACTGGCTAGCATACTTGTCCCTCAAGATCATGTGGGTTCTGTCATTAAACTGTGCATCGAAAAGAGAGGTGTGCAAAAAAATATCCGCTATCTGGGTAATCAAGTATCCTTAGATTATGAAATGCCCTTGGCCGAGGTAGTGATGGACTTTTTTGATAGATTGAAATCGGTCAGTAGAGGCTTTGCCTCATATGACTATCAGTTTCTAAGATTCCAGGTTGCACCATTGGTGCGAGTAGATATTCTTATTAATGGGGAGCGTGTCGATGCACTGTCACTCATCATGCATAAAGAAAGCTCATTATATCGTGGTAGAGAGATTGTTGAGAAAATGCGAAAATTAATTCCAAGACAAATGTTCGATGTTGCTATACAGGCTGCAATTGGGAGTCAGATCATTGCTAGAAGCACTGTAAAAGCGCTGAGAAAAAATGTTACAGCAAAATGTTATGGTGGTGATGTTACTCGAAAAAGAAAGCTATTAGAAAAACAAAAAGCAGGAAAAAAGAGAATGAAGCAAATAGGATCTGTTGAAATACCACAAGAAGCATTCCTTACGATTTTGAGTGTAGAGGATAAACAAGGTAAAAAAAGATGAATCTAGCATTAATACTTGTTTCTCTTACAGCCATCAGTGGAGCTGTAATACTAACTGATATCTTATTTTGGAAAAATAAACCAAAAGAAAAATCACCAACTAAAGTAATCTTAGAATACTCTTATGCATTTTTCCCCGTTCTTTTATTGGTTGTTGTAATACGGTCGTTTGTCTTTGAACCATTCAGAATACCATCAGGTTCAATGAAGCCAACTCTCCTTGTGGGAGACTTTATTTTTGTTAAAAAATATTCATATGGATTGAGATTACCTGTTCTTGAAAAAAAAATACTAGATATCGAAAAACCTCGGCGTGGTGATGTTGCGGTTTTTCGGCTCCCTTCAGATCCAAGTATCAATTATATTAAAAGAGTGATTGGATTACCTGGCGACAAAATCATTTATCAGGATCATAAGCTTACTATTAATGGTGATGAGGTTGTCATGAATAGAGATTCGTCTAACCCCTTACATGAAATGAAACCACAATTTATTGAAGAGATAGATGACAATAGCCATACGATTATCACTTCAAACGCTAATTTTAGTATTGGTGAGGGTTATTATGAAGTGCCTAAAAATAGTTACTTTATGATGGGTGATAATAGGGACAACAGCAGGGACAGTCGATTTATAGGGTCAATTCCAGAGGAATACCTAGTAGGAAAGGCAGCTAGGATATGGATGCATATGGATGGATTTGAGTGGCCAGATATAAAAAGAATTGGCCGCAAAATAGAATAAATTTTTTTTAAATGAGTTAGGTTTTACGTGCAAGCATTAAATAAATGGTTAGAAGATAAATTAAATTATCACTTTAAGGACGAAACTCTTTTAAAACTGTCGTTAACGCATAGAAGTGCTTGTCAAAAAAATAATGAAAGACTGGAGTTTTTAGGAGATGCGGTTCTCGGCTCAATTATAGCTGAATATATTTTCAATAAAAAAAATGAGTCCAACGAGGGCGATCTAACACGCTATCGCGCCTATCTAGTAAAAGAATCGACACTTTGCGAGATAGCAAGGGAGATTGAACTTTCCAATTATCTCATACTTGGTTCGGGCGAAAATAAAAGTGGAACTCGATACAGATGTTCGGTTCTTTCGGATACTCTAGAAGCACTAATTGGTGCTATCTATCTTGATTCAGATTTTGAAGTTACAAAAGAAGTTGTAGTTTCTCTCTACCAAAAATACATCTCAGACATACCATCAATGGATGAGTTAAAAGATCCTAAAACAAAGTTACAAGAAATTATGCAAAAAGAAGGAATCAGCCTGCCTGAATATACATTAATAGAAACTCACGGCGAAGATCACCAGCAAACATTTCATGTCAGTTGCAGACTAGACAAAAAAAATCAAATAACTCATGGTAAAGGAAAATCAATTAGACAAGCAGAGCAAGAGGCGGCATTAATGATGCTGCAACAATATGAAGAATAATATCTCTGAGAACAATAATTTCAGATGTGGCTTTATTTCAATAGTTGGAAGACCAAATGTAGGAAAATCAACACTTGTTAATACCATACTAAAAAACAATATAAGTATAGTAACCAGAAAACCTCAGACAACAAGAAACAGGATTCTTGGAATTTATACTAGATTAAACTATCAAGCCATCTTTATAGACACACCTGGAATTCATATAAATGAAAAGAAAGTGATCAATAAGATGATGAACAAAACAGCTCTAAATGCAATTATGGATACGGATTTAAATTTATTTCTATGTGAAGCAAATCGTTGGACAAAAGAGGATGAGGTGGCTTTAAAGCAAATAAAAAAAAGCGATGCGCCTTCTATCTTGTTATTGAATAAGATCGATTTAATTTCCCCTAAAGAGAGAATCTTGGAGTCAATTGCTAAGCTGTCAGAAAAACATAAATTTAAAGAAATAATTCCAATCTGTGCAAAAAATAGAGATTCACTCAATGTATTAATGGATAAGATACCTTTTCTTCTTCCAGACTCACCACAATTGTATGAGACAGAAATGCTTACAGACAGAAGTAAACCATTTATGACGTCAGAAAAGATCAGAGAAAAATTACTGATGCAATTGAACCAGGAAATTCCTTATGGCCTTAGTGTTGAAATAGAGAAATTTGAGGAAAAAAATAATGCCATAGAGATTGCTGCGGTAATCTGGGTTGAAAGAGAGAGTCAAAAAGGAATTGTAGTAGGAAAAAATGGCAATGTTTTAAAAAAAATTGGAAGCAGCGCAAGAATTGATCTTGCTAATTATTTTGAAAAGAAGGTCCATCTCAAGCTATGGGTAAAGGTTAAGGAGAATTGGGCAGACAGTGAAAGAGACCTCCGTAGCATGGGTTTTGAAATTTAATGTTCATGATATGAGCAGCAAAAAGAGAGTACTCAAACAGCCAACTTGGATTCTTCATCAGCGGCCATATCGAGATACCAGCAGCATAATTGATATATTTACAAGGGATTTCGGTCGGGTATCGATCATAGCCAAAGGAGGTAGATCACCTAAATCTAAATTCAGAGGTTTGTTGAGACCTTTTTTTCCTATCAAATTATCATGGTATTCAGGAAAGAATTTAGGCAATCTTGTTGAGATTGATGTTGTAGGAAAGCCTTATAATTTAATTGGCGATTCATTGTTATCTGCTTACTATTTGAATGAATTGATACTAAAATTTCTTGTCAAAGATGATCCTCAAGTTGAAATCTTTGATTTATACAGCAGAACAATCTTGGATCTAATTGAAACGGGAGACATTGCTCCTGTATTGAGAAAATTTGAGTTAGAGTTCCTTAAGTTAATTGGCTATGGTCTTAATTTGGAGTTTGAGACAAGTACCCAGTTGCCCGTGAGAGACGATTTATTTTATGAGTATAATCCCGATATTGGCTTAGTTATATCAGACAAGAAAAATGATCATTATGTTTTCAGTGGGAGAGACATAAACGCGATAAATCAAGGTGTTTTTCAAGAAAAAAAGACAATAAAATCTGCAAATAGATTATTAAAAAGTATAATAAATTTTCATTTAGATGGCCGACGTCTAAAGACGAGAAGGGTTTTAGAAGAACTAAAAAGATTTGGAGATTAGCATGGGTAAAAGAGTGAATTTGGGTGTGAATGTAGATCATATAGCCACTTTGAGACAGGCCAGAGGCGTTGATTTTCCTGATCCAGTAGATGCAGCTTTGATTGCCGAAAAAGCAGGAGCCAACAGCATAACAATGCATTTGAGAGAAGATAGAAGACATATTCAAGATGCAGATATTTATAATTTTTCCAATGTAATGAGCACCCACTTAAATCTTGAAATGGCTATTACAAAGGAAATGATAGAAATTGCTTCTGACCTAAAACCCAGAGACTGTTGTTTAGTTCCTGAAAAAAGAGAGGAATTAACAACTGAGGGTGGATTAAATGTGAAAAGTAATTATGAACAGATAAAACAGGCATGTCATGAATTGACTGGCCACGGTATAAGAGTTTCACTGTTTATTGATCCAGATATAGCTCAAATTGAGGCTGCATCTTCAACTGGCGCAACAGTTATTGAGCTTCATACCGGAGCTTATGCAGATAGCGAGTCTCATAACAAGCAAAATGAGTTAAAAAAAATCAAAAAATCTACTGAATATGCTTATAAGAAAGGATTAATTGTTCATGCGGGTCATGGGCTCAATTACGATAACGTAAAAAATATAGCGTCAATTAATGAAATAATGGAATTGAACATTGGTCACTCGATTGTATCTCAAGCCGCGTTTATTGGCATGGATGCTGCTGTTAAAAAAATGGTCTCACTACTGAGTGAAGCGCGAGCGTAGAAAGATAAATGATATTTGGAATAGGAACAGACTTAGTGGAGCTATCCAGAATAAAAAAAACATATGAGCGTTTTGGAGATCACTTCGTAAATAGGCTTTTGATGGATGAAGAGTTAAAGCTCTTTAAAAATGTCAAAAATAAAACGCGGTTCTTAGCCATGAGATTTGCAGCCAAGGAAGCAATAGTTAAAGCGATGGGAACCGGGTTTTCTGATGGTGTTTGGATTAAGGATACGGGCGTTATAAATCTAACTAGCGGAAAACCAATCACAATATTTTCTCATAGAGGGACAAATAAACTCAACACTCTTGGCATACAGGATATACTTATTAGCCTTACAGATGAAGCGAATATGATTTTGGCATTTGCTGTAGCTATAAAAAAATAGGTTTAAAAAAATGAACTGTTTTGCATTTGACATAGAGACAATCCCGGATATTGATTTTGGGAGAGAGCAGATGAATTTGGATGGTTTGTCTGACAAAGACATTGGCAATACCATGCTTTTTAGTCACAAACAAAAAACTGACTCGGATATCCTCTCATTGTGCCAACACCGTATTGTCGCAATTTCGGTTGCATTGAGAAAAGACGATGGTTTTAAAGTATGGAGTTTAGGAGATATCACCTCGGAGGAGCCTGAACTAATAAAAAGATTTTTTGCCGGAATAGATAAATATACACCAACACTACTATCTTGGAATGGATCAGGTTTTGATCTGCCAGTTCTTCATTACAGAGCGCTGAGACATCGCGTCCAAGCAAAAAAATACTGGGAAACAGGAACTAGAGATAAAAATTTTCGATTCAATAATTATTTAAGTCGTTTTCATGATAGGCATATAGATCTGATGGACGTATTATCAGGCTATCAACCAAGAGGTCGTGCCAGCCTAGATCAAATTGCCAACATGCTGGGTTTTCCTGGAAAACTTGGTATGAGTGGAGATAAGGTTTGGCCATGCTGGTTAGACGGAAAAATTCAAGAAATTAGAGACTATTGTGAGACCGATGTTTTGAATACCTATCTAGTTTATCTTTCTTTTGAATTTATGCGCGGAAACTTAACCGAAAATGAATTGAACGATGAACATGCTATCGTTCGCGAGTCCCTCGAATCAGAAAAGAAAGATCATCTTGATGAGTTTTTATCTGTTTGGAAAAAATAAACCGCTCTCGTCAAATGAGTCCTGAATTAGAGGTGGCGGAAATTGTATCCTCTACCCATGAGGGTAAGGGAATAGCATCGACTGAAGGAAAAAAAGTCTTTGTAAGAGGGGCAATTACTGGTGAAAAAGTTCGCTTTAAAAGAAGAAAAAAAAGGCGAAATTATGATGAAGCCGAGTTAATAGAGATAATTAAACCCAGCAATTCAAGAATTGAACCTCAATGCGATTTTTTTAATTTATGTGGAGGTTGTTCACTTCAACATATAGACATTGTTGCGCAGCGTGCAATTAAGGAGAATCACCTAAAGGAGAGCTTAATCAGAATAGGTAGCGTGAAACCTAAAAAATGGCTTAATCCGATTTTTGATAAAGACAAAGGCAGTGAGTGGAATTATCGAAGAAAAGCACGTTTAGCAGTCAAATATGTAAAAAAGAAAGAGCGTGTACTTGTTGGATTTAGAGAAAAATTTGCACCATTTATTGTTGATATGAATCGTTGTGATGTTCTCAAGCATCCAATCAATATGCTGATTACACCTCTAAGCCAGCTAATTGGTTCTCTAAGTGTCTATAGTTATCTGCCTCAGATTGAGGTTGCCATTGGTGACAATCAAACCGAGTTAGTTTTTCGTTTGCTAAAAGATCCTGATGAAAAAGATAAAATCAAGTTAATTGAATTTGGTAAAAATAATGAAATACGAATATCAATTCAAAGAGGTGGCCTTGATTCAATAGAACTTCTTTATGCCGATGATCCCAGTATTTCTTTGTATTACTTGCATAAACAATTAAACATTAAAAATGAATTCAAATCTTCGGACTTTATTCAAGTTAATGGCAATGTCAATGAATTGATGGTAATGAAGGTTATGGGGCTACTGGATTTAAAAAAGAATCATGTGGTAGTTGATTTATTCTGCGGTATTGGTAATTTTACCATCCCAATAGCACAGAAAGTAAAAAAAGTGATAGGAATCGAATACTCTGAGGATCTTGTTCATAGGGCAAGACAAAATTCCAGCATCAATAATATACATAACGCAGATTTCATATGCGATGATCTCGAGAGTGTGTCAAATAAATGGAAAGATTTAACTTGCGATCGATTATTGCTGGACCCTTCTAGGAATGGAGCATTAGAAGTTATTAAGAATATCACAATGTTTAACCCTAATAAGATTGTATACGTCTCGTGTCACCCAGGGACTCTGGCTAGAGATTCAGATATACTCGTTAACCAATTTGGATATGTACTATCGTCAGCAGGCATAATTGACATGTTTCCTCATACATCGCATGTTGAATCTGTTGCTGTTTTTGACAGGAAATAGTTAAACATATTTCATATGCTTGTTTATCTGTTATAAGAAATTTTCTAACTTACTTGATCTGTATAAATTTCATACTTAGTCTTAGGTTATGGGGCGTGGATTTATAATGACGGATATAGGTGGGAGAGAACTGACTTCTGCCGACAGACAGTTATTACTCGAAGAGAATGTTGGTGGCGTAATTCTTTTTAGTAGAAATTATGAGTCCCCCCAACAAATCATTGAATTAGTTCAGGAGATACGCAATCTCAAATCTCCTCCATTGCTTGTGGCTGTTGATCAAGAGGGTGGAAGAGTACAAAGATTGCGTGATGGTTTCACTCTTATTCCTGCAATGCGAAAAATTGGGCGTTTATACGAAATGAATGCTAAAACTGCACTCAAGGTATCCGAGACAGCAGGATGGATAATTGGCGCTGAATTAAGATCGGTCGGTATAGATTTGAGTTTTGCACCATGTGTTGATTTAGACTGGGGCGTCAGTTCAGTTATTGGTGACAGATCTTTCCATAAAAATAAGTTCGCTGTTGAAAATCTAGCTTATCATTTTTCAAAAGGAATGAGGGAATCAGGAATGTCTCCAGTCGCAAAACATTTCCCTGGACATGGAGCTGTTGCAACAGATTCTCATGAAGATCTTCCTGTTGATAGAAGAGAATTTAGTGAATTACTTGATGATATATATCCTTATGAATCACTGATAAGAAAAAATACAGTTCCAGCTGTCATGATGGCTCATATTATTTACAAAGAAGCTGATAATTTACCTGCAAGTATCTCAGAATATTGGATGAAGAATCATCTCAGACATCAGCTGAATTTCAATGGCGTAATTTTTTCAGATGACCTATCTATGCATGCATTAAGAAATTATGGGGATACCGTTACGCGCGCTGATAAAGCATTACGATCAGGCTGCGATATGATTTTAATTTGCAATGATCGTGAAAATACAAAAAAAGTTATTCAAGCAAAAAAAAATCATCGCAATTATAACTCAATGATAAGAATTGCAAGGATTTCGGGAAAAAAGGCTTACTCACGAGAAGAGCTACAAAAGGATCAAAAATGGAAAAATGCTAAGGATTTAATAGAAAAGTTCACAATCAATCCTGAAAACTTGTTATAGGTGATTAGGGTGGAGTGATCTGTTGATAAAGGTGCAACTCTTCGATTTCTTCATCAGAATTTTTATTTGTGTCATCATAATTAAACTCAAAGGTATATTCTTCCTCACTGTTTTTTCCCCCATCATTGACTTTGAATGAAAAAGAAGCTGTTTTTCCATTATCGGAATCAAAAAAAGCTTTCAAATTGCTAATCTCTGTTTTCTTGATCATCATTCCTTCTTCTACAGGCCAGGATGCAAAATCATATTCCTCAAATAAAGAAAAGTTCTCAGATATTTTTGTAATTAACAGATGATCGAGTTGAGAGCCTTCTACATCATTGAAGACGAAGTCATCGATGCTGAAAGAATAAGAGTGAGTATCAGTTGATTCTATATTAAAAGTCTTGTTTTCTGAGGTTGGCGCATCATTAATTCCAACAATTTGGATGTCTAATTCTTTTTTTGAGCTCTTTTGCCCATCATTTATTTCAAAGAAAAATCTGTCGATACCTATTTCCATCTCATTTAGTTCATCAATTTTTAATTGATCACTTATATTCGTTGTAAAATCGCCATTTCTTTGGAGAGTTAATGAGATAAATTGACCTGACTTACTCAAACCCACAATACCTCTATCTATTGACGAGACATATTTTTCATTTCGTTTCTCATCCAGAACATCAAAAATGTTTCCTGATTCTGGGTTTATATTGACTTGGGTTGGTTTTTGTATGAGCTCTGACGGTTCTTTTTTTTGAATTTTTACAATTAAGCCAAATTTTGGATGATCGAAATACCTAAGCTCGTTATATCTTATTTCTTTATCATTACTTATTACGTATCGATTTATCTGTTTTTCATGAATCCTGTTATCTGATTCATTAGCCTGTATCTCAATTTCTTCATGCATTTCAATATCAACCGATAATCTTAATCTTCCACCTGAGCTTTCATAAAATTTTATATCGCCGTCGAATTCACCAAGAGTATTTCTTATGCTTCTCAAATTCACTGGAAAGGCATCTTGCTCATTGGTCAGCCGTTGTTCCCAGCCACCCCAAATAATAGGTTCATAAACTCGTAGCCGGTTTAACCGGTTATAAATAGCTGACATATTAAGTGATTTGCTTTCATTTATTTTCAGTAAAATCTGTCTAGCTGTCGGTATAAGTGAAATTGATACTTCCTTTAGTAACCCTTCTTCATTGGATACATCTTCTTCGTTTTGATTATTTGGAATCTCCGGTTCCAATGGATAATTTTCCTCAATTTTGTTGAAGACTTCATTGCCAGATGAATTTTGATCGAGGTATTTAAATATAATGATTTCTATTTGTTGGCTTGGAAAAACTGACAAATCATTGTTGTTCTGGGCACGTAGATTGAAACTACAAAGAACAAAAAAAAGAAACAATGCAATTCTAAAGGAAAATTTTTTATTTATTATCAGACTCATTTAACAAAAATAGTTCATAAGTTATCAGTAAACAAGAACAACAGTCAGTTTTTTAATCTATTTAAAGTATTTTCAATGATTTCGAATCGATCTTCTGGGGTATTCGAAATCATTTTTATATTTACTTGATATGGCCCTTTCATTCTATATATATCTCTCTCATTAAGAAGGTCTAGTAATTTCTCGTAACTTATGTCGGTATTTTCCTTAAAAATAATACTACCCCCTTTTGAGTTCATGGTTATCTTTTTTATACCTAAGAGCTTGCTTATATGCTTTAAGGCGGTAATTTTAAATAAATATTCAGCTTCAATTGGAAGTAAACCAAAACGATCAATAAGCTCTATCTTTAATTCACTTAGCTCATTAATATCAGCAGATGATATTCTCTTGTACAGAATTAATCGCATGTGAACATCAGGAACATATTCATTGGGGAGAAGGCAGGGCAGCCTCAAGTCAACTTCAGTTCCAATATCAAATGGTTCATCAAATTTTATTTTTTCGCCTTTTTTCATTGAATCAACCGTCTTTGATAGAAGATCTGTATATAAGGAAAATCCTATTTGTTGTATTTGTCCACTTTGCTCATCTCCCAATAATTCACCAGCACCTCTTATCTCTAAATCATGAGATGCAAGCACAAAACCTGAACCAAGGTCTTCAAGAGAGCTTATGGCCTCGAGCCTTTTATGAGCATCTGGAGTTATTGATTTTTCTGATGAGGAGATTAAATATGCGTAAGCTCTATGATGTGATCGCCCCACTCTTCCTCTCAGCTGATGAAGTTGAGCAAGCCCAAACCTATCAGCACGGTTAATTATTATTGTATTCGCATTGGGAATATCTAAACCGCTCTCAATTATTGTAGTACAAAGTAGAACACTGAATTTATTTTCATAAAATTGAAGCATTACTTTCTCTAAGTCTTTCTTCTTCATTTTTCCGTGCGCAATTTTGATTTCTATTTCTGGAATGATCTTACTCAAACGCATTTTTACTAATTCGATGTCTTCAACTTTGTTGTGAACGAAATAAACTTGCCCCCCACGGTTAATCTCTCTTTGGCATGCATCATGAATTAAATTATCCTGCCAAGGCTCAATAAAAGTTTTGATTGCAAGCCTATTAAGAGGGGGTGTAGTTATTAGAGATAACTCACGTATACCTCCAAGAGCCATATTCAGCGTTCTAGGAATGGGAGTGGCAGTTAATGTAAGAATATCAACATTATTTTTTAAATTCTTTATTACTTCTTTCTGCCTTACACCAAATCGATGCTCTTCATCGATAATAACGAGCCCTAAATTTTTAAAATTGTTGATATGGGAAAATACTTTATGTGTACCAATAACCACATCCGTAATTCCTGATTTAATATTATCATTAACTTCCTCAATTATTTTTTGATTTTGAAATCTTGAAATTAAATCAACTTTTATTGGCCAATTTTTGAATCGATTTTTAAATGAGTTTTCATGTTGATTTGCGAGAAGTGTTGTTGGGGCAAGAACAACTACTTGTTTATGATTTAATGTTGCAATGAGTGTGGCTCTCATTGCTACTTCAGTCTTACCAAAACCAACATCACCACATATTACCCTGTCCATTGGTTCTTCACTTGCAAGGTCATCCAAAACTGAACTAATGGCATTTTCTTGATCTTCTGTAACCTGGTATGGAAATTCATTTTCAAATTTCTCGTAATCCCCCTTTTCCCATTGATACTTAAAACCTTTTCGTGTTGATCTCTTTGCATAGATATCGAGAAGTTCTGCTGCAACATCTCTAATTTTTTTTATGGCATTATGTTTTGCCTTGTTCCATTGCTCACTTCCCAGTTTATGCAGTGGTGCGTTTTCAGGAGATGTTCCGGTGTATCTGGATATCAGTTCAAGTGAATGCACTGGGACATAAAGCTTATCTCCATCTGCATATTCTAGATGAAGGAATTCTTGGTTTTCAGATCCATAATCAAGTTTTTTTAACCCTAAAAATCTTCCTACCCCATATTCGATATGTACTACAGGTGCACCTATAGAAAGGTCGCTTAGTTGTTTTATGATTAATTCAGGATCTAATTTCTTATTTGCAGGTTTTCGTTGCCTCGGTTTTTTTGGAAATAATTGTTCTTCTGTAATAATTGTTAATTCTAGATCTGATAAAACCACACCTTCTTCAAAGGGCGCGATGATTGCTGAAATTTTATCGTCGGATTCTAGGAATGCTGACCAAGATTTAGTTAGACGGACATTAAGTTGAAGATTTTTAAGAAAATCAATTAGGTTCTCAACACGACCTCTGCTATTTGCAGTAAATAATATTCTTCCATCGTATTTTTTAATAAAGTTTAATAATCCCTTAGACGGATGTTTATGTGTCGTTTGAATTTTTAGGCTTGGATTTAATTGTGTATTTAAATTTATTGATTGATTCTGATCGTGTACGGAATTTTGAGCATATGTAATTTTATTAAAACTATCTAGGGCAATATTTATCTCTTTATTGTTAAAAAAAACTTTTTCAGGAGGAAGAAAATAATGTTCTTTAGAGTTTGTGAGTAATGTATAGCGATTAGTAATTTCCTCAAAGTATTCACTTAATAAAAGATTAATATCATTAGGAATGAAAATATTATGTTTAGAATTCAAGTGACTTAATAAGTTTGTAGTTCGCTTAAAAGAAAGCGGTAAAAAATATTCAATGCCACCAGGGGTTATTCCTGCTGATACGTCTCTGTATATTTTTGATTTTGATGGCTGACCTTCAAAAAAATCACGAAATTTGCTTCTAAAGCGCTCAATCGAAGTTTTATCAACTGGGAACTCCCTTCCTGGAAGCAATTCTATTTGATTTATTTCTTTGTGAGAAATCTGAGTTTTCGGATCAAATAACTTTATTGTTTCAATTTTTTCATCATAAATTTCAATTCTAATTGGAAATTCAGAGCCAGTTGGAAAAAGATCTACGAGTGAACCTCTCTTTGTAAACTCAGCATAATCCTCAACTTGAGTGACGCTGGTATAGCCACTCTCAATTAACCTATTGATGAATTTTTCGTGATCCAAATACTGGTTTTTTTTAAGAATAAGCGTTTGAGTTGTGATGTATTCAATTGGTGGTAATCTATTAAGAAGAGCGGGTGGTGTGACTATAATGACTCTCTTTGATAGCTCTTGTGTTAGAGCCAAGACTTTTAAACGCTGTGAAATTATCGATTTGTGTGGAGAAAAATTATCATAGGGCAGGGTCTCCCATTCAGGAAATAAATCTACTGGATATTTGTTACCACAAAAAAACTCTATCTCTTTTTTTAACTTTTCAGCCTGACTAAGATTTCTTGCTATGACCAGCCAATTTCCATCTGATTGATTTATACAATCGACTATCAATACTGCAAGACTTGGTCCTATAGCTCTTCCAACCAAATTAATCTTTGATTCTCTGTATTTTATTAGCCAAGAATTCATCTAATGATAATTGCTTTTTGAATTATTGTTTAAGGGGTGAAATTACGACTTATTACGAAGCTTGATCAAGTGATCAATCTGTGCGCTTAACTCATTTATCAACAGAGATTTGACTTTAATGCGTTTCTGTTCTTCCTCAACTACACTTTTCGGTGCTTTTTCTCGGAAACCTTTGTTATCTAGTTTTTTTTGAGATTTTAAGATCTCATTTTTAAGAGTAGTCGCTTGTTTTTCTAGTCTGGCTATTTCATCTGATATGTCTATGTGATCGATTAGTGGAACTAAAATTTTCATCTTTCCATGTAAAGCCGCTGCCGATAATGGTTCACTTTCATTTTGGTCCATGAGTTTAATTTCTTTTACGCGCGCTGTTCTTTTTATTAAATATTCATGCTGTTTAATGATTTTAGTGTCTTTTGGAGTATAATTTTTTAATAATACTTCCAGTCCAATTTTTGGTGAGATGTTCAATTCACCTCTGATCTGCCTTATTCCTAGAATGAATTTTTTTATCCACTCAATATCAGAAGATTCTTTTTTGTACGTATTTTTTTCATCATAAATTGGATATTGTCTGGTCATGATTGTTTTATCTTCGAATAAAAATTTATCTTTGATATGAAGCCAAATTTCTTCCGTGATGAAAGGTATGATTGGATGCAGAAGCCTCAAGATTGACTCAAGGACAATTAAAAGATTTTTCTTTGTTCCTAGCTTCTCAGAATCTTGAATTGAATTATCATTAAGAATTGCTTTAGTTAGCTCAATGTACCAGTCACAGAATTCATGCCATACAAATTCATATAAATTTTGAGAAGCAAGATCTAATCTATAATTTTCGAAATTCTTATGAACTTTGTTAATTGTTTTATTTTGTTCTGTTCTTATCCATAAATCGATTGGATTGGAGCAAGCTATCTTTTCATTAGATAAATTACAGTTATGTGTATTATCAATTACATAATGCGCGGCATTCCATAATTTATTGCAGAAATTTTTATAACCTTCGATTCTCCCCATATCAAAACGAATGTCTCTCCCTGTGGTTGCTAGAGAAGCAAAGGTGTATCTGAGAGCATCCGCTCCATAAGAGTTAATACCGTCAGGAAACTCATCTATTGTATTTTTTTCTATTTCTGGCTTTAAATGACTTTGCATTAATCCAGATGTTCGTTTTTTTAACAAATTTTCAATCGATGATCCTTTGATAAGGTCAATAGGATCAAGAACATTCCCTTTTGATTTAGACATTTTTTGACCATATTGATCACGAATCAGACCGTGAATGTAAACTTTTTTAAAAGGGACTTCTTTCTTGAATTTTATCCCCATCATTATCATTCTTGCCACCCAGAAAAATATAATATCGAAACCGGTTACAAGAACTTGTCCTGGATAAAACGTTTTTAAAGATTCTGTATTTTCAGGCCAACCCTGCGTGCTGAAAGGCCATAAAGCCGAAGAAAACCAGGTATCAAGTACATCTTCATCCTGTGACAGATTAATATCTTTATTTATTTTAAATTTTTGCCTAATCTCTTTTTCATTTTTTCCAACATAAGTATTCCCGTTATCGTCATACCATGCTGGGATTCTGTGACCCCACCATAACTGTCTGCTGATACACCAATCTTGGATGTTTTCCATCCATTCAAAATATGTTTTTTTCCAATTATCGGGTACAAATTGGATATCATTATTTTTGACAGCCTTAATTGCCGGCTCAGCCAAGGGCTTAATATCAACAAACCATTGATCAGTTAAATAAGGCTCCACTACAACCCCACTTCGATCTCCCCTGGGAATCTTGCTTTTGTGTTTTTCTATTTTTTTAAGAAGGCCAAGTTTTTTGAACTCTGAAACAATAACCTCTCTCGCACTCTCTCTGGATAAACCTCTGAATTTCTTTGGCACATTTTCATTTAACTCTGCACTGTCATTGAATATATTGATAATTGGTAATTTATGTCTCAAGCCAACTTCATAATCATTAAAATCATGCGCGGGTGTTATTTTTAGACATCCTGTGCCAAAATCAGATTCGACATAATCGTCTGCTATGATCGGTATTTCTCGATTTACTATTGGTAGAATTACATTTTTTCCAATTAAATTAAGATATCTTTCGTCATCGGGATTAACAGCTACAGCGCTGTCACCCATCACCGTCTCAGGTCTCGTTGTTGCAACAGTTAATAATTTATTTGAATTTTTTATTGGGTACTCTAAATACCATAAATTTCCTTCTTCTTCTGCGGATAGAACCTCGAGATCAGACAGGGCGGTATGAAGAACTGGATCCCAATTAACAAGTCTTTTCCCTCTGTATATTAAACCCTCTTCATATAATGTTATAAAAACTGTTTGAACGGCCTCACTTAACTTTTCGTCCATTGTGAAGCAATCCCTATCCCAATCAAGTGAGGCTCCAATTCTTCTTAATTGCTTTGATATTTTTCCCCCAGATTCTTCCTTCCACTCCCAAACTCTTTTAATAAAATCTTCTCGGTTCAAATCTAGTCTCGATAGACCCTCTGCATTGAGAATTCTCTCGACAACCATTTGGGTGGCAATACCAGCATGATCTGTTCCAGGTTGCCATAAAGTGTTAAAACCCATCATTCTGTGGTATCTGGTCAGACTATCCATAATTGTATCTTGGAAAGCATGGCCCATATGGAGCGTTCCCGTCACATTTGGAGGCGGTATTACAATGCAGTATGGGTCGCCTTTCCCTTGAGGTTTGAAATAACCATTCTCTTCCCAGCATTTGTAATGCTTTTCTTCGAATTTATGGGGTTGATATTTCTTATCCATAATTTATGGTTACTTTATATTATGTGATCTAACATCATAATTAGATTCTTTGTATTCTTTATATTTTATCCTGGCTTGTTTTTTTAGTTCTTCATTATTCGGAATGATCTCAATTAACCTGTTTGCTCTCATGTAATTATCAAGATCCTGATCTGAAAGATTAATTAATACATCCGAATCGTTCAACAAATCCCCATTATGTGTGATGGATATACTGTTACTTAATTCCTTTTCTTTGGACATTTTAATTGTATTTGGCAAAAAACTCTCTTTTTTGAAGCCCCATAGAAGTTCGCTGAGCTTTTCAGAAAAACTATGATTTGGCGTTAGAATATTGATTGATTTTTTCATCTTGTATGCTTTTTCAGAGAGTTTGCACACAAAAACCATCGTACTCTCCACATCATCTTTTGAGAGGATATAAAAATCAACTTCCCTCATTTTTATGAATTCTTTTTGCTCTGATTGATAATGAATTCTGATAGCATTGGAACTGGTCTTCCTGTGCTTCCTTTTTGTGCGCCCGATTTCCATGCTGTTCCAGCGATATCGAGGTGAGCCCATTTCATATTTTTTGTAAACCTTCCTAAAAAACAAGCAGCTGTAATTGAGCCGCCATAGCCGCTCCCAATATTTGCCATATCTGCAAAATTACTCTTTAGCTGACTATCATATTCACTGCCCATTGGCATTTTCCACGCTTTGTCAGAAGCTTTGTCTGCAGCATCCATTAAATTGTTACTGAGATCTTCATTGTTGCTCATGATCGCTGTTCTGATGTGACCAAGAGCAACAACACATGCACCTGTTAGAGTGGCAACATCGACAATGTATTTGGGATTGAAACGCTCAGAATAAGTTAAAGCATCACATAAAATTAAGCGTCCTTCCGCATCTGTGTTTAAAATTTCTATTGTTTGCCCAGACATACTCTTTACAATATCGCCTGGAAGAGTAGCTGAGCTACTCGGACGATTTTCACATGCTGGAACAACAACATTAAGGTTGATCGGGAGCTTCATTTCAGCAACGGCACATATCGCGCCAATCACTGTTGCCGCTCCGCACATATCATATTTCATCTCGTCCATCTTAGCGCTTGGTTTGATTGAGATACCTCCTGTATCAAAGGTCACTCCTTTTCCAACTAAAACATAAGGTCTCTGCTTTTGAGCTCCTTTATATTCCATCACTATCATTTTAGCCGGTTCTTTTGATCCAGCTGTTACAGACAGAAAAGAATTCATTTTGAGTTTTTTCAATGTCCCTTCATTGAGTATTTTGACGGACATTTTTTTGTATCTTTTTGCAAATTTTTTTGATTGATTGGCCAGGTATGTTGGGGTACAGATATTGGCTGGAAGATTTCCTAGATCTTTCGCAATATTAACTCCAACAGAGATCGATCTACCATGCTCACACCCTAATTTTATTTTTTCGGAGTCTCCAGAATTTGATATTCCCATTATTATTTTTGCCGGTGTAGATATTTTATTTTTCTTTCCAGTTTTTAATTGATCAAATTGATAAATTGAGGAAAAGTAAGCCTCAACAAAGTATCTTGATTTGTAGTAGTTATTGGTGCTCTTTACCTTTTCAATGATTAGATAATTTGCAAAATTGTTTAATTTAATGCCTGAAATTGAATTCATTGCGGATTCACAAGCCTTTTTAAATTCATCGGCACCAAATGACTCTTGACTTCCTAGGCCAACTATAAGAACTCTCTTGGCTTTTACCCCTTCCATATTATTTATAATTTTTGTGTTACCAAGCCCTGTTTTTATATCGCCACTGGCGATTAATTTAGAAATGGATTTTTTGGAATTTTTATCAATATATTTTGCTGTTTCTCCAATCATTTTTCCCCTAAAGATGCCTAATATCAGGCATTCAGTATTTATCGTATCGGCAGCTGTTTTCGTAGTTACAAAGTTCATGATTTAACCTTTTCTAATTATTTTGTATTTCAGGAAAGAGAGCGTATAGATTGTGTTTGACACCCAATCAAAAAACATTAGTCTTACCATGATGCAAAGTATAAGTTAAGTTAATAGATAATTTAATAAAAAGTACGTATTTATGTTTCGAATTATAGATAAATATATTTTGAAAGAAGTCCTAAGTACTTGGTTGGTTGTTATGCTAACTCTGCTTGGCGTATTATTAACAAATCAATTTGCAAGAATTTTGGGTGATGTTGCAAAAGACAAGCTTCCCAGAGATGCTGTATTAGATCTAATTTTTTTCTCAGGTATTCAATATTTAATCATTCTTATACCAATAGGATTGTTTTTATCTATTTTGGTAACACTTGGTAGGCTTTATTCAAATAGTGAAATGTCAGCGATGATGGCATGCAGAGTCAGTGCCATGGGCATCTATCGTCCAATATTTTTAATTAGTATTCCTTTGATAATTTTATCAGCATGGGTCTCCATTGATATTGGCCCTAAATCCCTAATTCAAATGGAAAAAATAAATAATGAGGCCAAACGAAAAATTGATCTAAGCAGTATAGAACCAGGAAGATTTGTAGTTGATCAGGCTTTAGGAACTGCAATTTACGCTGAAGGAATTGGTGAAGCTGGAGAATTAAGAAATGTTTTTTTGCAGTACACCTCAATTGAGGGTGAGATTGAGGTGGTTACAGCAAAACGAGGAAATCAAATAGAAACGGAAGATGAAAATGAGAGATATTTTGTGCTATCCGATGGAAAACGCTACACGGGCATACCTGGCACGATTAATTATGTGATTATGGAATTTGAGGAGCATGGGATTCCTTATGAGCTTCCTGATTTGACAGATGTTATGCTTGAAATTGAATCGCTTCCATTTCAAGAGCTAGTTAGATCAACTGATCCAGAAAAAGTTGCCGAGCTCCATTGGAGGATTGCTATACCCATCTCAACTGCTATCTTGGTCCTTCTTGCTGTACCTATGAGTAAGAGTGAACCCAGACAAGGTCAATTCAGCAAAATTTTCTTTGGTATATTCACTTTTGTGATTTATTACAATCTTCTCTCGGCAGGAAGAGCTTGGATAGAACAGGGCGTCATAAACAAGAAATTGGGTTTGTGGTGGGTTCATATATCAATATTAGTGATTTTAGGCTTAGTGATAATGAGCCAAAATGGGTATTTTAGAAGAATCAAAAGAAAAATTATTTTTAAATGAATACGATACTCACAAGATATCTTATAAAGTCAGTGATGATGAATGTTCTTTCTGTAATGTTTGTTTTGCTCTCAATCACAATGCTATATGAATTTATAAGTCAGCTTGATAATATTACTGGCAATTATAATGCTCTTGATGCATTTCTATTCGCACTATTGAGGCTGCCGCAGCTGGTTTTTGAGATGCTTCCAATCTCAATGCTTATTGGATCTCTTCTCTGTCTTGGTAATCATGCAAATAATAGTGAATTGGTAATAATGCACTCAGCCGGAATATCAATTAGAGATCTGGCAAAAATTCTTTCCATGGGTGGCTTGGTTGGAATAGTGATATCAATATTAGTAGGTGAATTTATGGGTCCCCCACTTGATTATTATGCAAGAAATATGAGGGATGAGGCCAGATACGGAAGCAGTGAGGCAGATTTTGGGAATGCTGTGTGGGTAAAAGATGGAAATACCATTATTCATTTAGAGAGAGTAAATACGGATTATGATTTCGGAAGTATTTACATGTTCAAATTGAATGAAGACAAGTCCCTGAAGGCTATTGCTGTTGCTGAAAACTCTGGGATCGACAATAGTGAAGATTGGGTACTAGAAAATTTTAGAGAAACAAGATTTGAAGATAATAAAGTCACGATAAGTTCTGCGAGAAAGATCAATGAATCGTTTGAATTAAATAGTGACTTGCTGGGTGTAACGCTAGTAAAGCCAATCAGTTTATCAGTAAGAGAGCTATCTGGTTACGTTGGTTATTTAAAGAAAAATGGCCTATCAGCCAATAGATATGAAGTAGAGCTTTGGTCTAGGGTTTCCTCATTATTGACATTGGTCACTATGCCATTATTGGCCTTAACTTTTGTTTACTCTTCACTGAGAAATACTGGCGGCGGGACAAGAATTACTGTCGGATTAATTATCGGATTAGTATATTTTTTAATAAGAGAATTAATATTTAATTATGGCCAAGTCTATGGAGTCAATTCAATTTTAACTGCTTGGTTACCACCGATTTTATTACTATCTATAGCAATGTATAGATTGCGATTGGTTAGGTATAGATAATTATTTTTTTTCTAAATTTAGTTTTGTTTTTGACAGACGGTCGTGCCAAGAAAGATTATCTTTATCGAGCAATTGCCACCAATAGCCCATTCCAAGGGGTATCCATGAGAATATCGCTGCAATAAACCTTACGCTGCATTGCGTCAAATTAGGTTTTTTTCCATCAAATGAGATAAGTCTAATCTTCCAGGATTGCATACCAAGCGTCCTGCCAGAAAGATACCAGAAGCTAACAAAAAAGAAATAGGATATTAGGAATAAGGTAAATTTATAACTCGTTGAACTGCTTTCTACTGCCTCTCCAGAACGTAATGCAATAAAAGGTATGGTACCTATGAATATAAGAGATAATATCAAAAATGAATCATATAACATTGAGACAAAGCGTCTTTTTAGACTTACAGCAGACATTATTTAATTTAATTCACAAAACTTTTCAAAATTAATCTTTCTTTTTTCGTATGCTACCTGCTCATTTCTAGATAATCTGCAATTCAGGCTCCAGCGACAGTCTTCATCTTTTTTTATTTCATCTTCAAGAAGAGAGCAATTAGTGGTTATGCTTAAAACTGGATCTATAATATTATTCTGAATAGAGTTACTTGTATCTTTTGGCAAGAATTTCATAATAAAGTCTCTTCCAACCCATAGAGATGCGATAATAATGAATATCAGTAATATAATTCTTTTTGTATTATGAGGCAGTCTATTTAGCATGCTAATATCCCCTGAAATAATTATTATAGACTAGTATATCTTAAATCTAATAAAACAATTCAAACAGCGGTCTAGTTTTATCAGAAATAGTATAAATAAAAAATTGACGGATTCGTCTACCTCGCAATGAAAGTAAAAAAGCTAAAAACTTCATTATTAAATTTTAATGAAAAGCTCATTTCCAAAAATGCTCTTAAAGTTATAAAAACACTGAAAAAAAATGGTTTTCAGGCGTTTTTAGTTGGAGGGTGTGTGAGAGATTTATTAATATCTACCACACCAAAAGATTTTGACGTAGCAACAAACGCTACTCCAAAACATATAAAGAGGATCTTTAAAAATTGTAAATTAATTGGCAGGCGTTTTCGTTTGGCTCATATAAGATATGGTAGAGAGATTATTGAAGTATCAACATTTAGATCTGCTTCATTGCCATCTAATAGAAATGTAATGATGGATCATACGGGGAGAATTATCAGGGATAACGAATTTGGCTCTGTTGAAGATGATGCGATAAGAAGAGATTTTAGGTGTAATGCACTTTATTACGATCCTGCCAAAAAGAAAATTTGGGACTTCATGGGTGGATTGGATGATATCCAACAAAAAAAGCTTGTTGTGATAGGTGAACCTGATAATAGAATTCAAGAAGATCCAGTCAGAATGATAAGAGCATTAAGATTTTCTGCAAAATTAAATTTTTCTATAGATAAAAATCTAAAAAAATCAATTAAGAAAAATTCAGATCTATTGTGCAATATTCCATCCGCAAGGATATTCGAAGAGTTCAAAAAGCTATTTCTTTATGGAAACGCAGAAAAGGTCTTTTTAATGATGCAGGAGTATAATATCTTTAATAAGATTTTTTTTGATACTCACGAAGAAATCAAACAGGATAAATTATTTAATAATTTCATCATTTATGCTCTTCAAGATTCAGATAGAAGGGTGCTCCTAGGACAACCTGTAAGCCCAATGTTTCTCTTGGGAATTTTCTTTTGGGCCTCAATAAAGAAGGAGTCGTTAAGAATAAAAAAAAGAAAAAAATGCTCTGATGCCCGCTCTATTATACTCGCTGCTATTAATGTTATTGAAGCGCACAAAAGAAGAATTGCGATCCCGAAAAGATTCTCTAGTCTTATGATTGATATGCTTTCAATGCAACCCAAACTTGAAGTAACAACAAAAAAAAATGCTAAATATCTAATTTCTCAACGCGCATTCAGGGCAGCATACGATTTCATGTTAATCAGGACAAAAGTAAATGAATTCGATGAAAAGATCGCATCCTTTTGGATATCTACTCAATCAGAATGAAGAATAATAAAATACACTGGAAAATTTCATATGTTGGTTTGGGAAGCAATCAAGATGATCCAATTAAACAGATTGAAAATGCTCTTGTAAATATAGGTAAAATTGAAAGAACTCACCTCATAAAAAAATCCAGTTTCTATGAGACTGAACCAGTTGGATCTATTGAGCAACCAAATTTTATAAATGCAGTTGTGGCTCTACTGACACTGCTCGATCCCTATGAATTACTTATTAAGTTACAACAAATTGAAAAAATACAAAAAAGAGAAAGAGGATCTATAAGATGGGGCCCTAGAACAATAGATTTAGATATTCTATTCTACAGCAATATGGTAACGAACGACGATAAACTGGTATTGCCACATCCCGAAATTCAGAATAGGGATTTTGTTTTATTTCCATTATCAGAAATTGCACCTGAACTGATGGTATCTGAGTATTTAAATGTTGTAGACTTATTAGAAATGGAAAAACCACAAAATCTCTCAGTAAAGAAAATAAAGAACGATGACTAAGCTCCATGATGTGAAAACAGAATCCAGTCAATTCATTGTAGTTGAAGGTCCAATTGGTGTAGGAAAAACGAGCCTAGCAAAAAAGCTATCAGAGAGTCTTTCAGGAACATTAATATTAGAGGATATTGACAATAATCCCTTTTTGGATCGGTTTTATAAAGGGGGGCGAGGTGCCTTACCGGCTCAATTGCATTGCCTATTTCAACGTGCCAAACAACTAGAAATATTACGTCAATCCGATCTTTTTTCATCAATTTATGTAGCTGATTTCCATCTAGAAAAAGATAAATTGTTCGCATCAGTCAATCTTGACTCCAGTGAGATGGAGCTGTATGAAAAAGTTTATGAGAATATGGATATTGAAAATGTCGTGCCAGATCTTGTAATTTACCTTCAAGCAAATCCCAGTGTTTTGCTTGAGAGGATAGCTCGTCGAAATGTCCCCAGTGAGAAATTCATTGATAGGAATTATCTAGAAAATATAACCGAGTCTTTTGCAAGACACTATCATTCCTATGATGATGGGCCACTCCTAATCGTTAATACTGCTTCTATCGATCCGTTAAATAATGAAATTGAATATAAACAGCTATTAGAGCAGATTAAAACAACCAAAGGCGGCAGGCATTTCTTTAATCCACTATCCGTAGTTGGATTTTCATAAGGAAGAAAACACGAATGTATACACAATTAAAAAACAGAGGTATGGCCGAACCGCCCATTAATGTTGCCACTCTAAAAAAAATGAAATCCAATAAGGAAGCAATTGCATGTATAACAGCTTACGATGCAAGTTTTTCTTTGTTAGTCGATAAGGCGGGTATCGATGTTGTGCTTGTTGGAGATTCTCTGGGTATGGTTATTCAAGGTCATGATACGACTGTGCCTGTGACAGTAGATGACGTGGTCTATCATAGTAATAATGTGGCAAAAGGCCTAAGCAGAGCTTTTTTAATCGCTGATATGCCTTTTATGAGTTATTCAGATCCTAATCAAGCATTAGAAAATTCTGTTCGTCTAATGCAAGAAGGGGGGGCGATGATGATTAAGCTTGAAGGAGGAGAAGATCAAATATCTATTGTTGAGCATCTTGCAAGACATGATATTGCTGTCTGTGCCCATCTTGGTTTAAAACCACAATCGGTTCATAAAATTGGAGGTTTCAAAGTTCAAGGAAGGGATAAAGGTGAATCAGATAAAATGCTCAAGAATGCGATATCCCTCCAAAATGCTGGAGCAGATTTGATTCTCCTTGAGTGTGTTCCAAATGAATTGGGTAAGTTAATAAGAGATAAGTTGGATATTCCAGTAATTGGAATTGGGGCGGGACCCAATGTCGATGGTCAGATATTGGTGCTCTATGATGTTCTTGGAATCACTCAAGGAAAAATGCCAAAATTCGTTAAAAATTTCATGCTCGGTCATGATTCGCCTCTAGATGCCATAGAATCTTATGTTAAGGCAGTAAAGGAAGGAGATTATCCATCTCCAGAGCATTGTTTTTCATAGCGTAGAATAGCGAGACGTCATTGGAAGTAATAAGTGAAAAACAGAATTTGCGTTCACAGATACGCTCACAGAAATTGCTCCGAAAAAAAATTGCCCTAGTTCCCACAATGGGAAACCTTCATGAAGGCCATTTGAGCCTGATTAATAGAGCGAAAAAAATTGCTGATTTTGTTGTTGTCTCAATATTTGTTAATCCAACTCAATTTCTAGAAGGCGAGGACTTTGAGAGATACCCCAGAACAATGGAGGATGATTTATCTAAATTAAAAAAAATGGGAATTGATATTGTCTATACACCTGAATTGAAGGATATCTATCCTCACTATCCAGATGAGATGGTTGGTGTAACTCTGTCAGGTATTTCCAATGATTTATGTGGAAGCATAAGACCGGGACACTTTGATGGCGTTGCCTCTGTTGTTCTGAGACTGTTCATTCTTGTGGAGCCAAATTTTTCTGTTTTTGGTAATAAGGATTATCAGCAAAAAATTGTTCTTGAAAATATGGTAAGTGATTTATCGATGCCTATAAAAATAATAGATGGAGAGATCATACGTGAGCCGGATGGATTGGCCATGAGCTCGAGAAATCAATATTTAACCAAAGACGCGAGATTAAAAGCTGCGCATATTTTTTTGATTCTAAAAAAAGCTAATGAAATGTTAATCAAAGAAAATAAGAGTATCGAATACGTTGAAAATTATGGGAAGACCGAGCTAAAAAAGAACAATTTCGAAGTTGATTATTTTTCTATAAGAAATAAAAATAACTTATTAGAACCCAGTGCAGACAATGATCTCATTATATTAGCTAGCGTTTCAATTGAAGGAGTTAGATTAATCGACAATATTTTTGTCGGATAATTTTTTTTTATGTTGATTGATCGCCCACATCACATGCTCTTTTACTAGCTCCGATTTATCATTTTTTCTTGATTTTAATGCACTCAAAACATCTTCACTTGTTTTTGCATTTCCTAATGCGACTGCGATGTTTCTCAGCCAAAGTTCGTACCCAATTCTTCTGATTGCGGATCCCTCTGTTTTTATTTTCCATAATTCCTCATTCCATAAAAAAACCTCAACAAGGTCTATGGAATCAAGGTTTGACCTTGGATTAAAATCTTCAATAGAAGTTTTTTGTGCAAATTTATTCCATGGACAAAATATTTGACAGTCATCACAGCCAAATATTCTATTCCCTATTGCCTCTCTGTATTCTATTGGAATTGGACCTTTTAGCTCAATTGTAAGGTAAGAAATGCATTTTCTTGCATCGAGGATATAGGGAGCTACTATTGCGTTCGTTGGACAAATATCAATACATGCAGAGCATGATCCACAATGGTTTACTGTGGCTTTATCAGGAGGGAGTATAAGGTCTGTATAAATTTCACCTAAAAAGAAATATGAGCCAGAATTTTTATTTATTAAATTTGTATTCTTACCTATCCAGCCAAGACCGGCTTTTTCTGCAATCGGTTTTTCAAGAACCGGCGCACTGTCTACAAAAGCACGATAACCAAAAGATGACAACTCATTGCTTATTTTTTTTCCTAATAAGTTCAATTTTTTTCTGAGTACTTTATGATAATCACGTCCTAATGCATACCTGGAGATATATGCTTTTTTTGGATGATCAAGTAGTTTTCTATTCTCCTTATTTTTTAAAGAAAGGTAATTCATTCTTACTGAAATGATACTAATGGTATCGGGTATTAACATTCCAGGTCTGCTGCGCTTCAAACCATGTTTTTCCATAAAAGACATTTCTCCATGAAATTTCAACTCTAACCATTTTTGTAGATTTGACTCAGCATTTGAAAGATTTGTATTTGAAAAACCAATGCCATCAAAACCCAAATCATCTGACCAAAGTTTTATTTTTTTTATCAATTCAAATTTTTTATCTGAGTTCTCTTTTTTCATGTTGGTTGGCACATTAAAAATTAAATATAATAAATAAATGAAAGAAAATGCATCTCATATGTTATCAAAAAAAATTTTTTCCACTCAGAAAATTAGCTTAATTGAAAGATCCGCAATCATTGAAAAAAAAGGAAATGATTTATCATTAATGAAAAAAGCAGCAAGGTTTTCATGGAATGAGATTAGAAAAAAATATCCAGGCAATAAAAAATGGTTAATTCTTTGTGGAATTGGAAACAATGCAGGAGATGGAATGGCGCTTGCATCTATTGCGTTGAAAAGTAATGTCGATGTTAAGATTTATTATTTCTTTCCAGACAAAATATTCACTGGGTGCGCAGCTGAAATTCATAGTGAGTTAGAGAGCTTAGTTTCTAAAAATTCATTAAAGATTATTCATCATTTGAATGAGAGTATTCTTAATGATTCAGATTTAATTATAGATGCCATCTTTGGTATTGGAATAAACAGACCAATTGATAATTCAATAAAATCAAAGATTAATTTTATAAATAATCAAGATGCACCGATTGTCTCACTGGATATCCCCAGTGGAGTGCATCCTGACAGTGGACAAATTATGGGAGCAGCTATTAAAGCTACAATGACAATAACTTTTATTTCTCATAAATTATGTTTTTACCTTGGCGAAGGAAAAAATTTGAGTGGTGTTATTAAATGCAGTCATCTTGATATCTCTCAAAGGCATTTCTCCAGTGTAACTGAAGATATGAAAATAATTAATGAAAGTTATACCCAGAATAAACTTCTAAGAAGAAAATCAGACACTCACAAAGGGGATTACGGCCATGTATTAATAGTAGGTGGAGGCCCTGGAATGCACGGAGCTGCATTATTATCAGGTGAATCCTCACTGAGAGGAGGTGCAGGAAAAGTAACTATTTTTATGCATGAATCACATAGAAGTTTAATAAATAAGGCCAGACCAGAACTTATGCTTATATTTTCGAATGAAGGAATAAATATT
>Ga0208130_1000092_pt1 | contig 47259 bp, 48 predicted proteins | sample ETNtaG_31_FD_185771 | JGI IMG/M metagenome (GOLD analysis project Ga0208130, IMG submission 185771) | Marine microbial and viral communities from oxygen minimum zone, Eastern Pacific Ocean - ETNP201310SV78 (SPAdes) (version 2) | ecosystem: Environmental > Aquatic > Marine > Oceanic ... | reverse complement strand
GGAGTTATAGGCGACTAATACCCCTGCATTGTGCATAATAGAACCGTTATATGGAATAGCATCATTTACTTCATACTTGTATGCCCACCAATCTGAAAATGTTGAAGCTCCAACTCCATGTTGTTTCATTTTATCAGAGACTTTATACCCCTCAAGTATATGTGTGAATGTGTTAATATTAAAATTATATTTTTCAGCCACCTTCATAAGCATATTTATTTCACTTTGAACATATGAGTGACAGGATATATATCTTTCTCCTCTTAATATTTCCCACAAAACTTCCATTTCAATATCGTACCTTGGAGCATTTGTTTGAGATTTTAATTTTTTCGAAAGATTATTATAATTAGTCCATGTTTCTCCATATTCTTTAGCTCTTTGAAAATAATCAATAAAAACTTGTTCAACTCCCATTCTTGTTTGGGGAAATCGTGATGTAGGGCCCCAGTTTGATTGCTTTACATTTTCTCCAAGTGCAAATTTTATAAAAGGATCTGCATTTTCATATAGCATATTTTCTGATGATTCTCCCCACTTTAGATTAATTATTGCTGATTGACCGCCAATTGGATTTGCTGATCCGTGAAGAATTTGAATTGTTGTAACTCCACCTGCAAGGTTTCTATAAATATTAATATCATCAGGATCTATAACATCCTTAATACTGACTTCTGCAGATGAATTATGGCCACCCTCGTTAATGCTTGAAGCACCAATATGAGAATGTTCGTCAATAATACCTGAGGTTAAATGTTTTCCTGTTGCATTAACTATCTCTATATTATCTGCGCTAGGAATATTTTTACCTATCATATTTATTTTACCATCAATAATGAGTACATCTGTATTATTGATAATTCCTTCAACCTCATTAGTCCATACGGTTGCATTCTTAAATAAAATATTTCTTTGCTTAGGCAATAAAACATTTCCGTATCCATTATTCGGATATGTAATTGCTACGGGTTTATAGAAATGCTTCTTTTTTTCCTTTTTAGTTTTTTCTATTAATTTATGATCATTATGAGTTAATTTTGCTTCCCATTTAAATGAATTCCCATCAAAATCTAATCCATTACCGCTAAAACTATTCTTTTTAACAACCTTACTATTAAGCTGCGCAAATTCATTTTGATTTTTATCAATAAGAGTAATATCTAACCATCCATTATTGTAATTTGATTTAACTAAATATTTAATTGAGTCTCGATTTATTTCTGCAACAATTCTTTTAGTGCTTTTTTTAATATTCAACCTGAAAAGTTTATTGTTAATCAAAATCTCATAATCTCCATCAATATCTACAATATGGTCATTTGAAATTATATGAGGTTTACCTTGAATCCAATTTTCATAAATAACTGTTTCATCTTCAAAAATTTTTCCACTAGTAACAATAAAATTAGCCAAGCTGTTGGTTTTAAGTACACCTATTTTATTTTTCAACCCTAAAACTTTAGCAGGCACTGTGGTAAGTGCTTTTAGAGCTATTTCAGAACTTAAACCATAGTCAATTGCTTTTTTAATATTATTAAAGAAATCTTTTGATGATTTTAATTTATGGGCTGTGAAAACAAAAGGTATCTTGGAGGTTGATACTTTTTCTGGATTTGATGGAGCTTGACTCCAATATCTCATTGTGCTTAATGGTATTTGATTTGTCAATAATGGGTCAGTGACATTTGATGCTTTTGGAAAGTTTAAGGGTAATATTAGTGTCACTCCCTCTTGTTTAAGTTCATTTAAATTTTCATATTCTTTTCCGCTTCCTAGAACAGCAAAATCTCCCCCAATTTCCTTTATTAATTTTAAAGCACGAATAGTATTTAATTTATCACCACCAGCATCAAAAATTTTAGGTAATTTTTTATTTTCTATAAATGCTTCAATTGATAAGTCTAAATTTGAAGAATTTCTTTTATACCAATTGGCATCATGGTTTAGCTGTCTTAATAAAGCAATAGAACCCATTATAGAACTTGGATAGCTTTGGTTAGATGTACTGCTTTTTTTGAATGAATAATTTTCAGTAGATTTTTTAGATAAGATTCTTTTGCTGTCATTATCAAAGTCATTGAGAGTCAAAAGAACTCCCGTGCCTCTATGCACTCCATTTGCTCTTTGAGAATTCACCACACCAAACCCCATATTTCTCAAATTTGAAGCTGATTTTTTATCATATTTATAATCATTAAGTGCATTATATTCACTTAGAATGTGATCATTCCAATAATAACCTTCTCTTGAAGCTTTAAACTGAGAAGCTCTTCTTACCACTCCTGTTCTTGTAGCTTTTTTAATTCCAAATTCTGAAAATAATTCAATAAAAGAAGGATAGATGTGTTTACCCGATTTATCAAAAACTTGAGTGTTCTTTGGTAATAAAATGTTTTTACCAACTTTAACTATAACTCCATTTTTTTCTAACAATGTAGCATTAGTAATAACATTCCCTGGAGATACATGAATAGTTGCATTTGTAAATGCCTGGTATAGACTGTTGGTAGATTTTACACCAGAATTATCAGGGAAATAACTTTGTGCTGAAACATAAGATAATTGAACAATAAATAGCAATAAATATTTTTTAGTCATAATATGATTGTTATAAAGTTGAAATTTAATTATTTTTTTGATTAATCAATGTGTTTTTTTAGATCAAAAATTAATAGAGATACCATTTCACTGTAACTTTTTATTCCTGATTTTTGGTTGTTAATTTTTAAAAACCTATCATAAATTTTTTTAAAAAAAGGTTCAATCGGGTTTTGATATTTTGCCCAAAATTGATCTAATTCATTAAAATTTTTAATTACACCTTGAGAAATATCTTTATATATAATTTTAGCATTATTTGGTTTTTTTTTAAATAAATCACCTAAGCAATATCTCAATGCAAAACAATAACCAGCATATTGAATATATTCATTTGAATTACTCGTTGTTTTAATAAAAGCCATAAAATTTGATTCATCTTCTCGTGCAATACCTCTTTGGTGAGATTGTTCATGTGCAATAGTTGTTAAATAATTAATCATTGGAATTTTTTTATTTACTTGAGCTTCATTTGTAAAGGGATTAATGTAGCCTGAATATCCTAAATAGCTTAAAGTGTTGCTCCAAAGAGAGTTTTTTGTAATTCCGGTTTTCTCATCTTTTAATATTAGAACTGCTTCTTTTTTGTTAAAAGGGAAATTAATTGCTGATGTGTCACTTTTTGAAAGTTTTTGATGCAAGTAATTTGTTTTATTTATTAAATATGAAATTGTTTTTTCTAAATCCTCTACACTATATGACTTATTAATATTAAGTTTTGTTTCAAGTGGCTTAGATAGGTAGTTAAGACCCCAAGAAATCTGAAAAAAAATATTTATAAAGCTTACTAATGCTAAAATGTCGAGAAAAAAGTGTGTTTTAAAATTAAAATAGTAAGATCTGTTTTTGTATATATAATTTAATAATAAAATTGTAAATAAAAAGTAAAGTATGTCTCCTATAGAAATTGTAAAAAATGAAAAAAACCTGTTTCTTAAGTTTGAGATAGACAAATAATTATCGTTGTAAAACTCAATGAAGCTTGAGTTTTTAAATTCTTCACTACGAGTTATAAGAAATTGAAAAGGAAAAGAAATTATTAAAAGCCATTTAAGAGTCTGATTTTTATAACGCTTTTTTAAACTATTCACCAGCTAATCCAATAATTTCTACTTCAAAAATTATATTAGACTTTGGAGGAATTACTCTATTTCCAGTATCACCGTAGGCAATATTGTAGGGCAGAAAAAGAGTTGCTTTGTCACCAACATTAAGCAGTCTAATTCCTTCCTTAAAACCAGCTATTAGTTGTGCATCTTTTCCAACTTTAAATGGAACAGGTTCATAGCCCCCATTTTGTTCTTTTCTAAAATCATGAATTCCATTTTCTTTAGCAGTATTTACCATACTGGTTTCAATAATAGTTCCATCAGACAAATAGACCGCATAGTGAGTTAAAGCAGTATTTGTTGTATTTACTTTTGGCCCCTTTCCTTTTAAAGTGATAGTATATTCAAGACCTGAAGAAGTTGATTTAGATTTATTTTTCTGGGAATTGAATTTTTCAAAATTGAATCTTTTTTGATTATCTTTTTTAGCGTCTACTAATTCTTTATCTTTTTTCATCTTAGCTTGAAAATTTTTGAAGATGGTGGGTGCATCAAAATTTTTAGCACTTGAGCCTTTTCTGATAATTGTTAATTTATGAATGGTGTCATTTTGAATGATACTATCTACTACTTGCTGTCCTTCAATCACATTTCCAAAAACTGTGTGTCTTCCATCTAACCAGGGTGTAGCTTTGTGTGTTATAAAAAACTGACTTCCATTAGTACCTGGACCAGCATTTGCCATAGATAGTATTCCAGGCCCAGAATGTTTAAGATCTGTAATTTCATCTCCAAATTTGAACCCTGGTCCACCTTGGCCGCTGGCTGTAGGGTCTCCTCCTTGTATCATAAAATCTTCTATAACCCTGTGAAAAACTATTCCGTCATAATACCTTTTCCCTTTAAACTCTTCAGATAAGTCTTCACTTGGATGATTTCCTTCTGCCAAAGCAACAAAATTAGATACAGTAAGTGGAGTTTTTTGAAATTCTAGAAAAAGTAAAATCTCACCTTTATTAGTTTCAAGATTAGCATAGAGTCCATCATCTAGATCAGGATGACTATCACATGAAATATTTAATAAAAGAAATGAAATTAAAAATGTAAGAAAAGTATTGTTCATATTTGATTATTTAATTTTTCGTTAATGATACTAATTTTATAAGAAATCTCAAAGGTTGATTCGGACTAATTTTTTCCATATCTCCTTGATAGCTATAGCAAAAATGTGATGGAAACAAAAATATTCCAGTTTCACCTTCGGACAATAACTTAACACCCACTCTTAGAGCTGGGAGAACATCTTCTTTATCTATGATAAATCTGATATTTTGTAATTCATCCTTACTATATAATATGTTTTTATTTAAATCCTCAATTTGATATTGAACTTCAACAAAATCTCCTTTTTTGGCAAGAGGACCCTTCTTTTGATTTTTGATAGAATATAAAAAACCTAAAGTTGAGCTTTTATAAGTATTTTGTTTATCAAGATCTCTAGCTTTGTTTATTAAAATATTTTCTAAATCAACTCTTTTTTTATTTCTTAAGGCTGAATCTTTTAGGAAAATAGAAGATTTTTCATTCAAAGGTTTTCTTGCTTCAATATCTTGACATGCAATAACAGTTATAAAAAGTATATTAATAAGTATTAGTATGATTTTCAACTATGAGATTTTAATAATTTTATAAGTCTTTTTTTTGTTTTTAATAAAGATTCATAAGAGATTCCTCCTGAAGCATTTTGATGCCCACCTCCTTCAAAATATTTTTCAGCAAAGATATTTGTAAAAAAATTACCCTTTGATCTAAAAGACAGTTTAATAATATTTTCTTTTTTGTTTTCAATTAGTATGATTGATAGAGAAATACCTTTAATATTCAATCCATAATTTACAAATCCTTCTGTATCTCCTTTTTTAAAAGAGCAACTATCTAACTCTTTTTGACTCAAAGTAATTATTACATATGGAAAATGTTCAATTTTTTCTATGTTTTTGAGAGCAATCCCAAGCAATTTTAATCTATTATGTGAAAAAGTATCATAAATTTTTTCATGAATTTCAAAATTTTTGGCCCCTCTATTTATCAAGTCAGAAATTATTTTGTGAGTTTTGGCAGTTGTAGATGGGTACCTAAAAGAACCTGAATCTGTCATAATTCCTGTATAAAGACAAGACGCTACAATCGAGTTAATTCCTTTTACATCAATAAATTTGATTAAATCATAGATTATTTCACATGTAGAACCTATTTCAGGTTGAGATATCATTTCATGTGCATAATTTTTGGGATTTTCGTGATGATCAATCATTACAATTTTCCCTTTGGATTCTTTGATTTTTTCGCCCATATCTCCTGCTCTTGAGAGATCATTAAAATCAAGCGTAAAAATTAAATCTGCTTTTTTTATTTTTAAAATTGAACTTTCTTTTTCTTTATCATAATTCATAATTTGATTTTCTCCTGGCATCCATTTTAAAAAGTCAGGATATTCACTTGGAGAAATGACTAATGAATTCAAACCTTTGTTTAATAAAAAATGATTTAAAGCAAGACTACTACCTAAAGCATCTCCATCAGGATTTTTGTGAGGTATAATAACACAATTAGATGCTTCTCTAATCGATGCTTTAATTTTAATTTTGGAATTTTTATTTCTCATATTTATGATGTTCTTCAAAGATAACTATACTTTTTTAATGCCAAGATTTTTGTGATTAACTCAAATGTTTAACTTTGCCAAAAAATAGCATATGATTAATAACAAAACTTTTTCTATGATCAAGCCAGATGGGGTCGAGAATGGATATATTGGCGCAATTCTTGATAAAATAAATAAAGCTGGATTTAAAATTATAGCATTAAAACTTACTCATTTAACTATAAATGATGCCAAGTCTTTTTATTCTATTCATAGTCAAAGACCATTTTTTAATGATTTAATTTCTTTCATTACAAGAGGTCCAATTGTTGCTATGGTTTTAGAAAAAGATAATGCTGTCGATGATTTTAGAACACTAATTGGGTCAACTAATCCAATTGACGCAGCAGAGGGTACTATAAGAAAACTGTTTGCAAAATCTGTAGGAGAGAACGCAATTCATGGTTCTGATTCAATTGAAAATTCAGAAATTGAATGCGGTTTTCATTTTTCTGAACGTGAAATTTTCAATGAAATATAATTTTTTTTATTTCTACTTTCTTAAAAGTATTGTTCAAAAGTTTTATGATTTTATCATGACCAAATCTAAGTTCTTCTTTAAGGGTTGGGCTTTTAATCTTAATATAAAGAGTTTCTTTGTCAAGTTTAACATTTACTGTGTATGCAGCTATATTTGGTCCCATTATTTTTTTCCATAAATCATTTATTTTTATTTCCTTTAATCCTTTTGCAATTGGTTTTTGACTTGAAAAATTCAATAATACCTCGGAAAGTGTTTGCGTTTCAAATTTTCTTTTACTCATCTAAAAGAGGATTAATTTTATTATAATAATAACTCCTGTTTTCTATTTTTAAAACTAGTGAAGTGCTGTCTAAAGAAACAATAGTTTCAACCCAATTATCCCATTTAGAATTTAAATATAATGAAGTTTCATTTTCATCATACTTAATATTTAAAAAAATAGTATCCGCTGATGTTTCAAATCGTTTATTGAGTAATGGTCTTACTTTTTTTTTCCAACCCTTATTAGAATTTAAATAATAGTAATCTAATAAAATATTCTCGTCTTTAATATCAAAAATTTCATTATTTTGGGTAACGTAATCAATCCTCCAATAACCATTTAAATAATTCAAATCATATGATTTGTTATTGTTTATGCAGCCAATTAAATTAAATAACGTCAAGTTTAAAAATGTAAGTTTAATTAAGTTTAAGTATTTCAAGTTTTATTTAATTTTAAAAATATCAAAGTCAGATTCAACCTTTTTTAAAGCTTCTAAAGTTCTCTTTTCATGAGTATCGGATAAAAATATTTGTCCAAAATTTTCTTGAATCATAAGTTTTAATAAACTAGTAACTCTTTTTTGGTCAAGTTTGTCAAAAATATCATCAAGTAAAATAATTGGAGACACTCCTTTTTGTTTTCTAAGGTAATCGAATTGAGCTATTTTTAAAGCAATTAAGAATGTTTTTTTTTGACCCTGGCTTCCAAATTTTTTTATTGATTTATTATGAATTAAGAAGTTAAGGTCATCTTTATGGATACCCTCAGTTGTATATTGATATGCCCTGTCTTTATTTATTGATTTGACAAATAATTCAGCAATAGTGTGTTTTTCCAGTGCGCTGATATATTCTATTTTAATCTTTTCAGTCCCACTATTAATAGCTTCATATCTGTTTTCAAAAAGTGGAGAAAAATCTTTCATGAATTCTTTTCTTTTTTGAAAAATTGGTAAGCCTAAATCTTCTAGCTGCTTATTATAAATATCAATTGTTTTGTGATCATATGTATGATTTAGTGCAAAGTATTTTAGCAGAGAGTTTCTTTGACTTAAAATTCTATTATAATGCATTAAATTTATTAAATAGTCGGAATAGATTTGTCCCAAAATACTATCAATAAACTTTCTTCTATAAAGACTTCCTTCGTTAATTAAATCAATATCATCAGGAGAAATCATAACTAAAGGAATTAAACCAATATGATCAGAAATTTTTGTATATACTTTATTATTTCTTTTTAAAATCTTCTTTTGTCCTTTTTTGAAGCTACAATTTATCTTTTCATTTCTTGAGTTAATCAAAAATTTTCCTTCCAAAACAAAAAACAACTTATTAAATTGAATGTTCTGAACTGAAGTAGGGTTAAAAAAACTTTTGCCAAAGGCTAAATGATATATAGAGTCTAGTATATTAGATTTACCTACTCCATTATTTCCCACAAAACAATTTATTGAAGATTTGAAACGGAAAGTTTCTGATTCTAAGTTTTTATAATTTGTTAATGTTAGTTCTTTAATCTCCACGTTAGCAAATATAATAGTCTATTTAATAAAATCTTGTATTTTATAACTAATGTTAAATAGATTTTAAAACCCAAAAAAATTAGCTATTTTTGAAATCAAATTTTATTAAATGGCAACTTATCAAAAACGAGGACAAAAACGCTCAAATAAAGCTCAGTCTAATAATCTTAGGAATGAAGAAAGTGCAACTGCCGAAGTTTTTGAAACTTTGGATACTACTGCAAGTAAAACAGAATCCATTGTTGCAAAATATCAAAATCATATTTTAATTATTGTAGGAACAATTGTGTTTTTAAGTTTAGGTTATTTAAGCTATCAAAAGTTTGTTAATGAACCTCTTGAAATTGAAGCCATTAGTGAGTTAAATCAAGCTCAATATTATTTTGAAATGGCTATAAATAGTTCTAACTCTGATTCTTTATATAACCGGGCATTAAATGGAGGAGAGGGCAGGTATGGTTTTTTAGACATAATTGAAAACTATGATGGAACACCTGCTTCCAAATTAGCAAAATATAGTGCTGGAATGTCATACTTAAATATTAAGGATTATAAAAATGCTATAAAGTATTTGGACCAATTTGACTCTGATGATATCATGTTAAGCGCATTGGCTAAGGGAGCTATTGGAGATGCATTTGCTCAATTGGGTCAAATTCAAGATGCATATGATTATTACGTTGAGGCTTTTGAATCTAGTAATAACAGTTACAGTACACCAAAATATTTATACAAGGCAGGTATGATAGGTTCCCAACTTGGCAAGAACTCAACTGCTATTGAGTATTTTAAAAGAATTAAAGATGAATTTCCAGAGGTTTCTGAAGCTCAACTTGTTGATGTTCAAATTGGGCGACTTGAAAACTTAAAATAATGTCAACATCAGACAACAATCTTTCAAATTATAACTCTTTAAATGTTCCAAATGGATCTGGTTTAAAAATTGCTTTGATTGTCTCTGAATGGAATTCTGAAATAACTGAAAAACTATATGAGGGAGCATTAAAAACCTTAATTGAAAATGGAGTGCTTAAGAAAGATATTAAAAGGTATAATGTTCCAGGAAGTTATGAACTTGTTTATTCTTCTAAAATTATGCAAAAAAAAAACTTCAATATAGTGATTGCAATAGGAAGTGTTATTAAGGGTGAAACAAGACACTTTGATTTTATCTGTCAGGCAGTAGCAAGCGGAATTTCTCATTTAAATGCGATTGGAGATTGTCCAATCATTTTTTGTGTTTTAACTGACGATAATATCTCACAAGCTAGGGATAGGAGTGGAGGTAGATATGGAAATAAGGGTGTCGAAGCTGCTGTAAGCGCTCTTAAAATGGCACGATTAATATAATTTATATCTACATTTATATTATATTTAAAGTTGTCAAATAAAATTAAAATTGAAATCAAATCCTTTCAAATTAAGAAAAAATAAACGTTATAATTATACACCGAGATATTATAAAGGTAAAGACTCAGTAAATATCTATGATTTTGATTCAAATATATCAAGATATGCCAGTACCTATAATAAAAATGATTTTGGAAACACCTGGAATCAGACAAGAGAAAAAATGAGATCAAGATCTAATGGTTCATTTTCTTTAACATTACTTGTGATTATTCTTATTCTTATTTCTATTTTTCTTTATATAATAGATTTTGATTTAACCATTTTTAAAAAGTTTTAATGCAGCAAGATGTAATTAACTTGTTACCAGATCATGTCGCTAATCAAATTGCTGCAGGAGAAGTTATTCAGCGACCCTCTTCAATTGTAAAAGAATTGATTGAGAATTCAATTGATGCTGGCGCAACTAAAATTGATTTAATTATAAAAGATTCTGGAAAAACACTTGTTCAGGTTATTGACGATGGTAGAGGGATTTCGAATAATGATCTTTCTCTGGCTTTTCAAAGACATGCAACATCTAAAATAAATAAAGCAGAAGATTTATTTTGTCTTCACACCAAAGGTTTTAGAGGTGAAGCACTAGCTTCTATATCTGCTATCTCACATGTGCATACAATATCAAAATCATTAAATGATCCAATTGGCAAATCAATAAAAATTGCCGGAAGTAAAATACAAAGCGAAGATCCGGTTGTTTCATCTGTGGGAACATCTTTTTCAGTTAAAAATCTTTTTTTTAACATTCCTGCTCGGAGAAATTTTCTTAAATCTGATTCTGTAGAGCTAAAACATATAATTGAGGAGTTTAATAGAGTTTCTTTAGCACATCCAGAAATAAGTTTTTCTTTTCACCAAAATGAAAAAGAGATATTTGATTTAAAAAAAACTAATTTGAAGAAACGAATATCTTCAGTTTTTGGTCTAAAACTTATTGATTTTTTAGTTCCTGTAAATGAAGAAACACCTTTAGTTAAAATAAGCGGTTTTATTGTTAAGCCATCTGGATGTCGAAAATCTAGAGGTCATCAATTTTTTTTTGTAAACAATAGGTATATCAAAAGTCCTTTTTTAAATCACTCAGTAAATTCAGCATTTGATGGCTTATTGTCAAAAGATTATAACCCTGGATATTTCATTTCACTTAAAATAAACCCAGCAAAGCTGGATGTTAATATTCATCCAACTAAGACTGAAATCAAGTTTGAAGATGAACAAAGTCTTTATGCTATACTTAGATCATCAATTAAGCATAGTTTAGGAATTTTTCAAGTTATGCCAAGCATAGATTTTGATCGAGACCAAACTATGGACCCACCATATGCATATAAAGAAAAAACACCTTCAAATCCTATTATTTCTGTTGACTCATCATTTAATCCTTTTAAATCTGAAAAAAAATCATATTCTTTTGAATCAAATAGCAAGAATACTAAAATTGAATTTGAATCCGAAAATATTCAAAATACTATTGAAGGCTTTGAATCAGAACTTAATAGTAAGCAAATTAAAGTTTTTCAGTTTTTTAATAAATATTTAATAACAGCTTTGCCATCTGGTTTAATGGTTATAAATCAAAAAAGAGCACATCAAAGAGTTATATACGAAAAACTATTATCCAGTTTGTCTGTTAAATCTCCAAACAGTCAAAATCTTTTATTTCCATATGAAATAACCCTACAGCAATCAGAGTTAATGTATTTACTTGAAAACATATCTATATTTCAAGCCATGGGATTTGATTTTGAAATAGATGAAAACGCAAAATTGATCAAAATAAAATCAATACCCAGCTTATTTGATGAAAAAAAGATAGATGTTTTATTTGAGAATTTGTTTTCTAATGATCAAGAATTTGAAGCGTTTAGCAAATCAGATGCTGTTTCAAAACATTTATCTAAAGCTTTTGCAATTCCAAATGGAAAAAAATTAAATATTGAAGAACAGCAAGAACTTTTAGCTTCGCTTTTTATGTGTAAAGAAAAGAATCTGTCTCCATTTAATCGACCAATTATAGTTAATTTTGATGTGTCAGAAATTGATAAAAAATTTAATTAATGCGAGCAGTATCTGAAACAGTTAAGCATTTACTAATTATAAATGTTATTTTTTTTCTAGGCACTTTAGTGCTAGGTGACTTGAGTTATGATTTATTTGCTTTACATTATTATGATTCACCCAAATTTGAATATTGGCAAGTTTTTTCTCACATGTTTATGCATGGTGATTTTTCTCATATTTTATTTAATATGATTGGTTTATGGATGTTTGGAAGTCCTATTGAACAAATGTGGGGTAAAAATAAATTTATATTTTACTATTTGTCAACTGGTTTAGGAGCTGCTGCATTACAAATGATGTTGTATAGTTACCAAGTAGCTCAAGCAAATCAACTTTTCTTGAATTTAAATGCTAATTTTTCTATAATATCTGAGTTTTACTCTTCATCAAGACTTCCATCAGATTTAATAAACTCAGTAGACGTCACATTATTTCAAAATGCTTTTTCAGCATATAATTCTGTTTTAGTAGGAGCCTCAGGTGCTCTTTATGGAGTTTTAGTTGCCTTTGCAATGTCTTTCCCTAATACTCAATTAATGTTATTATTTCCCCCAATTCCAATCAAAGCTAAATATTTGGTTCCTTTACTTATAACTGCAGATGTTTTTTTCGGTTTCACATCTTATTCTATTGGGCCGATAGCACATTTTGCTCATGTCGGAGGTGCATTAACTGGCTTTATTATGATGCAATATTGGAGAAAAAATCAGTTTAACAATAAAAGATGGGATTAATGATTGATCGCGAAATTTTAATAAATAAATTTAAATCGTTTTCTATTTCAGAAAGACTAATAATAATTAATGTATTGTGTTTTTTTATTCCTTTTATAATAAATACATTATTTTTTCTTTTTAATTTTTCATTGGGGAATATGAGCTCGTGGATTGAGCTTTCACCTAAAATCTCAGTTTTATTATTGAAGCCATGGACATTGCTAACATATTCTTTTTTTCATAGTGGATTTTCTCATTTATTTTGGAATATGTTGATTTTATATTATTCAGGTTCAATTTTTTTAAATCTATTTAGAAAAGATACTTTTATTAATATCTATTTCTTAGGGGTTATTTTTGGGGGACTTTCTTTTGTAATAAGTTATCTAATCTTCCCTGTTTTTCAAGGATCATTTCCCTCGATGATTGGATCATCTGCTGGTGTTATGGCCATTCTAATATTCACATGCACATATACACCAGAGACAGAAATTAGATTACTTTTTTTTAATTTAAAAATGAAATACATTGGAATTTTACTCGTTTTAATTGATTTAGTTATGATTCCTTATGGAAATTCCGGTGGAAGAATATCCCACTTAGGTGGTGCTTTTTTAGGATATATTTATGCTATTAACTTATCACGAGGAAATGATTTTGGTTTATTTTTTGAAAAATCTTGGAAAAAAATTCTTAAATTTTTATATCCTTCAAGCATAAAAAAAGTTTACAGTTCTAAGAATAAATCTAAATCACAAAAAAACAAACAAAGACAAAATCAAGACCAAATTGATGCTATTTTAGATAAAATTTCTAATTCCGGCTATGATAGTCTTACTAAATCAGAAAAAGAAATATTATTTAGAGAGAGTAATAAATAATTTCTATTTATAATGATCTTAAATAGTCAGACGATTCTGGTCCAAGATTAAACAATAAATCTAATATGCTAAGGTCACTTTGAAATTCATTTCTATTCTGGAAAACTTGAGTGTAGGGTTTAAATTTTTTTATTTTTTTTTTGGGATTTAAAAGCTCATTTAGTTTTTGAAAATCATTGATATGATTTATTTTCTGAATTTCTATAGAAAGTTCAAGAAGATCAAAAAATTTGATCAAAATCTCATAGTTTAGATTAAATAAAAATTTTTGCTTTTCAAAAAAAATAAAACTCAAATCATCCTGATAGTAATCAAAAAACGGAGATGATTTATATGCTGTTTTTATTGACCTCCAGTGATTTTTTTGCCAATTTACTTTATTGTAAACAATAGTATTTTCATAACTTTTATTTAATGAAGAGCGTTTAATTGGTACTACTAAGTTTTGCCTTCCACCTGACATATTAATAATACATCTATTTCTATATGTTTGTTTTTGATAATTTGTATTATCACATATTAAAATTTTTTTCTGATTAACAATACTTTTAAAATAACTTATTGGAGGAAAATAAACAGGAACCAGAGTCATGGTTGTTATTATTTAATTCTTTTTTTTCTAAAAAAAATAAATATTTGCCAAGTAACTATAATGACTACAAAGTGAGGGAAATATGAAACTCTTTTACCTTTTCCATCAACTATTGAGAATACTCTGTCCCATCTAATTTTCCAATTTCTAAAACCATCGTTAAATCCATCAATGCTCATCCAAATGAAAACTGGTTTGCCCATTACATGATTCTCAGGTACAAACCCCCAAAACCTACTATCTTCTGAACGATGTCTATTATCTCCCATCATCCAGTAATAATCTTGTTTAAAATTATATGTTTTGACTAGTTTGTTATTTATCAAAAATTCACCATTGGATTTTACAACTTTATTGCCCTCATATTCCTCAATTATTTTCTTGTATAGAGGATATGTCGACTTATTTAATTTTATTTGAGCTCCTTTTTTAGGAATCAATATTGGTCCAAAATTATCTTCATTCCAGTCAAAAGTTATTCTATTGGGAAAAAATGATTCATTTGGAGTCTTTATTTTTGAAATATTTCTTACGATACTATCATATTTCTCATTTTTTTTCAATCTTAATACTTTTTCAAGTGTAGTGTTTATTATCTTTTTTTTGGATAACAATTCTGAAACTTCTAATCCATATTTTTTAACTATTTTAAGCGGAAGTCCTTTTGCTGGAGTAATTACAGAGAAATCTTCTACAGTATTTCCTCTTCTAGATATTATATATGGCACAATAGCATTAAAAGAATTCTGAGTTATATTCTTAATAGGATAGATTCTTTCAAAATCATTTATACCATATTTTAAAAGTTTTTTTGATGAGACACCCTCATTATTGTATACTGTATAGGTGTGTTGAATTTTTGCCCATTCGGGTAACTTATTCATTTTATTATTAATAAATACTATACCATCTCGAATTTCTAATGTATCACCGGGAATCCCAACACAACGTTTCACATAGTTAGATTTCTTATCAATGGGCTTTCTTACTCCTTTTTCTCTAACAAAAAATTGCCTTACCGTATCTGCGGGCCAATTGAAAACTACAATCTCATTTCTTTTTATTTTTTGAAATCCAGGTAGCCTTATAAATGGTAGTTGCGGCTTTTTAAGATAGGATCTTGTTTTTATTAAAGGTATTGTGTCATGAACCATTGGCAAAGCAATTGGAGTTGTTGGTACTCTGGCACCGTAATGGAACTTACTTACAAACAAAAAATCTCCTATAAGTAATGATTTTTCTAAGGATCCAGTAGGTATTATGAAGGGTTGCATAAAATATGTGTGAACTAATGTTGCAGCAATAATAGCAAACATCATAGAACTCATCCATTCACCAAAAGCAGAATAATTTAAATTTCTGTTATTAGCATATTTAGTGTTTTTATTATAATTTAAATAATAAATATAAAAACCAAATGAAAATATTACCAAAAGGGAATCTTTTATGGAGTTTCTTCCATAACTTCTAATTGTCTCAATCCATAAGATTACTATCATTAAAAGATTTACTACTGGAATAAATAGTAAAAAAACCCACCATCTAGGTCTTTTTATTATATTCATTAAAACGAAAATACTATAGACTGGAACTGCTGATTTCCATAATTCTTTTCCGGCTAATGAGTATAGTTTCCAGGTTCCTAAAAAATAAATTATTTGAATACTTACAATGATAATAAACCAATAAAAAAAATCCATATAACTATTTTGATTTTAACATATAAGACATTAAGAACACTCCAATTTTTCCAATTAACCACTCTGCGGCAATAACTGCCCCTGTGGCATAAGCTTCTCTTGAGTAACTTTTATTTTTTATAGGAATACTGTCAAAAATTGAATTGTATGAAACGCTGTGAGTGCCTATTTGATTATTCTCCCTTAGAGATTTTATTTTGATAGTTGTTTGATTACTTCGGTTTCGACTAGTCCATTTTTCATAATTAGAATTTGAAATAATATCATTAGTTAGAGAAATAGCTGTTCCACTTGGAGAATCAATCTTTTTTGAATGATGCATTTCATTTAACTCAACTGAATAATTATTGTTTTTCATAAGACTAGAAAAATATTTATTTAATATAAAAAACAAATTTACACCAATACTAAAGTTTGATGAGTATAAAAAACCTAATTTTTCTTTATGAACTTTTTGTTCTATTTTTTTAATTTCATTAGGCCACCCTTTAGTTCCGCTTACAACAGATATGTTGTTTTGAATTGTATCATAAATATTTCTAAATGTAGAGGATGTAGCACAAAAATCAATAGCAATATCTATAAATTTCGTAATATTTTTATTAGTGATATTTGTTTTAAAAAAAATAGTGTGACCTCTCTCTAAAGCAACAGATTCGATAGCTTTTTCCATTTTTCCATGCCCTATAATAGCTATCTTCATTATTAAAATTTTAATTCAATCTTTATGGCTAATGACTCGGATTCACTTATTGGTTCAAAATCTATAATTGGTTTAAAACTCAAATCATTGTTAACATTAAATTGCATTAGGTGAGTACTAACATTTGCCTCGAGAATATTTAGCATATATGTACCAATTATAAAAATAAATGACATATCTCTGTACTTTTTATGAAAATTCATCCCTTTTAATATCTTTTCATTTTGAGGTATTAAATCGATATATTCATCATCTGTATATCCAGCTATTCTTCTTTTATAAATGCCTCTATATTTATTATACTCATTTTTATTGTAAACATATCCATATACCGCACTACCTATTGCAGCATACACCAGAGGCACTTTCCACGAATTTCCAGAGTAAACTTGACCTAAGCCAGGAATTATAGCTGAGTAAAATGCTGCTTTTGAAGGTGCAAGAGGATCATTTATAATATGAATTTTTCTTTTTTTCTTTGAACTAAGTTCTTGACCAAAGAAGCACCCAGTATTTAAAAAAAAAAATAAAAAAACAATTCTAAATATCATCTTTTATTTTATTAATGATTCTCTCAAGATCATTCTGTGAATCAAATGATATCTTTAAAATCCCTTTTCCATTTTTATCTGCAGAAATATTTACTTTTGTATTTAAAATTGATTCAATTTTTTTTACAATAGTAAGAATGAATTTAGGTTTATGATGAGTTTTAGGCCCACTTTTGTCAATTTTTAAATTTTTAATTAATTTCTCTGTATTTCTGACAGAAAGACCTTTTTTTAGAATCTTTTCGTAAACTTTTATTTGAGTTTTTTTGTTATCAATTCCAATTAGAGCCCTTCCATGTCCCATTGAAATAAACTCATCTCTAATACCAGACTGAATTATTGGATCAAGTTTTAGCAATCTCAAATAGTTACTAATTGTACTTCTTTTTTTTCCAATTCTATCGCTTAGCTCATTTTGTGTAAGTTGTATCTCCTCAATCAATCTTTTGTATGAAAGAGCTATTTCAATAGAGTCCAGATCTTCTCTTTGAATATTCTCAACCAAGGCCATTTCAAGAGATTCTTGATCATTAGTTGATTTGATAAAGCATGGTATTTTTTTTAAATTTATTTGTTTAGATGCTCGTAATCTTCTTTCACCTGAAATTAATTCAAATTTTTTACTATTAATTTTTCTAACAGTAATTGGCTGAATTATTCCAAGCTCATTAATTGATGTTGCCAACTCGATTAATTTTTGGTCATTAAAGTTTAATCTTGGTTGATTAGGGTTTGTTGAGATATAATCTATTGGAAGCTCAACAATACTTCCGATATTTGAAATTTCAGAGTCAACTATTTTTTTAATATCGGGAATAGAATCTTCTTTCAAAAGTGAAGCTAGACCACGTCCTAATACTTTTTTTTTGGAAAACTTGTTCATTTTAGTTTATTCTTTTTAATTATTTCATTAGCAAGAGAAAGATAATTTTTGGCTCCTCTACTTGAGGCATCATAGGAAATGATATCTTTTCCAAAGCTTGGGGCTTCACCTAGCTTGGTATTTCGTTGTATTATAGTTTTAAAAACCATTTTTCCAAAGTGCTTTTGAACCTCCTCAACCACTTGGTTTGATAATCTTAACCTAGTGTCATACATGGTTAATAATAACCCTTCAATATTTAAATTTGTATTATGAATTTTTTGAATACTCTTAATTGTATTTAAAAGTTTTCCTAAACCTTCAAGCGCAAAATATTCGCATTGTATTGGAATAATTAATGAATCAGCGCAAACTAGTGCATTAAGGGTTATAAGTCCTAACGAAGGTGCGCAGTCGACAAGGATAAAATCATATTCATTTTTGATATCTGCAAGAGCCTTCTTTAGCATATATTCTCTGTCTTGAAGCTCAATTAATTCTATTTCTGAGCCAACTAAATCAATATTTGAGGTTATTATATCTAGATTAGGTATAGAAGTATTAAAGATTGATTCTTTTGCAGACACAGAGTTTTCTAGAAGCCTGTAAGTCCCATTTCTTTCTTGATTTATGTCAAATCCAAGTCCAGAAGTTGCATTTGCTTGAGGATCAGCATCAACAAGAAGTGTTTTCTTTTCTAAAACCCCTAATGCTGCAGCCAAATTAACCGTTGTTGTAGTTTTTCCAACACCACCTTTTTGATTTGCAACAGCTAAAATCTTACCCATTTTATAAAAATATTTTTAAAAATACAATTATTTGATTCTATTTAAAACTATTACTTTATAATGATTTATTAACATTCGTTAATCGATACTATCTCTATATTCAATATAATAAATAGTTTCGTTTTCTTTTTTGAGATTATAATTTGTTCTTCCATAAACCTCAAGACTATCAGGGTTGTTTAAAATATCGATTGTGTTTTTATCCTTGATTATATTTTTTTTTAATTCATTTTTTTGAGCTTCCAATTGTTCTATCTCAACATTTAATTCATTATGAATTAACCATGAATGAGTATCCAAAAAAGTCATCCAAATCAAAAATATAATTGTTATTATTAAGTATTTAAACTCAATCATTTTCTTAAGAAGAGAAATTGAATTTTTTATGATCTTCATAAACTATAATGGTTCTTTTATATCATTTACATCTTTAGCACTGACTTGAATTTCATTTGAATTATCCCAACTATTCCTTATGAAATTCAATACATCTGATATTTCTTCATCATCAAGTCCTTGTGCAACCATGGAGTTACCTGAATATTCTTCCCCATTCACAAAAATCGGTTTTTTGGCGCCAAACTTTATGATCGAAATGCTCTTTTTCAAGTTCAAAAGAAAATCTGAATTATTTAATGGAGGTATTGTTTTGGTTAAGCTTCTACCTTTAGGCCCATGACATCTGATACAAAAATCATTGTAAACTATAGCTCCGTCCTCTTTACTCTTACTTAAAGGCTTACTTTGAATTGAAAACAAAATAATCATGATTGAAAAAAGATATGTAAATAAAAAAAATTTCATTTTTTAGGAATAATTTTAATAATACCTTTTCCCTCAACCCCTATATACAAATAGCCATCAGGTCCTTGCTTAACATTTCTTACTCTTCCAATCCCATCCAACATTTTTTCTCTGTAAATTACTTTATTATTTTTCAATACTAGTCTTTCTAAATATTGAAAAACTAAAGAGCCAACAAACAAGTTGTTTTTCCATTTTGGAAATTTATCAGAAGTAAGAAAAGTCATTCCACTTGGTGCTATAGAAGGTATCCAATAATAAATAGGTTGTTCTAAACCAGGAGCTTCTGTTTTATCTGTAATGCTTGTTCCAATATAGTTGATTCCATAAGTAATTATTGGCCATCCATAATTTTTTCCTATTTGTGGTAGGTTAATTTCGTCACCACCTCTAGGGCCATGCTCATGCTCCCAAAGTACACCTGTTTCAGGATGAAAAAATAGTCCCTGAGGGTTTCTGTGACCATAAGAATATATAGCTGACTTTGCTCCATCCTTGTTGACAAAAGGATTATCTTTTGGTATAGATCCGTCTAAATTCAATCTGTAGATTTTCCCCCCATCTAAATTTATATTTTGAGGATTTACATCGCGATTCCCTCTATCTCCAATTGAAAAGAATAAATGACCTTTATTATCAAAAACAATTCTTGAGCCCCAATGCTGACCTTTTTTTGTATTAGGCTCTGCCTTGTAAAGCAATTTTATATTAGTTAAAATATTTTCATTTAGCTTAGCAACATAAATAGCTGTATTACCGCCATTACCCTCACCTAACTGACTGCTCATAGAAAGATAAATTAGATTATTTTTTGAATAATTTGGATGAATGGCTACGTCTAAGAGTCCTCCTTGTCCTCTGAGGTAAGATTCAGGAACTCCATCAATTTTTATTTTTTTTCCATTTGTAATTTTATATAAAACACCAGACTTCTCAGTAACAAGTATTTCGTTATTATTTATAAAATCCATTCCCCACGGAATATCTATGTCTTTTGCAACAATTTCAATTTCATAATCAATATTTTTTTTCGTTATGATTTTAGGAGTATTAACTTCTTGACAAGAAATAGAAGTGCTAAAAAGGAAAAATGCACTTAGATAAAGGTATTTATTCATTTAATTTTTTGTTGAATTTAAGAATAAGAATTGATTTAAATAGTATACTGTTTTTAAAAATATACTTTGAAAAAATTAACGATTATAAACGACTGTAAATCAATGTGATCATAGCTAAATGAGAACCAGCACCTAAAAGAACAAATAAATGCCACAAGAAGTGGTTTAAATAAATTTTTTCATATTTATAAAATAATGTGCCAAAAGTGTAAAATACCCCTCCAATTATTAAATAAAACAACTCATCTTTTAGAAATAATGAAATTATATTTTTAAAATCTATTATAACTAACCAACCCATAACTAAATATAGTATCAATGAAAGATTTACAAATTTATTTATAAAATAAATTTTATAGACTATTCCAAACAATGCTAACATCCATACTGCAAATAAAATAACATTCCCAGAACTTTCTTTTAAAATTGTCATGGTTACAGGAGTATAGGTTCCGGCAATTAAAAAATAAATTCCAATATGATCAATTTTTTGCCAAATTATTTTTTTTTCTTTTGAAGCTATTGAGTGGTAAATACTTGAAGCCAAGAATAAAAATATAATTGAAGCGCCATATATTGTTAGACTAATTTTTGATGAAAAAGACTTTGGGGGATAACTGTAAAAAATATTAAGGATACCAATTACACTTAAAATTACTCCAGTAAAATGACTGTAGACATTCAAGCGTTCTTCTAAGCATAAATGTTTTAACATTTTAAAATTTAATATAATATTAAAAGTCGGGATGACAGGATTTGAACCTGCGACCCCACGCACCCCATGCGTGTGCGCTACCAGGCTGCGCCACATCCCGAGTTTACCTTCCGGCAACTGTTATAAATAATTGTTGAGCTGATAGAGTTTGAACCGACACACGCCTTCTCTGATTTCAAAGGAAATAAATATCAGCAAATTATTAATTTACATCTATTTGTCGGGGTGGCAGGATTCGAACCTGCGACCTCCGCGTCCCAAACGCGGCGCGATAACCGGGCTACGCTACACCCCGAAAAATATTGGGCAAAGATAAGGTTAATTAAGTTTTTCACAAGGAATTTAATAATTTATTGAGGAGATATAACTTTAACGTTTTCAGACTGAATAGTTCCACGTATTATTTCATCAATAACTTTATTCAATGCATAAATGATTGGAAGTTTTAATTGAGACTTTGAATAAATTAAACTTATTTCTCTTGCAGGAACTGGGTCATTGAAATTTATTAGGTTTAATTTTTTATTATTTGGTATGGATTGACTGTGCATATAGGGAAGAATTGTCATTCCAAGTCCTTGGTCAGCTAAATTAATCATAGTTTCAAAACTTCCACTTTTAATTTTAAAAAAGGAATCATCTAGATTTGTATTACATAAATTAAAAATTTGATTTCTAAAACAATGCCCATCTTTTATAATTAGAATTTTACCGCTCTCTAGATCATCAATATCTAGTTTTCCCATCCTATGTAATGGATGGTTTTGGGGTATATAACCAACAAAAGGTTCATAGTAGATTGGGTTTTCAATTAATTTAGAATTATTAAGGGGCGTAGCTCCTATGAAGGCATCTAATCTTTCGTCAATAATTTGATCTATTGAATTTTGAATATTTAGCTCGTCAATTTTTAATGAAACTTTTGGAAATTTTTTTAAAAAAGTATTTAAAAAAAGAGGAAGTAGTGTTGGCATTACTGTTGGAATTATTCCTAATCTAAAATCTCCTTCAACTATACCTCTATTTTGATCAATTAGAGATTTCATTTTTTGGGATTCCTCAACTATTTTTTTTGCTTGTGAAATAATTTTTTCGCCTAAGACAGTAACTTTGATAGGTTTCGTATTACGATTAAATATTGAAACTCCAAGTTCATCTTCTAATTTCTGAACTTGCATGCTTAAAGTTGGTTGTGTAACATTAGATTTTTCAGCTGCAAGAGTAAAGTTACCGTATTTTGCAACAGCTAATGTATAGTTGAGTTGAACGATAGTCATAAGAATAATCTATTACATATACAAATATAATAAGTATTAACTATTTAATCAATAATTACAGCATTTATATAAATGTTTTTATGCGGAGTCTCTCTATTATCTGTAGGTTCAGTATTGATTCGGTCGACCACATCCATACCTTTTGTAACAATTCCAAACGCAGTATAATCATTATCTAAATGGTAAGCTCCTGGATCTTGTTGAACTATAAAGAACTCGAATGGTGAGGCAAGTTTATGAGGGTTTTTTATTTCACTACTTGGCATTGAAATTACACCTCTATGATGTTTATTTCCTTTTCGGGTATCTGGTGGTAAGAGGTATCGACCAATTTTTTTTCTTTTCATCATTATTTTTGGATTATCTGAATTTCCTCCCTGAATAATAAAATTAGGAACAACTCTATGGAAAATTGTCCCATCAAAATATTTGTTTTTCACTAAAAAAATAAAATTGGCCCTGTGAATATTAGTATTTTTATATAGTAAGATTTCTATATCACCATATTCAGTTTTGAGTTTAACTTTGTTTTCTTTATTATTTTTTGAATAATCGAACAAAAATGGAACAGCATTTTTTTCATTTAATTTTTCAAAAGTATTTTTCTGTAATTCATTTGATTTTGTTTTTTGTTTTTCTTTTACTCGTTTTACTTGTTTTACCTGTTTTGTTGTCTTTTGATTAATTTTGATATTTTGACAACTGTAAAATAGCAATAGACATATTAACAAAATTTTTTTCATGAATTTTTCTTTCTTTCTTAATTCCATTACAAAATTAAAAGAAATACCATTACCTGGTAAAAAAGCTCATCTTGAAATGTCCTCTTATGAGAGATTAAATTATTTAAATAGTAATATTGATTATGAAAAAAATGCAAAGAAAGCAAGTGTACTAATTTGTATTTATGAAAATCATCAAGGTAATGCTTGTTTTGCTTTAATGGAAAGACCTGTTAACAAAGATGTTCATTCTGGTCAAATATGTCTACCCGGTGGAAAAAAAGAAGCATTTGATGATTCAAATTGGATAACCTCAATTAGAGAGACTCAAGAAGAATTAGGTTTAGATGCTAAGAAAATGAAATTCATTAAAGCTTTAACATCAATTTATATCCCCCCAAGTAATTTTATAGTTTATCCATTCATATCTTTATATGAGAAAAAACCTATTTTTAAAATTGATAAAAACGAGGTGGAAAAAGTATTTGATGTACCTTTTAAATCTTTATTGAATGATTTATCACAATTTAAAATTAAAATTTCTAATGAGTATATGAATGAAAATAATGTGCCTGCTTTTAAGTTTAATGATAATATTGTTTGGGGCGCGACTGCAATGATTTTATCTGAATTTAAGTTTTTATTAAAATTAATTAAGATATAATGCTGCTATTTAAAAAAAATCCTTTTGGACATTATTTAATCTTTAAGAAGTGGTTGATTCGATATATGGGTATTATGACCCATAGAAGGTATAGAGGGTTTAATAATTTAAAAATTGAGGGATCAGAAATCATAAAAGACTTACCAGATAACAATATTTTATTTGTTTCTAACCACCAAACATATTTTGCAGATGTTGTAGCAATGTTTCATGTTTTTAATGCTTGTTTAACTGGAAGAATTGATTCGATAAAAAACATTGGATACATTTGGAATCCGAAATTAAATATCTATTATGTTGCAGCTAAGGAAACAATGAAGGCAGGACTTCTCCCAAGACTACTCTCTTATGCAGGTTCAATTTCAATAGAAAGAACTTGGCGTGAAAAAGGAAAAGAAATTAACAGAAAAGTTAAATTTTCTGATATAACCAATATCGGTAAAGCATTAAATGATGGATGGGTGGTAACTTTTCCTCAAGGAACAACAAAACCTTTTAAGCCCATACGAAAAGGCACAGCACATATTATCAAAACATACAGGCCTACAGTGGTTCCAATTGTTATTGATGGATTCAGACGCTCATTTGATAAAAAAGGAATAATGATAAAAAAAAGAGATATTCTTCAATCAATGACTATAAAAAAACCACTGAAAATTGACTATGATAATGATTCTGTTGAAAAAATTATTGAGAAATTAGAATATGCAATTGAACAACATTCTTCTTTTTTGAAAGTAATGTCAATAGAAGAAATTGAGATTCAAGAAAAATTAAATAAAAGCAGAGAGTTTTAAAAATTTAATATTAGAACTTATTAAATAATATTCCACATCTAAGTTATTTAAGGATTATATTTCTTTTGGACGGATTAAATGGAGATTTTATTAGTTTTCCTTCAGGATTAATCAATTCTAATTTTATTGATATTTCTCCTTTTGGGAGACCTTCAATATAATATGGAGACCATTCATCTATTATAAATTCTTTATCTTGAATAGTTGCCCTTACTTTATTTCCTTTTGGAGATATTTCTGTATTAATTAAATAAAAATCTAATAATAATTTTTTTGTAGCTTCTCCTTCATAAACACCCTTAGGTCTACTATAAAATAAAAATTCATCATTTAGATCAATTTTATTGCCTTCTCCAATTTGAGTAAAAAAATAAGCATTAGGATTTTTAACAGATTCATGATAAGATCTAGATAAAAATGCAAGTATAACATTATTACCTTTATCAAAACTTTGTTCAAACTGTTTTGTGTATTTAGCAAAATATGGCCCATTATTAATTATCAAATGGATGTGTTGGCCTTTACCAGAATTTGCAAGTTCATAATTGAATTTTTTTGATGTCTGATCGCCAAGCTCGTATTCATTAACATTGAAAGAAAATGAATAGTTGTCTTTCTTGTTGATTGTATCGTTTTGGTTAACTTCATCTTCTTTAAAAACAATTTCATTCAAAACAAGCTCAGCATCATTAAATGAAGGAGAGCCCTCAACTTTAGAAATTGTAATTTCAGTTAATGAATTCGTAGGATTTTTTTTTAGTTGATCACAACTAAACGAAATAATTGATATAAATAGAAGTATTATTATTTTTTTCATTTTACATTTATTTTAAGCTAAAATTCTTTATTGATTTAAAGGGGGAAAAATCTATTTCTTCCATTTTTAATTGATAATCTTTCCAATCGTCAATGAAAAAAGAGTTAACTGAATCTAATGCAGATTCAAGTTCGTTTTTTGCTTGATTAATTAATATATTTTCAGTTTTAGTAATTCCATTGGGTCTAGAGCTTGCATAATAAGAGGCTTTTCTTATTCTAGATAAAACATTTTCTTTAGGACTTCTTATTATTCCTTGTCTTTTGTCATCTTTGCCAAAAAATAAATCTTGAATTTCAGTTATTTTTTGTATCATTTCTTTGGATAACTTTATATGTTTTTTGTGAGTAGATGTATCTTTTGCCATTATTTTCTCAAAATCCTTAACTATAATAATACTTTCAGCTAATTGATTAGATACTTGATTTACTGTCTCAATAAAATTTTCTAATTTTTTGCCAGAATTGTAAGAATCTTCTATAGTTTTTTTTGAAAATTTTAATCTCGGATCAGGTTTTATGATAATTGAACTCTCATCTTTGATTTCCCCAACCTGCATTATTAACTTATAGGTTCCTGGTTTAACTTGAACCCCTGAACCTTCATTATTATTTTTACGAATTTTTCTCCTTGGATAATTTGGTCCTTTTTCATCCATATACCATTGAATTTTATAAATTCCTTTTTTATCAGGAGATTTTTTCTTGAGAGTTCGTATAAGATTATCATTATCATATATTTTCAATAAAATAGAATCTTTTTTTAAATCATTATCTTTTAAATATTTAGGGTTATAAAAATATTTTATTTGAGCACCATAATCTCTGTTAGTTCCATTGAATAGTGCATCTCCACCAAATCGACTGCCGGTTGGCTGTTGAATTGAAGCTGTATATGTAATTGGTGGTTCAAAAAGCTTGAAGAGTTCGTCTGTAATAGCTGGTTTTTTTGCTATTTCCCTTAAAGGTCTTATGTCATCTAAAACCCAAGCAGCTCTTCCAAAAGTACCAATAACTAGGTCATGTTCACGAGGGTGAATAACTAGATCTTTTGTTGAAACAGTTGGAAATGTTTTAGAATCAAATTTCTGCCATATTTCACCACCATTTAAAGAAAAATATAATCCATCATCAGTTCCTAAAAATATTAAATTAGGATTAATAATATCTTCAACAATACTTAAAGTGTAGGTTGGAACATCACTAGAATCTACTATTCTTTTCCAAGTTTTTCCATAATCTTTTGTTCTATATGCATATGCTTCATAATTAAACCTGCGGTAGTCATTAGCAATTAGCAAAGCTTCACCCGTATTTTTGTTAGAGGCTTTAATTTGTGGAATCCAACTGCCCTCTGGGAGTCCCTTTAGCCCCTTAGTGACATCTACCCAATTATCACCCCCATCTTTAGTTATGTGAACTTTACCGTCATCTGATGCAACCCAAATCATGTTTTGCTCAATTGGACTAGGTTCAATAACAATTAATGTGCAGTGGTTTTCAGCACCTGTAGCATCAAGAGTGAGGCCACCACTTTCAGATTGTTTTTGTTTGTTAGGATCATTTGTTGTTAGGTCAGAAGATATAATTTCCCATGTGAGACCTTTATCTAAACTTTTATGTACAAATTGACTTCCAAAGTAAACAGTGCTGTTATCAAAAGGATCCTGACCTATAGCTGCATTCCAATTAAATCGAAGTTTGACATCAGGATCAGGATGTGTTGGACGAATAGTATAATTGTTTCCTGTTTTCCAATCATATCTTGAAACATTTCCTTGTTGACTCATTGCATAACCAAATTGTGAATTATCTCTATCTGGTACAACATCAAATCCATCACCAAATGCGATTTCCTGCCAATAAGAATTTCTAATACCCTGAGTTTTCCATACATATGCAGGACCTCTCCAGGATCCATTGTCTTGCATACCTCCATAAACATTATAGGGAAATTCGTTATCTGTACTTATGTGGTAAAATTGAGCAACAGGAATATTTCCAATAAACCTCCATGTCTTACCACCATCTTTTGAAATATTCATTCCTCCATCATTACCATCGATTATAAAATCACCATCTTCTGGATGAATCCACCAGGCATGATGATCAGGATGAACTCCATTTGAAACTCCATATGCAGGCATTAATTCAGAAAAAGACTTACCTCCATCCTCAGAAACATTAACATATGTAAATACTGAGTATATTCTGTTTTCATTTTTTGGATCGACAAAAATATCTGAATAATAAAAAGGTCGATTTCCGATACCAGGTTTATTATTAATTAATTTCCATTTTTTACCTCCATCATCTGATTTATAAAGACCATTTTTTTTTGCCTCAACCAAGGCATACACAATATTATTTTTGTTCGTAGCAAAAGCCAATCCAATTCTTCCTAAATCTCCTTCTGGAAGACCATCATCTTTAGTTTTTTCAATCCAGTTTTCTCCTCCGTCAATTGTAATGAATAAACCACTATTTTCACCACCTGATTTAAAAAACCATGGTTCACGTTTGTGTTCCCATAGCGCAGCGATAAGTTTATTTGGATTTTTTGGATCCATGACAAGGTCAGCAGCACCTGTATTTAAATTTCCACTCAAAATTTTCCTCCAATTTTTACCTCCATTAATCGTTTTATAGACACCCCTTTCTTTATGCTCCCCCCAGGGTGAACCTATGGCTGCAACATAAACAATGTCAGGATTATTGGGGTGAATTATTATTCTGTGAATGTGTCTGGTATATTGCAAACCCATACTCTTCCATGTATCACCACCATCTAATGACTTAAAAATACCAAAACCACCATTTAAGCTATTCCTGGGATTCCCTTCTCCTGTTCCAGCCCAAATTACATCAGGATTAGATTGTTGAATTGCAATTGAACCAATAGATGCAGTAATTTGATCATTAAATATAGGTTTCCAAGAAACACCTCCACTCTTAGATCTCCATATCCCTCCAGAAGCAGTTCCAATAAATATGACTTTAGGATTTTCATGAACTACATCGATAGCAGTAGTTCTTCCACTCATGCCTCCAGGACCAATGTTTCTAGCTGGGTTATTGTTTAACCATTTAGGATCAAAATCTTGTGCGTTAATAACAAATATTGATATTAATGAAATAAATAAATAAGTTCTCATATTTTAAATAAAAATTAAAGATAATAAACAGATTGAATTTATTTAAAATAAAAAAATATGATATTTGCAAAAATTTAATTGAAAAATGAAAAAAAAAATATTTTATATATTAATTGTTTTTATTTTTAATAGATGCTCAGTGATAAAAAATTATACTCTCAATGCATTTACCTCTACTAAGTACAAATCTGTTGATTTTTCAGAGGAAAATATTCCGTCTTCTCCAGATTATTCAAATGAAAATTCCTGGGCTGTTTTGCCTTCGAATTATCCAAATGCACTAAAAGAAATAATTGGAAATCAAAAAAATAATAATAATGCTGCTATTTTTTTTATTTACCCTACACTTCTATTAAATCCTGATGATGATAGCTGGAATTCTGATATTTACAAAAATGAAATACGAGAGGATGTAATTAATAAATCTGTAAAATATCAAGCCTCTGCATGGGCAAAAGCAGGAGATTTGTATGTGCCTTATTATAGACAAGCTCACATTAGAATATTTACACCTCCATTTGATAAAAAAGGCATTAGAGCATGGGAACTTGCATATTCTGATTTAAAGAATTCTTTCGAGTATTTTTTAAAGTATTACAGAAATAACCGCCCTATAATTTTAGCTTCCCATAGCCAGGGAACCATTCATGCAAAAAGACTTTTACAAGAATTTTTTGATGGAACAGAATTACAAAAAGATTTAGTCGCTGCATATTTGATTGGAGCACAAATTAAAACTACTGATTTCAAGTATCTCAAGCCCTTAGAGTCAAATAAAAAAACAGGTGGTTATGTAAGCTGGAATACTTATAAAAAGAATAAATTTCCTAAAAAATATGATCAATGGTTTAAAGGAGGTGTTGTTATTAATCCTATAACTTGGGATCTTAGTAAAGAGTCTAATATTTTAGATCATGAAGGCTTGTTATATATTGATAATAATAAATATTCAAAAAGTGTAAAAGTATATTTGACTGATGGTTTATTGTGGACATCCGTTCCGAAAGTTCCTAATCGACTTTTTTTGAGATTTATAAAAAATTATCATTATGCTGATATTAATTTATTTTGGTTTGATATTCAGAAAAATGCAGTTGAAAGGGTTAATTCTTGGATCAAAATTAATAGGTAAATAAAGTGCTTTCAAAAATATTTATTAACTGTATAGAAAAATGGAGAACTTCTATTAAAGATAAAAATTATTCTTTTAGAACTTTTGTTTTATCAACTATACAAGACAATGAACCTAAAAGTAGAAATGTAATTTTAAGAGATTTTGATCCGAATAAAATCATTTTTACTATTTATACCGATTCAAGATCTAAGAAAATTCAAAACTTAAATAAATCTTCGTCAGCACAATTATTATTTTATGATTCAGTAAATCTTTTACAGGTCATTGTCAAAGCTCAAGTGGTTGATATTAATTCTGATTTAAATATTTTCAATTCATTATCTGAATATTCTAAAAGAAATTATACCTCTGATATTCCGCCTGGAACAAAAATTGAAGACCCTACAATCTTGAAGCATGGTGATAAAATTAATTTTTCACAAATATCTTTTCAGGCCCTGACCATAGAGTGTTTGCAGTTAAAAAAAAATCAAAACATTCGATGTTTTTATAGTGCAGAGGACTATTGGAAAGGTTTTTATATTGCTCCATAGAAAAGTATTTATAAAATTTGTAATTTTAAACTTGTCAAAGAAATTAGAAAATAAATTAATACTTGAAATCTCAACCATATTATAAAAATTAATAATGACTAAAATGAATAGAAATTTAAAAAACACTAATAAAGGCAGAAGAGACTTTATAAAAAAATCAATTTTAGCATCATCTTTTCTAATTCTTCCAAGACATGTGATTGGGGGTAGTGGATATATTCCTCCTAGTGATCAATTAGCCATAGCAGGAATTGGTGTTGGTGGAAAAGGGCGATCTGATATATTAAATGCTTCAGTAAATGGAAGAGAAAGGGTTGTTGCATTATGTGATGTACATCCTAATGGTCTTCATGGTGTAGTTGAGAGTCGAGAAAAGTTTCCAAAAGCTAAATTTTATGAAGATTTCAGGGAAATGCTCGATAAACATCCAGAGATTGATGCTGTGACTATTTCAGGTCCAGATCATTCACATGCTCCTGCAGCTGTTTATTCTATGGAAAGAAATAAACATGTTTACGTTCAAAAACCCTTAACTCATAATGTTAGAGAAGCAAGAATTTTGACTGAAATGGCCAGAGATAATAAAATTGTATCTCAAATGGGAAATCAAGGTGCTTCTAATCCTTCTCAATTAATTGTTCAAAAATGGATTGATGATAAAGAAATAGGTAAAGTTTCTAAGGTCTATGTATGGACTAATCGTCCTGTTTGGCCTCAAGGTATTAATATGCCAAAGCCTGACGCGAGTAAGCTCCCCAAAGGTTTAAATTGGGATTTATGGTTAGGACCTGCTCCCCAAACAGATTATATTCCAGGTATGCATCCTTTTGATTGGAGAGGTTGGTGGGCATATGGTACAGGAGCTCTAGGAGATATGGGATGTCATATAATAGATATACCTTTTAGAGCATTAGGATTAAAGTATCCAACTGATGTTGAGTGTAGTGTTGGGAGTGTTTATACTAAAATGTGGACTCCAGAGTATATTCCTGAAGGATGTCCTCCATCATCATCTGTAACTTTACATTTTGATCCTACTCAAAAAAATGATAATAAAATTGAAATGGTTTGGACTGATGGCGGAATAAGACCATCACACCCAGATTTGATTCCTCCCAACGAAGATTTAGCTGGAAGAGGAGGTAATAATGGGGTCATGATGATAGGAGAAAAAGGGATAATAACAACAGATGTTTATGGAGATAATCCCAAAATGTATAGGAAGAATATGCCTACAATTGAAGACCAAGATACAAATCATAGTAATTCAGATGAGCCTGAGTTTGGCCATCAACGTAAATGGATTGATGCATGTAAAGCAGGATTTAATAGTAAAGAGCATCTCTCATTAACTTCTTCATTTGATTACGCAGGACCTCTTACAGAAACTGTCTTAATGGGTAATATTGCTATCAAAAGTTATTTGCTTAGAAAAGAATCTAACAATAGAATGAATTATTACGCTCGTAAAAAATTATTATGGGATGGTGATAAAATGAGAATAACGAATTTGGAGGAAGCTAATCAATTTGTTGGTAGAGAATATAGAGCTGGTTGGGAGATTTAATTTTTAATTTTTTTTATTGAAAATACTAGTAACAGGAGGTCTAGGATATATTGGGTCACATGTAGTCGTTGATTTAATTCAAGATAAACATGAGGTAGTAATTATAGACAATTTATCTAATAGTAATGTTTCTGTTTTAGATAGAATAGAGTCTCTTACTGGTGTAAAACCTACTTTCGATAAAATTGACTTAAAGCATAAAAATGAAGTAAAAGGCTTTTTCAAACAGCATTATGATATTGAGGGTATTATCCATTTTGCAGCACTTAAGTCAGTGAGTGAAAGTGTTAGTAAGCCGATAAAATATTATCAAAACAATGTAATTGGAACAATTAATCTTTTAGAGTTTATGCCAAAAGGTATACCATTTATTTTTAGTTCATCTTGTACGGTTTATGGTAATTCTAAAATTCAACCAATTACAGAAGAAATTTCTTTTGGAGTTGCTTCCTCGCCCTATGGACATACAAAACAGATTTGTGAACAAATTATTGAAGCAGAATATAATATACAACCATATTTTAAAGGAATATCTCTTCGTTATTTTAATCCAATTGGAGCTCACCCTAGTGGTCTTATCGGTGAAAACCCTAAAAATATTCCAGAAAATATTTTACCTTATTTAACTCAGGTTGTAAATGGAGAAAGAGAAATCCTTACAGTTTTTGGAGATGATTATCCAACTGCTGACGGAAGTTGTATTCGAGATTATATTCATATTATGGATTTATCAAATGCTCATTGTAGGGCAATCAATTTTTTACACGAGACCAAATCAAATAAATTTTTAGAAGCTATAAATATTGGAACTGGACATGGTGTTAGTGTGTTTAATTTAATTACTTCATTTGAAGAAACAATAGGTAAAAAAGTCAGATTTAAGATTGGAAAAAGAAGACCAGGAGATGTAGTAATAGCATATGCTGATACCAAAAAAGCAAAAAAAATATTAAATTGGAAATCAAAATATAAATTATCAGACGCATTGTATTCAGCATGGAATTGGGAAATAAATAAAAAATAATTGTTTATTTTTATGTTCATTAACAAAACAATGAAATGAATAGAAGAAATCTTTTAAAAACCATTGGAACAGGAATTGCAGGGGTTGGAATAATGCCAATTGTTTCTTCAAATAAAAAAATGAAAACAAAATATTCAAAATTAAAAGGAAATATAAACCATTCTGTAAGTGCTTGGTGTTATAACAAATTATCCTTTGAAGATTTAGCTAAAGCTTCCAAAAACATTGGATTAGTTGGGATTGATCTGGTGGGATCCGAAAATTGGGATACTTTAAAGAAGCATGATTTAGTTTCAACAATGTGTTATGGGGATTTAGAGGGAAAATCTACTAGAAGTTTAACAAATGGTTGGTGTGATACAAAATATCATGAAGATTTAATTTCAAATTATCTAAGACATATTAAGTTAGTTTCTGATGCAGGGTGGACTAATTTGATTTGTTTTAGTGGAAGCAGAAGAAATATAAGTGATGAGCAAGGACTTGAAAATTGCATAGAGGGATTACGTAAAGTTATTCCAATGGCTGAAAAGCACGGGGTTGTTCTTCATATGGAGCTTTTAAACTCAAAAATAGATCATAAAGATTATATGTGTGACAATTCTAATTGGGGAATTGAATTGTGTAAAAGAATTAACTCTGATAATTTTAAACTTTTATACGACATTTATCATATGCAAATTAATGAGGGAGATGTTATTAGAACAATTACTGAGAATCATAAATTTTTTGGACATTATCACACTGCAGGAGTTCCTGGAAGACATGAAATAGATGAGACTCAAGAATTGTATTATCCTGCGATAATGGAAGCAATTGTTTCAACTGGTTTTAAAGGATATGTTGCTCAAGAATTTATTCCAACCCAGAAAGATCTTATTGGAGGACTAGCTGAGGCAATTCAAATTTGTGATGTTTAATACTTTGCTGGTTTTCCATTAGTAGTGGTTTTTTTAATGAAATCCCTTAAATCATCATTAGCTTTAATTAAATCTTCTTTCCTTAAATACATCATGTGGCCACTCCTGTAACCTTTGAATGAAAAACGATCACGTAGCTTTCCACTAGGATCCATTTGCCACTGAGAATACTTTGCAGCAAAATAGGTTGTTGCTCCATCAAAATAACCGGACTGAGTCATTACATGGAGATAAGGATTTTGAGCCATTGCTTGTCTTAGGTTTTCTCTTGTATTGTCATTTTCTTCATTCCATGGACGAACAGGTCCGAACATATTGTATTTAATATCTGTTTTGAATTTTAATTCATTTTTTATATAGTGATTAATTGCAGGAGTAAATGAATGCAACCAAGAAGTTAATTCTGCGCTATAATCTGGTCTACTTCCAGTATCTGTTCTGTCAATGCCTAGATACCTTGAATCAAGTCTTCCAATATTTCTTCCTTCATCTCTTAATAATTCTTTCCAAAAGTACTGAGTTGGAAGGTCTAAATTTTGTTGTAAAATTACCTTTTTTGGAATCCCAATAAAATCTGACATTTTTTGAGCTATTACATTTTTTTCTTCATTATCAATAAACCCTCCTTTTGCTAGTGCAGGAATCAGAGAGTTGATTGAAAAATTTTCAACTTCTGGTAATACATCTAATAAATCTTTTTGTTGTAATTCAGGTTTTAGCTGCTTGTGATACCAAGCAGTTGCTGCAAAATATGGTAAGTTAAGAGCTGATGAAACTGGATTATCATCAAATGTTTTATAATCAGCTGGAGAAACCATAATTACTCCATTTAAATACATCCATTGTTGATTTTGTAATGCCAATGAAAGCCCCATTACTCTTGTTCCTCCATAACTTTCTCCGATTATGTATTTAGAAGATTCCCATCTATTATTTCTACTAACAAATGTATTAAGCCAACCTGACAAATAACGAATATCAGCATTAATACCAAAAAATGTATCCCTATCAGGAAGTTTACCGTCAACTTCAACCATCCTTGAATAACCTGTATTAACAGGGTTTATAAAAACTATATCAGCAACATCCAAAATAGAGTAGGAGTTAGTTTTGAAACCATATGGTTGAACAGGGTATCCCTCGTCATCAATTTTAAGAATTTTAGGTCCAGTATAAGCAATATGCATCCACACTGATGCTGAGCCAGGACCTCCGTTAAAAGAAAATATTATTGGTCTTTGGTTGGAATTTTTGATATCAGTTCTTCTATAATAAGTATAAAAAAGAGATGCAATTGGTTTCCCTTCTTCATTCCAAACTGGTTGTGTTCCAGTTTGTGCTTCATAACTAATTGCTTGACCTTTAATAATGGTTTTATGTTGTGTGACTACAATTGTGTCTATTGGTAATTTTATTTCCTGAGCATAAAGAAATATTGAAAAACAGCTTATTAGGGTAGATAGGAGTAATTTTTTCATATTATCAAATAAATATTTAGTTAAATATAATTAAAATCTTGATTTTATTTTTTGGAATAACACTCAATAACGATTTATGTCTATTTCTCTGATAAGATGATAAGTCGAAAATTATCTTAAGTTATCTATATATTTCAAAGTATTTTGATAAAATAATAACTACCAAGAATAATTAGGCTACTTTTGTGCCTCAAATTATTTTATGCTGTCATTCAAAGAATTAGGTCTTGAACCCTTTATAATTAAAGCAGTTGAAGATTTAGGTTTTCAAATACCAACTGATGTTCAAAAAGAGTCAATCCCATTATTATTGGGAAGTGATATTGACCTTGTAGCTTTAGCACAAACCGGAACTGGAAAAACTGCAGCTTTTGGAATGCCTCTATTACAAAAGATTGATGTAAATGCTCTGTATACTCAAGGATTAATCCTATCCCCGACTAGAGAACTATGCATACAGATTACAAAAGAAATGCAAACCTACGCAAAACATATCCCAAAAGTTAATATAGTTGCTGTTTACGGAGGGGCTAATATCCAAGAACAAGCAAATAAAATAAGAAAAGGAGCACAAATTATTGTAGCTACTCCTGGTAGAATGCAAGACATGCAAAGACGTGGAATGGTAAACATAAAAAAAATTGACTATTGTATTCTTGATGAAGCAGATGAGATGTTAAATATGGGTTTTTATGATGATATAACATCAATTCTTTCACAGGCTCCTAAAGAAAAAAATACATGGTTGTTTTCAGCCACAATGCCCTCATCTGTTGCTAAAATTGCCAATAAATTTATGAATTCGCCAAAAGAAGTAACTATTGGCAATAAAAATTCTGGAGCCAAAAATGTTTCACATGAATGTTATACTGTTAGCGGTCGTCAAAGATTTGAGGCATTAAAACGTTTGGTTGATGCTCATCCAACTATTTTTGGATGTGTGTTTTGCAGAACTAAAAGAGATACTCAAAGAGTGGCAGAGAATTTGATCGAATCAGGCTATAATGCTGCCGCAATTCATGGTGACTTGAGTCAAAATCAAAGAGATACCGTGATGAATTCTTTTAGAAAGAAACAAATTCAACTTTTAGTAGCTACTGATGTCGCTGCTCGGGGAATTGACGTAGATAATATAACTCATGTAATAAATTATCAATTACCAGATGAGAGCGAAGTTTACACTCACAGAAGTGGTCGTACTGGAAGGGCTGGAAATAAAGGAGTTTCCATAATTATAGTCACACAAAGTGAACATCGAAAAATTAGATCAATTGAAAAACTTATACAATCAAAAATAGCTCATAAAATTATTCCAGATGCTGATAAGATTTGTAACGCTCAAATGCTTCATTTAGCAAAAAAATTAAGTGATATAAACCCTTCTGAATCGGCAGAGAAACTTCTTCCGTCATTCATGAAACAACTTGATTCATTATCTAAAGAAGACATTCTTAAAAGACTTGTAACAATTGAGCTTGATCGTTTTCATAATTATTACAGTGGTAAGTCAAAAGTAATGGATACACCTAAAGGTAAAGGTTTTTCAGAAAATGAATCGAAGTCTCGTGTTAATAAAAAGGATGAGGTTCGATATCATATAAATATTGGTGAAAGGGATAATTATGATTGGAGAACACTCAAGGATTTAATTAAAGGCACATTAGGTTTAAATGGTGATGAAATTTTTCATGTTGATGTAATGAAGAACTTTTCTTTCTTTTCATCTGGTCCAGATGAGAAAGAAAAAGTTATTGAAGGCTTTAGATCTGTAAATATAGATAGTAGAGATATTGAAGTTTCAATCACAGAAAAATTTAATCCAAATAAAAAATCTAAAAAATCAAAATCTAAAAAAAATGCAGGTAGTTTTTCTAAGAGAAGTTTTTCAGGTAGAAGTAAACCAAATCCTTTTAAGTTTTCAAAAAAAAAGAAAAGTTCTAAACGAAAGCGAAATAAAAAATAGTTTTAGAACTTAATTAACTACCACATTCTCCTGATGAATATTCATCAACTCCTGCTACTCCAGCAAAGCAACTATTACTGTATGTGATTCCATTAGATCCACAAACCGGGTCATATATTTCAATACACACAAAATCATCATCTTGTAATGTCTCATCTTTCTTAGAACAAGAAATAATAATAACTGAGAACATTAATAATGTTAAAATTTTATTCATAATATCTCTATTGACTATTAAAAAAAAACCTCCAATATATGGAGGTTTTTTTTAATAAGCTTTAAAATTTATTTATTTCATTTGACGATTAAACTCAACTCTACGACTGGATTTTCTGTCGGATAAAGGTTTTGTTTCACCGTAAGCTTCAGTAGAAATACGATTAGCATCGATGCCTGCCGCTTGAAGGGCTGCAGCAACAGCATCTGCACGTTTTTGTGATATCTTCATATTATAACTTTCAGAACCATCGTCAGATGCATGACCCTGAACAATAATATTTACATCAGGATACTCATCTAGTAAAGACTTCAAATTATTGATAAGGCCTTCACCGCTTTTACCAATTTTAACACTGGAGGTTCCAAAATATATTTTTGATTCACTATTAGTGATAAATTCAATTAATTTAGTTGGTTCTGCTTCACATCCTCCATTTTCTGCTACACCAGCTACATTAGGGCACAAATCATCTTTGTCAAGAACACCATCACCGTCAGAATCTGGCCATGGACAACCATTATTTGCAGCTTCTCCAGCAACATCAGGACATTTATCATCTTTGTCCGCTACAGAGTCACCATCACTGTCTGGACAACCTCCCATTTCTGCTGAACCTGCAGCTTCTGGACAAGCATCGTCTCCATCAGCAATTCCATCACCATCAGTGTCAGGACAACCTTTCATTTCGGCAGTACCTGCTTCCTCTGGACATGAATCTTCATTATCAGGAATACCATCACCATCAGTATCAGGACAACCATTGAATTCTTTTAAACCAGGCACATCTGGACATGTATCTTTTTTGTCAGAAACACCATCACCGTCAGCATCTCCTGTTCCAAAAACATAAGATAAACCAACGACATGTTGTAAATGATTCGAGGAACCTTTTTCAGAAGCATTACGCATTGATGTACTAAGATTAGCCGCCCACTTATCACTCAATCTGATATTTACTCCAGCTCCTCCAACTGTAGTTCTAGCTGATTCTTTTGATGGAAACATACCTTCTGCATTTTTGTCATTTCCAAATCTTGAAAGACCGTATCCTGCAAAAAGATAAGGTATCACCTTTCCTTCTTTTACAATGTTATATTTGACTATACCGTCAATAGTATAAAAGTCATCTGCAGAACCATCTATGCTATTGGCAGAATATTGAGCACCTATAGAGAAGTTTCCACCCAAATAACGGGTAAGACTTAGGGCAGGCACACCTGTACCTGATCCACTGTTACTATCATCTATACTGACAATGTTAGCACCTATTCCAACCGCCCAAGGGTTCTGTGCATTTTGAGCTAAAGCTGTATTGGAATTAAAAATCCAAACGGTAATAGCAATCGCGAGAGTAATGTATTTTTTCATTTTAATTTTTTAATTATTTTCAAATATACAAAAAAGCTTTTATTTATTGCAAAATCAGGCTAATTAGAGTTTATTAAAATTATTGAATATATTTTTTTATTGAATATTTATATTCATCAAAACTAATTTGTTCTATTAAAAAATGGATATTTGATAAAATTGTTGCTTGTGATAATTTTTCATTCACCATTTTTAAATTAGTTTCTGTCCAATTTTTAATTCTTAAGGTGTCAACCTGAGGTATCGGTATTTTTGCTGCTTTTTTAAAAAACAAACTAGCTTTTTCTAATAAATTATTTTTTGAAGAGGTGTAAAATTCAATTTCACGAATTTTTTCATTTCCAATTACATTTATTTTATAATAAGCATCATTTTCCTCAAAAATAAATTCTTTCGTTTCGATTTCCTTAAAATTATTATATATTAAAAAATCTTTTAAATCTTTTGAAGAAATTCCTTCAATAAACTTTGAGTTTACCTGAGAAACATTTGGGTTGGTGTTTAGATTTTCGAAATTAAAATTTTTTATTTCTTCTAATTTGTTATTAAAACATGAAAATGAAATAAATATAAGTGTGAGACTAAAAATTTTTTTTGACATTTGCTTTTATTAAATCTAAAAATATGAATTTGAAATCTATTTTTCATATTTTAAAAACTTATATTTAAAAAAAAACAATGAAAAGATATATTATTGAAGGTGGATTTATTTTTTTTAGTGTTTTAGCTTCTTTTTTCATTGAGTCATACAGGTTAAAGCAATCTAATATTGAAATTAAAAACGGATTGCTTGTAGAATTAAGTCAAATTATAAATGAAGATTTAAAACAAATAAATAAGGTAATTAGCATTCAAACGCGCTCACTAGATGCCACTAATAGGTTGGTTAATGATTATTTAAATAATCAAAATATGACTGAAGAAGCTATAGCAAATAATTATCTTGAAATTATAACTAACACTCCAACTTCTTTTTATTCTCAAAAGGGTGTATATACTCAGCTTTTAGAATCTGGTAGTTTAGAATTAATAAGATATAAAACCCTGAGATTAAAGCTTTTATATGTTTACGAGCATCTTGATGAAAGAAAACTTGGTATCGATCGATTTGTTGATGACTTTATTTGGAACTCTAATCAAAAATTAGTTGAAGATATAGTTGTTTTATCTTCAGTTGATCAAGTTAATAAGAGTTTAATGTATTCTGAAAGAAAAATTTCTTCTTACATGATTAATGATAATTATTATAGGTCAAAGCCTATTATTGGATTTTATGCAGCAAATATCAATTACATAATATTTTATATTGATGTATTAAAGGAATATAAAGAAGAGTTAAATGATATATTGGAACTAATTGACCAAGAATTAAATTAATTTATTGCACACTCTCTTTTTTTTTTTAAATTTAATTAATCAAACTAATTAATATGAAAATTAAATATTTAATACTAACTCTTTTTTCTTGGTGTGCTTTTTCACAAGTTTCTGTTGAGGGAGTAGTTCAGGATAAAAAAACTAAAACGCCTCTTGAGGAGGTTAGAATTCAATTAAGACCAATAAGTAAAAAAGGTGCTGGCTATTGGACTGGAACAATGACAAAAAAAAATGGAAAGTATAAAGTATCCACTACAATGAGTCTTCCCGCAACGATTTCATATCAAAAAGAAGGTTGTGGAAAAAAGTCTATAAAAATTAAAGATGGAGATGAAGTTCCTTCTGTGGTTGTTCTAGACTGTAGTGAAAAAGCTATTAAAGCTATAATTATCGAGCAAACTTTGGACACAGATGGCGATGGTTTAGTTGATAAAGATGATAAGTGCCCTAAAGAGGCTGGTTTACCAGAAAATGAAGGATGTCCTGTTGAAGAAACTAATAATTCTTTAGGAAATGACGCAGAGCCTATTATGGAAGTTGAATCTGATGTAAAAGCTGAAAAGGAAAACTCATCAATTCCACCACCACCACCACCTACATCAATTTATTTTAATGTGAACGATTCTAAACTGATCTTATCCTATCGTAATAACAATAGAATAAAAGTAATTGCAGATTATTTAAAACTTAGCCCTTCTGCTAAAATTAGTGTTGAAGGTCATGCATCAAGTGATGGAACTTCAGAACTTAATATGAATTTATCTTCAAATCGTGCATCAATGATTAAGAAAGCTTTAATTGATATGGGAGTTAAAGAGTCAAGTATAACGACGAAGAGTTATGGAGAGGATAAGCCTGTAGAAAGTAATTCTACAGCTCAAGGAAGAAACAACAATAGAAGAGTTGAGTTAATTATAAAATAGTTAGAAATAAATTTCAAAAAAAGCTTGAAGAAATTCAAGCTTTTTTTAGTTATAGTTAAAATGTCTATTTTTTAGGAATTAAAAATGTTTGTTTGTAAGTAACTGATTTTATTTTTTCTTTTGAATAATATATTGGAAAGTATTTATCTTTTGCCCAATCCTCAAAAAGATTTTTATAAAAAGGACTTTCTGGGTCACCTGATTGACCAGGAGTGTTTGTAGCAACTGATTCATCCCAGTTTCCAGTATCAACGATCATTCTGAAACTAGCCCCACTAGATTGATTGTAGTTTGCACCTGTTGACCCTGGTGTATATGCATTTCCACCTCTTGGTAAAGGACCAAGATTTAGTTTTTCTGCAATATTGTTATTTACGACAGTCCCTAATAAATGATTTATTTTAATATGTTTAAAATTTTCTTGACCATATTCCCAATTTTTAATGTCTTTTCCAAGTTTACTTTCTAATACTTTAAGGCCTATCAAAAATGATTCTTTTAAAAAATTATCTCTTTCTATATTCGGATTTTCACCAAAATTATTTGTTGTTGGGTTTTGTATCCAGTCAATTATTTTTTTTAATTGTATTGATGTTATATATTTTTTACCAATATCTGGAACAAATTTATTAAATGCCTGTTTTTTAATTTCATTCTCCCATGAGACATATATTGAAGCAGCAATTGAATTAGGATTTAATCTGAAATCCCAATTAAACAATATATTCTTTATTTCATTTTCCTTTTTCTCAAAGGATATATTTTTTAAATAAGGAATAAGGATTTTTGCAGGTAATGATATTACATCTGTCTGAAGTTTTTTCATTTTTTCCATATTTAGATCATTATCATTATTCAAAAATTCATTTACACGATCACCCCGATAGGGATCTGACCATGAATATCCAATGGCATTCCAGTTTTTATAATCTTTTGGTGTTACATTTTGATTAGCAGTTGCAATAAAACCTTTATTTGGATTAAATTCATTTGGTTTTTCAATAATAGGTAAATATCCATCCCATTCATAAGATCCATCTCCTGGAACTGGAACTAGACCGCTAAAACCATTTCGTATGGGGGCTATTCCAACTGCTTGCCAACCTATGTTTCCATTCTTATCTGCCCATATCATATTTTCACCTGGGATATTACTGTAATTGCAAGCTTCCCTAAATTCCTCCCAATTTTTAGCTTGATCCATTCTAAGAGATGCTAAATACGGTGAGCCACCTGGTTCAAGCCATGCACACTTAACTCCAAAGGCTTTATTCTTTTCTTTATTAATATATGTTATGGGTCCATGATGAGTATAGTTTAGTTTTACTTGTTGATCTTTCTCACCTTTTACCTTTATAGTTTCAACTATAGTTTTTATCTTCATCCACTTACCATTAAACATATATTCCATGTGATTTTTTGGGTTTAAATCATATTGGTATAGGTCTTCTCCGTCAGTTCTGAAAACGGTTAAGCCCCATGCTCCATAGTTATTATGACCTATTGAAATACCAGGAATTTCAGGTTCACCACCGCCAATTACATTCCATTTAGGTGATACAAGATGAGCCATATATCTAAGAGATGGTACTGCTATTTTTCTATGTGGATCATTAGCCATGAAGGCATGGCCATTAGATGTTTTAGTGCCACTTACTACCCAATTATTACTTCCTATTGCAAGAGAATCTTCTTGGGAAATAGTTGTAAAATTATCTGCCATTTTAGGATTAACATATTTTTTGTTAATTGAGTTTTTGTCAAATACTAATGGTTTTCTATATGAAAAATATAACTCAAGTATATCATCAAACAAGAGTTCTTTCTCAATTTTCGAATCTAATTTTAAAATAGGATCTTTGGGATGAAGCCAAAGTAAATCTTTTACCTTTTGTTCTCCCATAATTGCTACAGCTCTACCTATTTGAAGTTCTGATCCAATATTTCCTAAAAGACCTTGATGTCTAGAAATAACAATTTCAGGAGACCATAATTCTGGTTTTATGTTAAGTATTTTAAACTCAATTGGAAGTGATTCAGGATTCTCATTAACTTCTTTAATATATGAATTAACTCCTTCCACGTATGCTTTAATAATTTTGGATCCATCAGGATGGTAGTGATTTAATTCAGTTTCAATATCTCCTCTATATTTGAAAAGTCGTGATCCGATATCTCGTTTAAGTTCTTTTTTTCCTAAAATCTCAGCAACAGTTCCTGAGGCTTGTCTTCGCCATATTTCAAATTGAAACAACCTGTCTTTTGCAGCTAGATAACCTTGTGAAAAAAATAAATCATTTTGGTTTTTTGCATAAATGTGATTTACCCCCCATTTATCTCTTAAAACTTCAACAACTTCATTAATTCCTTTAATTTTTATTTTATCTTTTATTATATTGTTATCAAATGAATTATTGCATGAGGTAATAATTATTAGACTAATAAATTTTATACTTGATTTAATAAAATTGATCATTGTAATTTTTAATTTTTTATAATTTAATATTATTTTATTTAAATGGAATCATATAAAAAATACTTTTTGGAGGGATTCGTTATTTTTTTTAGTGTATTTCTCTCTTTTTATGTAGGAAATCTGAATGAAGAAAAAGCAAATTTTGACAAGAAACAACAATACATTGATGATCTTATAGGAACATTAACTAAGGATATTAAACAAATCGAAGATTTAATGAGTCAATTATATAAATCTGAGGAATATATAAATGATATTCAAAATGATATTGATTCTAATCATATGTTGTTATCCGACAAAGAGGTTATTAATAAGTTAATAGATGTTGAGGTTGGTTTTTCTTTTTTTCCTCAGGATGGAATTTTCAATCAAATGATTTCAACTGGAACCTTTGAGCTTATATCTAGCAGAGACCTTAAAATGAATCTCCTGGAAATGTATAATCACCAAATGGAAAGAAATATTGCTCAATCAAAAGAAATTGATGAGTTTAATTTAAAATTTAGAAATTTACCTTATTCCAGGTTTAGAATAAGGTTTGATTACAACTTATTGGAGGGTGATTTTTATGGAAGTCCATCGCTAACAAATTTTAACTTTGATAATGAATTTTATAATTCTGATGAATTTTATGGAATTTTATCTCAAGCTAAATTATATTCTAATATGTATAAAAGGCTTTTAAATGATGTTTTAAACTCTTATAAAGAAACTCTATTATTATCTAAAAGTGAATTGAAAAGCTAGAAAATAATATCACTTTAATTAATAAAAATGATAGGCTATCTTCCCATCAAATTAAATTAAAATAAACCTAACTATTTAAAAAAAAGCAGTTAGGTTTTTAAAAAGTGACCTCGGCAGGATTCAAACCTGCAACCTCTTGAGCCGTAATCAAGTGCACTATTCAGTTATGCTACGAGGCCATTAATATTTATAGTACTTAACAAAGGTGTTTGGTTTGTGCTAAATTTATTTAACACCACAGCTAAAACCATTTATATTAATTTTGTTAATTACTATCGGCAAATATATACGTAATTCAATTGTTATTCAAGTGCACTAATTGTTTTTTTAATTTACTTGTTTTAAGGGTCATTACGTTATGTGCAAATTCATAATTTTCATTATGTTGCATCATATTTATTTAATTAATATAGTATGGTTTCTGGACATTTTTATTACATTTAATAAAATTAAATCATGAAAAAAATTATTTACACCCTCATATTTTTATTTACTATAACTTCATATTCTCAATCTGTTAATGGTATTCCTGTTTCTGAGCTTGATGCAAAGTACATAAGAATCAATTTCACAAGAAAATTATTGAAACCATTTCAAATAAAAGTATTTTTAGATTATGGTCAAATAGCTAGAATTAAGGATATTAGTAAAGGACACGTTTTAGATGATGATGGTAAAAAGTTTTCATTCAATGGTATAATGGGGGTTGTAAACTTACTTGTTACTAATGGTTATGAAATTGCTTTTATCTATAATGAAGAAGATGATTCTGTCAATTATATAATGGAGAAAGTCAAATAGCTCTAAAATTTAAAATAGTTAAGTTATGAGATTGTTTTTGTCGTTAATGATTTTTTTTATTTCATTTTCATCTATTTCTCAGGATCTTTCGAAAGACTTATATGGGTTTAATAAATCATATAATCTAAAAAGTCTATCTAAAAAAGAAATTCACTCACTAATTAAAGAATGGATTGGTCAAAATTTTGAATCTCCTAAGGATGCAACTAAATATGATGATGAGAATAAGATAATTGTAGAAAGGAGTTTTAAAATGAGTCCAAAAATTATTCAAACAGCTCAAAACACAACTTCAAATTATAAAGTTTCAAGTTCATTAAATTTCTTTTTTTCTGAAAATAAACTTTTGTTAGAGATGCATTTGAACGATATATATTCTTTTGATGGAAAAAAGGGTGAGCCTAAAACTAACTGGGAGATTATAAGTGGTCAAGTTGATGAAACATTTATAAGGGATCTTTTAACTAGGGGTTTTATGAATGTTAAGCAATTTGGTTATTGGCTTGCTATCGAAAAAAAAGGAGATGCTATGGCAAAAAAAGCTGTTAAATATGTTGACAAAGAAATTAAGAAAGGGGTTTTTATAAAAAGAATGATTAAAGTGTCTGACGCATTAAATAATGAGGTAAAAGAAGTCTTTGATTCTATAGAACAAAAGATTGGGGTTTAAGACTTTAGAATATAGAAAATTATAATTCCCCCAATTATAAAACCTTCCATAAATGACACCCATAGCATACCATAATCGGTAACCCCAAATTCTTTTTTAAACCATTTTATTAGTTCTTGGTGATGTTTTATCATAAATTACTTATTTCTTTTTTACTTTTATAGCATATAAAGTTGTGCATTGTGGATTTTGTCTATTTGAAACCATTTCGTATTTAATAGTAAAATAATTTTGTTTGTTTTAAACAAATAATTATAAAAAATAAATTTATGAAAATTAGATTAGCAAGAAAAGAAGAAATCCAAATTTTACTAAATTTTGAACAAGAGTTAGTTGAGTTTGAGAGATCTTTCGATTCAACATTAAAAGATGGAAAAATCAGCTATTATGATATTTTAAGTAGAATCAACTCAAAAGACTCTTGTGTTTTAGTCGCAGATGTTAACGGTGAACTTGTTGGTTCTGGTTTTATCGATATAGTTAAATCAAAACCATATTTAAAACATAAATATTTTGGAAGTTTTGGTTTTTTTTATGTTAAAAAAGAGTATCGCGGTAGTGGTGTAAATAAGTCTATTTTAAGTAAATTAATTGAATGGTCAAAAACCAGAAATATTTATGAAGTTAGACTTCAAGTTTATGACAAAAATATTAATGCTAAATCTGCATATTTAAAATATGGATTTGAACCAAACCTATTAGAAATGCGTTTAAAATTATAATAAAGAACTAATCCTACTTAAAATTATATCTTTGACAAAATTTATCCAATGTCTTTTATCGCGATTATAGTTGGAATTATTATACTGATTAAGGGAGGAGAGTTGCTATTTGATGGATCTATAGCTACATCTCTAAAACTTAAAATTCCAAAGTTCATTGTGGGTATGACCGTAGTTTCCTTTGCTACATCTGCCCCTGAATTAATTGTGAGTGTTCAGTCTGCAGTTATGGGACATCCTGATTTGGCATTGGGTAATATACTGGGGTCTAATATTGCTAATATAGCTTTTGTTTTGGGTATTATAGTTGTTATTTCACCTATCAAAGTAAATAAAATATTTTATAAGATTGATTGGCCAGTTATGATGCTAATAACA